>Ga0123353_10001023_pt1 | contig 34271 bp, 26 predicted proteins | sample TergutLab28metaG_3_FD_92763 | JGI IMG/M metagenome (GOLD analysis project Ga0123353, IMG submission 92763) | Labiotermes labralis P3 segment gut microbial communities from Petit-Saut dam, French Guiana - Lab288 P3 | ecosystem: Host-associated > Arthropoda: Insects > Digestive system > Gut ... | reverse complement strand
GCCTGACGCTTTTTGATGCTGTCGAGCCCGGCAAGTCGATTGCGCATACGCGCCGCGAGTTCATAGTTCAGATCGGCTGCCGCAGCCTCCATCTGGGCGGCCAGCTCTTTTTCCAGCTGGGCACTGTTACCTTCGAGCAGGCTGATGGCAGCCCTGACATTAACGGCGTAGTCTTCGCGCGTGATGGCGAGCGCACAGACACCAGGGCCGTAGCCCAGCTGCGAATCAAAGCAAGGCCTAGGCCGCGGCTTTTGAAAACCACTAGCCCTCACCCCTTTGTATTCGGGGCAGGTACTGCGGCACAAAGGTATGACGCGGCGGAGTGTGTCCACCGTCTCGCGTGCGCCGCGAGCGTCAGTGTAGGGACCAAAGTAACGGGTACCTGGACGTTTTTTCTCACGCGTGTACTTGATGGACGGAAAGTCATCTGACATGGTCAGTGCAATATAGGGGTAGGTTTTGTCGTCGCGAAACATGACGTTGAAAGGTGGCGAGAGCTGATTTATCAGGGTGATTTCAAGCATCAGCGCTTCGACTTCAGTTGCGGTGACGACATAGTCGAAGCTTTCGACCTCAGCCATCATGCGATCAATCCATTCGCGACTGTCGTGTCCCGTCAGGTACTGGCGCATGCGGTTACGCAGAGCCTTTGACTTGCCCACGTAGAGCACCTTGTCGTTAGCATCTTTCCACAGGTAGACACCCGGGGATACCGGTACATGTTTCAGCTGGTCTGCTATGTTGGGTGCGCCCTTAGCCACGTGCAAGGTCTTCGACGATGGCTTGCAGGTCTAGGGGTCGGTAGTCGCTGCTGATGATTGCTTGCGCCTGCTTGAGCACCTGCCGCGGACTTGCATCGCGCGCATCGATGCGGCTGACGTGGTAGCCATGGAACTCTGCCAGCCAGTCTGCAAGAATTTCGAAAGCAGACTGCTGCTGTGCCAGACCATTGCAGTCGTAGCCCCGACTTGAGTCCATGCGGGCATGCATCTGCCGCGGGCTGCCCGTCAGGAGCAGCAGCTGACCTGCTGCGAGCTGGGTCGAGGCGAGGGCAGCGAGCATTTGTTGGGCGCGCTGCTGCCACTGCTGGGGCGGGTAGAAGGCAAAGGTATCAAGTGGAGAGCGATCAATGATGAGCTGCGACGATGAGTCTGCTTGAATTAGCGCATTCTTTTCTGCCAACTGTCCAAAAATCCACTGCTGAATCTCCTCGGCGTTTTCTGCCGTCATGCTGGCTATGGCGTGACCTACTTCTGCTGCCATCCCTTCGGGCCACTCTGCGTAGATGCTGGCATCAGGCAGGGCTGCGCCTAGCTGTTCGCGCAGCGTCGACTTGCCGACCCCCACGACACCCATCAGGTAGTAACGCCTACTCATGGCGGCCTGCTAGGATTTGCTTCAGGTACTTTCCGGTATAGGAACCTTTGACCTGTGCCACCTCTTCAGGGGTACCCGTTGCCACAACAGTACCGCCGGCGTCTCCTCCTTCGGGACCCAGATCGATTATGTGATCTGCACTTTTGATAACATCAAGGTTGTGCTCGACTATCAAAACGGTATTGCCACTGTCGACCAGGCGCTCCAGTACCAACAAGAGCTGTCGCACATCGTCAAAGTGCAAGCCTGTTGTAGGCTCATCCAGGATGTAGAAGGTCCGCCCCGTGCTACGACGCTGAAGCTCACTTGCCAGCTTGACGCGCTGGGCTTCTCCCCCGCTTAAGGTAGTGGCGGCTTGACCCAGACGAATGTAGCCTAATCCGACATCAAACAAGGTCTGCAACTTGCGCTTCACCGGCGGAATGTTTTCAAAAAAGCTTAAGGCTTCGTCGACGCTCATCGCCAGGATGTCGCTGACGTTTTTGCCGCGATAGGTCACCTGCAAGGTTTCGCGATTGTAGCGCTTGCCGCCACAGACTTCGCAAGGTACGTAGATGTCGGGCAGAAAGTGCATTTCAATCTTTATCTGACCGTCGCCCTTACAGGCTTCGCAGCGACCGCCTGCCACATTGAAGCTAAAGCGACCGGGGGCATAGCCGCGCGCCTTTGCTTCGGGCGTTGATGAGAGCAGACCGCGTATGTCATCCCAGACCCCCGTATAGGTGGCAGGGTTGGATCGCGGCGTGCGCCCAATGGGGCTCTGATCGATGTCGACCACTTTGTCGAGCGCGCCTAATCCCGTGACCTCGCTAAAGGCTCCCACGCGGCGACGCGCACGCTGCAGGCGGTTTGCAAGCAAGGGTGCCAGAGTGTCAGTAATAAGCGATGACTTGCCACTGCCAGAAACACCCGTGACGACCGTCAGACCACCGATGGGAATCTGCACGTTGATGTCGTGCAGGTTGTTTTCGCTTGCGCCTTTCAGCTCGACAAAGCCGCGTTCTGGTTGTCTGCGTTGCTGCGGCACGGGGATTTCACGCCGCCCGCTCAGGTAATCTGCCGTCATGGATTTCTTGCTGCGCATAACCTGTTTGGGGGTGCCTTCAGCAACTATTTCGCCTCCATGTTCACCAGCGCCCGGTCCCATGTCAAGCACGTAATCTGCCGCGCGAATGGTGTCCTCGTCATGTTCGACCACAATGACGGTGTTGCCCAGGTCGCGCAGACGCTCAAGAGTCGCAATCAAGCGTGCATTGTCACGCTGATGCAAGCCAATACTGGGTTCATCCAAAATATAGAGTACGCCCATGAGCCCCGCGCCTATTTGAGTTGCAAGGCGAATGCGCTGGGCTTCACCACCGCTCAAGGTCGCTGTCCCGCGTTCAAGCGTCAGATAGTCGAGGCCCACGTCAACCAGAAAGTTCAGACGCTCGATGATTTCCTTATTAATGCGCGCCGCAATAGTGAGGTCGCGCTCGCTCAGTTCAAGGTTCTTGAAAAAGGCAAGTGAGTCTTTGGCAGCCATCGAGGTGACTTCAAATATGTTCTTATCACCTACGGTTACGGCAAGCATTTCGGGCTTGAGTCGTGCACCCCCGCAGGTTTTACAGGGAATGACCGCCATAAAACGCTCCATTTTAGTGCGCACCACGTCTGATTCTGATTCGCGATGCTTGCGCATAACCTCTGAAACAGCACCTTCCCAGTGAATGAACCAGTGGGTTTCACGACCGTCACGCGTCAGATATTTGACCTTGATGCGAGGATCTTCGATGCCGTACAGCAGTTGCTGCTGGGCCGCTGCTGGCAGGTCACGCCAAGGCGTATTGACGTCGATGTCTAGGTAATCAGCCAGTGCCACAAAAACCTGAGGATAGTAGTTACCACTGGCACTAAAGGGTGCCAGTGCACCTTCTGCCAGCGACAAATCAAGATCGGGAACAATCAGTGCCGGATCAACTTCAAGCCGTGATCCCAGGCCGCTACAGTCAGGACAGGCTCCATAGGGGGCGTTGAAGCTAAAGTCGCGGGGTGACAGTTCATCCAGAGATATGCCGTGTTCTGGACAGGCCAGAGCCTGGCTGTAGGTCTCCTCAAGGTCGCCCTCTTCTGTCGTACGCAGAATCGTCACGATACCTTGAGCAATACGCAGCGCCACCTCGACGCTATCGGTCAGGCGCGAACGCGAGCTTTCACGCAGCACGACGCGGTCAATAACGACATCAATGTCGTGTTTGAACTTTTTATCAAGCTCGATTTTTTCATCCAGCGTACGGACCTCGCCGTCAACGCGCACCCGTGAAAAACCTTCAGCACGCAACTCTTCAAAAAGCTTCGTAAACTCGCCCTTGCGACCGCGCACTACCGGAGCCAGCACCTGCAGGCGCTGCCCCTCAGGAAAGCTCATGATGATATCGACAATTTGGTCAGGCGTCTGCTTACTAATCTCGCGACCACAGACAGGACAGTGCGGAATACCGACACGAGCATAAAGCAGGCGCAGATAGTCATAGATCTCTGTCACGGTGCCGACGGTAGAACGCGGATTCTTGCTGGTTGTCTTTTGGTCAATCGACACGGCAGGCGAAAGGCCTTCAATATGGTCGATGTCGGGCTTTGACATCTGTCCCAGAAATTGACGCGCATAGGCAGAAAGCGACTCGACATAGCGTCGCTGCCCTTCTGCATAAATAGTGTCAAAGGCCAGAGATGACTTACCACTGCCGGAAAGCCCCGTTATGACGACCAGCTTGTCGCGGGGAATTTGGACATTGATGTCTTTGAGGTTATGCTCTCGCGCGCCCTTAATAGTGATTTTTTCTAAAGCCAAGGCTCAAGTCTCCTCTTTATGGTTCGAATTCAAGGCATTCATAGTAAAATGAGTTAAATCGCTGCTGCGATAGAGGGGTAAAAATACTCAACCTCCTATTATAGCAAGCTGGTTATAGCAAGCAGGGCTTTCCACCATCAGCTCGGCTCAGTACATACATAAGGGGAAAAGAAATGCGCTACTACAGCACAACGGGGGACGCAGGCACGACAAGTTTTGGTAAAGGCGAAACCATCTCGAAAGGATGTGACCGCGTCGAGTTTCTAGGCTGCCTCGATGAGGCTCAAGTCGTCCTAGGTTTTGCCGCCGTTGAAGCCGAAAACAACGCCCATCAGGAAACTCACCAGGGACTCATCTGGATGCAGCGCTCACTTTTTAATGCGGGTACCATCATCATGGGTATGACCCAAGACGAAAACCCTGGCCTGTTCTGGGAAGACCAACTATCTGAAGTCGAAAACCTAATTGAACTCTTTGCGCCAGAAGTTGAACTACGCAGCTTTGTCCTTCCAGGCGGCAGCGAACTATCTGCCCGCATCGAGCTGGCACGCATCGCCATCCGCCGCCTCGAGCGCGTCTTTTGTCGCCTCAACAGCAGCGCGGAGATGGCTGGAGTGGACGCACTCCCCTACTTTAATCGCCTTTCCTCGCTGTGCTTTGTTATGGCGCGCCACAGCAACGAAACACTGGAAGTCGTCGAACGAAGCCTGTAAGATAGCAGGGGTATTTAACGACTAACAGGAGTATTCATGAATGAACTAATCGCTGGTCATGCACGTCGTGGCCGTCGCAAGCTAAGTATCAACATCACCTTCACACTCTTCGTGGTGCTTGCTATCAGCATTTTTGCGCTGAGTGCGTCCAATCCCGCCCGTGCTTTTGCCGCAGAGGCGACACCTGCTGTGGCAGCTGTCGCTGAGGCTACGGGTATCGAGACCGTCACGAGCTTTGAGACGCTAAATTTAAAGGTGCTCCACGTCGAGGACATGTGGGTTGGTCTGCTCTCTGGGCATGTTGCCGAGGGCACGGCACTACCTGCCTTGATAGAGGTTGCCGTACCTGCGGGTGCACACGTGGGCTGGTTTGGGCAGATGCCTGCGATGGACAACTTTAATGGTGCTGTACAGTTCCCCGAGCCCTATCTGGTGCGCAATGAAGGTGCCATTGATGTTTATTCGGGTGTTTTGACGAACTTTAACTACACGCAACTGGAGTTTCGCATGGATAGTGACCCCAGCTCGACAGGCGCTGACGGCGAGATGATCATGAGCCTTGCCTACACGCCTGCTCATGAGGTGGGCTCGCTGGTGCTGGCTTCTGCCTTTCCTGCCGGCTATGTGTCCCGTGATGAAGGCATCGACTTTCTGGGTGCTGGCCCAGATGGCGAGCAGACCTATTTCCACCGTTTTGAAAATGCCCCTGGCGGTGTCGAGCAGAGGGCAGATATTACGGCCGTCTATGTGGGCACAGGAGCTGCGCAGGCGGGCACCGATACGACAACGATTGTTATTATTGCCTGCATCTCTGTCGCTTTGATTGCGGGTGTGTACTTCTTCTTTGTTCGGGGTAAGAGCGAACAATAAGGTCAAGGTCAAACGCGCGGGCGAGCGGGGACACTCGCCCCTACAAAACCCAGCAAAACTTAATGAGCGCTCTCAAGGCTCAAGATTAGTGCTGATTTTTGCGAGCTGAAGCGCAGCGTACTTGAAGCTACGTGAGCATTCAGGGAGCGAAAATCAGTGCTGAGATTGGGCCTTGAGTGCGCTCAGGATTATTGGTTGCGGGATTTAAGGGTCCGTTCAATATCACGCTGCGCATCCTTTTTCGCAATAGTAGCGCGCTTATCGTAATTCTTTTTACCGCGCGCTAGGCCTATTTCTACTTTCACCTTGTTGTCACGCGAGAAATAAATCTTTGTCGGCACAAGCGTCTGCCCTTTTTCCTTGATGCGCTCATCGAGGTAGCGTATCTGCTTCTTATGGAGCAGCAGCTTGCGAGGACGCAGCGGATCAACATTGTTGTAGGAACCCTGTTCATAGGGCTTGATGTGAACACCCATCAGCCAGACTTCCCCGCCCCTAATGTGGGCATAGCTCTCTTTCAGCGATAGACCATAGTCACGTATCGACTTGACTTCCGTGCCGGTCAGTACGATGCCAGCTTCGAAGGTCTCGTCGATAAAATAATCGTGATAGGCTTTCTTATTTCCTGCAATGCGATCAGCCATGTGTGGACGCACTCCCCCAGCTTATGCCCTTAGCGGGCAAGGCTGATGGCCTCCTCGATAGCACGCTGCAACTGTAGGTCCGTGTCAGGGTTTGCGATGTCGCCCATGCTCATGACGACTTCGATGTCAGGGGCAACGCCCACATCATCGATGGTTCTACCCATGGCCGTCAGGTAGTGAGCCGTCGTCATGAAGGCTGCTCCGCGGCGGAAGGGAATCTGCGACTGAACACTCGCCTTACCAAAAGTGTCGGTGCCGATGACAATGCCGCGTTCGTGGTCCTGGATTGCTGCTGACACGATCTCGCTAGCGCTTGCGCTGGCTCCGTTGACCAGAACAACCAGAGGCAGCTGCTTGCTGATGCTGTCGCCGTTGACATTGAGAACTTCAGTCACTGGCTGGTTTGCCGCCTCTATTTGTACCACGGGCCCTGATTCGATAAAGAGCGAGGTCACACCAATAGCCTGACCCAGGTCGCCACCAGGGTTCGAACGCAGATCAAGTATCAGCGAGTCGACACCCTCGCTGATAAGCTGCTCGATATCGCCTGAGAGCTCTTCGGTAGCACGACGATTGAACTCAAAGAGACGTACGTAGCCGACCTTATTGTCAGGGTCTTCGTCGAAAGTTTTGACCTCAGTAACGGGGGCCTGAATGATGTCGCGCGTAATAGTTACCGTGTAGGGCTCGCCTAGGGGGTGCTCCATACTGGTAGGCATCGAATCTTCGGTCCAAGGTCTAATCATGGTGATTTCAACATCGGTGCCGACCTCACCACGGACGCGACTTGAAATGTCTGAAATCAACCAGTCATCGCGGGTTTCACCGTCAACGCCGTAAAAGTAGTCGCCCTTTTGGATGCCCGCAGCCTCTGCAGGTGTTCCTTCATAAACTTGCAGGACGTAGGTCGTACCCATGTCTTCGCCCAGTAAAACGCCAATGCCACCAAAGACACCCTGCATGCCCTCTTCGTAGCTCTTGAGCTCTTCTTCAGGCAGGAAGCGCGCATAGCGGTCGCCATTAGACTGAAGCAGGCCATTTAAGGCACCTGCCGTTGCCGTTGTTTCATCGGGCGGATACAGGGCCTCGCGCTGCATCAGACTAAACATTTCTGATACTTCACGCTGCAGTGAACTGTTTTGCTGACCGCGGACGTTTTCACCCAAGAAAACAATCTGTGAGGTAGCAAAGCCGCCGGTAAAGGCAATCAGCACCAAGACCATGACCGTCAGGGCTAAGGTAAATATTTTTGTCGTACGATTCATGCCTGTCCTTTTCTCAAAAATGATGCCCTGGCACACAGCCCAAGCATCATGATAAATGCAACAATGCGGGCCGCTAAGCCCGCATTGCATCATAACATTTTCGCCTTAAACTGTGCTAGCACGCCTAAATCTTCAAATACTTTCTCATAGCGATGATGGCACCCAGCGCACCAATGATAATACCTGAAACCAGCAGTACCAGCGCAATGTGCGTCATCAGAGTATTAGTAAAGCTAAACTGAATGAAGGCAAGGGTCTGCTGCAGTCCCGGGAAGGCAAATGACTTGATGGCAAGCAGTACCAGGATGGCCAAAATGGCACCCACTAAGGCCTGCAAGATACCTTCTAAAATAAAGGGTGCGCGAATAAAGCCGTTGCTGGCTCCTACCAGTCGCATGATGGAAAGCTCATTGCGACGGGCATAAATAGCCAGACGAATGGTGTTGTTGATAAATATTAGCGAGACGACGGCAAGAATACCAACCAGCGCAATACCGGCATAGCGTGCCGTTTGGGTGGCACTGAGCAGCGATTCAACAATACCCTGTCCGTAGCTTAAGGCGCGTTCTGGATCTGCTGGTGGGTCAGCAACCAGCGGGAACTGCTCGCTGTTACGGATGACGGTCAAGACGCTATCGATATCCTGAGTATCGACCAGCTCTATTTCGAGCGAACGTGGCAAGGGGTTGCCTTGTAGCTGTTCGACAATTTCAGGTGAATCCTGCGTCATGTAGGTGAAGCGCTGAAGCGCCTCGTCTTTGCTGACCAGGTGAACACTTTGAACATTTTCCGTATTCTGCAAAATAGTTTGCAGGCCGTCGATATCGACATCTTCTGCGTTATCGTTTATCCAGACCTGAATATTAATACGGCTTTCGATGTCGCCCACCATGTCGGTGACCAAAGAATTCATCAAAAGGGCTGAACCCATCAAAAGCAGCGAGAGAAAAATCGTCGCAATGCCTCCAAAGGTCATTACCCAGTTACGGCGAAAGCTGGTGGCGGCTTCAGAAATAAAATACCCAACATTAATCGACATTTCCGTACACCCCCCTGTCCTGGTCGCGGACAAGCTGACCTTCATCAAGGGCGATAACACGCTGGCGCATGTAGTTAACCATTTCCTGGTCGTGCGTCGCAATTAGGGTCGTCGTTCCCGTACGGTTAATGCGCTCGAGCAGCTTCATAATACCCAGTGAAGTCTGTGGGTCGAGGTTGCCGGTGGGCTCATCACACAAAAGCAGTGGCGGACGGTTTACAAAGGCGCGTGCAACAGACACACGCTGCTGTTCACCACCGGAAAGCTCGTGAGGGTAGTTGTGAATCTTGCCTTCAAGTCCTACCAGACGCAGTACTTCTGGCACTTGCGTGTTAATAACATGCTTTGACTTGCCAATAACCTGCAGGGCAAAGGCAACGTTTTCAAAAGCCGTTTTATTAGGCAGCAACTTGAAGTCTTGGAATACGCAGCCAATATTGCGGCGCAAATAGGGAACCTTCGAGTTCTTCAGGCGACCCAAGTCGTGACCTGCGACGATAATCTGACCACTACTGGGTGCGACTTCGCGCAGCAACATGCGGATAAAGGTCGACTTACCCGACCCTGAATGCCCGACGATGAATACAAATTCGCCCGCTGCGACTTCGACATTAATGTTTTCAAGCGCGGCCTTATTGGGCACGTAGCGCTTTGAAACATTCCGCATCGATATCATTAGTGGTCCACGGTTCGCACGCGGCGAAAACTGTGGTTCTGGCACGATTTGATCGAGCCTTGACTCTAGGTCGCTCACTATGAGCCTCCCTTAATCTATCGTTGTGCGACACAAAACTGCATGTCATGCACCTTCATTACAAAAAAAGATGTGCTCACACATCCGTGTCAAGTCTAACAAAGGACGGTGAAACACGAAATAGCTGTTACCGTACTGCTATAACAGCTCTTTGGCGGCGGCGGCTATAGACGCTGCATCCAGCGAGAAATGCTTAATAAGCTCATCAGGTGTACCACTGGTACCAAACTGATCGGCAACACCCACACGACGAGTCGGTGTTGGCAAGACTTCAGAAAGCACTTCGGACACCGCAGAACCCATGCCACCCAGTACGCTATGTTCCTCGGCAGTTACCATGCGACCCGTTTTGGATACACTCCGCACGATGGTCTCGACATCCAGTGGCTTTATGCACATGACGTCGATGATTTCTGCATCGATACCTTCGGCTTCGAGCATCTCTGCCGCCTTGATAGCTTCTGCGACCTCGATACCGCAGGCAGCAATGGTCACATCGGCACCTTCGCGCACCACAAAGGCCTTGGTGACATCAGGAGCGTCGACTCCCGTAATGCCATCTGGTCCGTAAACAGCAGGTACTTCGGCGCGTCCCAGACGTACATAGAAGGGCCCTGGGTTAGTCGCCGCATAGCGCACCGCAGCCTTGGCAGCGGTGTAGTCAGCAGGAACCAGCACGCGCATATGGGGCAGTACGCGCATCAGCGCAATATCTTCAAGCATCTGATGGCTGCCGCCGTCAGCACCTACGGTCACACCACTGTGAGTAGGTGCAATTTTCACGTCAAGCATGTTGTAACAGACGGTATTGCGGATCTGGTCATAGACGCGTCCCGTGCCAAAGACCGCAAAAGACCCCGTAAAGGCTGTCTGCCCCGCCAGCGCATGACCGGCAGCGACACCGACCATGTTGGCTTCAGCGATACCGGCATTAAAGAAGCGTTCGGGATAGACCTCACCCACCTTGCCGGTGGTCGTCGAGCCCGCCAGATCAGCCTCGACCGCAACGATGTCATGACCCTCTGCAATCAGTTCAAGCAAGGTTTCGCCGTAGGCGGCGCGTGTCGCTTTTGCCTTAGCCACGAACATCACCCCCTGTCGCAAGCTCAGCAAGCCCGTCAGTCTCAGAATCCGCATCAAGCTCTACATCAAGCGCATCCGCAAAGCTGCGCATTTCTGCCGCGAGTTCCTGGCAGGCCGTATCACACTGCTCCTGACTAGGAGCCACGCCATGCCAGCCAGCGACATCTTCCATAAACGAGACTCCCTTGCCCTTCGTCGTCACCGCATCAATCATAAGTGGCTTGCTACTATAGCGCGGCCTCGTTAATACATCATATATTTCCTGCTCATCATGACCGTCAAGCGTCGCCACATCCCAGCCGAAAGCTCCAAACTTGGCAGCTACATCGCCCAGCGCCATGACCTCTTCAGTGTCGCCATCTATTTGCAAATAGTTTCGGTCCACAATCGCTACCACGTTGTCCAGTCCGTAATGAGCCGCGTACAACGCCGCCTCCCAGTTTTGACCCTCCTGGAGCTCTCCGTCGCCCATAAGAAGATAAATCTTTGGAGGAGTGCGTCCATCTGCCCCCATCTGCCCAGAAAGCTTTAAGGCCTGCGCCAAACCACAGGCAATAGAAAGCCCTTGACCCAGCGACCCTGTCGATACCTCTATGCCAGGACACTTGCTGGCGTCAGGATGACCTTGCAGCCTCGAACCCAGCTGGCGAATTGTCAGAAGCTCTTCTTCATCGATAATGCCTGCTAGTGCCAGGGCGGCATACTGCACGGGTGCCGCATGACCTTTCGATAAAATGAAGCGGTCACGCCAGGGCGCCTTTAGGTCAGCAGGGTCATAGCTCATAACTCCACCAAAGTACAGCACCGACACGATGTCTGCAGCAGATAATGATCCCCCGGGGTGACCCGAGCCTGCCGCGGTGAGCATTTTGACGATGTCGACACGCATCTTATTCGCCTGCTCGCGAACAAGGCAAAGGTCGAAATCGGTGGGCACAGAAAAGTTCTGCGTCAGTGGCATAGTTTACCTTTCTTCGATAAAAACAGCTTGCTTGCCAGTTATCTCATACAGCATTTCAATGAGTCATCTCAACACTAGTCATACTATCATTTTATTAGTCTTTTTCAGCACCTGCTTGGTGCATGACCAGTTTACGGATGCTAAAGCCCGCTGGTAGCGCCGCAGACATAATAGGCGCATAGGAAAAGACTGCCAAAATAATCAACGGGTCAAAACCAAAGACCTCTGCCAGTGCAAAGCCAGGAATCAGCAGCAGGAAGGGTGCCAGCAGCACGCCAGCACACAAGATGGCGATTTCGCTGCGCTTGCTGCCAATCATGGCAGCCTGTTCTTCTGTGATAGTCAAGACATTTCTGATACACCAGTAGATGACCCAGATGGCAACGAGGGCAGGCACGTAGACCATGCCACCAGCAAATTCATGACCAGCGATGCTTACCTCCCCTAGGCTAAACTGAAGCGCTGACAGTATGAACAGAAAGAGTGCAAACTGAATCAGAAAGAGACGCGTCTCGAGTGCGCGCGGTGTCGTAGACTCTTTGGCATGCTGGTGTCCGTAGCGGGCACCAGCATAGGCAAGACCTGCGGCAAAGATGATGCCAATGACAAACTCGCTGACGATGTGTTCGATGCCAAACACAGATGCCAAGGCCATGGTCGCAACGACCAGAAAGGTCGCCACGAGGCTCACCAATATCGCACGGGACAGGAAAAAAATGGGATTAAGCACGGTTGACTCCTTGTTTTGAGGTAGCGGAGCTATGGACGCCCTCCGCCTGTTTTTCTTCAGCTTGCTCGAGGTTTTGGATTGCTGTCGTGAACATCAACTTGATGCGGTTGAGCTGGTTGACTTCGCTTGCACCTGCATCGTAGTCTATCGCCGCAATGTTGGCCTGCGGATAGCGCGCCTTGAGCTCTTTGATGACGCCTTTACCCGTCACGTGATTAGGCAGGCAGGCAAAGGGTTGCACGCAGACAATATTGGGCACACCATGTTCTATGAGCTCGACCATTTCGCCCGTCAGCAGCCAGCCTTCGCCGGTTTGGTTGCCCAGCGACACGATGGGCGCTGCCAGCCGAGCCAGCTCTTCGATGGGTGCGGGCGCATCAAAGCGCTCACTTGATTGCAGGGCTGCGCGGACATGCTTGCGATAGAACTCGATGAAAGCCACAAAGGCATCCCCGTACATTCGCATGGACTTCTTTGCACCCAACTGCTCTTCGTTAAAGCGCGCGCACTGGGCATTATAAAGGAAAAAGTCTGCCAAGTCAGATACGACGACCTCGCCGCCCTCTTGTTCAAGTACGCTAATAACGTCGTTATTGGCTGTTGGGTGGAGTTTGACCAGAATCTCTCCTACCACGGCGACCCGCGGCTTTTGGACATCACGCAGCGGCAGCTGGTCGAAATCCGACACGATATCTGCGACATTTCGTTTAAAGTCACGGTATCTACCCGCGCGAACGGCAGCCTTGCAGCGTTCATTCCAGATCTCAAAAAGAGCTTCGGCAGCACCAGCATCAAGCTCATAAGGACGGGTGCGCAGCAGTACCCGCGACAGGAGGTCACCGTAGAGCATGCCCTGCAGAGCCTTTGCCAGAAGTGCGGGTGTAAATTTCATGCCAGGGTTTTTTTCGAGCCCTAGGGCGTTCATCGACACGACGGGTACTTGCTCGAGGCTTGCATTTTTCAGGGCACGACGCAGGAGATAAATATAGTTAGTTGCCCGGCAGCCTCCTCCTGTTTGGCTCATCAGGACAGAGGTGTTGTCGGGGTCATAGTCGCCAGACTTGAGGGCATTAATGACTTGCCCGACTACAATCAGCACGGGATAACAGGCGTCGTTGTTGACGTATTTCAACCCCGTGTCGATGGCTGCGCGGTCCTGCGCTGGCAAGACTTCTAGTCGGTAGTCACTGTCAAGGAATGCCTCTTTTATGAGGTCGAAATGAATGGGCGACATCTGTGGCGACAAAATGGTGTGCTTTTGCTTCATCTCTTTGGTAAAGACAACACGCTGCGTGCGTGGTTCTGGCTCGGACCTGCTGACCCCGCGGGCATCACGTTCTTGCAGGGTTGCCAGAAGCGATCGTATACGAATGCGTGCAGCCCCGAGGTTCTTGATTTCATCGATTTTTAATAGCGTGTAGAGCTTATTTGAGCGGTCAAGGATTTCTTGCACCTCATCAGTTGCAATAGCATCAAGACCGCAGCCAAAGGAGTTCAGCTGAACCATTTCAAAGTCATCGCGACCTGCCACAAAACTGGTGGCTCCATAAAGGCGTGAATGATAGGACCACTGGTCGCGAACCATCAAAGGTCGCTTGACCTCGCCCAGGTGAGCAACACTGTCTTCGGTCAGGACAGCTCCGCCGTAGGATGCAATTAAGTCCGGGATGCCATGATGAAGCTCGGGATCAATGTGATAAGGGCGGCCTGCCAACACAACACCTAAGACACCACGCTTTTCAACGTAGTCGATGGCTTCTTCGCCCATACGGCGGATGTCAGCACGAAAAGCCTGCTGCTCGTCCCAGGCAGCTTTTGTGGCAGTCCTGATCTCTTCAGCATCGATATCTGGGAAGGCCTTTGCCAGCTGAGCCGTCAGCCGCTCAAGATCATTGAGCGTCACAAAGGGACTCTGGAAATGGACGTCCTCCTCTTTCAAGGACTCGACGTTATTCTTGATGTTTTCAGGGTATGAGGTCACGATGGGGCAATTGAAGTCGTTTTCTGCCCCCTCAATGGTGTTCAGTTCGTGCATAACGCAGGGGTAGAAAATGTACTTGTGGCCCGCTGCGACCAAGGCCTCAATGTGGCCGTGTACCTTTTTGGCTGGGTAGCACTGGGACTCACTGGGAATAGAGTCCATGCCCCTTTCGTACTGCTCGCGACTTGAACGTGGCGAAAGCTCGACGCGGTAACCCAATTGGTCAAAGAAGGTGAACCACAGCGGGTAATTTTCGTACATGTTCAGAACACGTGGTAGAGCAACAGTTCCGCGGGGCGCATCTGCTGCAGCACGTGGCCTGTAATCAAAGACGCGCTGGTACTTTTGCTGGTACAGATTGGGGGCTGCGCTGGCGCAAGTCTTCTTGCCTACCCCCCGTTCGCAGCGATTTCCGCTGATAAAGCGGCGGGTCTCTGAAAACTTGCTAATGGTCAGCAGGCAGGCATTGCCACAGGCGTAGCAGCGCTGATGACTGGTTTCGATATTCAGGTTTAAGATGTCATCTTTTGACAGCAGTTGCGAATGCTGATGGCCTAGCTCGTTTGCTTCAGCTTCCCCGCCACGCCCTGACACTTCGAACTTTTCTTTCGCAATAAGAGCTGCGCCAAAGGCTCCCATGATGCCAGCGATGTCAGGTCTGACTGCTTCGCGTTCGCCGACTATTTCAAAGGCACGCAAGACAGCTTCATTGTAGAAGGTTCCGCCTTGAACGACGATAGATGTGCCTAGTTGCGCTGGATCGGTTATCTTGATGACCTTTTGCAGCGCATTTTTGATGACCGAATAAGCAAGACCAGCCGAAATATCGCTGACCTTTGCGCCCTCTTTTTGCGCCTGCTTAACACGCGAGTTCATAAAGACGGTGCAGCGCGATCCCAGGTCAACAGGATTGCGCGACTGAAGTGCATGCGAAGCGAATTCTGAAATTTCTTGATTCAGCGATTTGGCAAAGGTCTCGATGAAGCTGCCGCAACCTGCACTGCAGGCTTCGTTTAGGAGCATCGAATCAATAGCCCCGTTACGCAGACGCAGGGCCTTCATGTCCTGCCCGCCAATATCGAGGATAAAATCGACATCAGGCACAAAGAAGGCTGCCGCTTTGTAGTGCGCCATGGTCTCGACTTCGCCCAGATCAACACAGAGCGCCGCTTTAATCAGCGCCTCGCCGTATCCGGTCACACAGGAACTGGTAATCGACAGACCGGCCGGCATGATGTCGTAAACCTCTATAAGCGCCTGCATCACGGTCTGCAGCGGACTACCTTCATTGCCCGCATAATAAGAATGCAAAAGCTCGCCCTCGCCAGAAATCAATACCAGCTTCGTCGTCGTTGAGCCCGCATCAATGCCGAGGAAAACCTCGCCTTCATAGCCCTCAAGATTGCGCCTGGCTATCCGGTGCGCATCATGACGTGCCTTGAAGCTTTGGTAGTCAGCGTCTGTTTCAAAGAGTGGCTCGAGGCGGTCGATTTCAAATTCAGATTCTGGCTTCGTTTGCAGCTTCTGGATGAGTGCGTCCAAAACTACTGCCGTATCTTTGCTGGCACCTATTGCCCCCCCGAGGGCTACAAACAAGTGCGCATTGTCGGGTAGGATGACGCTCTCTTCATCTAGTTCGAGCACCTCGATGAAGCGCTTGCGCAGCTCAGATGAATAGTGCAAGGGTCCACCCAAAAAGGCAACATTACCCTTGATGGGACGTCCACAGGCAAGACCACTAATGGTCTGACTGACGATGGCCTGATAAATGGACGCTGCCAGATCAGTCTTTGCCGTGCCCTCGTTGATGAGCGGCTGTAAGTCACTTTTGGCGAAAACACCGCAGCGTGCTGCAATAGGATAGATGACCTCATGGCGGGATGCCAGCTCATTGAGTCCTGCGGCATCTGTTTGCAAAAGTGCCGCCATTTGATCAATAAAAGACCCCGTACCGCCAGCGCAAATGCCGTTCATGCGCTGCTCGATACCACCCGTGAAGTAGATAATTTTTGCGTCTTCCCCACCGATTTCTATCGCAACATCGGTCTGAGGAGCAAAGGCGTTAATACAATTCGAAGCAGAGACGACCTCTTGGATGAACTCGACACCAACCCAATTGGCAAGCGTCATACCGCCCGAGCCCGTAATCATGACATGAAGTGATACATCGCCGAGTTTTTCTCGAGCTTCTTGCATCATGCGCAGTAGGGTCGCCTGAATATCAGAAAAGTGACGTTGGTAGTCGCTATAAATTATGGTGAAGTCATCATCAGTCACGACCACCTTTACGGTAGTCGAGCCAATGTCTATCCCCAGCCTGAGGCTTTCAGACCGATGTTTCGTGCTGGTCATAGCTGACATGCCTTTCTAGACGTCGCTTCTCCAGCGCTTGGGGACCTGATAACGCAGCTCCACTATGCCCGCTGGGTGCTCTTTGCTGAATTCCAGCTCGAGCGCACGAGAAATATTTTGGTCAAAAACAAGAGCCTTGGTGCCTTCTCCTAAGATGATGGGTTGGATGAAAACACGTAGCTCATCTATGAGTCCTGCTGCGAACATACTGCCAGCAAGCTCGCCGCCGCCGCCAACCCAAATAAGACCATCCTCTTCAGGGCCCAGTTGCAGACGCGCCAGGGTCTTCGCCGGGTCTTCCTGAGATAACTGGACGCACTCCGCCGCTTTTTTGAGCTTGTCGTTTGAGCTCACGACGATGACCTCGCGGTCAGGATAGGGAAAGAAGTCGCCCATCTTGAGCATGTGCTCGTAGGTGCGGGCGCCCAGAATGATAGTACCCACTTGGTCGTAGAATTCTTTGAAGCCATAGTCGATGTTGGGCGCACCTGTCATCCATTCGACGCCGCCCTGAGCATCAGCAATGTAGCCGTCAAGCGACATCGTAAAGTAGTAAATTGAACGCCTCATTCTGAAATTATCTCCTCGTCAAAAAAATCGGGTGCTCCTAAGGTTCAAGGTCAAGGCGGATTGTGCAGTCTTTGAGGTAAGCCTACTAAAAGCTAGGTGTCCGAAAAGACTGTATAATCCAACGCAGAGATTGAGCCTTAGGTGTGCCCGCCATCTAAATTGAAGGCGGTATGTAACACTACCTGCGCCTGCTTCGATTCGTTTTCCTTCACCAACACAGAAATCGTGGCGTGTGAATCTGCGGTCTGCCATACATCAATGCCGGCGTGTGCCAGCGGTTCTGCGATTTTTGCCATGACACCGGGGACACCGTGCATGGCAGCACCCACGATGGTCACTTTAGCCAGACCGTCCGTGCAGCTTGCGTGCACATCCAGCTGAGCCAAGACCTCGATGATCTTATCTGCCTGCGCAGAATCAACCGTAAAGTACAGACACTTGCCCGCAGGGGTGAACATGTCAAGCGACACACCAGCCTGGGCAATGGCCTTGTAGACGGCAGCCTGAGCTTCAATATGAGCCGTGCAGCCTTCTTCGCGCCCCAAATCGACAACAAAGCGCGTTATCCCTGTTTTGGCAGCAATGGCCGTTGCCAGTTCACTGTTTTTTGAAACGTCCATGTTGCGCACAACCGTGCCGGGATGGTTGCTGTAGGTATTTTTGACCAGCAGGTTCACGCCACTTTTCTGGGCAAGCTCTGCTGCAGGCGTGTGCACGATGCGCGAGCCCATGCGTACCAGTTGATAAAGCTCATCTGGCTGCAAGATGTCGATAACGCGTGCAGCCTCGACATCGCGCGGATCTGCGGTCATGACACCGTCGACGTCTGAATAAATCTCTACTGCATCGGCGTCAAGTGCTACCCCGAGTGCGCATGCCGTCGTGTCGCTGCCACCGCGGCCCAAGGTCGTCAAATAGCCCGAGGTGCTGATACCCTGAAAGCCGCAGACCACGGGAACTTGTCCTGCGTCTGCCGCCTCGATAAGTGCTGCGGGACAGACGGACAGTATACGCGCATCCTTGGCCGTGTCATCGGTGACAATGCCTGCTTCGGCGCCCGTAAAGGCGCGAGCGTTGATGCCTGCTCGGCGCAGTTCGTGGGCTATTTTGACTGCAGAAATGACTTCGCCCACTGATGTCAGCAGGTCGTATTCGCGGTCCGTCGTCGGCATACCCGCGATTTGATCTATCAAAGTATCGGTCGCATAGGGCTCGCCACGACGACCCATGGCAGATACAACCAGCACGGGCTTATGACCCACATCGAGGTGTTCTTGTACTTTTGCTGCCAGATGGGCGCGCCCCTCAACGGTGGCAACCGAGGTACCACCGAACTTGCATACGACGTAATTAGTAGCCATATTTAACTCCCTGTTTACTAAAGCCGCTCCTGATGTTCAAGGTCAAGGAATGGTGAATATTATTTGAGGTAAGCCTACTTGAAGCTAGGTGTCTGAAAATAATGTTCGGCATGACGATGAGATCGTGCATCAGGTGTGGCTTTCCATGAGGTTTTCGAGACCAATAATAAGGCCTGACTGTTCTACTACCTTTTCACACGCCAGCACCACACCGGGCATGAAAGAATTACGATGAATCGAATCATGACGCACGGTCAAGGTCTGACCCAGACCGCCAAAAATAACCTCTTGATGGGCAACGTATCCCGGCAAGCGCACCGAATGCACGGGAATACCCTCGACCAGTGCCCCGCGCGCGCCAGCACAACCCGGAAGCTCTGTCTCTGCACCGGGGATCGTATCAACGTAGTCTGGCACGGTACGCGCCCGCACTTCTGCGAGCAGTTCTGCCGTGCGCTTAGCGGTACCCGAAGGCGCATCGAGCTTATTATCGTGATGATATTCAATCACTTCGGCCTGCGGCATAAAGGGCATAATCTTTTGAGCCATCTGCATCATAAGCACGGCCCCAATAGCAAAGTTTGGTGCAATGAAGAGGCAGCGGTCAGGTGCAATAAGCAGGCGGAGTTCGTCCAGTTGCTGCGCAGACAAGCCCGTCGTTCCCACAACGCAATCAAACCCAAGCGGAAGTGCCGCCTTCAGGTTGGCCTCGATGACATCAGGGCGTGTAAAGTCGATGAGCACCGTACGCTGCGTCGCAGGGTCTACGATACCCGCTGCCATAAGCGCATCAAGGCTGGCAAAGGCATCATCAGCACCGCTTCCCTCTAGCACAGGGTCGATACGTGCGACCAGCTCGAGGCTTGACGCCTCGCCAACCGCCTTGACGGTTTCGAGCCCCATCTGCCCCAGAGCGCCTACAACGACGACGGGAATGGCACGTGGCATCGCAGCTGTGGCGTTTGTAGTATCTGTCATATGGCAGGCTCCAATTTCTGAGTCGTAGTTTCGCTGTGGACGCACTCCTCCTTGAAGGGCCCAACCACAGCAGTGAGCTTCGGGCTTCCGGCAAGCTCTGCTGCGAGCTCCGATATGTCATCGATGCTCACGCGGTCGAGCTTTTCAAGTGCCCTGTCAAAGGTCAGCGGCTCGAGACCGTTGAGCACCGCATCGCCCAGACGCAGCATACGCTTCGAGGTTGATTCAAGCGACAGCGCTAGGCTGCCTTTGGTCGCCTGACGGGCCAGTTCAAGCTCATCTATGCTGATGCCCTCGCGCGCAGCACCTGTTGCGATTTTAGCCAGTTCGACTTCGATGAGCTCGCGAACCGTGTCGGCATTATCAGGTCTTGTTCCTGCGTAGATAGTGTAGGCGCTGCCGCCCTGATACAGATGTGGGCGTGAGTAGACGGCGTAGACCAGGCCGAGCTTTTCGCGAATCTCTTGAAAGAGGCGCGAGGACATGGTGCCGCCAAAAGCCGAGTTCAGCAGTGACAGCGCAAAGCGACGCTCATCGTTTGAGGCAAAGGTCGTCGTTCCCAGGTAGATGTGAGCCTGTTCAGTGTCTTTGTAGCGCACGGCGCGCAGATCAGATTCGATACGCGCTGGTGCGCTGCGTGCAGAGCTCAAGCTGCTGCCAGATGTGCCGTCTGATGCAGGCAGCCCGTCCAGATGTTGTAGTGCGAGCTCGACCAATTCATCATGGCTCAGATTTCCCGCTGCTGCGACAACACAATTATCCGCCGTGTAATGCTTTGACTTATAGGCAAGTCCCGCTGCCTGGTCAAAAGTTGATACTGATTCGCGGGTGCCACCGATGGGAAGACCTAGGCTGTGGCTAGGCCATAGTGATTTATAAAAGAGCTCGACTGCCTGATCTTCAGGGTCGTCTTCGCTGCGGGCGATTTCTTCTATGACGACTTCGCGCTCGAGCGTACAAGCATCTTCATCAAAGGTCGAGTTGCAGACCATGTCTGAAATAAGCTTGAAGACCTCTGGAAGTGACTCGTCGATGAAGGAAGCAAAATAGCAGGTCGATTCCTTTGAAGTAAAGGCATTTTGCTGTGCTCCCAAACGGTCAAAAGCCTCTGAAAGGCTTCGTGCATCGTAGCTGGGGGTACCCTTAAACATCATATGTTCAATAAAGTGAGAAACGCCATCTTCACCTGCGATTTCATCGCGCGAACCAACCTTGAACCAGATGCCCAGAGCCACCGACCGCACACTTTCCATCTGTTCTGTTATAACCGTAATACCGTTATCCAGGACGGTCTTTTGAATTGTCATGAAGCTCCTTGTGTTTTGAAATGAGCCGTGCAAAATCAGGCGCACACACGCCCTGTCTATGGTATCAAATCAGCTGCGTTTCTATGTGTGAGCCCTGTGAACTTAGGACATTTTTTTGTTGCCGAGAGGTGGCTTATCTGAGCGCAGATGAAGTAGGCACAATTGCGGAGGGCGGGAGTTCATCCCGCCCCCACTTTTTATGTATACCTGACAGCTCCTGTAGAGCCCCCAGAAGTTTATGCACTAGGGTCTTACTGCGCCAATAAAATCAACCCTCCACATCGACTGCTCCGACACCAACCTCCCACTACTGGGCGCATGAATCATGCGACCGTTGCCAACAAAAATCCCAACATGGTGAATATCAGCAGGTCTTCCCGTGCGACTAAAGAATACCAAGTCACCCGGACGCATTAAATCGCTGCGATTTGGCGGGATAAAAACGCCCGCGTTAAACTGTTGACGCGAGGTGCGGGGCAAGTTAATGCCATAGGCTTCGCGGTAGGAAAACTGCACGAGGCCCGAACAGTCAAATCCTGCAGGTGTTGTGCCGCCCCATAGATAGGGAGTCACACCCACAAAGCGACGTGCCACATTTACGACGCCAGGGCGCTCGCGACCTAGGGATGGTGCGGGTGCTGGCGTGGGCGGTGGAGTCACCGTTTGTGAAGGTGGCGGTGTTGTCACGGAGGAGTTTGGCCCACCACTGTTAGCAGCACCGTTGTTGCCAGCATTATTGTTGCCCCCGCTATTGGCAGGCGGTGCTTCGTTTTGGGATGGGGTCTGCGGTGCGGGTTGCTGTGCAGCAGCAGCACGCTGCGCCTCTTCAGCTGCGCGTCTTTCGCGTGCCTCTTCTTCGGCACGCTGTTGTGCTGCTAGACGCTGCTCTTCTTCAATAGCTGCGCGCTGTTCATCAATGACCTGCTGCATCTGACTGTCGATACTTGACAGTACACGTTGCTGTTCGCGCAAGCTGCGCTGCACGGTTTCAAATTCTGCCTGCGTTCGAGCCGCAGCTTCACGCTCGATTTCGCGTTTTTGCTCTAACTGATTCTTACTACTTTCGATTTCGGCCCGCAGCTGACGCGCCTGCCTAATCATATCGGCATCGTTATCCATAATGGTGCGCAACAAATCAACGCGTTCCATAAAGTTACCAACACTACTTGACCTAAAGAGGAAAGAAATCAGGCTCAAGTCGCCATGCTGATAAGAACTAACCGCACGCTCTGACAAATGACCCTGGACATATTCAAGCTGCTCCTGATTATCTGCAAGCTGTACTTGCGCTTGCTCAATCTTTTCTGTCGTGTCCTCCAGCAGCTGCTGAGCTTCGAAATAGTTTTCTGAAGCGAGCTCTGTTTGGTAAGACAGTTCGTCGAGCTGAATCCGCACCTGACTGGCACGGTCACGCAGGGCTGCAATGTCAGCAGAGCGATCCGTGGGACTTGCCATCACCAGTGACGGAAAGAGTAGCGTCGCGATGAGAACTGAAATCGCGAACTGATATATACCCCTGTGCCTGTTTCGTAAAGAGAACATATATCAAGCATACTGAAAGTCGCAGCTCACAGCTGCTTTTTTGGGATATTGAGCCGCTTTGTTACGGGGGTGCAACAGGCTTGTAACCCAGGGGTTACCTTTGCTTAAAGTGCCGCTAATTCACCGTCCACACAGCGGTGTTTTTTGCCGTTGTGTGGTGAGTGAAGGAGTGGTTAAGCAAAAATCGATGCCTATCTAGAAAGTAGGTGAGATTTTTGAAGTGCCGCTAATTCGCCGTCCACACAGCGGCAAAGACGATGTTACCCAGGAGCCAGCCCTGTTGCGTACAACGATAGTATCCAGGGGTATGGACGCACTCCGCTTTTTCTAATAAACCCTTTTCGACCAGCTCATCGCATATGTCGGTCAGGCCCGCTGCCTGTATCGCGTGAATCGTCGCCCCCTGCTTTGTGCGCAAGGCGAGCATGACGTCTTCGCGCCGAGCTTCTGCCGGGCTCAAGTAATCATCTTCTGCGTGCGGATGCTTCAGGTCAGCGGCGTGCGCAACATAGTCTTCCAAACGCTCATGCATCACAAAGCGTACCCTGCTGCCTGCTGGTTTGCCCGCAGGGTTATTAAGCATTGATGCTGCGCTGGGACCGAGGCCTAGATAGTCGCCTCCTCGCCAGTAACGCAGATTCTGCCTGCTTTCCTCGCCGGGGCGACAATAACTTGAAATCTCATAACGCTCAAAGCCATGGCTCGCTAGCAGCTCCTGCATGTCGAGCATCTGTTGGGTGACACGGTCCTCATCAGGCAGGCAGAGCTGATCAGCATCGACCAGGGTCTCCAGTAGCGTTCCTGCCTCGACGGTCAGCGGATAGACGGCGATGTGGTCAACGAGCCCCAACAGTCGCTCCCACTGCGCCGCCGCGACCGAACGCTCAAGCTCAAAGGCATCAGGCAAGCCTAAAATGATGTCTGCTGACACGCGATAATCAGCAGATGCCGCTGCCTCAAGAGCCGCCCAAGCAGTCTGCTCATCATGAGCGCGCCCAATCAGCTTCAGGCAGTGGTCGTTTAGGCTCTGAACCCCCAGCGAGACGCGATTAAAGCCGGCTTTTGCAAGCGTCGTCGCAACCTGCGCGTTGAAGCTTTCAGGGTTTGCTTCAAAGGTGATTTCGCAGTCACTACTTAGGGTAAAGCAATCGGCGATGTGCGCAAGCGCTGCTGGCAAATATTGGTGGACATAAGACGGTGTCCCGCCACCAAAATACACGGAAGAAAGCTGACGACCAGCAAAGCGTCCGTCAAGGCTCAAGGCTGTGACCTGCGCTTTAAGTGCCGTAAAAAAAGCTGCTACTTCGTCTGATTGTGGTTGCAGCGTCAGCGAATAAAAGTCACAGTAAGTGCAACGCTGCACGCAAAAAGGCACGTGAATGTACAGGGCCAAGCGGTCATCTACCAAAAGACTAGTCGCCATGACGCTCCAGGTATTCCTGCGTCAAGGCATCAAGCTCTTCAAGAGTGCTCAAGTCGAAAAGGCGTCGGCGAAAGACTGCGGCAGCTGGCTGTCCTGCCACATACCAGGCGGCATGTTTGCGCATCCGCGCCAGATGTGGATCCCCGTACCACTCGATGGATTCTAAGGCATGTTGGCGCAACAGGGCCAGGCGCTGCGCAAGTCCTGGTGTCGGCGGCGGAGTCTGTCCATTCCTGAGAGCTGCAGCAGCTTCAAAAATCCAGGGGTTGCCATAGGATCCCCGCGCCACCATAACTGCATCACTGCCCGTTTCGCTCATGATTTCAAAGAGGCTTTCGGGCGTGAAGGCGTCGCCTGATGCAATCACGGGGACCTTGACGGCCTGTTTGACCGCCTTGATGATGCTGCGGTCAGAACGCCCCGTATAGAACTGGTCTTGAGTGCGCCCATGAACCGTTATGGCGCTTGCTCCTGCTGATTCCAACCCTTGTGCAAAGGCGACGGCGTTGACGCTGTCAGGCGACCATCCTTTGCGATGCTTGGCTGTGAGGGCGAGCTCACTGAAACCGGCCTTGTCGAGGGCTTCTCGCATGGCAGAGACAATACGCGCCGCCTGTTCGGGTTCTTTCATCAAAGCTGAGCCCTCGCCCTTGTTGACTACTTTGGGTACGGGACAGCCCATGTTGATATCTATCCCGAGGATGTCCTCGCCCAAAAGATCAGCCACTACCACAGCCTGGCTCGCCATGATTTCAGGCTCACGCCCAAAGAGCTGAATAAGCGCACTGCCCTTCTCCTCGGGGGCAAGGCGCAGCAGTTGATGAGATTTATTGCGCTTTTTGTCGTAATACAGACCTTTTGCGCTGACCATTTCCGAATAGCAGATACCAGACCCGTAACGCCTGTTGATCGCACGATAAGGACCGTCGGCGACACCTGCCATCGGTGCCTGCAAAACAGGATTTTCAGCGAGCTTGTCGAGGAAATGCATGAAGAGTCAGACTAGAGGTCACGCAGAGGCTGCGGTGCTTGTTCAAAACTTTCAGGCACCGCTTGCTGCACAGAGACGGCTGGTTGCGTTGGCACTACCGGCTGCACAGGTACTGGCTGCACAGGAACCTGCCCTGCTGCCACATAATCAGCCGTAACAGCCGCTGTTTGCTGGGTCGCTACCGGGACGATATGCGCTGCGGGTGCGGCTGCGGGTGCGGTAGCAACTTGCACGGGTGCAGGATCGCCCTTAGTTTCAAAAGTAGGCAGTTTGCCAACAGCCTCCAAAAGAGCAGCAATCAAGAGAAGTGTGCTAAAGGCGACAACGGCATAGAGACCGAGGTCAGGACCTGCACTTATCATCTCGCCTCCCATTTCACTGGCACGCGCAAACATGCCCGTGAAGGCAGAAAAGATGCCCAGCCATTGCAGATAGGTCGCCAGCGAAAAGGCGGAAATAATCAGCGCGAAAGCAAGTTCTGCGCGAGTGCGCCCCATAAACAGCGACAGCACAAACAGCAGGGCTGTTCCCACAAAAGCAATCAAAAGCAGGAGGTTTACGCCTGCCATCATGTTGAGAGCGGCGAGCTGACCTGCACCCATGCCCATGCCCATTCCCATATTTCCCTGGGACAGGGCTGCAGCATCTTCTGCCGCATTTCCTAGGGCAAGGTCATAGCCACTGACTGAAACGTTTACCATAGGACCGCAGGACACGGTGCCAAAGGGCAGAAAGGCCGCAAGTACGATGAGCAGACAAAGCGCTTTGACGATAGTTGAAAAATTCGCAGAATGAATCTTATCGGTCAGCTTCTTGCGAGACTTTTGAGCAGCTTCACCTGCCAGCATCTGCGTTTGCAGAGGCTGCGTTTGCAGGGGCACTGCACCCATTGGCAGATTAGGTGGCAGATTATGCGGTGGCTGCTGCATTTCTGGCATCGTCTGCCGCGACTGTGGCTGCTGCTGCGGCTGCGGCTGAGCAGGCGGCATCATCGGAGGCTGAGGCTGAGGATAATAAGGCTGCTGATTCATTAGTCATCTACTTTCAAAATCGCCATAAAGGCTTCCTGCGGAACCTCGACAGAGCCTATCGACTTCATACGCTTCTTACCTTTTTTCTGCTGCTCCAACAGCTTTTTCTTACGAGTAATATCACCGCCATAGCAGCGCGCCAAAACATCCTTGCGCTTTGCCTTGACGTTGGTGCGTGACAGCACCTTGCTGCCCACCGCTGCCTGAATAGGAACTTCAAACATTTGACGCGGAATAATGTCTTTCAGCTTTCGAGTCAACTGTAGACCACGTTCGTAAGCCTTTTCCTTGTGGACAATGAAGGAGAGTGCATCCACTGGTTTACCCGCAAGCAAGATGTCGAGCTTTTGCAGCTCACTGGGCTTGTAGCCACTGAATTCATAGTCAAGTGAAGCGTAGCCCTTGGTGCGCGACTTCAGCTGGTCAAAGAAGTCCAAAATCAGCTCGCCCAAAGGAATCTCATAGTGCATCTCGACCGTGTTGGGGCCCAGATACTGCATGTCGATAAAGGTAGCACGTCTGCCTTGTGCAAGCTCCATGACGGCACCGACGTAATCTGGTGGCACCAGTACCGTTGCCTTCAAATAAGGCTCTTCGATATGGTCAATCTTACTCACATCAGGAAATTCCTGCGGCGAATGTATGTCAAGCATGGTTCCGTCATGATCATTTAAGTGCACGTGATAGGAAACACTGGGGGCTGTCGCCAAAAGCCCAATGTCAAACTCGCGCTCGAGGCGCTCTTGAATGACCTCCATGTGCAGCAGTCCCAAAAAACCCACGCGAAAGCCAAAGCCTAGGGCGTGACTAGTTTCTGGTGAATAGACCAGCGCCGGATCGTTGAGCTTTAGTTTATCGAGCGCATCACGCAGGTCAGTAAACTGGTCCCCATCCAGAGGATAGAGTCCCGCAAAGACCATGGGCTTAATTTCACGATAGCCCGGCAGGGGCTCCGTGGCGCTGTTTTCAGCACCTGTGATGGTGTCACCGACGGTAACGAGAGCAGGGTCTTTGAGTCCTGTGATGTAGTAACCGACTTCACCAGCTGCAAGCTGGGGCAAGACGATGCTTTCTGGTGATTTGACGCCGACCTCTTCGACGTCAGCAATGACGCCATTTGCCATCATCTTGACCTTGTCACCGGTAGCAATAACGCCGTCCATGACGCGAATGAGGGCAATAACACCGCGATACTCATCAAACCAAGAGTCAAATATGAGCGCACGTAGGGGCACCTGAGGTGAAGGTTCACCATCTGGTGCGGGGATGCGTTCTACAACTGCTTCAAGCAGTTCAGCAATACCGTCGCCCGTTTTGCCGCTGGTTAGAATAGCGTCTTCGGCTGGTACCGCGAGCGATTCTTCAATCTCTGCACGAACGCGCTCGGGTTCTGCTGCTGGTAGGTCGATCTTGTTGATGACCGGAATGATCTCAAGATTCGCGTTCATGGCCAGCATGGCATTTGCCACCGTTTGAGCCTCAACACCCTGAGAAGCATCTACCACCAAGACGACCCCTTCGCAGGCGGCGAGCGCACGCGATACCTCGTAGGTAAAGTCGACGTGACCAGGGGTGTCAATCAGGTTCAGGCGGTAAGTTTGACCATCCGAAGCCGTGTACATGACACGTACGGCTTGTGCCTTGATGGTAATACCGCGCTCGCGCTCGATGTCCATACTGTCCAGCAGCTGCTCTTGCATGTCGCGCTGTGCCACTGTATCGGTTGATTCCAGAATTCGGTCAGCAAGAGTCGATTTGCCATGGTCAATATGAGCAATAATCGAAAAGTTACGTATGTTTTCGGTTGAATTTGCCGCGGAGTTAGCCGCGGAACTAGATGTAGTAGTCATAACTGCTAATTCTAACAGAGCATGGACCCTCTCCAACAAATACCAACAAATGAAATAGCGTCACTGCAAGCAGTCATGGGCTCAGAGATAAAAAATATCCACACCCCGTGCCTCTCAGGTTTTTTCAGTGCCGTACACTCTGCTTATTTTGATTCGCGCTGGGCAATAGTGGCTGCGCGAGCTTCTAGGAAGTCCTCTTCTGTTTGCAAGGTCTCTGTTTCTGCGGCGATGCGCTCCATTTCGCGCGGGATGGCAATATGCTGCGGACACTGGGGTTCGCATTCCCCGCAGTCGACGCAGTTGTCCGCGGTCCCCTGGTCCCCCAAAACCTTGATGCTGTTCAGATAACCAAAGGCCGTACCGCCCATTTTTAGCGCATTGTAGGCAGACAGCACGCGCGGAATCTCGACATCAAAGGGGCAGGGCATGCAGTAGTTGCAGTTGGTGCACGGAATGGCTGCGGCGAGGTTTGATGCCTCGAGCGCTTTGTCCAGTACTTCACGCTCACGGCTAGTTAGCGGAATCTGATCTGCCGGCAGGCTAAAGGTTGCCAGATTGTCTTTCATTTGAGCAGCAGTCGTCATGCCTGACAAGATCGCATAGACATTGGGCAGGCTTGCTACATAGCGAAAACCCCATGAAGCTGAAGACCTTTCAGGCCAAACTGTCTGCAGAATTTCAGTTGCTGCTGGTGGGAGTTCAGCAAGCTTGCCACCCCGCACGGGCTCCATGGCAAATACGGGGATGCCAGCCTCTGTCAGCAGCTGATAGGCCTGACCTGCTTTTTGCATTTCCCAGTCCATGTAGTTCAGCTGCAGCATGCTAAAATCCCAGCTGTGAGCCTCTATGATGCGCTCCATGTCTTCGATGGTTCCGTGAAAGCTAAAGCCTAGGCGCGTAATGGCACCCGATGCCTGTTTTTCGCGTGCCCAATCAATGATTCCTGCTGCAAGCATCTTATCGAGACGAGCACCATCAAGCGCATGCATCAGATAGAAATCAAAGTGGTCTGTCTGTAGCTTTGTCTGTTGTTTGGCAAAGACTTCGTCTGCCTGCGCAGGCGAATCGATTTCCCACACCGGCAGTTTTGTCGCAAGATAGAAATTTTCACGAGGATAGCGTGCGACCAGTGCTTCACCCAGAAAGCTCTCTGATTGCCCGTCATGATAGGGCCAGGCTGTGTCGAAATAATTGATGCCATTGGCTACGGCAGCATCGATAAGCTTTTCTGCGGTCGCATAATCGATGTCTTCACTTTTGGCACCTGTGTCGGTGACGGGCATACGCATGATGCCGTAGGCAAGCTGTGACAGGTTTTCTCCTGTTGGCAGTTGGCGGTAATTCATGGACGCACTCCTCCGCTTGATAAAAAGGTTTCAGACCTGAACGCTGTCAGGTCAAAGCTATTGCAAGAACATGCCGAACTGAAGCCCGATGACGATGAGCACAGCCCAGGTGAGAATCGTGACAAAGACGCAGGTCAAAACGCGGTTGAAGGTCGGTGTGCTCTGCTTCGAGACGCTGATGCAGACCGCAGATCCTAGAAATCCAATCGCGCCGCCCAGCATGCCGCCCAAAAACACCAGCGAGATACACAGGACGACAAAAATCCAGACCCAACTGGGGCGGGCGTTGTAGTCCTTGCCGCTGGCAAGGAAGCTGCCATCATAGGCTAGGTCCATGCCGTCTTTGGTGGCGACCAGCTTCATGTCGCGCCCTAGTATGTTGACGGGTTCGTCGTAGCCAAACATCCAGGATAGGAAGCTGCCTTTGACTTCTGTGACGTCCGCGTCTGTCAGTTCTGGTGAATCGCTGACGCTGACTTTGTAGGTCATGCCTTTTTCGTGCTCGACCTTGAAAAAGTGAGCATTGTCGTCAAAATTGCTTTGCCATTCATTTACCGGATATTTCAGCACACCTGTCCCCTGTTCTTCAGAAAAAAAGCCATTGCAAACCATTAGAAGCCATCAGACGTTCAAGGTCAAGAAGGAGTATATGTTCTGCGAGGTAAGCGTAGTATGACCTACGTGTCCGAGCAGGTTATGTACTCCGACGCCGAGATTGGACGTCTGATGGCTTCGGGAGTAAGCACCATAAGCGGGGTTCTGTCCCAACCCTTGCGGGCTGGTAACGACCATTTATCTAGGACGCCTGTCACCAGACGCCTCAAGCAGGCTACCCGTGCGCCGGTCGGGCCGACCTTAACCGCACCTACACGCCCTTGCTCCAGATAGGGTTTACCAAGCCACGGGGTCACCCCCGTGCTGGTGCGCTCTTACCGCACCGTTTCAGCTTTTCCGAGCACTTATGCTTGCTGACTTGCACAGCCACCGTCGTGAGAGGTCGCTGCAAAAGGATCCGCATGCTGGTAGTAAAGAATACGTACCCGGGCGGCTCGGAGTTTTCTTTTCTGTGGCACTTTCCGTCGCGTCACCGCGCCCTGCCGTTAGCAGGTATCTTGCCCTGTGGAGCCCCGACTTTCCTCACTGATGATCCCCCCAGACTCTGGCGGGTTCAGCGCGGCCGTTTGGCTTACTCCGCTAAGAATTGTAGCAAAAAATAGAGCTGCCTGGTTTCCCTGGACCAGGCAGCTCTCCCCTTCTAAGTTCCAACTTCAGTTCTTTAACTTCCCCTTAAACAACTACGAAGATGGAACCCTTAAACTTCATATCGATTACATAAGTATAGCACATATTTTGATACTTGTTAATCCCATTTACCAATATATTTTTCGTACTCTTTGCGTTTCTTGCTGCGACGCAGCCCTTCACCGCTGACTCCTACAACGGCCAGTGCCATCAGTATCAGGGGCGCAAAGCTAAAGAGTCCGTCTCCCGTGTGTGGCATCCTGCGTGGATGCTGCGGGGGTGCAGGTGTAGGCGTAGGTGCCGGTGGCCTCGTCGTCTGCTGTGGCCTGTTAATGTCGAGGCGAATTCTGTCGCTGGTGCCGCCTGTGAAGACCATGGTGTAGTAATAGGTACCATTAGACAAGGTATTCAGATAGGCATTGCTAAAGGTTACGATGGTCGACCCGTAGCGCACGGTATAGCTGCTGGCAGGAATCGTGTGCCCCCCGACTTGATCCAGGCGAATGAACTCGCCGAAAGGACCGTCAACGCGGGACTCTGCCGTACCCGTTCCTGTCCACACGCCAAAGTTCGTGATGACGGGATACAGCGGTATGGGAACGGCCGTCGCTGACACACCAGAGGCAGGACCTGCGCCTGCCGCATTGAGCGCACGTACCACAAAGCTGTAGCCGCTGCCATTGGCAAGACCGGTCACCATGAAGCGCGGATTAGTGCTGCCGGTGTTTGTCCAGGTAGTACCGCCGTCAGTCGATACCTGATAGTTCGTGATGACACTACCGCCATTAGATGCTGGTGGCGTCCAGGTCACTATGACATTGCCGTTACCCGGAATGGCTGCCGTGATGCTGGGTGCACCCGGGAAGGTACGTGGTGTAGCAGACACTGCAGCGACAGCTCCATCACCCTGGGTCGTGACAGCGCGAACGCTCACACTGTATGCTGTCCCGTTGGCAAGACCCGTGAAGGTGTAGCTGGTTGCAGTTGTAGGGGTGCTGGGTGTCCACGTACCTCCCGGCGAGTACATAACTTGATAACCCACAAGCGCTGTCCCACCCAAGTTTGCAGGTGGTGACCACGACAGGGTGATTTGCCCATCTGATGGTGATGCAGCAAGACCAGTTGGCGCACTTGCTGTGGTAACGGGGGTAAAGCTAACAGGACCTATGGCTGCAGAAGAACCATGAGCGTTTGTCGCCCGTAGCAGCACGCTGTAGCTGGTGCCATTGGTCAGACCCGTAATGCTATGTGAAGTCGCGCCCGCCCCACCAGCACTGATCCAGGTCGTACCGCCGTCAAGTGAATACTGATAACCCGTAATGGGGTCGCCACCATCATTGGCAGGAGCCGTCCAGGTAAGCGCGATCTGCCCGTTACCGGCCGTACCCGCAAGATTTTGCGGCGCATCAGGCGTGGTCGCAGGCGTTGCCGAGGTCGTCGCACGCGGACCGGTGCCAGCAGCGTTTATAGCACTGACACCAAAGGTATAGCTGGCACCCTGCGTCAGCCCGGTAACTACGAAGCTCATGGGCATGCTGCCTGCCGCTTCCGTCGAAAGTGTTGTCCAGGTCGCAGATCCGCCGCCTGTTTGCTCTATCAGGTAGTCAGTTATGGCACTACCACCGTCGCTTGCAGGCGCGTTCCAGCTGAGCTCGATAGAGCTTCCCGACACCACCGTCTGCGTCAAAGCAGTCGGAGCCGTGGGTACCGCAAGGGGCGTCGCAGACAGGCTATTAGACGCCACACTGTAGCCTGCCGCGTTTGCCGCACGTACCGCAAAGCTGTAGCTGGATCCGTTCGTTAAACCTGTCACTGTGAAGCTGCTACCCGTGCCAGCACTGGACCATACTCCGCCGTTTACTTGGTATTCGAAGCTGGTTACGGCGCTGCCTCCGTCATTGGCGGAAGTGCTCCAAACCAGCACCACTTGGCCATTTGCAGGCGTTGCGCTATCAAGGGTCGGCGCGTCAGGGGTGGTGTAGGGCGTGACCGTAACGCTCGCTGCAGCACTAGGTCCAGCAGCATTGACCGCACGTACCTGGATGGTCGTTGCCGTACCATTGGTCAGACCGGTAACCGTAGCAGGAGGACCAGACACCGTCGTTGTGGTCGCCCAGTTATCAGTTGAGATCTCGTAGCTGATAATCGCGCTGCCACCATCAGTAGGCGCTGTCCAGCTAAGGCTTGCCTGGCTGTTACCCGGGGTCGCCGTCAAATCAACAGGAGCCGAAGGTGTCGTTAAGGGCATGGCCGTTGTTGTTGCAGCAGCTCCGGTACCCAGGGCATTATGTGCCGTGACTGACACGGTGTAGCTCGTGCCGTTAGTGAGACCTGTCGACAGTTGGCTGTAGTTCGGTCCACCTGAAGATGCCAGCACGGTATAGGTTTGTGGTGCTCCCCCACTGTCGACGGTGACCGTGTAGGAATCAATCGCGACACCGCCGTCGCTGGTGGGCGCACTCCAATAAATCGCCAGTTGTGCGTTGCCGGGCGTAACCGTAAGTCCAGTTGGCGCTGCAGGTACGTCCCCTGGCATCGCCGTGACAGATTCAGTTGCGCCTGTGCCTTCGGTATTTACGGCTGCCACACTAAAGGTGTAGCTTGTGCCGTTTGTCAGCCCTGTTATGGTGGCCGTCGTCGCAGGTGCCGTGACCGTCGTCTGTCCACTGCCAGGCGACCAGGTCACCACATAAGCCGTGATAGGACTGCCGCCATCAGACGCAGGAGCTGTCCAGCTTAAGCTGACCTGCGCATCACCTGTCGTATAGGTCAAGCCGCCCACTGTGCCGGGAGCTGTCGCCGCAGCTGCCGGAGTGGCAGAAGCTGTGTTCGAAGGACCTGAATCCCCCGCTGCGTTTACGGCGACCACATAGTAGTAATAGGTCGTCCCATTAGTCAGCCCCGTTATGGTGGTTGTCACCGTTGGGTACGCGACAGTTGTCGCAAGCGGTGTGAAGGTCACATTGTCGGTCGACTGGTAGACCTGGTAGTGCGTGATCGCATTGCCTCCATCTGTGGCGGAGGGCGTCCAATCCAGCGTGACCTGACTATCTGCTGGTGTTGCCGTCAGTGCTGTTGGTGCCGCAGGCGTCGTATACGGTGTTGCTGTTGTTGAGGCTGCAGTTCCCGCACCAGCAAGATCGGTGACCGCGCGGACAGAGAGGGTGTAGCTTGTGCCGTTAGTCAGGCTCGTGAATGTCCATGTCAGACTGGTCGTGGACCCTGTGTTTGTCCAGTTGCTACCATCTGTCGATACTTGATAGTTGACGATGGCGCCGCCGCCCGTGTCGGTGGGGGGCGTCCAGGTCATGATGATTTGTTGATTGCCAGGGCTCGTGCTGCTTATTGTTGGCGCCGCTGCCACGGTGAAAGGTGTAGCGGTAGCTGTGTTTGACGCGCCACTTGCACCTATGGCGTTCACAGCCCGCAGTTCGAAGCTATAGGGCGTGCCGTTTGTCAGGCTCGTGACAAGGTAGCTGGTAGTGGTAGTACCCGTAGAGCTCCAGGTCGTGCCGCCGTCTGTGCTGTACTCGTAGTCTGTAATGGGGCTATTGCCGTCATCAGTTGGCACGGTCCAGTTCAGGGTAACCTGTGCGTTGCCCGGTGTTGCCGTCAATGCTATGGGTGCCGAAGGTGCAGTGGTTGGCAGGACGGGCGTTGCACTTACTGTTGCTGATGGGCCGTAGCCGACGCCGTTTTCAGCCTGCACAGCAAAGTTGTAAGTAGTGCCATTTGTCAGGCTCGTGAAGGTGTAGCTGGTTGTGGCAGACGTTGTAATGGAGGACCACGACGTCCCGCCATCGCTCGATACGCGGTAGCCCGTAATGGGTGTTCCGCCATCGTTGACAGGGGCCGCCCAGCTCAGTGTGACTTGTGCGTTGCCCGGGGTCGCTGTAAAGCTTTGCGGTGCGTCAGGTACAGTTGCAGCAGGTACCGGAGTTGCCGTCGTTTGGGCCGCAAGACCAAATCCAGCAGCATTTTGAGCCTTTACTTCCAGTGTGTAGCTTTGGTTATTGGTAAGTCCCACAAAG
>Ga0123353_10001022_pt1 | contig 34288 bp, 31 predicted proteins | sample TergutLab28metaG_3_FD_92763 | JGI IMG/M metagenome (GOLD analysis project Ga0123353, IMG submission 92763) | Labiotermes labralis P3 segment gut microbial communities from Petit-Saut dam, French Guiana - Lab288 P3 | ecosystem: Host-associated > Arthropoda: Insects > Digestive system > Gut ... | reverse complement strand
GCGCGATCTCCGGCCCAATTTCGGCGAACTGGGCAATCACGCGGGCGCTCTCGGCCCCGGTGCGGATGAGGTCCCGGCTGGTACGCTCGCCCAGCACGGCGTTGATGGCGTCGATCACGATGGATTTCCCCGCGCCGGTCTCGCCCGTCATCACCACAAAGCCGGGGGGGATGCCCTCCAGCTTGGCGTGCCTGATCACGGCGATATTCTCAATGGTCAAACTCTGTAACATAATTTATTATCTCCTCCCGTACCCCGCGCATTTCGGCCTCCCCCCGGCACAGCAGGAAGATGGTGTCGTCCCCGGCCAGGCTCCCCACCACGCCCTCCGGCGGATGGGCGTCCAGGGACGCGCATACGCCTTGCGCCATGCCTGCCACACAGCGGATACAGGCGATGTTCCCCGCGCCGTCCACCGAGAGGATGGAGCTGCCCAGCACGGTGCGCCTGCGCGCGGCCTCGGTCGCCGCGCGTGGCAGCTCATAGGCCATGCGCCCGCCCGGCCCGGCGCTCTTGCGCAGCCCCAGCACCTTGATGTCCCTGGAGACCGTGGCCTGGGCGGCCTCCTCCCCGTGGGCGCGCAGGTACTCGATGATCTGCTCCTGCGTGGAAACAGCGCCCTTTTCCACCGCCTGCAAAATCAATTGCTGCCGTCGGTTTTTCATAGAAACCTCCATTTTCTACCCCCTCTGGCCTGCGGCCATCTCCCCCAAGGGGGCGACTTTTAAAGGCTCCCCCAAGGGGGAGCTCCCGCGCAGCGGGTGAGGGGGTGGCACCTATCTCCCCATCTTCCCCGTCAATACATCCAAAAAGTGCTCTGTCTTGAGCCGGATAAACAATGCCTCCGGTTCAGCTCTTTTCACGGTGACGCGCTGGCCAGGCAGCAATGACATCGGCGGTTCGGCATCGGTGGCAAGGGCAAGGCCCTCGCGCGTGATGTCAACAAAAAACTCCGCCTGTGCCGAAAACACGACAGAACGCGTGAACATCAGATGATTGCATACGGGGGTGAGCAAAATGCTTTCAAAAGTGGGCTCCACCACGGGGCCGCCCGCGGAAAAGTTGTAGGCCGTGGAGCCCGTGGGTGTAGCGAAAATCACGCCGTCGCCCATGAATTTCAGCACGTGCCCGCCGCCGCAGTCCACCGCGATTTCCGCCAGGCGCGGTGTGCCGAAGCGCGAAATCACCGCATCGTTGATGCAAAAGCCTTTATATATGAGTGTTTTTTCATGCTGCACCTGCACCTGGAGCAGCATGCGCCTGTCCAAGGTGAACTCCCCCGTTGCCAGGCGCGGCAGCAGGTGCAGCTCGTGCCGTTCCAGCCCGGCCAGAAAGCCCATCCGACCCGCATTGACCCCCAGCACCGGCATTTGCAGGGGCAGCGCCATGCGCGCCGCGGTGAGAATCGTGCCGTCGCCTCCCACGGCAAGCAGCGCGTCGCAATGCTCAAGATTTTCCAGGCAAGCGGCCTCCAAGCCCGCTGACGCCAATTTTTGCCGGATATCTTCGGCGATTTTTTGCGCGCCGGGCCTGCTTTCGTTCACGATGAGGGCTAGCCGTTTCACGATCTCAACTCCTCCCAAGCTTGGACTGCGATATCGTTTATCGATAATAATTTATCGCAAGTCGATGCTTGCGAATTATCGTTTTTCGATAATTGCAATAGAAATTCGATATTCCCATCCCCGCCGGATACTGGCGAAAAAGTCAAATTCAGGCAGGCGAATCCCTCCTGCTGTGCCGATTGAATCACCTCGCCAATTACCCGGACGTGTTCCTTCGGGTTTTTCACAACGCCGTGCTTTACCGGCGCGCCGGTTTCGAACTGCGGCTTGAGCAGGCACACGGCTTCACCGTTTTCTCTCAAAAGAGCATAGAGATTCGGAAAAATGTGCTTGAGCGAGATGAACGAAACATCCACGCAGGCAAAATCGCAGGGCCCGATTTGCTCGCTTGTGACAGAGCGAAAGTCGGTCTTTTCAAGGCTTACGACGCTTGGATTACTTTTGATTGAGTTCGCCAGTTGCCCTGTGCCCACGTCGATGGCATAGACTTTCGCCGCGCCGCGCTCCAGCAGCAGTTGGGTGAAGCCTCCGGTGGAGGCCCCCACGTCCATGCAGATTTTGCCCGTCACATCCATCGAAAATACATCCAAAGCCTTGCGCAGCTTGAGATAGCCGCGGCCAACATAGTCATGGTTTTTGCGCAATGAAATGACATCGCCATCGGCAACATCAAGGCTGGGCTTGCACGCTTCCATGCCGTTGACCGTCACATCACCCGCCAGAATGGCGGCTTTCGCCCGCTCCCGCGAGGGCAGCAAACCGCAGTGAACAAGGGATTGGTCAAGGCGCATGGGACATCCCCTCCGCGTCCAGCCCATGCTCGGCCAGCAGTTCCTCCACAGGTGCGTGGCGGGCAAAGCCATCTACCGCGGTGAGGGTGAACGCTCCAGGCCAGCGGCGCTCCAGCAGGGCGAGGCCGAAGCGCTCCCCGACTCCCCCGGTGCGTATGCCCTCCTCGTAGAAATCCAGGCGATTACAGGACAGGACGGCCTCAACGGCATCTACGTTAATGGGCAGAATACGTTTGAGCTTGATGATTTTGATGTCCGGCACTTGGCAGGCCTCGAAAAACAGCCGGCCGTAGGTCACAATGGCCCTGCGCGCGTTGGCGTCGCCGTAGATATCATGAGTTTCGCAAGCGTACAGCAGGGGGAGGCCGGCAGGAGGCTCTTTCAGGATATCGCGCGGGTATCGGATGAGCTGCAAAGTCTTGCAGGTCAAAGCATGGCGCAAAGCGGCGCGCAGGTCGCCGGCTGTCGCGGGGCTCCACACAGCACAATCCGGGATGGCCGCGCAGAAGGCGGCGTCGTATAGGCCGTGATGGGTGGCGCCGTCGGCCCCTACGAAGCCCGCGCGGTCCACGGCGACCACCAGCGGCAGGCCCTGCAATGCGGCGTCGTGGAGCAGTTGGTCAAAGGCGCGCTGCAAAAACGTGGCGTAGATGGCCGCAACGGGTCGCAGCCCCTGTTTTGCCATGCCCGCGGCGAAGGTAATGGCGTGGGCCTCGGCAATGCCGACGTCAAAGAATCGTCTGGGGTGGGAGGCCGCGAAGAGATCCAGGCCGGTGCCCATGGCCATGGCGGCCGTCATGGCGCAGATGGAGGGGTCCTCAGCGGCCAGGATGCACAGTTCCTCGGCGAAGACATCTGTATATGTACTGCCCGAGGGAACGATGGGTTCCCCGGACTCGATGTCAAACTTTCCAATGCCGTGATAGAGCTCGGGCGCGGCCTCGGCGCAGGGCAGCCCGCGCCCTTTCACGGTGCGCACGTGCACCAGGGCCGGGTGCTGCGTGAGCTTGGCGCTGTCCAGCGCGGCGCGCAGGCGGGGGAGATCGTGGCCGTCCACCGGGCCGATGTAGTCCATGCCCAGCTCCTCGAAGATGGTGGTGCCGGCGAGCACGCGCTTGACCAGGCCTTTCAGGCGGGAAACAAACACGGCAAGAGTGTTTCCAACCCCGGGGATGTGACGCAGCGCGCGCTCAACGCGCCGCTTGGCCTGGCGGTACGCCGGGCGGGCGCGCACCACGCGGCCCAGATAGCGCGATAGCCCCCCCACGTTGCGCGAGATGCTCATCTCGTTGTCGTTGAGCACTACAACGAGCTTTGCCTCGCTTCTGCCGGCGTTGTTGAGGGCCTCATAAATCAGGCCGCCGGTGAGGGCGCCGTCGCCTAAAATCGCCACGCTGTAATGCGGGTCATTTTGCAGCCGCTTGGCCTCGGCCAGGCCCAAAGCGGAGGATACGCTGGTGCTTGCGTGCCCGGCCGCGAAAAGATCGTGCTCGCTTTCGGCGGGGCTGGTAAAACCAGATAGTCTGCCGGACTGCCGCAGGCCTGAAAAATTTTCATAGCGGCCGGTGAGCAGCTTGTGGGTGTAGCTCTGGTGGCTCACGTCCCACACCAGGGCGTCGCGGGGGGAATCGAAACAAAGGTGCAGGGCAAGGGTGAGCTCCACCACGCCCAGGTTCGAAGCCAGGTGCCCCCCTGTGCGGGAGACAGTTTCGATTAAGACCGCCCGGATCTCCTCGGCCAGCCGGGGAAGGGCAGCTTCCGGTAGCGCGCGGAGGTCCGAGGGGGTCTTTATTCTAGACAATAATTCTGGCTGTTGCATTTTGTGTCCTGTCTTGTGAGCGGTTTTTGCGATGGCGGGCCAATGGCTCGCCCTATGAGTGTTTCGCCAATGGCGAATTCGCACACACACTCCACATCCGCCATTGGCGGAATTCTCGTAGGGCGTTGCATTGCAGCGCCGCGACATGCAATATCAAGCATTCCGAACTATCAGCCATCCCGGCAGCTCATACAGAAAATGCCCCGGCCCGGCGTAGGGCGCGATGGCCTCGCGGGCCTTTTGGGCGTATTCCAGGGCGGTCTTCCGCGCTTTTTCCAGCCCCAGGATCGATACCCAGGTGCTCTTGCCCGCGGCTTCATCTTTGCCGATGGTTTTGCCCAGGACTTCTTGATTGCCGGTGACGTCTAAAATATCATCGGTGAGTTGGAACAGCAGGCCGAGGGAATCGGCATAGGCATGGGCGGTGTAGTATTTGGGCTCGGGACTTATAACTCCAGCGACAACGCAACCCAGCAGGCAGGATGCAAGCAGCAACGCGCCGGTCTTTTTCCGATTCATCTCCATCAGCTGCACCAGCGTGGCGGATGTATTCTCGTATTGTAAATCCAGTTGTTGCCCGCCGATCATGCTACGAAAACCCGCCGCGTTACTCAGGAGCCATACAGCCTGATACTTGACTTCAGCCGAAAGATCGTTGTCTACAATACAGGTGAACGCCTCAGTCAACAGCGCATCCCCCGCCAGCACTGCCGTGGCCTCGCCGAATTGCTTGTGGCAGCTGGGCTTGCCCCGGCGGAAATCGTCGTTGTCCATGCAGGGGAGATCGTCGTGGATGAGGGAATAGCAATGCACCATCTCAATGGCAATGGCGAGGGGCATGGCCTGTTCAAGCTTCCCGCCGAAGAGCTCGCAGAAAGCCATCGCCAGCGCCGGGCGGATGCGCTTTCCGCCGTTTTCCATGCTGTAGCGCATGGCCTGCTCCACAGGGAAGTCCCCTCCGGGCAAAAAGTCCGGCAGGGCGGCCTCGAATTTATCTGCGTATGCGCGCAGGGCGGATGTGACGTCACTCATTGGCGTTCTCCGTTTCCTCGGGCAGGCGCAGCGTGGTGAGCTTCTGCTCGGCAGCGGCGAGGCTCTTCTGCAGCGCGGCGGCCAAGCCCGCGCCCTCTTCGAAGAGCTTCAGGCTCTGCTCCAGGGGCAGGCTGCCCTCCTCAAGCAGGGCGGCGATCTCCTCCAGGCGGCGGAAGGATTTTTCGTAGTCGAAGGGTTTTTCCTTCATTTACTGCGGCCCTTTCGTTTATTCTATAATGAATATTATACACGATAATTGAATAAAAAGCAAGGGTTTTTTCCGGGCTCAATCGAACAGCGGGGTGCTGAAATAGCGCTCGCCGGTGTCGGGCAGCAGCGTTACGACGGTCTTCCCGCGGCCCAATTTTTTGGCCAACCGCAGCGCCGCGGCAACATTGGTGCCGCTGGAGATGCCGCACATCAGGCCCTCCAGCTTCGCCAGGTCCTTTGCGGCCTGCAGTGCCTCCTTGTCGGTGACGATTTCCACGTGATCATAGATTTCCGTGTCCAGGACACCGGGGATCAGGCCGTCGCCTATGACCATCTGGATATGGGAGCCGATCTTGCGGCCCGAGAGGATGGCGCCGTTTGCCGGCTCGAGCGCCCATATCTCCAGGCCGGGGTACCGTTCCCGCAGGCGGCCGCCGATGCCGCTGATGCAGCCGCCCGTGCCGATGCCGGCACAAAACCCATGGATCGGCCCATCCGCCTGCTCCAGGATTTCCTCGCCGGTCTGGCTCCAGTGGACGGCGGGGTTGTCCGGGTTTTCGAACTGTCTGGGAATAAATATTTTTGGATTCCCGGCCTGCAGTTCCAGGGCGATTTGCAGGCATTTTTCGATGCACGCGCCGATGTCGCCGCAGTCCTTCACGAGGATGACTTCGGCACCGTAGTGCTTCATCAGCTTGGCTCTCTCCTCGCTGACGGAATCGGGCATGACGATAATCGTCCTATAGCCCTGCACCGCGCCGACAAGGGCCAGGCCGACGCCCTGGTTGCCGCTGCTGGTCTCGACGATGACGGTATCCGGCTGAATTTCGCCGCGCAGCTCGGCCTGCCTGATCATGTTGTAAGCCGTCCTGGTTTTGATCGAGCCGCCGACGTTGACGGCTTCGAACTTGACCAGGATCTCCGCGTCGTCTTTGCCCGGCATCCGGCCCAGGCGTATCAATGGGGTATTGCCGACCGCCTCGAGTACGTTGTTACATATCATCATTTAATACCTCCCACACGATTACATTGCAAGCGCCATCCCCCAGGGTGAGACGCAATTTATCACCGGGGTCAAGCTCATTGATGCTTTTTACGGGCCTGTGCCCCTTCAGGGCGATGGCGTAGCCCCGGGCCAGCACCGCCAGGGGGCTCATGGCCTCCAGGCGGGCGCTTGCGCGAGAGAGGCGCGATTGCTCCGCCAACAGTTTGGCCTCCATTCCCCCTCGCAATCTCTGGGCCGCATAGTCCAGGCGCAGGCGGGAGGCCCAGGCCAGTTCCTCCGGGCGGCGCAGGATACGCCGGGAGAGCAGGCTTTCCAGTGCCAGGCGGCGGGCAAACAGATCGCGCAGGGCTGCCTTCTCCATGCGCGAACGCAAAGCACTCACTCCGGCCAACAGATCAGCCAAATCCGGCACAGCCAATTCAGCCGCCGCGGAGGGCGTCGGTGCGCGTAAATCAGCGGCAAAGTCGCAGATAGTGACGTCGGTCTCGTGGCCCACGGCAGAAATCACCGGGATGGCCGAAGCCGCCACCGCCCGGACAGCGATCTCCTCGTTGAAGGCCCACAGGTCCTCCAGGGAGCCGCCGCCACGGCCTACAATCAGCACATCGGCGGTCTGTTCTTGATTGAAGAGCTCTATCGCCGCCGCGATCTGCGCCGCCGCGCCCGCGCCCTGCACCTGCACGGGGCAGAGCACAACTTCTGTGGCCGGGCAGCGCCGCCGAAGTATATTTAATATATCCTGCACGGCCGCGCCGGTGCCTGAAGTGATCACGCCCACGCGGGCCGGGAAGAAGGGCAAGTCCTGTTTGCGCTCAGGGTCGAACAGGCCTTCGACGGCTAGGCGTTCTTTCAGTTGCTCGTAGGCCAGGTAGAGCGCGCCCAGGCCGTCGGGCTGCATGTCGTCGGCATAGAGCTGGAATTTTCCGTCGCGCTCATAGAGCGAGGCCCTGCCCCGGATAATGACGCTCATGCCGTCCTGTGGAAGGAAGCCCAGCCTTCGGTTGGATTCCCGGAACATCACCGCCGGGACGGCCGCGCCGGCGTCTTTTAGGGTGAAATACCAGTGGCCGCTGTAATGATTTTTAAAGTTAGAAATCTCCCCCGCGACGCACAGGCCCCGCAGGGCCTCGGCCTCCTCGAGGAGGAATTTGACATATTTGTTGAGCTGGGTGACGGTGAGGGGCTGGGAGGTTAGCATGGGAAGGTCCTTTGTAATTCAGCATTCAGCATTCATAATTCAGCATTGATATTCATCCCCATCCCTACCCCTGCCAGCATGGCGATCCCCGCGGCGTTGTCGCCCGAGAACTCGGGGTCGGCGAAGATGGCCTCAGGGAAGCGCCCGCCCAGCAGGCCGCGGATGACATTGCTGCAGCACACTCCGCCGGTGAAGAGCATCGGCAACGCCCCGCAGCGTGCCAGCGCGCCCTGTGCCAGGACCTCCAGGTTCACGGCAATCGAAATCAGACAGTAGAGGGCGATGTCCCCCTTGCCCACGCCCCGGGCGTACATCTGGCGCAGCTTGGTCTCCACACCGGAAAAGCTGCATGTCATGCCGTCTACGCTGGGCTTGATGCCTTGGATGACGGTGCCCTCGGCGGCCAGGGCGTCAACTGCGGGCCCGGCGGGGAACTGGTAGCCCAGCATCACGCCTATGCGGTCCACTAGCTGGCCGGCCTTGAGGTCCCCCGAACCGCCGAGGATCTCCGCCTCCAGCCCGGGCTTGACATGCAGGCATTCGGTTGTTCCGCCAGAGACGTGGAAGGCGATGAACTCCCTCTCGAGCATATCGGCCCGCTGGTTGGAGAACAGCGCCGCGGCCAGGTGCCCCTGCTGGTGGCTGAACCTGAACAGGGGGATACCCAGCGCGGTAGAAAGGCTCTGCGCCACGGCGACTCCCGGCAGGAAGCAGGGCATGTAGGAGCCCTCCGCACTGCGGGGCTTGTCGCTGACGCCTATGGCAGCAAGGGTTTTCTCCGTGCCGGCCTGCGAAAAAAGCGCCTCCAGGAGTTCCGGAAGCTGCACGATATGGTGGAACAGCGCGTCACTCTGCCGCAGGCCCAGCGTGCCGGGCTTGACGGGCAGCGGTTTTCGCTCATGCAGGATGCGTGAGCCATCGCAGAATGCCGCGCTGGTGGTGTAGTTGCTGGTGTCTATGCCGAGTGTGAGCATGTGGCGGTTCCTCCTGTAGGGGTGGCCAGCAGGCCACCCGCGTATATGAAATAGTCATGCGGGTGGCCTGCTGGCCACCCCTACAGTGTTTCTTTATCCCTCGCAATTACCCCCAGCACCCCATTGATGAACTTCGGCGCGTCGGCATCGCCGTAAATTTTCGCCAGCTCCACGGCCTCATTTATGCTGGCGCCCACGGGGATGTCGTCGAAATAGAGCATCTCGCACACAGCCAGGCGCAGCAGCGCGTGGGAAGTACGCGATATACGGCTGAGCTTCCAGCCCTTCAGACGTTTCGCGATTGTTTCGTCGAGTTCTTCCAGGTGTTCGGCGGCGGTCTCGGCCAGGCGCATGGCGAAGCCGTCCACCGGGATGGCGGCACTGTCCGCTGCGGGCGGACAGACGCCCTCGAAGGCGCACTGGGCCAGGGACGCAACGGACTCGCCCGGCTGGAAGGACAACTCGAACAGCAGAGCGAAGGCTTTCTCACGGGATTGGCGGCGGGCATCGGGCATAGGGATCTCCTCTGTTATTCTGCGCCCGCGATACGCAAATTCACGCGGGCTACGGTTTTGCCGGTCATGTCTTGCAGGGCGGTTTTTACAGCGCGCTGTACCTCGCAGGCGAGGGTGGCTATGTTCACCCCGGCGCGTACGCGCAGCGCCATCTCCAGGGAGAGCTGCGTACCGCTCTGCGCGAGCTTGACGTAACGCAGGTCGCCCTGTTTGCGCAGCAGGCGCGTGACGCTGGCCGCGCGGGGAACAATCCGCGGCGCACGGGGAACAAGGGAGGCTACGCCGTCCACCTCCCGCGCGGCGGTGGCGGCGATGGACGCGAGGACCTCCTCGGAGATCACGATCCCGCCGTTTGGTCTGTCGTCTTTCGGTTGGTCCATAGCGCGCTCCTTGCTGGACTATTAGATTTTAGACGGTAGACTTTAGATGCCTAAGCAACACTCCAGTCTATCGTCCAGCATCTAATGTCTACCATCTAAAAGTCTAAGGTCTATTATACCACGGAAAAGGAAAATACTCAATGCCTTTTTTGTTAAATTTTATTTTCATCGCTTGCATTGCGTTTGGAATGATGCTATAATAGATTTCAGATATTAGATGTCAGATATTAGACGGCAAAAGCACAGCGTCTAATGTCTAGCATCTAGCATCTAACATCTAGCATCGGAGGACAGAAGCTTTGCCGCAAAGCTATGACATCGCCGTGATCGGCGCAGGGGTGGTAGGCGCCCTGGTCGCCCGGGAACTGAGTAGGTACGATCTGCGCGTTGCGTTGCTCGAGCGCCTGCACGACGTTGCCCAGGGAACCACCAAGGCCAACAGCGCCATCGTCCACGCGGGTTTTGATGCCAAACCCGGCAGCTGGAAGGCTAAATTGAACGTGCGCGGCAACGAGATGATGCCCGTGCTGTGCCAGGCATTGCACGTGCCCTTCGGGCGCTGCGGCTCGCTGGTGGTGGGGTTCTCCGAGGACGAGATGCCAACGCTGGAGGGCCTGCTGCGGCGCGGGGAGGAGAACGGTGTGCCCGGCCTGAAGCTGCTTGGCAGGGAAGAACTGCTGGCCATGGAACCGAACATCAACCCCGATGCCGTGGGCGCGCTGCATGCCCCCACGGGTGCCATCGTGTGTCCATATGAACTGTGCATCGCGGCTGCCGAATGCGCTGTGCGGGAAGGCGTGGAGTTCTTTAGAAACTTCGACGTCACCGCGATTGAACAGGCCGAAGATGGCTTTGTTGTTCGCAGCCAGGCAGGGGAGATGAAAGCGAAAATTGTCGTCAACGCGGCGGGCGTGCACGCCGACGACATCGCGAGGCTGATTGGAGACGAAAGCTTTTCGATACATGCCAGAAGAGGCGAATACCTGCTGCTGGACAGCGCCCGGGCGGGCGTGGTGTGGACCACGGTGTTCCAGTGCCCCTCGAAGATGGGCAAGGGCGTGCTGGTGACCCCCACGGTGCACGGCAACGTGCTGCTGGGCCCCACCGCCGAGGACATAGACGACAAGCTGGACCTGGTGACAACAGACGCCGGGCTGTGGGGCATTCAGGAGGCCGTGGCGCGCAGCGTGCCGAGTTTCCGCGTGGGCGACGTAATCACCTCCTTCACAGGTTTACGCGCGCACAGCGACAGAGATGACTTTATTTTAGAGCCCAGCGCGGTGAACCCGAAGTTTATCCACGCGGCCGGGGTGGAGTCGCCGGGCCTTTCGGCCGCGCCCGCGATTGCCGAGTATATCGCGCAGCTTGCGATTGCCGCTTTGGACGATAAGCCCAATGAAAAACCTGGCTGGAACCCCGGCAGGCCAAAGCCCGTGAGCATGAACACGCTGAATGCCCAGCAGCGCCGCGAGAAAATCAGGGAGAACCCGGCCTACGGGCGCATCATCTGCCGCTGCGAGACGGTGAGCGAGGGCGAGATTGTCGACGCGATACGGGCCCCGGCGGGCGCGAGGGATGTCGATGGCGTAAAAAGAAGGACCCGTGCGGGTATGGGCAGGTGCCAGGGGGGCTTCTGCGGGCCGAAAGTTCTTGAGATCCTCAGCAGGGAATTGAACTTGCCGCCAAACGAGATCACGAAGTTCGGCGGGGGTTCGAAGATTTTGATGGAGAAGACGAAATGAACTATGACCTAATCGTCATCGGCGGCGGCCCCGCCGGCATGGCAGCGGCCCTGGAGGCAGAGAAACAGGGCATAACAAAAATTCTCATTCTTGAGCGCGACGTGACACTTGGCGGCATTCTGGGGCAATGTATACACACGGGCTTCGGGCTGCATTATTTTAAAGAAGAGCTCTCTGGGCCGGAATATGCCGACAGGTTCATCGTGCCGGTAGAGGCCAGCGAGAAAATCGAAGTCAAGCTCGATACGATGGTATTGGATGTGAAGCCGGGCAAGGGCTATCACGCTGTCGTCGCAGTGAACAAAACGGACGGCCTGCTGGAGCTGGGAGCCAAAGCCGTGGTGCTTGCCATGGGCTGCCGCGAGCGGCCCAGAGGCGCGCTGAACATCGCGGGGACAAGGCCGGCGGGCATCCTCAGCGCGGGCACGGCGCAGAAATATGTGAACATGGACGGCTGGATGCCCGGCAAAGAAGTCGTTATTCTCGGCTCGGGGGACATAGGCCTCATCATGGCGCGGCGCATGACCTTCGAGGGGGCGAAAGTCAAGATGGTCTGTGAACTGATGCCCTACTCCAGCGGACTGACGAGAAATATCGTGCAGTGCCTGGACGACTTCGATATCCCGCTGAAGCTCAGCTGCACGGTCATCGGCATACACGGGAAAGAACGGCTCGAAGGCGTGACGATTGCGAACGTGGACGAGAATAGAAAGCCCATTCCGGGCAGCGAAGAATATGTGCCGTGCGATCTGCTGCTGCTTTCCGTGGGGCTGATCCCCGAAAACGAGCTGACCCGCGCGGCCGGTATCTCTATAGACATGGTCACCGCCGGCGCGGTTGTGAACGAGGCACGGGAAACTGAAATTCCGGGCGTCTTCTCCTGCGGCAACGTGCTGCACGTGCACGACCTGGTGGACTACGTGACCCTCGAATCCCAGCTGGCGGGCAAGGGCGCCGCCGATTACATACAGGAAAAGTCTGACCCCAACCCGGATTACGTGACTACCAAGGGCAGGGGTGGCGTAAGGTACATCGTGCCGCAAAGAGTGAATAAGCATGCGACAGAACCGGTGAAGCTGTACTTCCGCGTGTGGGATGTGCATAAGAATGCCTCTGTGCAATTGCGCGGGGGGGACCAGGTATTGGCCAAGCGCAAACGCCCGCGCCTGGCCCCGGGGGAGATGGAGGACCTGACGGTGAAGCCCGAGCAGCTCAAGGAATTGGCTGAAGGGGCGGAGTTGGTGGTAGAGATTGTGGAGTAGGTTGCGGGTCTGAGGATGGCATCGCGGAACGACAAAACAGGTAGGAGATAGCTTATTCATGACCAAAAACATCATCTGCGTGGCCTGCCCCATGGGCTGCGAACTGCAAGTGGATTTGAACGCCGCCGGTGGGATAGAGAACATCGCCGGGCATACCTGTAAGCGGGGGATTGACTACGCCGAGGCGGAGATCACCAACCCGACGAGGAGCTTCCACTCGACCGTAAGGGTGGAGGGCGGGAAAGTGCCGCTGGTGAGCGTGAAGTCCAACCGGCCGGTGCCGAAGAGGCTGCTCATGGACTGCGCCCGGGCCACCCGGGGCGTGAGAATCAACGCCCCCATCGCCATTGGGGACGTGATTATCCCCGATGTGTGCGGCACGGGGGTGGATCTGGTGGCGACGACAAGGGTATCTAACATCTAAAATCTACAGTCTAATATCTAGAACGGAGTGATCTCATGCGCGACGAAGCGAGAAACCTGGCCGGGCGGCTGACACTGGACGAAAAAATCTGCCTGATCAAAGGGCTCGGTACCTGGCACACCTACCCCGTGGAGCGCCTGGGCCTGCCCAGCGTCATGATGGCCGACGGCCCGCACGGCCTGCGCAAGCAGGAGGAGGGCGGCGATAACCCGCTGGGGCTTGGCAGCAGCATCACCACGGTGTGCTTCCCCACGGCCTCGGGCACGGCGGCCTCCTTCAGCCGGGCGCTGCTGCGGGAGCTGGGCGAAACCCTGGGCGGGGAGTGCCGCGCCAACAACCTCGCTGTGCTGCTGGGCCCGGCGGTGAACATCAAGCGCTCGCCCCTGTGCGGGCGGAACTTCGAGTATTTCTCGGAGGACCCCTATCTCGCCGCCGAGATGTCCGTGAGCTACACCCAGGGCCTGCAGAGCAAGGGCGTTGGCGTGAGCATCAAGCACTTCGCGGCCAACAACCAGGAGAAGCGCCGCATGACCACCCAGTCCGTGGTGGACGAACGCGCGATGCGGGAAATTTACTTCCCCGCGTTTGAGCAGACCGTCAAGCGCGCCGACCCATGGACGGTGATGTGCGCCTACAACAGGCTGTTCGACGGCATCTATTGCAGCGAAAACAAGCGCTTGCTCACGGATATCCTCCGCGAGGAGTGGGGTTTCGAGGGCATGGTGGTGTCCGATTGGGGCGCCGTGAGCAACCGCGCCAAAGGCGTGGCCGCGGGCCTGGACCTGGAGATGCCAGACAGCCAGGACTTCCATACGAGTGTGTTGCTGGAGGCACTGCGCAGCGGCGAGCTGGAGGAGGCCGCGCTGGACGAGGCCTGCGCCCGGGTGATCAACCTGGTGCTGCGCGCGCTGGAAGCCGGGGAATCCGGCGACGCCCCGCCGCCCCCCGCCGATAACGAGCTGGATCATATTCTAGCGCGGCAGTACGCCCGTGAAACGATGGTATTGCTGAAAAACGACGGCGCTCTGCCCCTCAAGAAAGACGTGAAGGCGGCCTTCATCGGCGGCTTCGCCAAGCAGCCCAGATACCAGGGCGGCGGGAGCTCCCACGTGAACGCCTTTAAAGTCACGTCTGCGTATGAGACAGCCGTGGACTTGGGATTGCCTATAGAATACGCCGAGGGCTTCGGCGTTCGCGATTACGAATACGACCCGGTGAAGACCAAGCAGGCCGTGTCCCTGGCTGCCCACTGCGATGTGGCCGTCATCTTCGCCGGCCTGCCGGAGGCCATGGACAGCGAGGGCGCGGACCGCAAGCACCTGGACCTGCCGCCCTGCCAGAACACGGCAATCCAGGCGATTGTACAGGCGCAGCCCAATACGATTGTCGTGCTGTGCAACGGCGCGCCCGTGCGCATGCCCTGGGTGAGCGACGTCGCCGCCATCCTGGAGAGCTACCTGGCGGGGGAGGCCGTGGGCGAGGCGCAGATCGACCTGCTCTACGGTGACTATTCCCCCAGCGCGAAGCTGGCCGAAACCTTCCCGCTGATGCTCCAGGACACCCCCTGCTACGGCAACTTCCCCGGCGGCACGGCCACGGTGGAGTACCGCGAGAGCATCTACGTGGGCTACAGGTACTACGACAAAGCCGAAAAGGACGTGCTGTTCCCCTTCGGCCACGGGCTGAGCTATACCCAGTTCGAGTACTCGAACCTGCGCCTGGCGCGCAAGAACTTCACCCCCGGGGATAATCTCGAGGTGGTCGTAACGGTGCGAAACACCGGCGATGTGGACGCCTCTGAAGTTGTGCAGTTCTATGTGCAGCCGGTTGACGGCATGGCGTTCCGCCCGAAGATGGAGCTCAAGGGCTTCGAGAAGATATTCCTCCGGGCGGGGGAGAAGAGGCGCGTGATGGTTACCCTGGACGCGAGGTCGTTTTCCTACTGGCACACGGGCCTGAACGACTGGTATTGCGCGCCGGGGACCTACGACATATTGGCGGCGGCCTCGAGCCGGGACATCCGCCTGCGCGCGAGCGTTGTTGTGCATGGCGAGCAGGTCGATTCCCCCCGTGAGGGGCTGGCCTCCTACGAGAACGCCCTTGTCCACGAGGTGAGCGACGCCGAGTTCGAGGCATTGCTGGGCCACCCGATTCCCCCTGCCAACCATGCAGTGCCCCGCAGATTGGATCTGGACGCCAACCTGGAAGACGCCCAGCAGAGCAAGTTCGGCCGGGTGCTCACAAAGATCGTCGGCATGGCCATGCCCGTGATGGAGAAGGTCCTGGGCGAAGCCATCGGCGATGCCACGACGATGATCGAAAGCGCCTTCGAGATGCCCATACGCACCATCGCCCAATGGTCCGGCGGCTTCATTGATAGGCCCATGGCCGACGCCCTGGTGAGCATCTTCAACGAGGAGAACTACTTGAAGTCCATTTGCGAGCTGGTGAAGGGCGCGGGCAGGGCCGTGAAGAAGATGCTGAAGTAATATGCGATTTTACGATATCGCCATCGTCGGCGCGGGGGCCTCGGGGCTGGCTGCGGGATTAACAGCGGGCCGGGCAGGCGCGCGTGTTCTTTTCCTCGAGCGCATGCCCCGGGTGGGGAAGAAAATCCTCGCCACGGGCAACGGGCGTTGCAACCTGGGGAACCGGAACGCGCTGGAACATCCATATCATAACAGTGAATTCGCAACTCCTGCGCTGGATAAGTTCGGGGGTTGCGAAAGCTTCTTCGATTCCCTGGGGTTGGCGGTTCGTGAAGACGAGGAGGGCAGGCTCTATCCAAGGTCGAACATGGCGGCCAGCGTGCTCGACGCGCTGCGATTCGGGGCCGAACGTGCCGGCTGCGAGCTGCGCTGCGACTGCCCGGTGACAAGCATTGAATCTTCGAAAGACGGCTTTCACATCAACAATAGCATCGCCGCACGGCGGGTGATCATCGCCGCCGGGGGCTGCGCCGCGCCCGCGCAGGGCTCCAACGGCTCGGGATTTTCCCTGCTTCGCTCTTTGGGACACAGTGTTGTGGAACCCAGGCCCGCACTGGTGCAGATTAAAGCGTACTCCCCGCTGCTGCCCATGCTCAAAGGGCTGCGGGTGCACGCGGGGATCAGGATTGAACGGGACAGCAAGGTTCTTCGCCGGGCTGAAGGGGAGATTCTGTTTGCGCAGGACGGGCTTTCGGGCATCGCGGCCATGGAGGTCAGCCGGGACGCGCAAAAAGGCAGCACGGCCGTGCTGGACCTGCTGCCGGAATATTCGATTGAGGAATTGGCGGGCCTGCTGTCAAAATGGCGCGAGGCTTGCCCGGCGCATTCTGACGTGCAATTGCTTGCGGGATTGACGCCAAAGCGCGTTGCTGAGGCTGTAGTGAAAAGCACGCAAAACACCCCCCGGCCCTGCGGGCCACCCCCCTCTAAAGAAGGGGGCTTGGCTCATTCCTGCAAAAACTTTACGTTCAAGATTATAGGCACGCGGGGCTTCGAGCACGCACAGGTGACGGCGGGCGGCGCGGAGGTGAGCCAGTTCGATCCGCGCACGATGGAGTCGCGCGTCATGCCGGGGCTGTTCGCCTGCGGGGAGGCCCTGGACGTGGACGGCGGCTGCGGGGGTTTCAATCTGCACTGGGCCTGGGTGAGCGGGGTGCTGGCCGGGCTATGCGCCGCGTCACAAGCAAAACCACGATGAACATCGCGGCAAATATGAATGCGTAGAGCGCAAGTTCCCTCGGGCCGGAGAGGCGCTCCCATACGTAGCCGGGCAGGGAGAACGCGCCCAGGCGTCGCATATACCAGAAGGGGGCCAGGGCATCGGCCCAGCAACCGAGGGTGGCAAGGGCCATGAGCGAGAGGGTCAGCAGGGGGGCGCGGGGCAGGGCGTAATAAAAAAACAGGCGCACGCCGGGATAGTTGTCCCGGTTTTTTTGCAGGCTGGGGAGCAGCCGCGCGAAGCGGCGATACAGCAAAAGGGCGACAAGCAGATATGCCAGCGCCCAGGCGCTGCCTAGCAGCGCCCCGTCGAGGGGGAGCTCCAGGTTGCGCAGCAGCTGCTCCAGGGAGGCGTAGCTGGCCAGCATGGGGAGGATCTGCAGCAGCATGGCGGCGGCAAATACCCATCTGCGCGCGTAAAATTTGTAGCAGGCGCAGGCGTAGGCGGCCATGACGCAGCAGGCGCTGCCCAGCAGGGCCGCAAGCAGGATGGGCCACACGCCGCTGGCAGCCAGGAGATCGCGCAGGAGGGTGCCGCTGTCGGCATAGAGCCGCGAAATGAAGGCAAAGGTCTCGCCCAGGGAGGCCCGCGGGCCGTATCGCAGGGGAGGGAAAAGCAGGACTAAGGTGTCCAGGGCGAAAAAAATAATCATCACAAAAGACAGGGCGCGTTTTTTTGTAGATTTCTCACGGCTGCAAATCATCCAGACAGCTACAACCAGTTGCAAAACAAGAAAAGCTGAACCCAGCGTCTGCAAGAGTCCGGCAGGCAGAAACACGTATAAATTCACCAGACCCACGCGCGCGGCGCCGAGGCTGAGGCCCAGAACCAGGCCGGAGAGCAGCGACGACTTTGCGCGCAGACGCATCCCATGGAGAACCTCCCGGGGGATGAAGCCGTCTGCGCCGCGCAGCATTGTTCGCAGAGCCGCGAGGCAACCCGCCGCGCCGAAGCAGGCCAGCAAAATCAGCGGCAGGCCGCCCAGGGCGCTGACGGCATTCAGCCATGGCAGCACGGGCTCGTCCCGGGCGGCTTGCAGCACTACGCGCATGAGAATGCCGTCCCAATAGAGGAAGGGCGCGGCGAACAGGCCCGCCACGAGGACGAGGAAGGTCAGCGCCCAGCGGCGGCGCCTGCAAAACTGTATTGTTTGAAAGAAAGTCATGGGGGTATTGTATCACCGTCCGATGGGTTTGTCAAATGAAAAGGGCCGCATTTATGCTTGCATTTCCCCGAAACCTGTGTTATACTTATTGTTGGTGTGATCGCGAGTAAACATAAGGAGAAGCCTATGCAACATTATCTGGAGACCATGCAGGATGTGTTCAGGGAAGTGAAAAGCGGGCCCTCGGGCCTCAGCGCCGGGGAGGCCGCGCAGCGGCTGGAGCGGGACGGGAAAAACAAGCTGCGCGAGGCCGAAAAAGACTCCATCATCAAGCGCTTTTTCCAGCAAATGCTGGACCCCATGATCCTCATCCTGCTGGCGGCGGCGGCGATTTCGGCCGTGCTGGCCGTGCTGGAAAGAGATTTCCCCTCCGACGTGATCATCATTCTGAGCGTGGTGATCATCAACGCGATCCTGGGCGTCTACCAGGAGAGCAAGGCGGAGGCCGCCATCGAGGCGCTGCAGGAGCTCGCCGCCGCGACATCGAGCGTGCTGCGGGACGGCGAGATCCATGAGATGCGCAGCGAGGAGCTGGTGGTGGGCGACGTGATCCTGCTGGAGGCCGGCGACGCCGTGCCTGCCGACGCGCGCGTATTCGAATGCGTGAGCCTGCAGATCGAGGAGGCCGCCCTAACAGGTGAAAGTGTGCCGGTGAGCAAGCGCACGGACAAGCTGTGTGAGCGGGAGGTCACCTTGGGCGACCGCAAGAACATGGTCTACATGGGCTCCACCGTCGCCTACGGCCGGGGCCGCGCGGTGGTGACGGCCACGGGCATGGATACCGAGATGGGCCGCATCGCCGAGGCCCTGGAACAGGCAGAGGCGGGCCTGACACCCCTGCAGATCAAGCTCAAGCAGTTGAGCAAAATTTTGACCTGGCTGGTGCTGGGCGTGAGCGTGTTCATCTTCGGCTTCTCGGTGGTCCGCGAACTGCTGACCGACGGGGTTATCGATATGCACGACATGCTGGACTTCTTCATGATCGCCGTGAGCCTGGCCGTGGCCGCCATCCCCGAGGGCCTTGTGGCCGTGGTGACCATCGTGCTCTCTATCGGCGTGACGAATCTTTCAAAGAAGCGCGCCATCATACGCAAGCTCACCGCCGTGGAGACCCTGGGCTGCGCGCAGATCATCTGCAGCGACAAAACAGGCACCCTCACCCAGAACAAGATGACCGTTGTGGAGAGCTACTCCCCCGACGAGGCCGCGCTGGCAAGGGCCATGGCCCTGTGCTGCGACGCGCAGTTCCTGCCGGATGGCAGCGCCATTGGCGAGCCGACGGAGGTCGCCCTGATCAACTACGCGAAGGCATTGAAACTGGCCAAGGGGGATATGGAGGCCGAGACCCCCCGTGCCGGCGAAGCGCCCTTCGACTCCATGCGCAAAATGATGAGTACCGTGCATTCCGACAATAATAAGTATATCCAGTACACCAAGGGCGCGCCGGACGAGGTGCTCAAGCTATGCACCCACGTTCTGACGGCCGAAGGCGTCGTACCCATGACGCCCGAACGCACGGAGGAAATCCTCGCGGAGAACGCGCGCATGGCCGGGCAGGCCCTGCGTGTATTGGCCGCGGCCACGAGGGAATACGCCGCCATGCCCGAAAGCTGCGAGCCCGCGGCCCTGGAGCAGGGGCTGTGCTTCGTGGGGCTGTGCGGCATGATCGACCCCGTGCGCCCCGAGGTGAGCGCCGCCATCGAGCAGTGCAACCGCGCGGGCGTGACGGCCGTGATGATCACCGGGGACCACAAGGATACCGCCGTGGCCATCGCCAACGAGTTGGGCATCCTGAACGATGGCAGGAAGGCCATCACCGGGATGGAATTGAGCAAGATCAGCGACGAGGAGTTCCAGCGCACGGTGCACGAATACGGCGTCTACGCCCGGGTGCAGCCCGAGCACAAAGTCCGCATCGTCAACGCGTGGAAGGCCCGCGGCTGCGTGACGGCCATGACAGGCGACGGCGTGAACGACGCCCCCTCCATCAAAAGCGCGGACATAGGCGTTGGGATGGGCATCACCGGCACGGACGTGACCAAGAGCGTGGCTGACATGGTGCTGGCGGATGACAATTTCGCCACCATCGTCACCGCTGTGGGCGAGGGACGGAAGATATATGACAACATCAGACGCACGATACAGTTCCTGCTTTCCACCAATATCGCGGAAGTGTTTTCCGTTTTCGTCGCTACGATGATGGGGTTCACCCTGTTCAAGCCGGTGCACCTGTTATTCATCAATCTGATTACCGACAGTCTGCCCGCCGTCGCCTTGGGAATGGAGCACGCCAGCGAAGGCGTAATGGAGCGTCCGCCCAGAGGCAAGAGCGAAGGCGTTTTTTCCGGCGGCCTTGGTATTGGTATACTTTGGCAAGGTGCGGTTATTGCCGCGCTCACCCTTGCGGCCTATTTCATCGTCGATATCTGGCACGACCACGAATATGCCATGACCTCCGCTTTCTTCACCCTTTCCATGTGCGAGCTTTTCAGGGCGTTCAGCGCGCGTTCTTTTACGCAGAACGTATTCCGGATTAAAAAACAGAACTGGATGCTTTGGGGCGCGATGGCCTTCTCGCTGATTCTGGGCCTGGCGGTTATCTATATCCCCGCTCTGGCGGAGATGTTCTACCTCAAGCCGCTGACCGCGCCGGAACTCGCAACATCCCTGGCCCTGGCTTTCGCCATCATGCCTATCATAGAGATCGTGAAGTACTTCCAGCGCAAGGCGGCGAAAAATAAACAAAGCAGGTGAGCAAAATGAGCAAGGCAAAAAAAATCGATCTACAAGCGGTCAAAGAGGCGGCGCCCCGCGCCGTGCTGCGCCTGTTGCCTATAGGGGCGCTGTTCCTGCCGCTGGGCACGGTGACCATCAGCCTGGGCGCCCTGGGCAGCCTGTTCGGCCTGGGCGATTTGGGCGGGGGCGGCGGATCGGGCACCCCGTACAATATCGTGGGGCTTATCAAATCGGTCGTCAGCCCGGATTCTGAGCTGATGCGCAAATTGCTGCAAACAGACATGATGGACGGGCCCCGCGCCTGGCTGTATGTGACCGGGGCCGGCCTGATACTGAGTATCCTGGCCATGCTGGCGGGGTTCGCGTTCGTCTTCATCTTTGCTGAAAAGGTGAAGCCCCTTGCCGCCGGAGCCGCGGTTTACGCGGCGGGCGTGCTGGGCGCGATATGCGGATTGGCAGGATTCATGCAATTCGGCGCCGCGCTGGGCCCCGCCACCATGAATTTGGCCAGTACGGCGGTCAACTACGGCGCTTATGTTCTGGCTGCCATGCTGCTGCTGAACCTGGCCGTGTGCCTGGCGCAGTGGCGCAGGGTGAAGGAACAGGAGCGGCTGGCGGCGCTGGCAAAGAAACAGAAACAAAAAAAGAAAAAAAAGAAGTAGAGGACACGCATCTGTCTGCGCTAACCGCTCATCGCATGGCAGCGTTGGGGCGGTTAGCGCTTTTTGCCCTTGACGCGCCGGAAAGTTTTGGGTATAATAGTGGCAGAGCAAAGGAGGTGAGATGATGGCTGATCAAATACGGCAGATTGCCCGGAACAAGAAAGCCTGGCACGACTACTTCGTGCTGGAGGAATACGAGGCGGGCATTGAGCTGTGCGGCACGGAGGTCAAGTCCCTGCGGCAGGGGCGGGTGAACCTCAAGGACAGCTGGTGCGGCATAAGGAACGGCGAGATGTTCGTCAACGGGATGCACATCAGCCCCTACGAGCAGGGCAATATCTTCAACCGCGAGCCCGCGCGGCCCCGGCGGCTGCTCATGCACAAGCGCGAGATTATGCGCCTGCTGGGCGAGAGCGGGCAGCAGGGCCTGGCCATCATTCCGCTGTCGCTGTACTTCAAGAACGGGCGCGCCAAGCTGCAGATCGGCCTGTGCAAAGGCAAGAAGCTCTACGATAAGCGCGAGGATGCCGCCCGGCGGGACGCGAAACGGGACGCGGAGCGGGGGATGCGGGGGGAGTAGGTTCGGTGAGGAAATAATTGCCTTGTTACGACTAAGCAATAGAGGGGAAAATAAAAAAATAGGCGTCTTACTAAGCTGAGGATTTTTGCCTTAGAGCGCGACTAAATAAAGAACCTCCCCCAATTTCGACAGAAAAGGAAACAAAACCATGAAAAAGCTCCTGAGCATCCTTCTGGCCTGCCTGCTGCTGTGCGGCGTTATGGGCGTGGGCTTAAGCGCCGCCGCCGCGCCGGCGCCGGCTACCGCCGCGTTGTTGAAGCCCCTGTCGGACTTCCTGGGCCAGTACGACCTGGAAAATCTCACCGATGCGCAGCTGGGCATCCTCATCAAAATTCTGGAGACGCTGAAAAAGGCGAACATCAATTACAAGCCCCTACTCGACGCGGTGGACGACTATCTGCCCTTTGCGGTGAAGGCCGCGCTGCACGACGCCGGGCTGATGAGCTATCCCATCTGGGAGCGCGATTTCATGATGTACCTCGTATTCAGGTATCTGTTGTTTGGATGGGTATGGATGAAGCCGGGCAATTCGCCGATTTTCCCCTTCAATCTTTTTGTGTGATTTCCCTTGACCTTCCTCGCAAAACCGGCTATAATAATATTATACCCGGGGCTGAAAGGATTTCGACGGGGATTTTGATCCATGGCAAGCGAGCAGCGGCGCGGACCCGCTATACCAAGCCGCAGTTTAGAAATAAACGACAACGATTATCAACTCCTTGCCGCTTAACCTTAACCGGTAGCGGCCGTCCTGCCCGGGAGGCCTGCGGCCCGGGACAGGGCGTCATCTAGCAGGGCACGTGCATGAACGGGCTGCCGTGACCCGCCATCATGAAGATATCCGGCTACCGCAGCGCGCGGCCTTTCTATCGGCGGCGCGTGAGGGGAATCGCAATGATAGAATACGCTCGTAGAAAACCATGGGGATGGGTCTTCGGACGCGGCTTCGATTGCCGCCAGCTCCACCAAGCTGCGGTGGATCTTTCTCATAAGCTTCACCGCAATTTTTCCAAGCAAGCAGTCCATATTAATAATTAACAACATATAAAGGGGCGCTGTTACATGAAACGTTTCTTGTCTTTCCTGCTGGTATGTCTTTTTCTGTGCGCTGCCTGCGCAATGGGCGCATCTGCGGCGGCGAAAAAGGCGTTCGATCCCGACGCGATACAGCAGTGCATGTTTTTAAATGACACGACGGGTATTACGGGCAATGGGCATTGCGGGCTTGTGTTGGTAGATAAAAACAGCTATGGCAGGCTATACAGCTATCAACAGAGCGGTTTGCGGAAATTTCCGTTTTCACCCAGCCAACTGCAGCAGTTTATGAAAGACGGACTCCCTTTCGCGACGTCGCAATTCCAATTTGACAGAGTCATCGCATTTGACATAACGCCGGAGGAAGGGCAGAGAATGTATGACCATGCCGAAAACACCGAGTTCAGGGAGTTCAACAGGAATGCCAGCTTCTTTACCCACCTCATTCCGGTTGGCGATAATTGCCTTACGGTCGCCCGAAGCATATTGATTGCGGGCAATCGAAAATATGATTTTATATACCCGTTTGGGCTGCCGAACTCCACCTTCTATACTGTGCAGCTGAGCTTGAGGTTAGCATCTGTACCGTACACGATTCATTATACAGAGCCGCCTATTAGCTGGATTCATCATCCAGAGCAGGTATTGGCTGATTGAAAAAACACTCTTAAAAAAGCACAAAGCCGCGAAGTCTTGACACGCCTGACTTTGCGGCTTTGGGTTTACCTGCTATCCTAGTGTTGCCCTTCATGGCCCGTCACAGCTTCCAGATCCGCATTTTTGGTTTCATGCACTTTCAATGAAATGACCAGCAGCCCTATGAGCATGCCCGGCACGCTGATGCCCAAACTGACAAGCCCCGCGGACGCGTTCTTTTGGTGTTTGCGGGTGATATTCTGATTAATATAGGCTTCGATAGACACAGGAAAGGACGCCCGCCATGCGAATCACCCTGGCCCAGCTCCCCGTGAACGACTGGGACATCAACGCGAACCTGTTGAACATCAAAGAGGCCGTCGCCCAGGCGGCCGACGAAAAGTCTGATGTTCTCCTCACCCCGGAGGGATGCCTTTCCGGGTACCATCACAAATTTGACCTGGCGCAGCTGAAAGGCGCTCTGGAAGAGCTGGAGGCCTTCGCGGCGGGTTGCCGCGTGGGACTGGCGCTGGGCACCTGCATGGAGGAGGCGGACGGGCTGTGCTATAACGAGCTGCGGTTTTACAGCCCCGGCGGCGAATACCTGGGCTGCCATACGAAGACCCTGCTCTGCGGCACGGGCGAACCGCCGGAAGGCGAGGTCAATCACTACGCGGTGCAGCCGCTGCGCGTGTTCGATTTCATGGGCGTCACTGTCGGAGGGCTGATTTGCAACGACCTGTGGGCCAACCCCGGCTGCACCCCCATGCCCGATACCCATCTGACGCGGCAGTTTGCCCGCATGGGGGCGAAAATTATTTTTCACGCCGTCAACGGTGGGCGGGACGCAGCTTCTATTGCGAAGGGGCTTGACAGGCGGTTCCATGAGGTGAACGTTCTCATGAAGGCGCGCGCGGAAGGCCTGGTGATTTGCACCGTGGACAACGCCGCCCCGGAGCACATCGGGGTGTCTTCGCTCGGCGGCATTGCTGTTTCCGACGCCTCTTGGCTGTACACTTTGCCGGATATGGGCCGTCATGTGGCAACCTTCGACGTGCCTGTGTAAAATTATTTTAGCAAAATAAATAAAAAAACTCCCGCTTCATGGGAGTTTTTTTTGTTTGACAGGACCGCTTGCATCATGTTAAAATTACTATATATATTCTATTATGGAAAGGGATGGTTATTAACTTGAAGAAACTAAAGAATGTGCTCCTGGGCAAGGCGCTTGCCAACGACCGCCTAAGCCACGAGAAGCTCTCCGTGCTCTGGGGACTTCCCATCGTGGCAAGCGATGCGGTCTCCTCTGTGGCCTACGCGGTGGAGGAAATCCTGTACGCCATGATCCCGCTGATGGGGCTGCTGGCGGTGCGCCACGTGGGAGGGGTCAGCCTTTCCATCATCGGCCTGCTGTTGATCCTGGTGTTCTCGTATAACCAGACCATCACTCACTATCCGCAGGGCGGCGGCGCGTATGACGTCTCAAAGGAGAATTTCGGGCGGACTACCTCCCTGGCGGCGGCGGCCTGCCTGATCATAGGCTATATTTTAACGGCCGCGGTGAGTATAGCCTCCTCCACGGCAGCCATAGTGGCGGCGTTCCCCTCGCTGGCGCCCTACAGGGTCCTCATCAGCCTGGTGTGCCTTGGGCTGATTACATTGATCAACCTGCGCGGGGCCTCCGAATCCTCAAAAATTTTCGGCGTACCCACCTATATGTTTATCGCCTCCATGGCGGTTCTGATTATCGCGGGGGTTTACCGCTATTTTTCCGGCGGCCTGGTCCCCATCGATAACAGCGCGCATGCGGTTCCAACCGGGACGGTCTCCAGCATGACGCTGCTGATATTCCTGCGCGCCTTCGCCGCCGGCTGCTCGGGCCTGACGGGGGTGGAGGCCGTGAGTAACACCGTGCCGAGCTTCCGTGATCCGCCGGTGAGAACGGCCAAGCGCGTGCTGTATCTGCTGGGCTTGATCGTCATGTGCATCTTCGGCGGAACGGGCTTCCTGGCCGGCCAACTGCAGGTGATCCCATTGGAAAACACGACGGTCATATCGCAGATCGCCGGCGCGGTGTTCGGCAAGGGGATCATGTTCTACGTTTTGCAGTTCACGACGGCCTTGATTTTGCTGCTGGCCGCCAACACGGCCTACAGCGGCATGCCGGTGCTAATGTCGATTCTCTCCCACGATCGTTTCGTGCCCAAGCAGTTCTCCCATCGGGGAGCGAAGTTGAGCTTTTCCAACGGAATCATATTGATCTCCGTGGTCAGCCTCCTGCTGTTGGTAGCCTTCAAGGCCGATACCCACGCGCTGATTCCATTCTATGCCGTCGGGGTGCTGGTCTCCTTCACGATCTCCCAGGCGGGCATGTTCGTCAAGTGGCTCAAAATGAAGAGCAGCGGCTGGCAGTACAAGAGCCTGATCAACGGCTTCGGCGCGCTTGTGACGCTGGTGGGCTCCATCGTGGTGCTCGCCATGAGATTCTCCGAAGGCGCGTGGGTGATCGCCATCATCATCCCGCTGATCATGTGGTTCATGTCCTTTACGCACAAAAATTATCACAGGTTTTCCGTAGCCATCAGCGCGGAAGGCTATGACTATCACTATAAATCTGCCCAGGGAGCCAGCCCCGCGCCCTGCGTGGTCCTGGTGCACTATATGAACAAGGGGACGCTGAAGGCTCTCGACTACGCGATGGAGATCTCCTCCAACGTCACCGCGCTGCACATCGATACCACGCCGGCCCATACCGAGCTCTTGCAGGAGCAGTGGGAGGCCCTTGAGATCGGCATCCCCCTGACCGTGATTCCGGCCCCCTACCGCGAGATGCTCGAGCCGCTGCACGACTATATCACCGAACGCGAGGCGCAGTTGGAGGAGGGCGAGCACCTGACCGTAGTCCTGACGAAATTTATGGGCGACCGGTATTTCCGCCTGTTCCACAACCAGACGCCGCTGTACATCGAGCAGCAGCTGAGCAGGCACAAAAACGTCGTGACCTCGGTTGTGCCGTTCATCTGCGACGAAGAATAGGGATTGACAGCGAGCGCCCGGTCCACACAGGCCGGGCGCCTGTAATGCTTCTTTTGTCTCTACATATACTTCTCGATCGTCTCTTTCGTCTTCTCATACGCCGTTTGGATGCATTCGGCTATGTCCATATCCCAGTACGCGGGGCGGAAAAGCTCGATGGACGCCATCTCGGCGTAGCCCTTGGCCTTCAGTATGCCGAAGATGCGCGCGAGGTCCACCGCGCCCTCGCCCGGCCACAGGCGCTTGTCGTCGCGCAGCGCGCCGGGGGGGAGGTCCTCGGAATCGTCCAGGTGGAAGATGAACAGCTTCGCTGGATCAATCGCCTCCAGCTCCTCCCACTTGGAGTTCATGGCGTGGAAATGGAAGCAGTCCAGCACGAAGCCGACATTCTCTCGGTCAGTGGCCGCGACGATGTCATAGGCCTGCTCCAGGGTATTCACCGAGCAGTTGGGGTATCCCACAAACTCGAACGCGAGCTTCATGCCGAAGGGTGCGGCGATGTCCGAGAGCTCCCGCAGCGCCCGGACGGTCTCCTGCTTGATTTCGGCCTTGGAGTACGGGCCTACGTCAAACGTAGGTACTACAACAGTTTTTCCGCAGCCGATGGCCGCGCCGACCTCGCAGCACAGCCGCAGGCCGTCCTTGATCTCTTTGTCGCCCGCCTCGTCCCGGAAGCTGATGAACTCCAGCGCGTTGAACGAATACGGCTTTAGATTTGAAGACGCGAAGAACTGCGCGAGATCGGCAACGGTGTGGTCTTCTAAGTAATCCTTCAGTTTGTCCAGCCGGATCTCGATGAAGTCGTAGCCGGTCTTTTCGCAGCACTCCAGATCCAGCGCGAGGGTGGAGTTCTTCATGGTGGTCGCCTGGTTAAAACAGATTTTCATGGGGGACCTTCTTTCTGTATGTATATATCAATAATCCGCCGATGACATAACAACGCCCGCCTTTTCTCTTCTTTCAGCCAGTTCCCTGGTCACCCGGTCTTTCTTTTCGCCATGCAGGTCATAGAAGAACATGGGGATGATGCACAGGAATAGCGAAATGGCCGGAACGAGGGAGATCATGCTGAAAAAGCCGCCGCGGATGTTGGCAGGCATGTTCAGGGCGCTCACGCTGGTGTTGGATGTCATCATGTTGTTGACGTCCAGTTTGAGCACGATGTAAACCAGGATGACGGCGGAGGTGGCCAGGGCGTTGTCGAGCTTATTGACGAAGGTCTGCGTGGCCTGCCCCACGCCGTTGGTGCGGAAGCCTGTTTGCCATTCCATGTAGTCGAGGCAGTCGCAGCACATGGCGTAGCTCAGATTGTTGATGATGCCGAAGGGAACGGAACAGATAAAGAACAACGGGATCAGCGCGTAGATACTGCTGTTGTAGCCCATGAAATAAATCGTCAGCCCGGCGGCGCCGCCCAGCAGCCCGGTGCCGATGAGCAAAGTTCTGTAATTGAAGCGGTCCATCAGCTTGGGCAGCAGGATCATGGCGAAAAGCTGCCCAGCGCCCATGGCCCCCTGCATGATCAGCGCGACGATGGATATGCTCGACTGTATCTCCCTGCCCGGGATGCCGACGCTGTAGCGCGCCACATGCACGGCGGCGGCGGAGAACATGTAGCGCCCGGCGGCGAGCAAGCCCATAGCGATGACCAGCATCAGGGGTTTGTTGCGGAATATCAGGGACAGCGCGCCCGGCTCCCCCTTGCTGCGCTGCGCCGGCGGGGGCTGGGGGACCCGTTCGCGCACCCTGAAGGGCGTCTGGAAATAAAAAAGGCCGCCGATGCTGCAGACCAGGAGCACGATGATCATATAGCGCGTCTGCTCCAGCCGGATACCGTCGCTGAACCCGGCCTTAATCAGCAGCGGGCCGATTGCCATGAACAGCGCCAGGGGGATGGCGCTGCCGATGCCGTTGATGGTGCGGCTTACGGCCACCAGCTTGCCGCGCTCGGCGGGATCGGCCACCATGGCGTTGGGCAGGGACCAGAAGGGAATATCCCCCATGGTGTAGGTCATGCCCCACAGGGTATAGGTCACCGCGGCGTAGAGCATCAGCGTGCCCATGCTGATGTTTCCGCTGATGTAATAGTTCGGCGCGAAGAACATCGCTATGGTCAATATGATCACGGGCCAGGGCGCGATAAACAGATAGGGACGCATTTTCCCCTTTTTCAGCTGCGCGCGGTCTTGGATTACCCCCATCAGGGGATCGTTGATGGCGTCCCATACCCGCGCCAGCAGCATCAGCAGCAACACAAACACGGAATTGAGACGCATCACGTTCAGATAAAAATCCGAAACGTAATTGGACATGACCGCATAGATTGCCCCCTGGCCAAAGCCGCCGATGTAGTAGCTGCGCCGTTCGCGTGCCGACAGCGTTTTTTGCGCCGCCGCGGGTTTTTCTTTTTTCATGGTTATCCTCCCCTTGATTATATGCACTTAGATGTCGTACAATTCTTTGCGCTCCGCACCACCCCCCGGTGCGGGGCTCAGCATAGATGACACGACCGGAGGGAGCCGGGGGGGCAGTGCAGGGCACTCGCGAAGCGACGCGTTAAGTAGACGCTTTGCTACAACACAATCTCCGCCTCATCGTCGTCCACCGGATCCCACACCAGCGAAAGCCAGTACGCCCCAAAATCCGCCTTACCGAGCTTGTTCCCCAGGCGCCGCAGGCGCTTGCCGTAGGCCATGAAAGCCTTGCCGATATCCGTGCCGGGTCCGTAGGGTTCCTCCCCCGAGGCGGTGTTGCACATGATCTCGATGATCACGTCCCGCAGCAGCACCTTGCGCGCCGCCTTGGGGATATCCATGAAACCGCCCATCAAGCGGGAAAGCCGCCGCAGGGTAAGCTTGTTCATGAACTTGCCTGCCCACCGCACGTAGCGCTTGTACGGAATGAGCGGGTCGGGAGAGATCATCCTGTCCAGGCTCTCGCAGAACAGCGCAAAGTCGTGCTCCATCCCGTAGAACAGGTTGCGGTGCACGGTCTCGAAGGTTTTGCGCAGGAATTCCCGGGCGGTCAGTTCGCCGAAGGCGGGGATATGCGGGATCTCCCGGCTGGTGATACGCACGCGGTCGCCTTCGATCTCCAGCACGCGGAATTTGCCCGGCCAGCCCACCAGGGCCGAGGTGTTGATATCCCAATAGGGGTTGCCCGCCGGCGTGATGATGGGCGCGATGTTGTGCATGTGCGCGTGCCCGGTGAGCATGAAGGGCAGGCCCGCGTCGGCCAGGGCGAACGCGGTGTTCTCGTGGTCCGGCACCAGGCCGTCCCCCGCAAGGGCGCGATAGATCGGCGTGGGCGGCAGGCTGGGCAGGTGTGTCATGCCGATGATGTTGGCCCCCGCCGCCTTCGCCTGCCGGACCTGCTCCAGGGCCCAGTCCAGCCAGGACGGCGGGCTGGTGCGGTCGTGATCGTGTATGCACAGCAGACGAAGGTCTGGCGCAAGTTCCACAACAAAAGCCTGTCCATCGTCAAAGCTTGCAATGGCGTCATTCGGGCCGAATGCGGCGAACATCCTGCGCAGCTCTGGGGCAAACCCGTCGCCCCCGGTCTTGAGGTCGTGGCTGGCGGTGATGGCGATCACGCGCTTGCCGGCCGATTGGACTTTTTGCAGCTTATCCAGTATCCCCCGGAGCTCAAGGGGATGCCCGTGCTGGGTCAGGTCGCCGCTGATGAGCAGGGTACCGCAGTCCGGCTCGGCCAGAAAGGCCGCCAGGCAGGCGTCGATGATGTCGCCGCTGTGCAGCACGGCGGTCACGTTGGGCTTGGCGTCCAGTTCCTCCGGGTTTTCGCGCAGGTGCAGATGCAAATCCGTGAAATGCCACAGCTTCAGCATAGATTGGCCCTCTATGTCACTTTTGACCGATATTAAGAACCTGCCTTGCGGCAGAACCTTGAAATTCGCTACGCTCATTATAGCAATTTTTAGGAGGGTATGTCAATCTAAATTTTTGACTTTACACATCCCCAACAATCGTGTATAATTTGCATAAACATAAGAATGAAGGGATTACATCATGCCGAATGTCTACGACTGGGACGAGACCGTCGTGTACCCCAACTCCGGGGTCACGTTTGTCGCCTTTTGTATGTGGCGGCACAATGAGTTGCTGCGCCGCTATATGCCACACATCAGCAAGGAGTTTTTTCTTCACGGAATCAAGGCCAGGCGCGGCAAGCCTTTCAAGGCCGAGCTCTATACGTTTATGAAAGATGTGCCGGACTGGGAGGAGGAGGTGCGCCTGTTCTGGCAGCTCAAGGCCGAGCAAATGCTCCAGCCGTGGTATCTGGAGCAAAAGCGCCCGGACGACATCATCGTCTCCGATTCGGCGGAGTTCCTGCTGCGCCCCATCTGCGAGCAACTGGGCGTGCGCATGCTCGCGACGCCCGTCGACCCTGTCACCGGCCTTTTGACGGGGCCGGACTGCCATGGGCCGGAGAAGCTGCGCCGCCTGCGGCAGGAATTCGGGCCGGTGGAGATAGAGGAATTCTATTCGGATTCCCTCCACGACGCGCCTTTGGCCAATGCGGCGCGGCGCGCCTTTCTGGTGAACAAGGACGAACGCTTGCCCTGGCCGAAAAGAAAGGGGAACGCAATGCCGCACAAAAAATAGCGCCGCAAACAAAAAGCTTTTGTTGCCTTTTTCTTTTTCCCGTGCTATACTGGTTAAAATCGAATAAAACAGGGGAGGTCCATCCGCATGGGAGAACAGACAACACGCAGCCGCTTCGAGCCCACGTTTGCCTCGCTGGGCGCATATGAATGCCCGGACTGGTTCCGGGACGTGAAATTCGGCATATGGAGCCACTGGGGCCCCCAGAGCGTGCCCATGTTCGGGGACTGGTACGCCAGGCACATGTATATGGAGGGCTCGGAGCAGTACCTCTACCACCTGCGGCATTACGGCCACCCGTCCAAGTTCGGCTATAAAGATATAGTCAAGCTGTGGAAGGCCGAGGCCTTCGACCCGGAGGGCCTCATGGCGCTGTATCACAGGGCCGGCGCGCGCTACTTCGTGGCCCAGGCCATGCACCACGACCATTTTTTCAACTACCCCTCGAAGCTCAATCGCTTCAACTCGATGGACGTTGGTCCCCAAAAAGATATCTGCGGCCTGTGGAAGGCGGCCGCGGAGCGATATGGCATGCCCTTCGGCCTCACAGAGCACCTGGGCGCAACATTCAGTTGGTGGGCCACCAACAAGGGTTGCGACAAGCACGGCCCCTACGCCGGCGTGTCCTACGACGGCAACGACCCGGCCTACAAAGACTTCTATTTCGAAAATCAGGAGCACATCACCGAGAACGGAAATATCCACCTGTGGTACACGCTCAACGAGAAATACCACGCCTACTGGCAGGCGGTGATGAAGGAGCTCATCGACCTCTATAAGCCAGACCTGCTCTACAGCGACGGCGCGTTGCCCTTTGGCTCTCACTGGTGCGCTGACGAATCCTCGGTGAAAACATATGGCGGCGATCCGCTCTATCGCCGCGGCCTGGAGACAGTCGCCCATCTATATAATACTTCCATCGATAAGAACGGCAAAAACAACGCTGTATACACGCAAAAAGACCGCAGGCCGGAAATTCATCAAGTGGGCGTGCTGGACATCGAAAAAAGCCAGCTGCCGGGCACACAGGAGCGGCCGTGGCAGACCGACACCTGCATCGGCGGCTGGTTTTACAACGCCAAGCAGCCCTTCAAAAAGCCCGGGCACATCATAGCGATGCTGGTGGACATCGTCTCGAAGAACGGCACCATGCTGCTGAACATCCTACAGCGGCCCGATGGCTCCATCGACGACGAGGCCCGCTGGATCCTCGAGGAGCTGGCCGGCTGGTTCGCGGCCTGCGGCGAGGGCATCTACGGCACCCGGCCCTGGCGCGCATACGGCGAAGGTCCCTCCGGCGCGTCGAGCAAACCCTTCTGCGAGGACGAGGTGGAGTGGACCGGTTCGGACATCCGCTTCACCCGCAAGGGGAACACCCTGTTTGCCTTCCTGATGCGTGTGCCCGAAAATGGTGTTGCTGTCATCAAGAGCCTCACGCCCGGGGAGCGTGTGTTGTCCGTACGGCTGCTGGGCGGGGGAGCGCTGGAGTTCGCGCAGAACTACGGCGTGCTCACGGCGCGGCTGTCTGAAGAGATGCCCACGAAATACGTGAACTGTTTGGCGCTGGAAATAGAAGGGTGAGGGGTGAATGCCATGCTGAAATTTCATCTGATCGCCGACCTGCACAGCTATAATCTCGAGGTCATGGGTCACTCCGACCACAAGGACCAGGTGACCGTCAACGAGAGTGGCGCGGTGACCGACGCCGTGTTCGATTGGATGCTGTCCCATGACGACACCGACCTGGTGCTCATCGCGGGGGATTTATCCACCGGCGGCGACAGGGCGCACTACGACGCCCTGCTCCCCAGGCTGCAACGCCTGAAGGCGGGCGGCAAGCGGGTGTTCGTGGTCACGGCCTCCCACGACTACTATCGCTTCGAGCGCGAGGACGAGAACGACAACAGGGAGGACATGGTCTACCGGGACCAGCTCTACGGCCTCTACGAGGACTTCGGCTTCAGTGCCGCCTGTTCGCGCTACGAGGCCGACCCCCTCTCCTACGCGGCAATATTGGTCCCGGGCTATCGCCTGCTGTGTCTGAACACCGACGGCGACAAAGGCGACGATCCCGGCCTGTGGGACTGGGCGCAGGCGCAGATCGCCGAGGCGAAGGCGGCGGGGGAGCTCGTTCTCGCCATGCACCACTACCCCGTGCTGCCGCCCTCGCCGGTGTACCCCCTGCTGGATTCCGGCATCTTCAACAACAGCAAGGGCATACGCGAGCGCCTGGCGGACGCGGGCCTGGGCTTCGTGTTCACCGGGCACACGCATATGCAGAACATATCGTTCATGGACACCCCCGCCGGCAATCGCCTGTATGAGATCAATACAGGCTCGGCCGTGGGTTACGATGCACCCATCCGGACAGTGGCCATTGATGATGAGAAGATGACCATCACCACAAGCTCGATTGACAGCTTCGACTGGGACCTCCAAGGCAAGAGCGTCAGCCAATACCTGAAGGACAGCTTCGACAGGATGCTGGGCAGCATCTTCGAGGCCATGGGCAATGATATCGAAAAGATGCTGGATATTCTCAACGGCGAGTTTCGTATCGACAAAGAGGGCCTGCTCAAACGCAAACGACTGCTCTCAATGGGAGGGAAATTTCTGTATAAGCTCACGCTGGGCGGCGCGGGGACAATGCTGTTCTGCCGGCGCAAGGTGCCCGCGGAGGTCCGTCCCGTGCGGGTGAAGGACCTGATCATGGAGGCTGTGCGCAACATCTACACAGGCGACGAGCCCTATTCGGTCGATACCCCCATCGGCGCAGCGGTGTATGCCCTCATGGGCAGGATTGAGAGCCTGGCGAGGCCCTTCCTGAAGAAGGTGGACCTGCCCTTTGAGAGCCTGCGGGACTTTGTGATGTCGCTGATTTACGATGATGGGCTGCCGGACAATGATACGGTACTGCCGATAGAGCTCCCCCCTGTCGCCGCAGCGACAGGGGGGAGCTAAAAGAGTATCGCGGAGCGACAATTCAGCATTCATAATTCAGCATTGAATAAAGGGGGCCATGCCATGGCAAAAAAAATCGACCTGCGAGAAATCGCGGCCAAGCTCAAGGCAAACTGGAAAAAGCCCAACGAGGGCGAATTCCTCTCCATCAAGGAGTTCGCGTTCTTCGGATTGGGCGGCATGGGCATCTATACCCTCACGGACGTCATCGGCGTATTGGGTTTCTCGG
>Ga0123353_10001021_pt1 | contig 34303 bp, 22 predicted proteins | sample TergutLab28metaG_3_FD_92763 | JGI IMG/M metagenome (GOLD analysis project Ga0123353, IMG submission 92763) | Labiotermes labralis P3 segment gut microbial communities from Petit-Saut dam, French Guiana - Lab288 P3 | ecosystem: Host-associated > Arthropoda: Insects > Digestive system > Gut ... | reverse complement strand
TGTCGAGCACCGTGCGCCCGAACATCTGGATCAGACGGCGGTAGGAGTCCCAGGCGAAACGTTCGTTGTCGGCGACCTGTGCGAGCCCGAGCACCGAGGTGTCATTGAGGCCGACGTTGAGGACGGTCTCCATCATGCCCGGCATGGAGAACTTCGCCCCAGAGCGCACCGAGACCAGCAGCGGGTCGTCGGGCGCACCGAGCTGGCGGCCCATCGTCGCTTCCAGGCGGGCCAGGGCGGCACTGACCTCGTCGGCGAGCTCGCCCGGCGCAGCACCAGTGGCCATGTAGGCCCGGCACGCGTCAGTGGTGACGGTGAACCCCGGGGGCACCGGCAGGCCCAGCCGGGTCATCTCGGCAAGGTTCGCTCCCTTCCCACCGAGCAGGTCCTTCTGGTCCTTGTCACCCTCGCTGAAGTCTTTGACATACCTGGCCAAGACGGCACCTCCGAAAGCACGAGACAGATCTGTGGGCGTCATCGCCCGGCGCTGGTAACCCTACCGTGGTACGCATGCGCACCCCAGCGGCGACCGACTCGCGGACGGCCCTGCCACCAGGCAACCCAGACGAGAGAACCACGTCCGGTCGCCATCCGCACCCCGCCACGCGGACGGACGGGTGATACAGGCAGCTAGACTCGCCACGACACATGTATGACGCTGGCGGACCCCAACCGTCCCCGGCCGACGAGGAGCTGATGAGCGAGCCCAGGCCGACCGCAGGCCCCCGAGGACCACGAGCGGCGCACGCCGACCCAATCGACGGCGCCGACCTGCGCTCCGGCCCGCAGGCCCACCCGCCGCAGACCCGTGTCGTGCACCGGGTGACCGTCCCGTCGGCGGTGCCTATGGTCGAGCTGCTCGGCCCCGCCGACGAGGTCCTGCGCGCCGTCGAAGACGGTTTCCCCACGGTGGACATCCACGTGCGTGGCAACGAGGTGTCTTTCGCCGGGGAAGCCGGGGACGTGGCGCTGGCCGTCCGTCTCGTCGACGAGCTGGTCGAGACTGTCCTCGCAGGCACCCAGATCGGCCCGGACGTCGTGCGCCGGTCGATCGCCATGCTCACCGCTGGCACCCAGGTGCGTCCCGCTGACGTGCTCACCTTCGACGTGCTGTCCACCCGGGGTCGCACTATCCGCCCCAAGACCGCAGGGCAGAAGGAGTACGTGGACGCGATCGACGCGAACACCTTGACCTTCGCCATCGGCCCGGCCGGCACCGGCAAGACCTACCTGGCCATGGCCAAAGCTGTGCACGCCCTCCAGGCCAAGAAGGTCAACCGGATCGTCCTGACACGTCCGGCGGTCGAGGCCGGTGAGCGTCTGGGCTTCCTGCCAGGGTCGCTGGCCGAGAAGATCGACCCGTACCTGCGCCCCCTGTACGACGCGTTGCACGACATGGTCGACCCCGAGTCCATCCCGCGGCTGCTGGACGCCGGGACGATCGAGGTGGCCCCCCTGGCCTACATGCGCGGACGTACCCTCAACGACTCGTTCATCATCCTCGACGAGGCCCAGAACACCACCAGCGAGCAGATGAAGATGTTCTTGACCCGCCTGGGCTTCAGCTCGACCGTCGTGGTCACCGGCGACGTCACCCAGGTCGACCTGCCTGCTGCCTCGGTCAGCGGCCTGCGTGAGGTCGAACATATCCTCGCAGGTCTCGACGACGTGGCGTTTTGCCGCCTGACCTCCGCCGACGTGGTCCGCCACCGTCTGGTCGCCCAGATCATCGACGCCTACGCCACCGCCGAGAACCACCGCGTCTCCGGCCGGCTCCCAGGGCCGCGGCCCACCTGACCTTGGTTGTCGCCCGAAGCACCCCGCCAGCGGTGTTCCGGGCGCTATCCTGTGCCAGGCGCTGCCACGTCTGCCAGGCCAGCCCACGCACCCATCGGACATGGAGGGACTCCTCGACGATGCCGGTCAGCTGGATCTTGGCGGTGGACTTCGGCACCACGAACACCGGTGCGGCCATCCGCTTCGCCGACGGCAGGGTGGAAAAGGTCAAGCTCGACCCTGGCTCCGACACGATGCCGTCCGCGGCGGTGCTGACCGACGGCCACTGGCGGGTGGGACGAGCCGCGCTCAACGCCCGGTGGGCCAGCCCCCAGACGTTCGTCGGGTCGCCCAAGACCCGGTTGGGCCAAGAAACTCTGGTGCTGGGCGAAGCGCTGGTCGACCCCGCCCAGGTCGCCGCTGGTGTTGTCGCCTCGGTCCGCGACCGGGCGGTCAGCGTCGCCGGGGGAGGTGCCCCCGACCGGTTGGTGCTCACCCACCCTGCCCGCTGGGGCCAGGCCCGGCTCGCCGCCCTGCGAGAGTCTGCCCGGCTGGCAGGGTTCCCCACCGACTCTGTGCGTCTGCTGCCCGAACCGATCGCTGCGCTGCACGCCCACGTGCCGCCTGGGTCTTTGCCGCCTGGGTCACGTGTGGCGGTGGTCGATATCGGAGGGGGCACGTGCGACGTGGCGGTGCTGCACGTCACCGACGACCCTGCCCCGGGCAAGGACCTGCTGGTCGTCGCGCAGGAGGGTGACGACCAGCTCGGCGGGGACTACCTGGACGACCTGCTGTACCAGTGGGTCGTGTCCCAGCTGGGTGCTTCGGGACGCACGGACATGGTCGCCGCGCTGGCGGCCCCGGCGAACCAGGACGCGGCCATGACCCTGCTCGACATGGTCCGTTCAGCAAAACAGGACCTGTCGGAGCACACCAGCGCCCCTGTGGCTGTGTCGGTCGGCGGGCACAAGACCACGTTGACCATCACCCGTGACGAGTACGAGACGCTCATCGCCGAACCTGTCGCCCGCGCTGCCGACCTGGCAGCCCGCGCCCTGGCCGCGTCAGCCACGACCGAGCTCGCCGCGTTGTACCTGACCGGTGGTACCGCCTACACCCCTGCGCTGGCGCGTGCTCTGCACCAGGTCACGGGCATCCTCACCGCCCCGATCGGCGACCCCAAGCTAGCCGTGGCCATCGGAGCGCTCAAGACGCCCACTGCGGTGCTCGACCCGTCTGAGCTGTTCCAGCTCACCCAAGAGCTGACGGCGGTCCGACAGGCGCAGGCCGAACCGCAGGTCCCCGAAACTCCGGTTCCACCAGACCAGACGCCGCCGGACCAGACACCACAAGACCAGACATCACAAGACCAGACCCCAGAAGAACACGTACCCCAGCCTGACCCGGGTGGACCGGCACGCCCGGCCCCTCTTCTGGCAGGTTCCCGGCGCAAGGTTGTGGTGGCGGTTGTCGGCGCTCTGGTAGCCGTCGGTGCTGTCGCCGGGCTGTGGGCGGTCGTGCACAACATGAACGGCGACCCGAAGGTCCAGTCCACGTCGCCCTCGGCCCCGTCCTCGACCGCCGCGGGGCCGTCCGCCCATGCCTGCTGGGACGGGACAGACGACGACGCGTGTTCGGACTTCGGCGGGAGCGACGCGGTGAGGCACGCTTTTGCCCCTCCCGAACCCTCCGAGTGCGTGACGACGCGGACGGAGGTCGGCAAGGGGCTGTTCTACGAAGAAGACTGTTCGGCAAACAGGGGTTACCAGCCGTACACGGCCCGGCTCCAGCTGTGGGTCAGCATGGATGCGCTCCAGGCCGACATTGCCGCCGACCGGAAGAAGGCCGGCACCTGGAAGAACAGCGACGGCGACACAGTCGGGACCACGTACACCAAGAAGTCTTTTCTCGACTCTCTCATCACCTACTGCTACGACACGATCCCGGTGTGCCTGCTGGTGGACCAAGAGTACGCCCGCGACGACTTCGGCACGCTGTCGGCAAGCCAGGTCCGAGACGTCGAAGCCTGGCTGGACACCCACGCTGTGCCTGACCCGACCGCCGGCTGGAATCCTACGTACCCTGAACGCGCGTTCCCCGCTGCGCCAGGTGCCAGCCGGTTGACCTGTAAGGCCCAGGACCTTTCCTTTGGTTCCACCGTGACTTTCGCCTGCCGGTGGCCAGACGGGAACACAGCCGTCATCACCCAGTGGTCCGACCCTCAGGACGCCGTCGAGTACTACAAGGCATCCTCGCAAGGATCGGTCATCGACCTCACCACAGAACCGTGGATCGTCGACGGTGTCGCACGTGGCACCCTCTTCTCCGGAGGGGAGCTGGCCCCAGGCAAAAGGTGGTGCTACGACGACGTGCCGTACTGCATCGCCATCGTCGACTGGACTCCCGACACGCTCATAGGCCGCATCACCCCGCTGACGCCAGAGCAGGCCGCCGAGTTCTAGTGTCGCGCCTGGCTTGCGCACACGGCCTGGTCGTTGCGTGCGCCTGGCAGCCGCGTCGATAGGATTCGGGTGTGAACATCGAGGTCGCCAACGAGTCGGGCACCGAGGTCGACTCCACCGAGATCGTGGCGTTGGCGCGGTACGTGCTGGACTCCTTGCACATCCACCCGCTGTCTGAGCTGTCGGTGGTGCTGGTGACCACGCAGACCATGAGCGACCTGCACCTGCGGTGGATGGACGAACCGGGGCCCACCGACGTGCTGTCGTTCCCCATGGACGAGATGCTCCCGGGGCGTGAGGGCTCGCAAGAGGCGCCAGGGCTGCTCGGGGACGTCGTGCTGTGCCCGGATGTGGCGGCCACCCAGGCGCAGGCCGCGGGGCACTCCACCGCCGAAGAGCTGTTGTTGCTGACCGTGCACGGGATCTTGCACCTGCTCGGGTTCGACCATGCCGAACCAGCCGAGCGCGACCAGATGTTCGACCTGCAGCGACGGCTGTTGTTGACGTTCTTGGCGCAGCGATGATCGTCGTGCTGGGCCTGCTCGTGGCCGCGGGGTACCTGCTGGCGGCTCTGCTGTCAGCCGGAGAGGTCGCGGTGATCCGTGTCACCCACGCCGACGTGGCGCGCCTGGAGGCTGCGGGGCACCCCGCCGCTGCACGCGTCGAGGCGCTGGCTGACCGGCGTCTGCAGGTGGCCGACGCTGTGGCGTTCGTCCGGCTCATGGGGGAGATGACCGCGACTGTCGCGGTGACGCTCGTCGTGGCCATGGTGACGGACTGGTCGTGGTGGGGGGTGCTCGGCGTGTGCCTGGTGCTCACCGGGGGGGTCGCGTGGGGTTTGGTGCGGGCCAGCCCGCGTTCGATCGGGCGGCGCCACCCTGCCGCGACGCTGACTGCCCTGGCACGGCTGCTCACTGTGGTCACCGCTGTGGCCGGACGTCTGGGCGGGAGGGCCAGCGCCGAGCGTCACGCTGCTGGCGCGCACGACGAGCTGCGCAACATGGTCGACCGGGTCGCCGAGTCCACAGCCATCGACGATGCCGAGCGCGAGATGGTCCGTTCGGTCATGGAGCTGGGGGACACGCTGACCCGTGAGGTCATGGTGCCGCGCACCGACATGGTGACGGTGCGCGCGACCGACCCGGCTGCCAAGGCGCTGACGGTGCTGCTGCGCTCGGGCTACTCACGGGTGCCGGTGGTCGGCGGCACCGTGGACGACCTGCGCGGGGTGCTGTACCTCAAAGACGTCGTGCGCCATATCCCTGGGGTGCTCGGCCCGGCTGAGCCCGGGCGGCGCCGCGGTGAGGTGGTGGTCGGGACGGTGGCGGACCTGGCCCGTCCGGCCCATTTCGTCCCCGAGTCCAAACCAGTCGACGACCTGCTGCGCGAGCTGCGCGACAGGGCCACGCACATCGCCATGGTTGTCGACGAGTACGGCGGGATCGCCGGGCTGGTCACGATCGAAGACGCCCTGGAGGAGATCGTCGGGGAGCTGACCGACGAGCACGACCGGTCGGCCCCGGCCGTCGACGACCTGGGCGACGGTGTTTTCCGGGTACCAGCCCGCCTGGGCCGTGACGAGCTCGGCGAGCTGTTCGGCCTGGAGGTCGACGACGAGGACGTCGACACCGCGGGCGGGCTGCTGGCCAAAGCCTTGGGAAAAGTGCCGTTGACAGGTTCGTGCGGGCAGATCCACGGGTTGCACCTGACTGCTGAAAGGGTCGAAGGACGGCGTAAACGCCTGGCCACCGTGCTGGTGCGTCAAGCACACGAAGGAGAACGATGAACGAGGAGAACAACCCTGGCGACGAGTTCCGGTCGGGGTTCGTGTGCTTGGTGGGGCGGCCGAACTCGGGAAAGTCCACGCTGACCAACGCGTTGGTCGGCACAAAGGTCGCGATCACGTCCTCACGTCCCCAGACCACCCGGCACGTGGTGCGTGGCGTCGTGCACCGGCCTGACGCCCAGCTGGTGCTCGTCGACACCCCCGGTCTGCACCGGCCCCGCACGTTGCTGGGCCAACGGCTCAACGACGTCGTCGCCGGGACTTTGTCGGAGGTCGACGCGGTCGGGATCTGCCTGCCCGCCGACCAGAAAGTCGGCCCGGGGGACCGGTTCATCGCCGAACAGCTGGCCGGTGTCGCCGAACACACCCCCGTCGTGGCCGTGGTCACCAAGGCGGACCTCGTGGGCCGGCCCGCGATGGTCGAGCACCTGGCTGCCGTCGACGCGTTGGGGCCGTGGGCCGATGTGGTCCCCGTCTCGGCGGTCAGCGGGTTCCAGGTCGATGTGCTTGCTGACGTGCTCGTCGGCCACCTGCCGCCCGGCCCGGCGTTCTACCCCGACGGCGAGCTCACCGACGAGCCGGACCAGGTCATGGTCGCCGAGTTCGTCCGCGAAGCCGCCCTCGAAGGGGTCCGCGACGAGCTGCCGCACTCCCTGGCTGTGGTGGTCGAAGAGATGGTCGAGCGTGACGAGCCTGCCGCCGACGGGCGGCCGATGGTGGACGTACGTGTGGAGATGTACGTCGAACGCGACTCGCAGAAGGCGATCGTCATCGGCCGGGGCGGGTCCCGGCTGCGTGAGGTGGGCACCAAGGCGCGCACCCAGATCGAGGCGTTGCTGGGAACCAAGGTGTTCTTGGACCTGCACGTACGGGTCGCCAAAGACTGGCAGCGTGACCCCCGCCAGCTCGGGCGGCTGGGTTTTTGAGCCGTGTTTTTCGTGGGGTAGGGCGTGGGTTGTGACCGGGCGGGTCCGTCCACGACGGGTCCACCTGTGACGCCGTGCCCTGGCGCCACGCCGTCGCGGGCCAGCGAGCCCAGAATCACCCGATCGGTGGCTTTCCTGGTGTCATGTCGTGTGGTGCGGTGTCCGACGGTGCTCGGTGAGGGTGTGAGGTACCGGTCGTCGGCGGTGTTCGCGCAGCGCCGACACGTTGGTGCCGGGTCGGTGCTCGCCAGCACCTTCCTGGGTGCGCGGCTGCCCGGCGGGGCAACAGTGCTGGTCGTGGTGGTGCCGGCGGGCCGGGACTGGACCCGGTGACCGGGTTGCCCAGGTAAGGTGGTGGTGCTTGTCGGTGCCACACCTGCGGTCGACCACCCGTGTGTGGTGGTGCCCGTCAGCTAGGCCAGTGGGGCGCTTGGTGGGTCAGGTAGCGACCTCGAAGGTATCCCGATCGCGAAACTGGACCGCGGACGGCCTCTGGTAGGGCACCATTGGAACGGACAATTCGGTACAGGAAGGGTTGTGTTGGTGCGCACGTGCTGGGGCTCTGCCACCGATCGGGGCACGGTTCGGGTGGTGAACGAGGACGCCGCCCTGACTTACCCACCCCTCTTCCTGGTTGCCGACGGGATGGGCGGGCACGACGCAGGGGACCTGGCCTCACGGATCGCGGTGGAGGAGTTCGCCACGCTGGCAGGTGCGGACTACGTCTCGGCCGACCAGATCCGCGCCGTTTTCGACCGTTCCGTGGCACGGCTGCGCGCCGAGTTCACCCAGGGCCGCCAAGGCGGCACGACGGTGGCTGGGGTAGCCATCACCGACCAGGCTGACGTGCCTTTCTGGCTGGTCTTCAACATCGGCGACTCGCGGGTGTACCGCTGGAGCGACGAGATAGGCCTGGTGCAGGTCAGCGTCGACCACTCGGTCGTCCAGGACTTGATCGACAAAGGGTTCTTGCGCCCTGAAGAGGCAGAACAACACCCGGAGCGGCATGTGCTGACCCGGGCGCTCGGGACGAACGGCGTCGTCGAGGTGGACTACTGGATGCTCCCGGCTTCCGGGGGCGACCGGATGATGGTCTGTACCGACGGGCTGACCCGTGAGCTGCGGCACGACGAGATCGCCGAGGTGCTCCGGACGAACCCCGAACCCAAGACTGCGGCAGTTGCTCTGGTGAACGAGGCCGTCCGACGCGGCGCTCGTGACAACGTCACTGTCGTGGTGGTGGACATGGTCTTCGCTGACGCAGAGGTGGAAACCGAGTTCGACCAACATCACACGACGGCACAACGTGCCGCTGGGACCAGCCCGGTGTCGAGCCGTGGCTGGGACGAAATGCTCGATGGGGCGACCCTGCCCCGTCGCGACCTTGTGGAGGAATGATGACAACAGTCTCCAGCTATGTTCCAGGCGACTGGACAGCGGTGGTCAACGAGGGCTTCGTGGCCATGCTGGGGCCGGCCACGTCCCCGGCGATCGCCGAACGGCTGTGGTTCGACTCTCAGCAGCAGATCGGCTTCATCGACGGCCTGTCGCTGCTGGCTTCCGAGGGCTTCGGCTCGATGCAGCCGTTCGTGCTCTCGGTGCGTGGCGAAGACGCAGTGACCCACGTGGCCGTGCGCGGCGACGTGATCGTCGACGCCCAGGTCCAGGGCACCGTCGTGACGATCGACGGGCACGGTGTGGCCACGTGGACCGAGCGGAACCTCGGTGGTCTGTCGGCGCTGGCGATCCGCCTGCCTGGCGGGAGCGAAGGACCGGACCTGCCGTTGGTGGCTGGCGTGGTTCGCGCTGGTGGGCTGCGTGCGCCGCACGGGTCCAAAGTCGGCACCGCCGACGACTCCTCCGACTCTGAGGAGCCTGCGCCGGGTGGTGATTATTTCGCCTCCGTCCCCGTAGCCGTTGCCCCCCGCGAAGCTCCTCGCGAAGCCCCCCGGAAGAAAGCCCCTCCCCGGACCCAGGCCAAGCCGCAGGTCAGCAAACCACGGGCCCAGCCCAGGCCGCGCTCTGAGCCGGTGATGGCAGCACCTGACATCACCTCTGAGACCTTCATCGACCCGTTGCCGCCCGAAGACGACGGTCTCGACGACGAGATGACGATCCAGTCGGCGAACCTCGCCAAGGTGCGCAGCTCGGTCCCCGAGTACAGCTCTGACGAGGCCGTCTCAGAAGCTCCGGCGGCACAGCTGGTGCTCAACACCGGTCTCATCGTGGCGCTGGACCGTCCGGTGCTGCTGGGTCGTGCTCCGCAGGCCGCCAGGGTGTCCAGCCGCGAGATGCCGCGTCTGGTCGCTGTGCCCAGCCCGCAGCAGGACATCAGCCGTACGCATGCGGAGGTCCGTATGGATGGTGCCGATGTCTTGGTCACCGACCTCGACTCGACCAACGGGGTGCACGTGCTGCGTCCTGGCGGTGGTGCGCGCCGGCTGCGTCCGGGCGAGCCGCGGGTCCTGGCCCTCGACGAGACGATCGACCTCGGTGACGGGGTCACGTTCGTCGTGGAGCGGATGAGGTGAGCAGGCGGCGTCAGCCGAGCACGCCCCCCAACCTGCCCGGCTACACATACAGCCGGCTGCTTGGGATGGGCGGTTTTGCCGACGTCTTCCTGTACCAGCAGGAGCTGCCGGCGCGTGAGGTCGCGGTGAAGGTGTTGCTCGACACTCACCTGGACGACGACGCGCGCGCCCAGTTCGTCACCGAGGCGAACCTCATGGCCCAGGTGTCCCAGCACCCAGCCATCGTCACGGTGCACCACGCCGGTTTCGCCGACGACGGTCGGCCCTACCTGGTGATGGAGTATTGCTCACGCCCCGGTGTCGCCGAGCGGTACCGGACCGAGAAGATGGGTGTCGCCGAGAGCCTGCGGATCGCGATCCGTATCGCTTCGGCGGTGGCCAGCGCCCACGAGGCGGGTATCTGGCACCGAGACATCAAACCGGCCAACGTGCTCACCACGGATTACGGCTGGCCCGCACTGACCGACTTCGGCATCGCTGCGACAGCGGCGATAGCCGGGTCGGCGGTGGGGATGTCCATCCCGTGGGCACCGCCAGAGCTGCTCAGCCCGAGCCCTTCGGGTGACGAGCGCTCTGACGTGTACTCGTTGGCTGCGACGTTGTACTCGATGCTCGCCGGACGGTCTCCGTTCGAGGTGCTCGGCACCGCGAACACTGCGGGAGACCTCGTCGGCCGGATCGAACGGATGCCCTTGCCGCGGATCACCCGCTCGGACATGCCTGATGAGCTGTTCGAGGCGCTCGATACCGCGATGGCCAAACGCCCTGCTGATCGGCACCCCTCCGTGATCGCCTTCGCCCGGGACCTGCAGGCGGTTGAGGCTGACCTGGGCCTGGCGGTCACGGGGCTCGACCTGGTCGAGGTCGACCAGGTCGGTGGGGCCCCGGCCCGGCGGAAGGTCGAACGGGCCACGCCCAAGGTGGTTTTGCTCGTCAAGCCTGACGAGGGGTCCGAAGCCAGCGACGACCAGGCCGCCGAGCCGTCGGACCCGGTCGCCGAGGTCAGGCTCGTACGTGCGCCAACGCCGTCCAAGGCCAAAAAGGCCAAGGAAAAGGCTAAGGAACCGGAGCCCGAAGCGGACTCCGAGGCGGATTCTGAGGCGGATTCCGAAGAGGACCCGCCTCGCCGCAGCGAACGGACGATCGCCTTGGCTGCGATCGGAGCCTTGGTGATCATCATCGGGGCGGTCGCGGGCGCTGCGGCACTGGGACGTACTCCCGGGGGTGGCACGCCGGCGACCTCGACGCAATACGCGCCGCCGACGGCCCCGACCGCCCAGTTCGTCCCAGCGCCGGTCGACGTGCAGGCCACCGTGGCGGACGAGATGGCGACGTTCACCTGGACCAACCTCGAACCCCGCACAGGCGACAAGTACCGGGTGACCCGGATCGAGCAGTGGGGTGCCAGCACTGGGCAGTGGTCCTTCGTCGAATCCCCCTCGGTGACGGTCGACCTCGGGCCAGAGGGCAAGGCGTGCATCACCGTGGTGGTCCAGCGGGCCAACGGTCCGATGTCGGACGAGTCTGAGCCGGGCTGCTCGCCATGAAGTGGTACAACCGGCGGCGGACCGGATACGTGGCAGCGGCGACAGCGCCGCTGTTCGTCGCCGCGCTCGTCTTCGCCCACCAGGGGTTCCCTGTGGCACGGCTGGACCTCGACGACGGCGGGGTCTGGATCACCTCGCGCGCTGACGCCGCCCTGGGTCGGTTCAACGTCCCGGTCACCGAGCTCGACGGCGGCCTGGGCGCTACTTCCCAAGATTTCGACGTGCTCCAGGACGGCGCTGACGTGCTGCTCGTCGAAGGGACCGAGATCTCGGTGGTCGACCCGGCTGCGGTCGCGACGGCGTCGCGGGCCTCGGTCGAGGCCGGTGCGACCGTGGGTATGGCCGGCGGGACGGTCGTCGTCGCCAACAGCGCCGGGCACGTGTGGGCCAGCGGTCTGGACAACCTGCCTCAGCTGGCCAGCGGCTCGCCGGACGCCGACCTCGGCCCCGGTGCCAAAGCAGTCGTGGCCTCCAGCGGCACAGTGTTCGCCGTGGACGCCGCAGGGGATGTCACCACCGTGAGCCGTGAGGGCCGCACCGCGAAGAACGGCACCATCAAGAACCTGCGCGCCATCGACCAGATCACCGCGGTCGGCGACGAGGTGGTGGTCCTGGACGGTTCGACGGTGCGCACGAAGAAAGGCGCGGTCCAGCTGCAGGGCACGGGGCTCGTCCTGCAACAACCAGGCCCGTCAGCCTCCACCGTCGTCGTGGCCAGCGCTGACGCCCTGTTCGAGGTCCCGTTGGGCGGCGGCAGCCCGACCGTCCGCTCGAAAGACTCCGGACCAGCCGCCGGCAGTCCTGTGGCAGCAGCGCCGGTGAGGGTCGCAGGGTGCATCTACGGGGCGTGGGCCGCAGAGACCGGCAACTGGATGCGGGTGTGCGGTTCTGACGTCGACACCACCGACCGCGAAGCCATCACCCCTGCCGCAGAGCTGCGTTTCAGGGTCAACCGCACCCAGGTGGTGCTCAACGACATGGCCACAGGCAGGGCGTGGCTGCCAGACGCTCCGCAGGTCAACGAACCTGCGTGGAACCTCATCACCCCGCGCCCCGACGAGGACACCCAGTCCGGTGACGGTGACCAGCCGACTGTCGAGCACACCACCTTGTGCTCGGAGGAGGGCAAGGCCCCGGTCGCCCACGACGACGAGTACGGGGTGCGCCCGGGCCGGTCCACGACGCTGCGGGTCCTGGCCAACGACACCACGGCAGACTGCGGGGTCCTGGTCATCTCGGCGGTCGACCCGATCCCCGACGATTTCGGCACCGTGCGGGTGGTGGACTCTGGCCGGGCGCTGGAGGTCGACGTCCTGGCCTCGGCGACCGGGTCGGTGGCGTTCACCTACACCGCGACCGACCGCCCGGGTATGCGTGCCCCCGCGACCGGAGTCGTGCGCCTGACGGTGCACGACTGGTCCCAGAACTCCCCACCGCAGCAGGTCTCGACCACATCCGTGCGCCTGGGCCAGGGCGAGACCCTGAGCGTGGGTGTGCTCTCCGACTTTTTCGACCCTGACGGCGACCCGTTGGCGCTGGTCAACGCTTCGATGCACCCACGGTTCGGGTCAGTGGTCTTCCGGCCGGACGGTGTGGTCACGGTGACCTCCTCGGGCCAGCTCGGCACGACCGAGGTGACTTTGTCGGTCACCGACGGGATCGGGCCTGTGGTGGTCGGGAAGATGGAGGTCTCGGTCGTCGAAGGTGCCACGAACCCGACGGTCGACCCGGTGCACGTCGTGGGGTACGTGGACCGGCCACTGGTGGTCTCGCCCCTGGCCGCGGTGCGCAGCTCAGGCACCGAACCGGTGCGGCTGGCCGGGGTCGGCGAGGTGCCCGGTATCTCGATCACCCACGACCTGGTCGCTGGCACGTTCACCGTCCTGGCACCGCGTGCTGGGACCTACTACGTGAGCTTCACGGTGGTGGCGGCCCCGAACCAGACGGTGGGCTGGGCGCGGATCGACATCGTCGACCTGCCTGGGCAGGTGCTGCCCCCGGTGACCGCGACGGATATCGCCTACCTGCCCGGTGGTGGGTCTGTCACCGTCGACCCGCTGGTCAACGACTTCGACCCGAACGACCTGGTCTTGGTGCTGCAGTCGGTGAGCGTGCCGGACGGTTCGGGTCTGCAGGCTGGGGTCGTCGACCACCGCCTGGTGGTGATCTCCTCCGTGCGGACCCTGGAGTGGCCCGAAGCCATCACATACTTGGTGTCCAACGGTGAAGCGTCGGCCACCGGGACCATCATCGTCGTACCGGTACCGCCCCCGGCGACGAACCAGCCGCCGGTGGTGCCCGACCGCCAGGTCTCGGTGCGCACCGGTGGCGTGGTCACGGTGGACGTCTTGTCTGGTGCCTACGACCCCGACGGCGGGCCGCTGGCCCTCGACCCCCAGTTGCTCGTCGCTCCTGCCGAAGGTCTGCTCGTCGTCTCTGGTGACGTCCTGCGCTACCAGGCGCCGGACCGGCCGATGACAGTCTCGGCGCTGTTCCAGGTCACCGACTCCGGTGGGGCCTCGACCGCTGCCCGGCTCGTGGTCAACGTGCATGCCTCGTCGGCGGCGAGCAAACCGCCGCCCGTGCCCAAGGACATCGTCGCGAGGGTGTTCGAGGGGGAGACGGCACGGATCAAGATCCCGCTGACGGGTATCGACGTGGACGGCGACGGTGTGATGCTGCTCGGTGTCGCTGATGTCAGCCCGCAGCTGGGCGATATCGTCAAGGTCGGTGCGGACTACATGGAGTACCGGGCACGGCCTGGGTACCTGGGCACCGACACGTTCACCTACGCTGTCGAGGACTGGACCGGCCAGCGTGCGGTGGCCACCGTCCAGGTGGGTGTTGTGCCCAGGTCCTCCGAAGGGGCACAGGTCATCGCCCGTGACGACGAGGTCGTCCTGCGTCCAGGTGTCTTGGTCGAGGTCGCCGTCTTGGCCAACGACATCAACTCCGGTGGTGGCGACCTGTGGCTGGACCCTGAGCTGAACTTCTCCGGCGACCTGGCCACAGCCACGGCCGTGGCCACCGACGGGATGGTCCGGGTGGAGGCCAAGCAGCCTGGGATCGTGCAGGTGCAGTACACCGCACGCAACGACCTCGGCGGGCAAGGCACGGCTGTGCTCACCGTGACGGTGAAGAAAGACGCGCCGGTGCTGGCGCCGGTCGCCAAAGACATCGTCGTGCCCCCTGAGGAGACGATCGGGCGCACCCAGGTCGAGGTAGACGTGCTGGCTGTGGCCCGCAACCCCTCCGGACCGCTGTCTGAGCTGACGGTGGAGGTCCCCTCGTCCTCTGCGCGCACCGCGTCGGCTCCCGGCGGCAAGGTGCTGCTCATCACTTTGACCGACACCAGCCAGGTGGTCGCCTACCGGTTGGTCAACGGGCGTGACAGGACCGCCACGAGCTACGCCTTCGTCACCGTGCCTGCCTTGGGGTTCTTCCCGCCGGCGCTGCGCCCGCGGGCACCTGAGCTGCGGGTCGCCTCAGGAGAGTCGATCACCATCGACCTGGCCCAGCAGGTCCAGGTGGCCCCAGGGCGCAAACCGTCGCTGTTCAAAGACGCCGAGCTCAAGGCTGACAAGGGCAAGGTCGCCGCCGACGGCACCACCAAGGTGCAGTTCACCGCAGACGCAGGGTTCGCCGGGCGTGCGTCGGTGACGCTGAGGGTGACCGACTCCACCGGTTCAGACGACCCAGAGGCGCGCGACTCGTGGATCACCATCCCGGTCACCGTCGTGGGTGAGGCGTTGCCGCCGACGTTCACCGCCACAACTGTCGCTGTCGGCCCTGGTGACAGCCCGGTGTCGGTCGACCTCAACGCGTTCATGAAAACCCCTGAGGGTTCCAAACCAGCCGTCGGCTTGTACACCTACTCCATCTCTGGTGCGGTCCCTGACGGGTTCTCGGTGACGTTGAACGGTTCCCGGCTCGCGGTGGGTGCTGCCGTGGGTGCTGAGAAAGGCGCCCTGGGGCGCCTGACGGTGACTGTGGGCTACGGGCAGTCCAGCTCGATGGATATCGCCATCCCGTTGAAGGTGGTCGCCAGCACCCGGCCGTTGGCCAGGGTCCTCAACCGGACGTTCCCCGACGGCGAGGCCGGTGCCGCCCGCACTGTGGACGTGCTCGCCGATGCCTTCGACCCGTTCGGCGCCGGGCTGACCGTCGTCAGCGCGGTCGTGGAGACCCCTGACGCTGGCACCGCGTCGCACACAGCCTCGACAGTGACGGTCCGTCCCGGTGACGACTTCCTGGGCACGATGGTCACGAGGTTCACCGTGCAGGACGTCACCGGTGACCCCGACCGGCAGGTCGAGGCACGGATCACCCTCCACGTGGCGGCGGTCCCGGAGGCCCCTGCGCCGCCGCGGGTGGCGGAGATCCGCGACAAGGCGGTCGTGCTCGCGTGGACCGCTCCTGACGGGCGCGGCCTGGAGATCTTGGAGTACCGGGTCACCGTCTCCGACGACACCAAGGTGTTGTGCCCGTCGACCACGTGCGTGGTCAGCGGGCTGTCCAACGGCACGACGTACACGTTCACAGTGGCTGCCCGCAACGCTGTCGGCTGGTCGCCCGAGAGCGAGCCGTCGTCCGCCGGGACACCTGACGCCGTGCCGGACGCGCCGCGCGCGCCCACGGTCACGGCAGGCAACGGGTCGGTGGATGCCACCTGGGCGGCCCCGGGGGCCAACGGGTCTGCGATCGGGTCCTACGACGTGGAGATCTCCCCGCGGCCGGACTCGCCGAACAACCCGGCGACGATCAAGGTGTCGACCACCTCGGCACGGTTCTCTGGTCTGACCAACGGCCGTGCGTACACCGTACGTGTGCGGGCGCACAACTCCTCGCCGACACCGGGTCCGTGGAGCGACTGGTCGGTTGCGGTGACCCCGGTCAACGCGCCTGACGCCCCCCGCGGGCTGGCGGCGTCGCCGCTCGGCGACGGCCAGCTCCAGGTGACCTGGCAGCGCCCGCCAGACAACGGGATGCCGCTGCTGGAGTACGAGCTGGTGGTCGCAGGTGGCGGGACGTCGACCATCTACCACCCGGCTGTCGACGCGACGAGCCAGGCCGTCACCGCCCAGAACAACGTGCAGTACACCATCACCTTGCGGGCGCGCAACGCCCTCGGGTGGTCAGCCCCGGCCACCACCCAGGGTTCGACCTTCGGTGTTCCGGGCGCCCCCCAGGTGACCGAAGCGGTCGGGCAGGTCGGCGGCGCCAGCGGCCAGGGCACGGTGAGGGTGACTTTGTCCCCAGGGGCTGACGGTGGTTCACCGATCACGTCGTACCAGGTCAGGGTGAACAACGGGGCAGCGGTCACGCTGAACGGCACCTCGGGGACCGTCGGCGGGCTGCAAGGTGGTCAGGCCGCGGTGGTCTATGCCATGGCATGCAACCAGCGTGGATGCAGCACGTGGTCGGCAGGGGTCCCAGCGGTGCCGACACCGCAGACCGTGCCTGGTGCCGTGGGTGGCTTGCGTGTGGACGTGGCCGCCAACGGTTCGGAGGCGACGGCCAACTGGTCGGCACCAGACTGGGGCGGCGGGACTGGCCAGCAGTACCGGGTGGTGTGGAAGGTCAACGGTGACGAGGTCACCTCGACGACCACCACCGCCCTCACCGCCAGGCTCACCCAGGGCCTGCCCGGCTCTGTCACCGTGACGGTCTCTGCCGTGACGTCGGTCGGTGGTGGCCCCGACGCCAGCGCCAGCGCCGCCGCGAACGTCGTCGAACCTGCCGCTCCCGCCAACGTGTGGGTGACGGACCTCGGGTCCCCGATCGGCTTCGCCTGGGACGCGGTCCCAGGTGCTACCGGGTACGACTGGATCATCTACCGAGACGGCACCGAGGCCGCGTCGGGGAGTACCACCCGCACGTCCCAGACAGCATCTGTGGAGAACGCGGCGGGTTCCGCGTTGGTCATCCTGGTTCGTGCGGTCGTCGACGGCCGCCCCTCGAGCTGGACTCAGGTCCGGGCCAACCCATAAGGAGAAGGCATGACGCCAGAACAGAGCACATGGTTCGCCGAGACCTTCGACGCCCTGGTGGCCAACGTCGGGCAGGTTCTGCTCGGCAAGGAACCGGTGGTGCGTTTGGTGCTCACGGCGATGCTCGCCGAGGGCCACGTGCTGCTCGAGGACGCTCCAGGCACCGGTAAGACCTCCCTGGCCAAGGCTATTGCCGCAACTGTCCAGGGCAGCCACAACAGGATCCAGTTCACCCCGGACCTGCTGCCCTCCGACGTGACCGGCGTGACCATCTACGACCAGTCGGCGCGACGGTTCCAGTTCCATCCTGGTCCGATCTTCGCCTCTGTGCTGCTCGCCGACGAGATCAACCGGGCCTCGCCCAAGACCCAGGCCGCGCTGCTGGAGGTCATGGAAGAGGGCAACGTCACCATCGACGGCGTCTCGCACCCTGTGGGCCGTCCGTTCGTGGTGCTGGCCACCCAGAACCCCATCGAGCAGGCTGGGACGTACCGCCTGCCCGAGGCCCAGGTGGACCGGTTCTTGGTCAAGACGTCGTTGGGCTACCCCGACCGGGACTCGACGCTGGAGATCCTCGCCGGGGCCAAGGACCGCACCATCGGCCTGCAGCCACGGATCAGCACCGAGTCGGTGGGCACCATGTCCGACATGGCCCAGGAGGTTTTCGTCGACGAGGCGGTGCTCGACTACGTGGCCCGGTTGCTGGAAGCCACCCGTGACGACCCGCAGACCTCCCTCGGCTCGTCGGTGCGTGGCGGTCTGGCCCTCGTGCGTTGCTCGAAGGTGTGGGCTGCTGCGGCGGGCCGTGAGTACGTCGTGCCCGACGACATCAAAGCCCTGGCCCAGCCGGTGCTCGCCCACCGGCTGATCGTCGAGGCGGAGGCTGACTTCGCCGGGGTCACCCAGGCCGAGATCTTGGCCAGGGTGCTGACCAAGGTCACGCCACCGCTGGCGGGACGGGACTGAGGGCAGCCGCGTGCGGATCAAGGTCTCCCCCCTCGGCTGGGGTGTCGCAGCGGTCGGAGTGGCCGCTGCGTTCGCTGGCCGACGGTTCGCGTGGGTCGAGCTGGCAGCCATCGGTGTTGGCTGCCTGCTGCTCATGCTCGCCGGGGTGCTGATGGCCTGGGGCCGCAGCCGCTACCAGGTGCGTCTGGAGCTGGCCGAACGGCGTGTCCCTGTGGGCCAGCCCGTCGTCGCCCGCCTGGAGACCACTGCCGAGCGTCGTTCTCTGCCTGCCCGGGTCGACCTGCAGGTCGGGTCGGCCCCGGTGTCGGTGTGGTTGCCGTCGTTGGCAGCCGGAGCCACCTACGCCGAGCTCTTCCCGCTGCCCACCGACCACCGGGCGGCGATCCCCGTCGGCCCGGTGTCGATCCGTCGCGGCGACCCGTTGGGCCTGGTCAGCAGGGAGCAGCAGTACGCCGACGTCCTGGAGCTGTTGGTGCATCCGCGTGTGCTGAGCCTGGCCGACGTGCGTCCGGGCCTGCTGCGCGACCTGGAAGGCCAGTCCACACGGGACCTGTCCGACGCCGACCTGTCGTTCCACGCCCTGCGTGAGTACTCCCCAGGTGATGACCGCCGCATGATCCACTGGCGCACCTCGGCGCGCACCGGCACGCTCATGGTCCGCCAGTTCGAGGACACCCGCCGCACCCGTACGACGATCGCCCTGGCCACCCACGAGGACGACTACGCCGACCCCGAAGAGTTCGAGATGGCCGTGTCGGTGGCCGCGTCGTTGGCCCTGCACGTGCTGCGTGACGAACGTGAGCTGACCTTCTTGGCCGGGCCCAGACGTTTCGGCGCTGTCATCCCCTCGTCCTTGCTCGACGAGTGCGCCCGTGTCGACACCGCCGACGACGGCACACGCACCGCCGACCTGCCGTACCGGGTCGCCGCGGAGCCGGCCACGTCGTCGGTGGCGTTCCTCGTCGGAGGGTCGACCACGACGGCCGACCAGCGCCGCTCGTCGGTGCGGCACGTGCCGACCGGGCTGCGTGTCGTGGCCGTCGCGTGCGCGCTGGACGCCCCGGTCGAGGTCCGCCAGGACGGTATGGCCTCCTTGACCCAGATCGGCGCGCTGGACGACCTGCCGCGCCTCATGCACAGGGTGCTGTTGTGAGCGGGCCGACGCGGAGCCGGGCCGCGATCCGGGCGAGACGTCGCTACGGTCCTGACGTGGCGGTCCTGCTCGCTGGCCTGGTGCTGGCGGTCAGCCCGTTGCTGCCGGTGTACGGCGACCGTGCGGCGTGGCCCGCGCTGGGGTTCGGCATGGTTGCCGGGACGGTCCTGGCAGTGGTCTCTGCCAGGATCAACTGGCCTGCGTGGCTGGTCACAGCGGTGGCGGTCGTGCTCATCGTGGTGCTGGGGACCCCGCTGACCGGTGCGCCGACCCTCGCCGGGGTGGTGCCGACCCCGCGCGGGGCGGGTCAGGTGGTCGTGGCGTCCTTCACCACCTGGAAAGACGTGCTGACGCTGGACCCGCCGCTCGGCTCTACCGGTGACGTCCTGCTGGTGCCGTTCTTGCTGACCTTCGTCGGGTCGTTGCTCGCGGTGGTCCTGGCGTTGCGTGCCAGCGCGACCGTCGGCGCCCTGGGTGCGGTGGTCGTCCTGGTCGTCTTGGTGGTCTCCGTGACCCTCGGCGTGGCGACCCAGCCAGTTCCTCCGCTGGTCACTGGGACAGTCCTGGTCGCGGTGCTGCTGGGCTGGACGGCGGTGCGCACCGGGACAGGGGTCCGGCGACGCCCCGTGGCGTCTGGGTCGTTGCTCGCGCTGGTCGTCATCGGGGCTTTGGTGGCTGGGCCGGCGCTCGCTGGTCACCCCCGGTACATCCCGCGCGACCATGTGGTGCCGCCGTTCGACCCGAGCGCTTACCCCAGCCCGCTGGCCGGGTTCCGCCAGTACGTCAAAGCCGACGACGAGGTGTTGTTCACCGTCAAAGGCCTGCCGTCGGGAGCCAGGGTGCGCCTGGCGGTCATGGACCGCTACGACGGGATGGTCTGGAACGTCGCCGGGGGGCACGCTGCGCAGGGCAGCGGTGAGTTCCGGCGGGTGGGCAGCGCCGTGGAGACCTCCGACAAAGGTGTCTCAGCAAACGTCACGTTCACCATCAAGAGCCTGTCAGGGGTGTGGCTGCCGACTGTCGGGTCGGCCACGTCCTTCGACCTGGGCTCTGGTGTCGCCCGGGACCTGCGGTACAACGACGCGACCGGGGGAGCGGTGCTCACCTCCGGGGTGCGTCCCAACATGACCTACAGCCAGCAAGTCGTGATCGCCAACCTCGGGGTCCAGGACGCCCAGATCGGCAACGCCCGGTCGGCCAACGTCGTGCTGCCGAACGACACCGGCGTGTCAGGGTCGCTGCCGGGGCACGCCTCGTCGGTCGCCCAGAACGCCACCACACCTGCAGGCCAGGCCCGGGCGCTGGCCTCGTGGCTGGCCGACGGGTACTTCAGCCACGGGCTGGAGGGAGAGCACCCGTCCATGGCTGGCCACGGTGCCGCGCGCATCACCCGGCTGCTCGACGCCGAGCCGATGGTCGGCGACGGTGAGCAGTACGCCGCGGCTATGGCTCTCATGGCCCGGTCGATGAACCTCAAGGCACGGGTCGTCATCGGTTTCGTGCCCGGGGCCGGCGACGTCGAGACCGCCGCCCAGGCCCAGCCGAAGGTCACCGACGGTGTGGTCGAGGTGCGCGGCAAGGACGTGCAGGCATGGGTCGAGATCGCCTTCGCCGGGGTCGGCTGGGTGGCGTTCGACGTCACACCGCCCACGTCGCGGCAGGCCACCGAGCAGGAGCAGACCGACCAGACGCACTCGCAGCCGCAAGTCCTGCAGCCGCCGGTGCAACCACCAGCACCGCAGACCGAACCTGAGGACGACGTGCTGCCCCCGCAGACCGGAAGCCCCGACGAGGAAGCGTCGGCCGCGACCTGGATGCGGGTGGTCGCGTGGACCGCCGGTGGTCTGGGGATCGTGATGCTGCTGGCGCTGCCGCTGCTGGGGGTGCTCGTCGCCAAAGCGCAGCGCCGAAAACGCAGACGGAAGGCCGCCGGAGCCGGCGACGCGGTGACCGGCGGGTGGGCCGAGCTTGTCGACGCAGCGGTCGACCTGCGCCGCGGACCTTCGTTGGTGGACACGCGCCGCGAGTCAGCCCGTGTCGTCGCTGTGGGTATCGGCGCCGATGACCTTCCTGGGCGTCTGGACGACCTGGCGGTCCGGGCGGACCGGGCCGCGTTCGCCGCCGCACCGCCGTCCTCGGACCAGGCCACCAAGTACTGGTCGGACATCGACGCGACCGTGGCAGCCATGCGACGCAACGTCGGCTGGCGCACCAGGATCGCAGGCCGGGTGTCGACCCGTTCGTTGCGCCGCCGGGGTCAGCGCACACAACAAGAGCAGCGCACGCAATCCAGCCCGCGCAACAAGTCATCCGAAAGGAGACAGAGGTGAACACTGAAAGTGTTGGTATGAACACCTCCGAACATACCGACGTCGCAGTGCCAGAAGGTCATGGTGCTCTCGGTGAACCGTCAGCCCTCATCTGGCGGATGTATGCCGCTGGTTTCGACATCGCAGCAGTGGTCGGTCCCGCCGTCCTGGTCGGCCTGCTGCTCGGCGGTGGTGGCGGTGTCTTCATGGCGCTCGTCATCGGCGTCGTCCTGTTCGCCGGCCAGATGCACATGCAAGGCAAGTACGGCTGGACTGTCGCCCAGCGCCAGATGTCCTTGCAGGTCCTGGACCACAAGACCGGTGAGCCGATCGGCGCGGGACGGGCAGCCCAGCGCCTGGTCGTCGGCGCGATCCCCGGGGTGCTGACCTCGGCACAGTTCGACCTGTCGGGCCGTCGTCGCGGATGGCACGACCTGCTCATGGGCACCGAGGTCATCGACCTGGGTGTGCCGCGCCCCAAGAGGCAGAAGCAGGTCGACGTGGTCGAGGGTATGCCTGGTGGCGGGATCCCGACGTGGGGTGTGCCTGTGGTGGCGGCCCCTGCCGCGGCTGTTGCCTCTGGCACGGTTCCTGTTGTTGCCTCTGGCAACGTGCCTGTTGCTGCCTCTGGCATGGTGCCTGTTGTTGCCTCTGGCATGGTGCCCGCTGTTGCTCCTGGCACTGCACCTGCCGCGGCCTTTTCGGCCCCTGGTACCGCGCCTTTGCCGAGGGCGGTCGTCAGGCCCTCGACGGCAGCACTCCCCGTCGTCGGCACAGGTTCGGTCCCTGCTGCTCGCCCGGTCCCTGCTGGCACGGGTCCGGTTCCTGTGGGAACGGGTTCGGTCGACGCTGGCACGGTCCGCGACACAGGCACCGGCGCGGTTCCTTCTGCGGCAACCGGTGTGCTCGCCGTCACGGCACCAGCCACAGGGCCGATCCCCATGCTGGAGCCGGGGCCAGGCCAGCCGTCAGCGCTGATCTGGCGTCTCTACGCGGCCATGTTCGACGTCCTGGCTGTGGCGGTCCCGGTCGTGGTGGCGGCGGTGTTCGTCAGCGGGCCCTCCGGTGTGGTCCTGGCTTTCGAGCTCGGTATGTGCATCTTGGTGGTCCAGTTCTTCCTCCAGGGCCGGTTCGGCGGCACGATCGCCCAGGGCCTCATGCGGCTGCGCGTGGTCGACGAGTGGACCGGTGAGCCCATCGGGATCGGCCGGGCGGTACGCCGCGCGACCATCATCGGTGCTGGTGCAGTGGTGTTCGGCGTCGGTGCGCTGGTTGTGGTGATCTCGCCGAAGTACGACAAGAGCGGCAAGAAACAAGGCTGGCACGACCGTTTCGCCGGCACGGTGGTCCTCGACATGTGGGCCCCGCCGAAGCCGATGACCCCTGTGTCGACCACAGGCGCCGAGCGCATCAAGCACCCGACTGCCGACGATGTGCCTGTCCACGCCGAGCCCGCCTTGGTGATGTGGCGCCTGTACGCGGCGATGTTCGATGTGGCGGCAGTGGTCATCCCGTCCGCGCTGGTCGGGGCGACGCTCGGAGCGTTCTTCGCTGTGGTGACCGCTGTGGGCCTGACTGCGTGGCAGATGGTCGAGCTGGGCAACAAAGGCCGGACCATCGGTCAACGCCTCATGCGGTTGCGTGTGGTGGACGAGGCGACCAAGGCACCGATCGGGGTGGGTCGCGCCACCCAGCGGTTGTTCCTCGTCGCAGCTGGCGGGTTGGTCCTCGGGGTGGGTGCGCTCGTCGTGCTGACCTCGGCCAAGTTCGACCGGACCAACCGTCGCCGCGGCTGGGACGACCTCATCACCGGGTCCGAGACCATCGACACCTGGAAGCTGCGTCCAGAGCTGGAGCACACTGTCCCCACCAAACGCTCCTTCGACAACTGGGAGAAGGAGCACCAGCAGATCACCGCCGAGCTGGGTCTGCCGGACGGCTCGAAGCGCAAAGTCGGAGGAGTCGTGCTGGTCGGTTCCGACCCCAGGGCTGCCAAGGACAGCGAGACTGTCTTGCCGCTGCCTGACGCTGGGCCGACAGCGTCCAAGACCCACCTGCGTATGACTGTCGGGCCCATCGCGGTGTGGATCGAGGACCTGGAGTCCGAGACAGGAACGTCCATCCGTCTGCCCGACGGGATGCGAGAGATGTGCACACCTGGTGTGCAGATGCACGTCCCGGTCGGTTCGGTGATCGAGTTCGGCGACGCGAGGGTCGTCCTGCACCGCGTGATCGACCCCATCTCCGGTCCGGCGCGGTTCGCGGAGAGGAGACGGCGTTGACCAGCCTCGACCTGACCGACGTCGCAGTAAGAACGACAATGGACAACCACAGGCCCGGCCAGTGCCGGACCTTGCCTCTGGGGAGGAGAGAACGTTGAACAGTTCCAACGCGCCGGCCGAGATGAGGTTCCGCTTCTTCGCGGGTCTGCTGGACCTTGCTCTCGTCATCGGCCTGCCGCTGGTGGTCCTGGCGGTCCTGGGCGGTGCCGGCGGTGCCATCGCGGCCGTGCTCACTCTTGTGGCCCTGATCGTGGCCCAGATGGCAGGCCAGGCCAAGACTGGTGCCATGCTGGGCGACTGGGTGGTGGGTATCCGTCTGGTCGATGCTGAGACCGGCGAACCTGTCGGGACTGACCGGGTGCTGCTCCGCCTGCTCATGATCGTGCTGCCCGGGCTGACCGTCGTGGGTGCGGTGGTCGTCTTGGCTTCGCCGTCGAACGACCCGGAACGGCACCGTGGCTGGCACGACAACATCATCGGCGCCGAGGTGGTCCACCTGGGGAACGGGATCGTGCGCCAACCTGCGCCCTCCCAGCCCGTTTTCGAACGCTCACCCGAGCCAGCCACCGGCCAGGTCCACCGGGTTGCTGGTCGCCCTGCTCCGGGTCGCTCTGTTGGTCGCCCTGCGCCTTTGGACGACGTGGCCTCTCCGCCGACGACCCCCGTGCGCGTCACCGCGGCCCCCGCGGCCCCGGTGGTGGGTGTCCAGCGCGAAGAGGTTCCGCTCCGGCCGCACGGTCTCATGCCCGAGCTCGAACGCACCCGGCGCACGGCTGCGCGCCAGGACGTGGCCTGGGACGACGAAGAGACCTACCGGCCGATGACCGCCGAGATCGAGATGTCGGACGGTTCGAGCCACGAGGTCCAGGGTGTGGTGCTCATCGGGCGCAACCCGATCACTGGCCCCGGCCAGACCGGTCTGCGCCTGGCGGACCGCGAACGGTCGGTCTCGCGGACCCACCTGCGGTTGACCGTCGGTCCGATCGCCGTGTGGATCGAAGACCTGGGCACGGTGAACGGCACGATCTTGCACCTGCCCGACGGCACTGACGAGGTCTGCGAGTCTGGCCGCCCGGTGCAGCTGCCGATCGGTTCGGTCGTCAGCGTCGGTGACGCCTGGATGCGTCTGGGTGGGGTCAGCGGCGAGCCTACGTTCCCCGAAAGGACAGCGAAGCGGTAGTCTGGTTCTCGTGCCGGTGCGCCTGCTCCTTGGTTGCCGCGGCGGGGCCCTCTAAAAGAGGCCGGACCCTCGTCGCGGAGGTCCGACCTGCCCGGCCTGTCCCTGCGCGCAACGAGGACCAGACCCATGACTCAGACCTATCCCAATGCCCAGGCTCCGTCCGGGATGCCTGTGCACAAGTACCGGCCGTTCCACGAGCAGATCACCGTCGACCTGCCTGACCGAACCTGGCCAGACCAACGCATCACGAAGGCTCCACGCTGGTGCGCCGTCGACCTGCGCGACGGCAACCAGGCCCTGATCGAACCGATGGACTCATCGCGCAAGCTCGAGATGTTCGAGCTGTTGGTCCATATGGGCTACAAGGAGATCGAAGTCGGTTTCCCGGCTGCCTCGCAGACGGACTTCGACTTCGTCCGCACGCTCATCGACGAAGGACGGATCCCCGACGACGTCACCATCCAGGTGCTGACACAGGCGCGTGAGCACCTGATCGAACGCACCTACGAGGCGGTCGTCGGGGCGAAGAGGGCCATCGTCCACCTGTACAACTCCACGTCGGTGCTCCAGCGCGCCGTGGTGTTCCGGGCCGACGAGGACCAGATCGCCGACCTGGCCGTCTCCGGTGCCCGGATGTGCAAGAAGTACGAAGAGCTCGTCCCGGGCACCCAGGTCATCTACCAGTACAGCCCCGAGTCGTACACTGGCACCGAGCTGGAGTACGCGGTGAGGGTGTGCAACGCCGTGCTCGACGAGTGGGAGCCCACGCCCGAGAGTCCAGTCATCGTCAACCTGCCGGCCACGGTGGAGATGGCCACGCCCAACGTGTACGCCGACTCGGTCGAGTGGATGAACCGCAACCTGCGCCACCGTGACGCTGTGGTCCTGTCGTTGCACCCGCACAACGACCGGGGCACGGCGGTGGCCGCGGCCGAGCTGGCGTTCCTGGCTGGGGCGGACCGTATCGAAGGCTGCCTGTTCGGCTCCGGCGAGCGCACCGGCAACGTCGACCTGATCACTTTGGGCCTGAACCTGTTCAGCCAGGGTATCGACCCGCAGATCGACTTCTCCGACCTGCCGCACGTGCGGTCGGTGGTCGAGCACTGCAACCAGCTACCCGTCGGCGAACGCACGCCCTACGGCGGTGACCTGGTGTTCACCGCGTTCTCCGGCTCGCACCAGGACGCCATCAAAAAGGGCTTGGAAGCGATGGAGGACGCGTCGGCGGCCAACGGCACGGCCATCGACGAGATGGTCTGGGCGGTGCCGTACCTGCCGATCGACCCGCGTGACGTCGGGCGCACCTACGAGGCGATCATCCGGGTGAACTCGCAGTCAGGCAAAGGTGGGGTCTCGTACCTGATGAAGACCGAGAGGAACCTCGACCTGCCGCGCAGGCTGCAGATCGAGTTCTCCCAGGCCGTCCAGCGGCACACCGACGCCACCGGCGCCGAGGTCACCGCCGACGACCTGTGGCGGATCTTCGTCGACGAGTACCTGCCCGTCGAGGCCGACGGCACGTCGGTCACCGACACCGCCGACCTCGAGTCGTGGGGACGGTTCGCCCTGCGCGGCACCCGTGCCAAGTCCAAGCACGGTGACGCCGACACCCTCAAAGCCGACCTGCGCGTCGACGGTGTCCCTGTCACTGTCCGAGGAACCGGCAACGGCCCCGTCGCCGCGTTCGTCGACGCCCTGTCGACGATCGACGTCCACGTGGAAGTCCTCGACTACGCCGAGCACGCTCTGTCAGCCGGCGGCGACGCCACCGCCGCCGCCTACGTCGAGTGCTCCATCGGTGGCGAAGTCCTGTGGGGCGTAGGTATCGACCCGTCGATCACCACCGCCTCCCTCAAAGCCGTCGTCTCAGCGGTGAACCGTTCCCAGCGCTGAACCTGTCGCGTCGCCTGGCCCCCGGGCCAGGCGACGCGCACCAGCCGAGGGTTGTCGCGCGAGCGCAGCGGGTGGGGGCGGGAGAGTTGTGGCTGAGACAGGACAGTGGGGACGGTTCCTAATGTCTTGCCTGGTCAGTGCGCGGCAAGGTGGCGGGGGACAGTGGGGTGCGGGGACAGTGGGGACGGTTCCTCATGTCCTGGGTTCAGACGGCCTGGTGCGTGGCGAGGTACTCGGTCACAGCGTCGCGCACAAGTTCGGCCACGGGCCGACCCTCACGTGCGGCGTGTTCGCGGGCGTCGACGGCCAGCTGGCGGGTCGTGCGGATGGTCCAGCGCTCGGTGGCCTCACCTGGCTGCAGCCGTGGCCGACCTGGTCCCACACGCTGCTCCACAGCAGCGGTGTCGACGCCAGCGGCCTCCAAGAGTGCGCGGGTATCGGCCTGGGCAGCGGGACCGCCATGGTGCTGACCTGGGCGGAAGTCGCCTCTGCGAGCCCAAGCCACAGCAGCGGCTTCGTGCTCGGGGGTGCGGGTGCTCTTGGCATTCATCGGGCGTCCTCCTGTTCCTCGTAGCCGACTTTGTCGGCGGTGCTCTGCCGCAACGGCATGACGTGGAAGATCCACACGCCATCAGGCGGGGTGATCTCCGCGATGACCTCCAACGTCCCGAACCGCGAGGGTCCAACCCACAGCCGGGTGGGCCCGTGTGGCGGTCGAGGATCCTCCCAGTCGTCCCAGAACTGGCCGTGCATCATCGCGTAGAACACTTCGTCGCGCGGGATGCCTCGCTTCTCTGCGTCTGGTGAGAACTCAACCGTCACACAGATAGTGTACGTCGGAAAATCCCAGGCGTGGGCCACGGACGTGCGGCAAGATATGGGTATGGCGGTCTACCGGGACTCAGGGGTGGTGCTGCGGACGCACCCGTTGGGGGAGTCGGACCGGATCGTCACGTTGCTGACGCGGGAGCACGGGAAGGTCCGGACGGTCGCCAAAGGGGTGCGGCGGACCACCTCGCGGTTCGGGGCACGGCTGGAACCGTTCATGTGGGTAGATGTGCAGCTAGCTACGGGTCGCACGTTCGACGTCGTCGCACAGGCCGAGCTGGCCGGGGCGTACGGGCGTGCGATCTGCGCCGACTACGAGCTGTTCACCGTCGGGCAGGTCATGCTGGAGACGGCCGACCGGCTGGTCGCCGCCGAACAAGAACCGGCCCTGCCGCACTTCCGTCTGCTGCTCGGTGCTGTGCACGCCCTGGCCGAACGCGCCCACCCGCCAGGTCTGCTGCTGGACTCGTACCTGCTGCGGGCCCTGGCCGTCGCAGGGTGGGCCCCGAGCTTTGCCGACTGTGCCCGCTGTGGCGCGCCCGGCCCGCACCATGCGTTCAGCGCGCCGATGGGTGGCGCGGTGTGCACCGCTTGCCGTCCGCCGGGTTCGACGTCCCCCGCGCCGGAGACGTTCGTGCTGCTCGCAGCTTTGCTCTCAGGGGACTGGGAGACGGCAGAGGCATCCGACCCGCGTCACCGCACCCAGGCCCGCGGCCTGGTCGCGGCCTACAGCCAGTACCACGTCGAGCAGCGCCTGCGGTCGCTACCCATGGTCGAGAGGGTCTAGGTGGTGGGGCACTCGTTCGGTCACTGATCGGCGGCCACATCAAGTTCAAACCGGGCACTTGAACCCCATTACCGCTTCCGGTAACGTAGCGTGACATCGAGGCATACGTTGGTACGAATCGGGTCACTCTCGTCGCGACCTACATGTACGACGTGTGTAAATTTCACGGCGGATGAGGAGGAAGAACGGTGGAGCAATGACCTAGGATGCGCATGCTCGGTGCAGGTATCGTGGCTGCGCTGCTCGTGGCAGGCACCGCGAGCGCGGCGAACGCATCAGGTGGGGTTGAAGGTGGGGTTATGGCAGCCAGACAGGTCTCCCAGGCCGAGTCCTGCACCCTTCCAGGAGGCCTGGGCAAGATCACCCCTGAACCTACGAGAAGGGTGTCTGAGTGACCGTTGACAAAGAGGCAGTAGCACTGGTGACCGGACGTTCGTCGAAGTACCTTCGTGCTATTGCACTGCTGGTCGCGGCGACGCTGCTGCTGGTCACGGTCGTCATGCTCTTCGTCGAGGCACAGCAGAGCCAGATTCGGCACAACCTCACCGACAACCAAAACGTGCATGTCATTGGCGTGACCTACCGCTCGGGCGGAGACGAACCCCGGTCGCTTGACTTCAACGACGCAGACAATGTCTGGGGGATCGTCCGAGCAGCCGTCAAGACCGATGTGAAGGTGACGACATATGTCACGTTCCCGTTCGGCATCGAGGCGGACGACGGCCAGACCTACTTCATCGACGGGTTCGTCGGCGACGACGTTTCCTGGTTGCTGGGCCAACCAGCACCGGCTGATGGGGGCATGCTTTCGACGACAACCGAAGGAACGATCAACCTGCAGGTCCCGGTGATTGCGAACGAAGATGGGGGATTCTCTTCCGACCAGACCGTTGACGTCGCGGTGCCTTTGACCAGGTCGTCTGGCCAGGCTCCGATCGACGTGTTCAGACACCGGGCGGCGACCACACTCGCTGCCGACGAGACCGCCTTCGGCACGATCGTGTCGACTGCTCTGAGCACGAGCTGGGAAGATTTTGTCACCGCCTACGACAGCGACGCCAACCCCTACGGGTTCACCGCGGTGGACTCGGTGTTCGTCTATGTCGATGACCTGGCCGACGTCGTCCCCGCGGCTGGGGCGATCGAGGCCCAGGGCTTCGATGCCACCTATACATTGGAGGCTTTCGACAACCTTGCGTCGACGGCGAATGCTGCCACATACGTCGCGGTCGGGATCCTTGTTGTCTCACTGGTCGCTGGCACTGTTCTCATCCTCATCAATGCCCGGTCGTATCTGCGGCTTGCGCGACGGGACATCGGCGTGCTCGTGCACTCCGGATACGAGCGGTCGTTCATCGCTGCCAGGTACCGTGCTCGGCTCGTCCGCGTTTTCCTGGTCGCTGCCGTACCAGCGGTCATCGTTGCTGTGGCCGGCTCGTTCCTGTTCCTCGGTGAGAACCGTTGGCTAGTGGCCGTGAACGTCGCAGCAGTCGCAGTCCTGCTCACGTCAACATATGTCATCATTGGCTACTATATGCTGCGCAAGAACATGACGTTACCTGTCCTGACGCTGCTCAAGCACGAGCGCGAGTTTTCGTGACCGGACCGCCCGGTGCCGCAAGCGTCGAGGCATATCGATTTGAGTCTACTAGTTTTCGGCTTTCTACCGTGATCCTTGGTCTTTGAACCGTCCTTGGCTGAGTTCGCGTCGGTCATGAAGCACGTTCCACGTGTCAACGAGACGGTCCACGCCTGACGACGTCGGGTACGGTGTCGGGCATGGAGAAGCTGCCTGACCCGGCCAGGGTTGTTGAGCTGCGCGGACGGGTGGACGACGGTTTCCCGGCCTTGCGCGCCGACCTGGAGGCCCTGGTCCGTATCCCCGGCGTGTCCAACGCCGAGTTCGACCAGGCGGAGGTCACTGCCAGCGCCGCCGCAGTCGCCCAGTTGCTGGTCGGTGCTGGTCTGGATGTGCGCACCCTCACGGTCGCCGATGGGCGCCCGGCGGTCGTCGGACGCCGACCGGCGCCACCGGGTGCGCCGACGGTGCTGCTGTACGCCCACCACGACGTGCAGCCCGCCGCCGGGGGCTGGACAACCGACCCGTTCGAACCAGTGGAGATCAACGGGCGTCTGTACGGGCGGGGCACCGCTGACGACAAGGCGGGCATCATCGTCCACCTCGGGGCGTTGCGGGTGCTGGGCGACGAGCTTGGCGTGGGCGTGACCGTGTTCGTCGAGGGGGAGGAGGAGATCGGTTCGCCGACGTTCGGCGCCTTCCTGGCCGAGCACCGCGACCTGCTGGCCGCTGACGTCATCGTCGTGGCCGACTCGGTGAACTGGCAGGTGGGTGTGCCTGCGCTGACCACGTCCCTGCGTGGGCTGGTCGACCTGGTGGTCGAGGTGGCGGTGGCGCAGCACCCGGTGCACTCGGGGATGTTCGGCGGACCGGTGCTCGATGCGGTGACCCTGCTCGCCCGCCTGGTCGCCACCTTGCACGACGAGCGCGGCGACGTCGCCGTGGCCGGTCTGGGCCTCGCACCGGACCCTGCCGTGGACGTGGACGCTGACCAGTTCCGTGCCGACGCCGGGCTGCTGGACGGGGTGAGCACCGTGGGCAGCGGACCGCTGGCCGCCCACCTGTGGACCCGCCCAGCCGTCAACGTGCTCGGGCTGGACGCCCCAGCGGTCGCCACTGCGTCGAACGTCGTCGTCCCGTCCGCCTCGGCCAAGCTGTCGCTACGTGTCCCCCCTGGTCAGGACCCTGTCGAGGCCCGTGACGCTCTCGTCGCGCACCTGCACGCCCACGCCGGGTTCGGAGCCCAGGTCCGTGTCACCGAAGGCGAAGCGGGGCGTCCGTTCGCCGCCGACATCGACTCTCCGGTGGTCCAGGCCGCCCATGCAGCGCTGGCCGCAGCCTGGGGCACCGCGGCGGTGGACGTGGGTATCGGTGCGTCCATCCCCTTCGTCGCAGACCTCGCCGATGTCTTTCCTGACGCGACGATCCTGGTCACCGGTGTAGAAGACCCTGCCAGCGCCGCCCACGGCCCCGACGAGTCAGTCCACCTGGGCGAACTGGCCACAGCGGTCCTCGCCGAGACGCTCCTTCTCGACATGCTCACGCTCTGAGCCTGAGGCGCCGCAACCGGCGAGGGACGAACTTCCGCACGAGGGACGAGCTTCTAAGCTCGTCCCTCGTGCGGAAGTTCGTCCCTCGCGAAGTGGATCCGGACTGTGAGAGTTGGTCCTGGCTGGTACCGCGCCTCGTCGCCCACCGGCCCGGGGGCGTGGCAGACTCGCAAGTCGAACCCGCGCTGGTGTCTGAGGAGGATCTGATGGTCGCTACTGCCGAGAACGGTCCGGTCGCGCCGCCGCCGCACCCGTCGGGTGCCCGTCCGCCGGTCCTGCTCCGCGAGTTGGTGCCCAAGCACGTGGCGATCGTCATGGACGGCAACGGCCGGTGGGCCAACGCCCGGGGGTTGCCGCGGACGGCGGGGCACTCTGCGGGGGAGGCGAGCCTGATCGAGGTGGTCGCGGGGGCTATCGAGATCGGGGTGACGCATATCTCGGCGTATGCGTTCTCCACCGAGAACTGGTCGCGGTCGCCGGAGGAGGTGCGGTTCCTCATGGGGTTCTCCCGCGACGTGCTGCGGCGTCGGCGGGACCTGCTGGACTCCTGGGGGGTTCGGGTGCGGTGGGCGGGGCGTCGGCCCAAGCTGTGGCGGTCGGTGATCTCAGAGCTGGAGACCGCTGAGCAGATGACGGCGACGAACGACGTGTGCACGTTGACGATGTGCGTGAACTACGGCGGCAGGGCAGAGATCGCCGACGCTGCGCGGACCATCGCGCTCCAGGTCGCCGACGGTCGGCTCAAGGCCGACAAGATCAGCGAGAAGACCGTCGCCCGTCATCTGGACGAACCGGACCTGCCCGATGTCGACCTGTTCTGGCGCACAGGTGGTGAGCAGCGGATCTCGAACTTCATGGTCTGGCAGGCCGCCTACGCCGAGCTGGTGTTCACCGACGAACCATGGCCCGAGGTCGACCGCCGCAACCTGTGGGCCGCGGTGGAGACCTACGCCCGCCGCGACCGGCGTTACGGCAGCGCGGTGGACCGTCCTGCGACCTCCTGAGCAGGGACGGCCTCAGGCTCGGCTCCGCCGCGCCGACGCATGACGACAACGCCGACCACTGCCACGACGAGGACGGCCAGCACGGCGATACCCCACCATGACCGGGTGGCGGCCCAGATCGCGGCGAGCCCGCCAGCCCAGACCGCCGTCCACAACGCGCTGCCGAACAACGACGCGACAGTGAAGCGCACGTAGGGCATCTTCACCAGACCGGCTGCCACCAGCACTGCCGTGGTCAGCCCGACGACCGGGTAGGTCACCGCCACTCCAACCGGTCCCCACCGGTGCACCAAGGCGGCGCCGCGCTGTGCTCTGGGAGTGCGTGTGCTGGCCTCGATCTTGTCCAGCCTGCGCAGCCACCACGCCGGTCCGATCCGCTTTTCGGCCTCCAGCTGGGCCCCAGCCGGAACAGCCCGTCCGAGCCAGTACGTGGCGTGAGAGCGCGCCATGATGCTGACGTAGAGGGCGACGACAACCAGCCAGAACGGCCACCCGTCCATCCCGAAAACTGAGGCCGGATCATTCATGGCCTGATCATACGCGTCAGGGCAGGTCGCCCACGCCGGTTCCGGGTAGGACGTTGCGACGGCCAGCAACCGCGGGACGGTCACCCCCATCGTCACAGCCGTGAGCCTGGAAAGGCCGCAGTTGTCTGTGTTGCTGGATCCAGAGGGTAGATCCGTGAGCTGTCAACCCGATACCCGACGATGCGAAAGAGATCCGATCCGTACAAAAACGCACATTTCGGATCGCACGATAACATCCTTTCCTCGTCTGGCAGTGTGACTTCTAGATCAAATGCCAACTCCGGTGCGCAATGGCAGAATACATTCTCGTCTTGGTCGGCTCTGCCCTGAGAACTACGGGCGTCTGGAGCGACGATGGTCGTGAGGCAGAAGATATCCAGGATCGTGGGTGTGGCCACGGTGGCGGCGTTGGTGGCGTCGGGGCTGGGTGTTGTGTCGGTGGTCTCGGGCGTGGGTGTGGCTCCGGCTGCCGCGAGTCCGCCCCCGGTCCCTGGAGTCCCGACGGCGGTGTCTCTGGAGGCTGACACGACAGTGTTCGCCCTCGGCGAGAAAGTCACGTTAACGGCGACGCCAGACGAGGACGTCACGTCGTCTTCGTCGTACAAGGTGATCATCAAGGACCTCACGACCGGTGGCGTGCTGGGGTACTGCGGGAAGACCAACAGCGTCGCTACCTGGTCTTCTGTCGACGGTACATGCACGGTCAAGACGTCGTTCACCACAGGAGGGCCGCACACATACCAGGCGTACGTGGCCGCCGACACCTCGTTGAACGACACGCAGGCGACCAGCAACGAGGTGGTGCTTGAGCGTGCGGCGTGGACGGTGACGTTGTCGGCGGACAAGACGACTTTTGCTGCTGGTGAGCAGGTGACGTTGACGGCAACCCCGAACCAGGACATCAAGGCGTCGGTGTACACGGTGGTGATCAAGGACGTCACCGATGGCGGGAGCTCGTACTGCGCTCCGAGCGGCAGCTCCACCGCGACGTGGTCTGCGGTAGAAGGCACGTGCACGGTGAAGAAGTCGTTCACCTTTGGCGGGCCGCACACCTACCAGGCGTACGTGGCCGCCGGCATCACGTTGAACGACACGCAGGCGACCAGCAACGAGGTGGTGCTTGAGCGTGCGGCGTGGACGGTGACGTTGTCGGCGGACAAGACGACTTTCGCTGCTGGTGAGCAGGTGACGTTGACGGCGGCGGTGAACCAGGACATCAAGGCGTCG
>Ga0123353_10001019_pt1 | contig 34323 bp, 37 predicted proteins | sample TergutLab28metaG_3_FD_92763 | JGI IMG/M metagenome (GOLD analysis project Ga0123353, IMG submission 92763) | Labiotermes labralis P3 segment gut microbial communities from Petit-Saut dam, French Guiana - Lab288 P3 | ecosystem: Host-associated > Arthropoda: Insects > Digestive system > Gut ... | reverse complement strand
GTCTTCTGCTTCTTTCATCATCTTTTGAAGTCCGCTTATCGCATCCATCGTCTTCACCTCAAGGCTATTTTAACACATTCACCCCGAGCTTTGCATAATTATTTCAAATTAGATTGACGTGATCTGCGCAATATTTTACTTGACTATGGCAAAAGGATGTTATATAATGCTTGATAATGTGGAGTAAAATGTTTATTCCTAATATATGAAAGGTGGTGTATCGAAATTGATAAGGACGTATCAGCCAAAGAAGCGTCAGCGCTCGAAAGAACATGGGTTTCGCAAGCGCATGAAGACAAGAAGCGGACGCAATATACTGGCGCGCCGCCGCGCACGCGGACGCAAGAAACTCTCCGCGTAATGAAGGTAGTTTCACTTAAAGAAAACCGAGATTTCAAAAGATTGTATCACAGAGGACAAACGGTTGTGGGGAACTGTATGGTTTTATACTCGCAGCCGAACCGCCTGGGCTTTAATCGCCTGGGTATTACCGCCAGCACAAAGGTTGGCGGCGCGGTGCAGAGAAACCGCGCTAGAAGAAGGCTTAGAGAGAGTTTTAGGTTAGTGGGGCTTAAACAGGGATTTGATATAGTGATTGTGGCGCGATCACGCGCCGTGACTGCCCCGTTTGACATGATTCAGAGAGAGATGCGTACGCTTTTTTATAAGCTAAAGATGTTATGAAAAAATCGCTTTTATGGATAATTAGGTTTTATAGAAAAAACATCTCACCCGCCTTTCCGCCGAGCTGCCGGTTTATGCCCACCTGTTCTGCCTATGCGCTGGAAGCCATCGAGGTTCACGGCGCCGTTAAGGGCAGCATGATGGCATTGTACAGATTTATACGCTGCAATCCGTTTGCCGCGGCCGGGTATGACCCTGTGCCCCCAAAACGGGCAGTTGACCGCAAAGGAGAATAACATTGGGAGCATTGTTTGAAGTTTTATTTTTTCAACCGTTTTCGTGGGTACTTGTTCAACTGTACGAATTAGTGCGCAACTATGCGCTCGCGATTACACTTTTTGCGCTGATAGCAAAAATCGTTTTGTTGTATTTCTCGGGAAAGGCCAAGTTGAGTACACTGCGCCAGCAGAGAGTTCAGCCAAAGATTCAAGCGCTGCAAAAACAATACAAGAATGACAAGCAAAAAATGCAAGCCGAGACAATGAAGATGTATCAGGCCGAGGGTGTGTCGCCCATGGGCGGATGCCTGTGGATGCTGTTGCCGTTCCCGGTGCTTATAGTGTTGTTTTCAGTCGTCCGTCAGCCTCTTGTCCGTCTGATGGGTTTTCAGGGATCAGAGCAAGAGATTACAGACTTTTTAGTGAAATTATTTAATGATGCCGGTGTAGCGATGCCGGCAATGGCGGCAAACGAGTTCTATCCGCAACTGAAACTCGCGCAGGTCGTACACGATAACTTCGATTTGGTACAGAACGCGCTGGAGTACCCTATCCGCAATATAGATTTTACGCTGTTCGGAATGAACCTGACGCTGATACCCACGCTGCCGTGGCAGGGTTTTAGCTGGCTATTCCTGATACCGCTGATTTCCGGCGCAACGGCGTATCTTCAGATGCACGTTGTAAACAAGGTTTCTAAGATGCCGGTGAATCCCCAGATGAAGTATATGGCGTTTTTGGGCCCTGGCATATCACTGTATTTCGGGTTCATTATGCCTGCGGTAATGAGTGTTTACTGGATTGCAAATAACGTATTCGGAATGTTACAGGATATTTATCTTACAAAAAAATACAACAAGGTTTTAGACGAGGAAGACGCAAAAAAGGCGGAGCTGGATGCACGCCGCAAAGAGGCTGAGGCTAAGCAAAAAGAAGAGGATAGACAACGCCGCGCCGAGAAGATAGAGCAAAAGAATAAAAATACCAAGAAGTATAAAATGACAAAGAAGCCTAAGTAGGGGCGGCCTTTGGCCATCCAAAAGTCACCCGCCGTCTGAGGACGGGGCAAGTGCCCTGGACACGCAGTCCCCGTCGCATATGGCGCCATCCCGAGCCTCCGTATCGGGCACCTGCCCCCGGGCCTCTGGATGTAGGGGGGCAACTAAATAATGAGGAGAGTATATAAATGCCAACAACTATAGAGTCATCAGGCAAGACGCTTGACGAGGCCATTCGGTCGGGACTGTCCGTACTGGGGGTTGAGCGTGAGGCCGTTACCGTTGAAATACTCAGCAAGGGCAAAACGGGAATTTTCGGCATAGGTTCAACGCTTGCCAAGGTAAAACTTACATTGGCGACGACGGAAAAGTCGGTTGCGTTTGAAGGCAGGAGCCCTGCCGGGCAAAGCGGGGGGCAGACCCACCGCGCCCCCCAAAAATCCGCACAATACCAGGGCAGGAGCCCTGCCGGGCAAGGCGGGGGGTCCAGACCGACACAACCCCAAGGCGGGGGGCGTACCCCCCCAGGAAGAGCACCCAGCCCAGCTCAAGCAGGTGGGCAATATGAACAACAGCAGAAAGCTCGAGCAGAACGCGCGCCTAAACGCGCTACAATTCCTGCTACGGATGAGGATTATAAAAAAGCAAATGATTTTATAACGGATTTATTAAAGCATTTTGATATGGGGATGAACGTCTCGGCCGAAGTAAAAGACGGAGTTATTCAAATCAATATGGACGGCGAGCATGTTGGGAACCTTATCGGGCGGCATGGCGAGACATTGGATGCCATACAGCATATAGTGACGAATGTCGTCAACTTAAAAAATGATGGTGTGACAGTCCGGGTTCAGGTAGATGCCGCCGATTATCGCAGCAAACGGCAGTCTGCGCTGGAGCAGCTGGCGCGCCGTATGGCGGAAAACGCGAAGAAATATAACAGCAACATGACGTTGGAGCCGATGAATGCCTATGAGCGGCATGTTATACATGTGACGTTGCAGGATATGCCGGGGATTGCAACGTTTTCTACTGGGAGTGAGCCGCAGCGCCGTGTGATCATATCATCAACGAGCGCGCCGCGCCGCCGCCCCTCAAACAATGACCGCCGCCCACCTCGCGATAACAACAGAAGCAGACCTCCAAGGTCATCGACTCCTACAGGCGGGGGTTCGGTGCCGCAGCCCCCGCATAGCCCGGCAGGGCAACCTGCCCCGGTGCCGCCGCCGAGGTCGCTGCCGGTTAAAGAGTTTGGAATAAAAAAGAAGTAAGAGAAGAGGGACGCATTATGCGTCCCTTTTAAGGAAATATTATGACTATTCACAGTATTACGCATAAACGAACAAATATGTATATAATTGGCGGCGGCGGCAAGTATATCCTGTTTGATTGCCTGTGGCAAGACTCATTCCCCGTCATAAAGAGTGCTCTTAAAAAACATGGTATTGCTTTTGAGCAAATTGCAGGATTACTTGTATCGCATTTTCATCCTGACCACGCCGGAGCTTTTGAGCTTCTGCGGCAGCACAGAGTAGAGCCTATGGTTTTAGAATGGCAAATGCCCCATATCGAATGGCTTAACAGTTTCTTTGAAAAACCTAAAAACGATCCGACAGGAAAATATATGCCGATAGACATAAAAACGCTGACAGGGATAACATCGGAGACAGCTGGGGATATTTTGCGTCTCTGTGGAATTGACGGTAAAATCCTCCATACACCCGGACATAGCGAGGGCTGTATAACTCTGATTGCCGGAGACGTGGCTTTTGTCGGAGATTTGCCGAGGGCGGAAACTGCTGAAAGCTATGGCGGTGAGGTCGCGGCAAGTTGGCGCAAGATTTTAGAGAGTAATGTAACGGATATATATTATGCGCACGGAGACACGCCCGAAGATATTGCCGCCATTGAAAAGTGGAAGGAAGAACATCTTGAATGACCACCCCGGCGCTATGCGCCACTCCTCCAAGGAGGGGAATTAGGAGGGCGATATGAAAATTATAACCAACACGATGGATTTTTCTCCGGGGCTGATGTTTGGGTGTGGGCAGTGTTTTCGCTTTACACAGGTTGGCGACGGGGTTTATAGAGGTGTGGCGTTCGGGAGGGTGTTGACGCTTGAGGATACGCCGGAGGGGGTGGCGCTTGATTGCACGCAGGAGGATTTTGACAGCGTATGGCATCATTATTTTGACTTAGGGCTGGATTACGGGAGAGTGCGGGAGAAGGTAGACATCGGCGGATTTATGGCAGACGCGATTGAGTTCGGTCGAGGGATAAGGATATTAAAGCAAGATTTTTGGGAAGCGCTGTGCTCGTTTATTATCTCGCAGTGCAATAATATACCGCGTATACGCGGAGTAATCGAGCGTATGTGCGCGGCTTACGGTGAGCCGATAGAAAAATACGGATTGAATACATTTCCAACGCCGCAGGTTATTGCCGGGCTGTCGGTTGATGATCTGCGCAAGCTGGGTACGGGTTACCGCGCGGAATATATATTAAGTGCCGCCCGCGCTGTGACGGGCGGCGAACTAACGGCTGAGAAGCTGTCAAAAATACCTTTTAACGATGCGAAGAAAGAACTTATGACGATACACGGTATTGGAGATAAGGTTGCGAATTGTGTATTGCTTTACGGGCTATACAGGCTGGATGCGTTTCCTGTTGATGTTTGGATGAAACGCGCGCTGGAGAGGTATTTCCCACCGAAGTTTGATCCGTCGGTGTTCGGAGAGTACGCGGGTATAGCGCAACAGTATGTGTTTCACTATGTTAGGGTAGGACAGTCAAAACACCCGGCGCCTGCGGACGGGACAGGTGCCCTGGTCACATAACCCTCGACGCCTATGGCGTCACCCCCTCCGGAGGAGAAATTGGGGGGCACGGGGGCCGGAGCCCCTGCATTGCCCAACAGGGCACCTGTCCCACCGAGCCTCCAGCATGTAAGGGGCAGGAGTAGGGGCGGTGTCAGCCCGCCTGTTGTATAAAAGTTTGCATAAAATATCCGCGTAAGGGAAAGAATACCATTGATATCTAAAGATGGAGATGAATGATATTGGTCAAAGGTATTTCTAAACGTGTGGTTGTAGTACGCTTTCCAGACACGAGAGTGTTTGAGTCTGCGATGTTTATAGTGCGGGAGGATGCGCCGAACGCGTCGGTTTCATCGGATAAGATAGTTGACGAGGCTTGCCGCGTCGCCGAGAGTTATGTGCAAAAAGCCGCCCGAGGCGGCTGGCGGCGGCTCTCCCCGCTTGTATTTTTATTGGCGGGAGCGGGGTCGGTCGGGCTTGCGTGGGGGATAACTTGGTTGGTTAGGTAGGGGCGATATTTTTTGCCCTAAAACAGAATCATACTCGGGGGGATCCCAGCTGCACATCCCGGAAGCCGGAGTAAATGTCATTTCGCCTGAATCTCTTAACTCGTTAAACAGCACACTAAGTTGAAAAGCATCAAATTCATCACGATTCCGAGCCATTAATGGATTCATTTTCCACTTATGTATCCAGTTTGGCACAGCCTTTTTCAATATTTGAGCTTTGGATCTTACCGGAAAATGTGCAAAAACAAGTTTGTCATGGATTTCTTTCTTGACGTTATTATGATATTCATGAGGGTATATTAAGAAATGTGACCCGTAAGAGAAGACTGCTTGCTTTTCATTTAGCAAATACTTGCTTGCAATAACTTTTTTATGCAGTTCATATCTTTTTGGGTTTTCCATTTCCGGATTTCTATAATGTGTAAAATTATTTGGCAAAAACCCTTTTTCAATCTCCGGCTCGTTTTGATATACATAAGTTCTCCATAGCGCCTGATATTCCACATCCTCGCTCATCATTTCCAATGATTCGCGCGGGTTTTTTTCGCCGTCGATGTTGTACAAGAATTCGTCAGCGTCCAAAGAAACGACCAAATCCGCACCCCGGATAAACATATTGCTTCATCGAGGCGTCAGCCCACCGCTTGTCCATATGCAGTATTTCAAACGCCTGTTTTACGGAAATATCACCGATAGTCTGCGCAATCATGCACATCTCGTTTGAAAAGCTGATCATACTCGCCAACATGGTATTCGATAAATATTTAATAAATTCAGCCGTATTCAGGGAAGTGAATATTATTGGTGCGTTAAAATCCTTGTATATTGCTTTTAATATCTCGGCAGATATGGGATCTTCTGATCCGCAGACTATTCTATCAGGGTTTATAAAATCGTCCCAGCCCAGCCCTTCGCGAAGAAATTCCGGATTGTTCGCAACCGGCACAGATATGCCCTTTGCGCGCAGATATGGGATAATTTTTGTCTTTGCCGTGGAAGGCGGCACAGTGGACTTGATGACCAAAATGCCGCCAAACGAATCTGATTTAAGCATTGGCTCCAGCATATCAAGCGCATCGAATACATATCGCAGATCAGCTTGGCCGTTATCTTTGCACGGCGTCTCAACGCATATAAAAATCGCTTGAATATCGTCGGCGGTATCCGGCAGTTTTGAAAGCATGTTAAATCTAACGCCCAAATGACGGCGCAAAGCTTCCGCCAGCCCTGGTTCATACAGCGCGGTTTTTCCTGAAGATAACTCGGCGGTCTTGCTTTTGTCTATATCAAAGCCTAAAACGCTATGTCCTTTTTCCGCAAACCCCAATGCTGTTGTTAAACCCACGAAGCCAATACCTAATACCAAAATCATAATTATCTCACATTTAACGTGACATTATTATCAGCCGGGGGGAGATCAACCCATAGACCGTCGAGGACATATTGCTGTACAGCCAGTACAATACGTCCCCATAGACCAAGTCGGCTCTTGTCAAGCTCGGGGCGTTGACTGGGGTCTTCGTCGCCGTAGTAGTGAGCGATGAACGCGTCGGATACGGCATCAGCTATTATATCAGAGTCTTTATCAGATACACGGTATCTTTTCAGTGTATCAAACGCTTCGAGGTAAACTGTTTGTTTAACGAACGCCTTGGCGTTTTCGGCAAAGTCGGTGCCGGGGTGAAGACGATAGACTATGGTGTCGGTTTTGATATCCAGTGTGCCGTTGCGAATATCGCCGTAACGCATGGGGCAGGGATATGTGACGATTGAGCCGGTCTCGATGTCATAGAGATAGCCATAGTCGCCGAAGTCGGCGCGGACAATGTCCTGAGCGTGGTAGTGGCCGGTGAAGACGAGGCGCACGTTATATGACGCGAGAAATCTGCCGACATGTTTGAAATCCTCGACAAGATAATCGGGGTGGAGTTTTGCCTGACCGTTCCAGTGCTCGACAACGCCGTGGTGTGAGAGCGCAATGACGGCAATGTTTTCGCGTGCCGCGCGATCGAGAACCTCTGCCATCCACCGCATGGTACTCTCTTTTAAGCGGCCGCCGACGACAGGATAACCGCCGGAGACGTTTTCATCCGAACGGCAGAAGTCAATGCCCAGTATCCACAGCCCGGGCTTGGCCTCAGTGATATAGCTGAGGGAGTTGGCGTCGCGCGATATAGCGTTGCCGTAACCCATGTTGGCGTACATTGCGGCGAATTCTTCGGCGCTTACGTCCTCGACGGGATATGTATTGTCGCCGTCATAGCCCTCGGAGACAGGGTTGTTGTAGTCGTGGTTGCCGGGGACGACAAAGACCTTAATATCCGCGTCAACCAGTCTTTGAAGCTCTTTTGCAAGGTGAGTGTGGTTGATAAGCTCGGCGTCTTTAGTCAGGTCGCCGGAGATCAGGACCATTTCAACATCGGAGCCCAGCAGTTCGTTGATAGCCAGCTCGATCAGGTCAAAGCTGTCGAGTAGCAGTTTTCTGTCGGAGAGCATGACTTTTTCAAACGCTGCGCCCGTTATGCCGAGGCTTTGGTCATAGGCGTGTATATCGCTTATGACAGCGAATTTGATGTCCGGGTATACCGCCTTTGCCGCTGTTCCGGAATAGTAGATATAATCCATCGCAGGGCGGCTTTTAAGATAGCCTGAGATAAAATTATACGCGACGGCTATGACGGCTATGGCGACGACGCTAAGAAGGAAAATGCGCAATTTACGGCGCTTTTTTGTTCTTTTTTTCATGTTCATTCCTCCATGTTATATTCTCCTCCCCTGGAGGGGTGTTTTGGGCAACGGCGGGACGATGTGGGCATCGTGTCCTACGCGGGACGCCCGGGTGTGCGTCCCCTGCGATTTAGGTAAACGGCAGTTCGATGCCTTGATCCAGCAGGTCAAACTTGCTTAACAGAGCGTTTACAAGAGTTGTTCTGAGAGTAATAAGCTGTTGATTTATGCCGTTTAATACCATGAGGTATTGGCGTTCGTTGAGCGCGAAAAGTTCGAGGGTATGAGCTTCACCATCTAACAGCGTGATGACGAATTTATAATCCGGTGGTTTATTTGGGATGTCCGCAGTAGTTTCGCCGTCCATAATGATAGCCAGCACGGAGGAATAAATATTGCGGGCGTCGTGGTCTGTAAGTTCTGTGCCGTCCATCCAAGCGCGCATATCCTGATTGGTTTCGCCGTGCGTAAATTCCAAGCGGCGAACAACATTATTGTCTAGGTGATAATCTACGGAGCGCACATCGTTGATGTCGTAAACCCATAACAGGTTGATACGCAGGCGGAAGTACGGAGTTTCAGTAAATACATAATTGCCCGTTTTGTCGAGGAGGACGGCGTTCGCCCCCTCTATCATAACATACTGGCCCTCGTCAATTTCGTTCCTGTTGCCGATTAGGAGGGTTCCGGACCAGCCCATTTCGTCTGCGAGCTCAAGGCGGACGGGGTTATCCAATCCGTATTTAGACAGGTCTGACGGGTTAGCCTCGACGAGTTCGGTGGGATTTATGGTTGTAAGAGGGGCAAGGAAGCCGCTGGTGACGGTATTCTCGTTAAGGAGAGTTTCAACGGGTAGGTACATCTGGTATCCTGATGCGAATCTCTCGCCCCTGCGCCGAATCTCAATCGTGCGCTCGGGGGTCGATACGGCGGCACGGGTGAACCAGCCCCATGTGGGGTCGTCCTCGGTCGTTATGTCGATATAGTGGGGCAGGAAGCTGAGGTCGTAGAGTTCCTCTATCGGTCGGCTGAGTCTGTCCGCGTGACTATCACTCAGTATATAGATGTCGCGCTCGCCGACGATATGGATATAACGCGCCAAAAGTCTATCGCTGAGAGCAACTTGTATGACATTTCCGTCGTTTAGGGTTATACGCCATGTAACAAGCGGATCGGCAAGGCCGAATTCGTCGAGGGTCTCGTCGTCGGCATTTTCGGCAACGCGCCTTAATTGCATGATCCATATAGCGGAATTGAGAAGGCTTGATACTTCAGCGTACTGAAAAGGGAACAGCGCGCGGCTTGCCGTCATGGTCAGCAAGCCATCGTCGGGGTCACGCGCGATAGTATACGATGAACCATCGCGGGAGAAAGTCACGTTTTTTATTTGGGAGGCAGTATAGCGCAGAAGATTAAAGCGCTCTTCGTTGTCAACGATTGGCAGGGGCGTTGGGGTAGGCGGGACATCGCCTCCCGTCAGGGACAGTGCCGTGACGATGATGCCCAGCACGCCCAACGCGACTAAGCTGATAATTATTATGCGCGTGCGCGACATTACAGGCTCCTCCTTCTACGCCACACCAAGACGCCGGAGATGAAGATCAATAACGGCATGGCAATGACGAGAGTAAAGAGTATGGCACGGGCGTGGCCTGCCAATACAGGCATCGTGGTGCCGGCGAAGGGTTTGCTGGGGATTATGACGCTTCTGCCAACGGGGTTAAAGTCGTTAGCGATGGAGCCGAACAATGGGGCATTTAAGAAGTTCGAGCTGCGGTCGATGGCGCTATCTTCAATAAGGCTTAAACTGGACACCAGCATATGGGATTGTGTTCCGGTAAGGGGATTGTTCTCGGCTGATATTATCGCCAAAATAAAGGGACCCGCTTTATCATCGGCTGTTCTTTCAAGGGTTTCGGAAGTGAATTGTTTGGAATAGGATGTGCTGGGTACAGAAGCTATAAGCGGGGTGGTTGTACGATGATGGCGTTCGCCCGTGGGCCATAGGGCGGATATACTGCGCGTTCCGGTCATTATAGCGTATTTATTGGCTGTGTCGATAGCGGTGTTTGAGGGCAGAGCCTCGGGAGTGAGCACGACAGCGGCAATGGAGAACAGCGCGCCGTAATTGAATTGCGAATCCAAGACCATCTCGGCTTCCACGGCGATGCCCCACTCTTGAAGATACAGGTCAAGGCGAGAAAGCGCGGGGGTTGCTATGTCGTATAAGATTATAGTGTTTCCTCCGGAGTTCATATAGGCTTCGAGCCGCTCCATCTCAATTTCGAGGAAATCGCTTCTCGGACCGCAGGACATAACTATAGCTGTGTCATCCGGCAGTTCATTATGAGCCAGATTTAATGTTTGAACGTCATAATTGGCTTTTTCAAAAAGCGCTTGCAGCGCGGCAGCCGGCGCCTCGTCATGCCCCTCTAAGAACACCACGCGCGGCGTCTTGTCGGAGAGGACAAATAACAGGGCGGAGCTGAGCGGTTGTTCGGCGTTGAGCGCGACTGGGGAGTTGGAATTGGTGGTGAAGTTAACCACCCAGTCAAACAGATCGCGCCAGCCGACTGAGGTGTAGCGGCGCGCAGATTCGACTATGATGTCGCCCTCCTGCAATTCAGCAAGCGCAGGGTATTGCTCACCTATACGGGGGTTGAGAGTGGGGTTGAGATAGTTGATGCTTATGCGTCCGCCGGAGTGGGCGGAATAAAGCTGAAGGGTTTCAACAAGGCGGCGGCGGATGTCGTTTTGCCATGTCGTCTCTTCGGCAAGGATAGTGAAGGTGACATCCTCGTTGATTTCGCGTAAGGTTTGTATGGTCTCTTCGGACAGGGTGTAGATGCCGTGCCTGGTGAGGTCGGCTTTTAGGTAAAAACGTGTTGTCAGCTGGGTTGCCAAAACATTGACAAGGACGATGCCAGCGAGGAATATCGCGGTTATCAGGATACTGAAGCCGCGTTGTTTGTCCCAGCGGCGTGCCGTCAAAAATAGGAATATAGCGCACACGCTGAGGAAAAACACGACGTCACCCAGTGCGAGGATACCACTTGTGACAGAGCTGAAACGTCCCATTATAGAGGTAAAGTTAAGGAAAGACATAATCCAGATAGGCAAGGCACCGCTGCTGAAGAATAACGAGGAGAGAACATCAACCAGATAGAGCGCGAGAAACAGCCCAAGTGAACCGACGGCTGCGACGACCTGATTCTCGGTCAAGGAGGAGATGAATATGCCCATGGCGATATACGCCGCGCCGATACAGAGGATTCCGGCATAATTGCCAGATACCTCGGCAAAATTATTCTCGCCCAGTATGGAAATCGTAATAGGCCAGGCCAGCGTGAGAGCCAGCAGCGTCATAAAGACAAGTTGTGCTGATAAAAACTTACCCAGTACGATATCGAAGGTTCTGACAGGTGTTGTCAGCAGAAGCTGGTCGGTGCGCTGTTTATACTCTTCAGAGAAAACGCGCATGGTGAGTATCGGCGTGGTAAACATCATAATGATGAGCATAAAGCTGAACACGCCCGACAGCGACGCGGATTGGCCGAGCCCGTTTTCTAAATAGAAGACCAGATTCAGTACAAAGATATACGCCCCGATATATATATAGCCAATAGGCGATGTGAAATATGCCCGGAAATCTCTTTTTAATACGGATGTCATTGTACTTTGTCCCCCTCTTCCGTCAATTTTAAAAATACTTCTTCCAGTGTGGCGTTTTGCGGGCGCATCATAAGGATGGGATAGCCCGCTTTTGCAAGGGCGTTGAACATAGGCTTGCGAATATCGACATTGGGAACACTTTCGAGAAGGAAGTCAGAGCTGCCCGCTTCCATATCGCCGATATGCCGCGCGCTTTTGACGCCGTCCTGACCTTTTAGTATCTGTAAAACATTATTTTTAGGGCCGGATACGCGCACGATGAGTTCGCGCTCGCTGGAGAGCGCTGTGGCAAGGTTTTCGGGCTTGCCATCCGCGACGATAACGCCGTTTGAGATGACCAGTACTCGTTCGCATACTGCCGATACTTCGGGCAGGATATGCGTTGAGAGTATGATCGTACGGCTTTTGCCCATATCTTTGATGACGTTGCGTATCTCGACGATTTGGCGGGGGTCAAGCCCCACGGTGGGCTCGTCGAGTACCAGCACGTCGGGGTCGCCGATTAGAGCCTGTGCCAGACCTACGCGCTGGCGGTAACCCTTGGACAGGTGACCGGTGACGCGGCTGAAGACTTCTGATAAGCCGACCATGTCAACGATGCCCGCAACGTGCTTTTTTCTGTCCGCGCTTTTAACGCCCTTTAACCCGCATACGAAGTCAAGGTATTCCCTGACTGTCATGCCGAGATAAAGCGGCGGCTGTTCAGGCAGATAGCCCATATGTTTTTTAGCGCCGTGCGGGTCGCTTACGACATCTACACCCGCGACCTTTACGCTGCCGGCGCCGATAGGGAGATAGCCGGTAAGTATATTCATCGTTGTGGATTTGCCGGCGCCGTTTGGACCGAGAAAACCGACGATCTCGCCCTCGGCGATGCTGAAGCTGATGTCGGAGACCCCTCGGTTCTTGCCATAGGATTTTGTCAATCCCTGTACTTCTATCATTTTCTAATCCTCCTGCTATGTTACGCGTATCGGGCGGGCTAAACCCGCCCCTGCACGGTTATATACATTACGATGCGGTGCGGGACGCGCCCGCCTGTTGTTTAAGCTGGTAGACGTATGCCAAGATTTCAGCCACGGCCGCGAACAAGTCTTCGGGAATAGGGTCGCCAACGTCGACGGCCATGTAAAGCGCCTGTGCCACGGGTTTGTTTTCCACCATGGGTATACCGTGTTCCTCGGCTTTTTTCTTTATATTCTGAGCCACAAGGTCCTTACCTTTTGCCAGGACGACTGGAGCTTCCATCTCTTTGTCCTTGTATTCCAGCGCGATGGCGTAGTGCGTGGGGTTGGTGATGACAACGTCGGCTTTTGGGATAGCCGCCATCATGCGGCGCTGGGACATCTCGCGCTGTTTTTGTTTGATGGCCTGTTTGATTTTTGGGTCGCCCTCGACCATTTTATATTCATCTTTGATCTCTTGTTTGGTCATCTTTAGGTTTTTCTCAAACTCCCACCACTGGTACATAAAGTCTGCGAGCCCCAATGCCACAAGGGCGAGGCAGGCCTTGAACGCGACGGATATACACATGCTGAATATCTGTGACGCGGCGTCGATAATTTCAAGCGCCATTAAAGTTTCAAAGGTCTTCATCTGGTTAATATACTCGAAGTAGACGACAAGGCTGACGACGCTTATTTTGAAGATCGACTTGAGCATCTCGACAATAGAGCGCATGGAGAAGATGCGCTTGAGACCCTGTAACGGGCTAATGCGGTTAAACTGGGGTTTGATGGCCTTTGTTGTGAACAGAAAGCCCACTTGGGCAAGATTTACAGCAATGCCAGCAACGACCGCAATAGCCAATAAAGGCCACGCGATCCTGAAGATCCACGTAAAGCCGTCGAGAACCAGATGGTGTATCCTTGCCGCGTCCATATCTCTGAAGCCATCTAAAATTGTTGTTTCGAGACTAACGGTCAGCAACTCTTTCATGCTTCTAACAATAGAGCCTGACATGGCAAAGATTACGGCGAACAGCGCGAGTACCATCACGGCGGTATTTACTTCGGCGCTTTTTAGTACCTGACCCTTTTTGCGCGCATCCTCGCGCTTTTTAGGTGTTGCTTTTTCGGTCTTTTGTTCTGCCGGCACCGCTTACCACCACCTTTTACAATTAACAAATACGCCATAACGGGGGCTCGGGTGCATCACCCCCGCATTGTCCGGCAGGGCACCTGCTACGCCATTATAGGCAAAATGACGTTGATAAATTCGAACATGCGCTCGAAGATAATATTTGTAAAGCGGATAAACACGGGCATGATGACACCCAGCATAATGAGGCCTAAGAGCACTTTTAAAGGCAGTCCCAAGACAAATATATTCATCTGCGGCGAGGTACGCACAACAATACCGAGCCCGACCTCGGCCACCAGCGCCGACGCAACAATAGGCAGGGTTACATTGATGGACAGCACAAAGGTTTGCAAGAAGCCGTTGAGCATAAGTTGACCAAGCTCGGGACGCAAGACGACGTTGCCGACAGGAATGAGCTCGAATGTTGCAAAGAGGAGTCTTATCAGCTTTAAGTGACCGTCGGTCAGGAGAAAACTCTGGATAATAACGACGTTCATAAGTGTTCCGATAACGGGCATTTGGGCGTTTGTCGCCACATCGTATATTTGCACCATGCCGAATCCGATCTGGGTGTCGATGATATTGCCCGCAGTAAAAACGATTCCGAAGAACATTGTAGTGACATAGCCGATGGTCAGTCCAACGAGCAGTTCACCCGCTATTGCCAGCGCAAAATGAATCAATGTGGGAGGCAGCTCGGTGGGCGGCGGATAGAATTGGATAGCGATAAACGCGGTCATCACGGACAGCAGAATTTTTAGGTATACGGGGATGTTCGCGCGCCCGAATATCGGCGATATAATGAATAACGCGGACATTCTTACGACGAACATTAAAAAATGTGTTACCCATATTGTCAAATCGCCGGTTATAGGCACCATAATCATCCATTCCGCCGCCGCGCACCGGCACAAAATTAAATGAAACCCATCTTATCACGCGGCAAGGAATGATAAGATGATTATTATTCTAATCAGGATAGTTTGAAACTTGTTTCAAACTACTAACCTCCCTAACTCCTTAGTATAGGGATAATCGACTCAAAAAGGAGGAGTGTAAAGTCCCCGAGCCTTACGAGCATCCATGAACCGAAGAGGATCAATCCCACGAAAACAGAGAGGATCTTTGCCACGAAAACAATAGTTTGTTCGTTTATCTGTGTCGTTGCTTGTACAATAGAGATGACAAGTCCGACGATAAGCCCGAGTCCAAGCATAGGCATAGCCAGCCATAGTATTTCCAGAAGGGCTGCGCCTATTAGAGTAGTGATTTGGTCTTGGCTCATAAATACACCTCATGTGGGAAATCCCCCTGACGAAAATCCCCCGCCGTTTGCGGACGGTACCCACCTGGGGTACGGGGATGGAATCACTAACTTCCCCACAAAGCCCCCTGCGGAGGGCAATCTTCCCTTAAATCCCCCCTTGCCCGGCAGGACGCCTGCCCCGTCCGCAGACGGCGGGGTTACGTGCCCGGGGCACCTGTTCCCTAGCTGGTATCTAAGAAAGTTCGGAATAGTGTACCGACAATTAGGTTCCAGCCGTCGACAAGTACGAACAGCATTATCTTAAACGGAAGAGAAATCATTACAGGCGGCAGCATCATCATACCCATAGACATGAGCGCGGATGCCACAACCATGTCGATAACGATGAACGGGATATATATCATAAAACCTATGATAAAACCGGTTTTTATCTCGCTGGTAATGAACGCGGGGATAAGCACGTAGGTGGGGATGTCTTCGAAAGTTTCGGGGCGCCCGATTCCAGCCATCTGCAGGAAGTTTGCCAGATCAACCTGATTGTTATTGTAGTCTATTTGCTCGTACATAAATACACGGATAGGGTATATCGTGCGTTCAAGCATTTCATCAAGCTGTATCTCTTCGGCGGCATAGGGATCCCACGCGTTGGTCTTTATCTCGTCATATACGGGGAACATGACAAAAAATGTTAGAAACAGCGCCAGCCCGATCATAACTTGGTTAGGGGGCATTGATTGAGTACCCATTGCGTTGCGCGTAAACGACAGGACAATAACGATACGGGTAAACGCCGTTACCATTATCAGTATAGAGGGCGCAAGGCTTAGTATAGTCAACAAGACGAGAATTTCAACAGTAGTGGTGGCATCTCCGACCGTCATATCCGGCCCTAAGAGATTAAAGGGAAAATAGTCGGACAGGGTTCGCGATTCATCGGTCTGCTGCTCGGTCGGTAACGGGATGGCGGGGTCAACCAAATCCATTGCAAATGCCGCCGGTACTACAAAAAGCGACATAATAAGCAATGCTGCAAGCAGTATTATTACTTTCTTCATAACACTACTCCTTCTTGGTATACCGATCGCTGCGTTTTGATATTTTATCGAATAGCTCGTCCACTTTGTCATTAATTAAACTGTCACGCTCGTTGTTCCCTACCCCCCCCCCTGCGGAGGAGGTGCCGCGTGGGGGTTGGGTGTCCATGCCTGGGACGATGTAGGTATCGTCCCCTGCGATCGCAGGTATTATCTTCCCTTTGGTAAGGGGGGCAGGGGCGTGTCCGTTTTTGTAGGCTGATGCGGCGGCAGTAGTGGTTATAGGCACGACTTGCGGGACGCCCGGTTGTGCATCCCCTAAACCCCTTGTGGAGGGTAGTCCTCCCGAAACTCCAAAGCCCTCCGCATTGCCCGGCACGGCACCTGCCCCGCGAAGCGGCGTGGTTTGCGTGTGCGAAACGTCGGGGGCACTGCCAATTTGACCCATTTGTTTTAGGTTTTCTATTGCGGCATTATAATCCTGAATACTACTAGAACCCGAGTTTCCGTCCGCGTCAGCGAGTACGGAAATCGGGTCGGGAGCAGTGTCTAGAAGGCTCATCAGCCCGTCCCGGTCACTCTCTGACTGTGCCCGCAGGAGAGCCATCGCGAAAGGACTCGGTGAGGGGGCAGGCGGTGGGGCAATGTGGGCATCGTCTCCTCCAGGCGGGCGGGCATAGGGGGTGTCCTTTGGCAAAAGCCGCAAATTGATACGCATATTATGAGAAAACCTTTGCCAGAAAGTAGAGTTTTCATCAGGAGGTCCGGGTCTTCTTTCCTCGGAAATATCAGGAAGGTCGCGGGGGGAGAGTTCGCACAAAAGCCGAACTCCGTCTTTTGCCGATGAAATGGCCAAAATCCGTTGACCGACCTGTACGAGCAGCACAGCGGCATCTCGTGAAATCATCAGACGCTCGATAACGCGCATATTGCGCGCACGCCCCATATTATAGCTTGAAAGCCGCCGCATTATGAAATACGACAAAACGAGCAACGCCACAACCACTATAAACCCCAAAATGGTGTTTGCGTAATTGTAGGCGGCTCCAAACCCGGACGGCGTTGCGGTGAGTATCAGAACAGGCACGCTTATCCCAACACCTTCTTAACCGCTTCGACTACGCGGTCGGCTTGGAAAGGCTTTACGATAAAGTCTTTCGCGCCGGACTGAATAGCCTCAATAACCATAGCCTGTTGGCCCATGGCAGAACACATGACAACCTTGGCCGCAGTGTTGAATGCCTTTATGTTTTTGAGCGCATCAATACCGTTAACCTCCGGCATGGTAATATCCATTATTACCAAGTCAGGGGTCAGCTCTTTATAACGCTCTAAGGCAATGGCGCCGTTTTCGGCCTCGCCGCATACGTCAAAGCCGTTCTTTGTGAGAACCTCTTTGATCATCATGCGCATAAATGCGGCATCGTCAACTACCAAAATTCTGTTTCCCATATTTTATATACCTCCCGGTCTTTTCCGGAAATTATAATTACCCGGCATAATGCGATCCTCTATTTGCCGGGGCTAATGCGCTTTGAAGGGCTGACAATATCTGTGATACGCACGCCATAGTTATCGTCAATAACTACTACCTCGCCCTTTGCGATAAGTTTGCCGTTAACAACGATGTCTACAAGCTCACCTGCCATTTTATCGAGAACAACGATGGTACCAATATTAAAGTCGAGAATCTCCTTAATAAACTTGGAGCTTTTACCCAGCTCAACGGACACAGAGAGGGGTACGTCCATCAGCAGATCCATGTTCTCGCCGGATACGGCTCCGCTGAAGCCGCTTTGGTCGAAGTTGCCAAAATTGGCGGGATGGACATCGACCATTTGCTGAGGGGGAGGCGGCGGAGGAGGAGCGTATTGCGGCGGCGGATACTGGGGATAGGGTTGTTGCGGCGAATACTGGGGTGGGTATTGCGGATAACCCCCGTATGGGTCTTGGTATGGCGGCGGGTATGGTTGTTGAGGTGGCGGCTGTTGCGGAGGATAGGGCTGTGGCGGCGGCGTTTGTTGCTGTGGCGGCGGCGGTGGAGGTGGTGGAGGTGGTGGAGGCGGTGCTGCTGCCTGAGGTGGCGGCGGTGGCGCCTGTTGCTGTGGCGGCGGTGGAGGTGGTGGAGGCGGTGCTGCTGCGGGCGCTGCTATTCCTGCGGCCTCGGCGGCTCCGCCGCCGAGAAGCTTTGAAACTTGATCCTTTGCAAATTGGACGGGCATGACTTGCATGATTTCGCTGTTTATAAGACCTTCGACCACCATGTTGAAACTGATGCGGACAAAAATCTCGTCGAGATCTTCATAGACGTTGGCGGCGTCTTCCGCAAGGTTTACCTGGAAAGAACGCGGCGGCGATATGTCGATACCGATGCCCATCAGCTTTGCAAGGGATGTGCTGGACGAGCCGACCATCTGGTTCATTACTTCGCTGATGGCAGAGAGATGGAGTTCGGACAGGTCGGAATCCGTGTTCGTCCCGTCACCGCCCATTAATAGGTCAGTAATTATTTTAACATCAATTTCACGTAAAAACAAGATGTTTGTGCCCATAAGACCGACGGTATATTGAACTTCTACTGCTACAAAAGGCAAAGGGTACTCTTGCGCTATAGTACGCATGTTGGTCAGGGTAACCCGTGGGGTTGTTATTTCGACCTTATGACTGAGCAGGGTAAAGAGCGTTGTTGCCGCCGTACCCATGCTGATATTGCCGATTTCGCCAAGCGTATCGATTTCAATGTCTGATAACATACCCTCTGTTCCGGGCAGCGATGCGCTCGGCATGGGCGGAAACGGGTCGGGCCCTGAGGTGGGTTGGGGGGCAGGCTCCGGAACGGGCTCGGGTGCTGGGACATCGTCGGATGTCGCAGCAAACATAGCTTCAATCTCTTCGGGAGAAAGATTACCGGATTCAGACACATCGGCTATGCGTTCGGGGATGGGATCAGGGGCAGCAGCGGCTTCAGGAGCAGCCTCTGCTGCAGGGGGGTCTGCCGGCGCTTCGGCAGGCACATCTCCGCGCAGAAGGGCATCAATTTCTTCTTGGGAAAGGCCACTACTCATGTTCTGAAACCTCCTCGCGGATTAATTCTGTGATTTTTACTGAGTAACGATGATCCTTGATTCCGATTATACCACGAAACTTATCTAAATGTCCAACTTTTAATGTCAGAGGCTGAACTGTGTGGTGGTCAAGCTGAACGATGTCGCCTATTTGAAGTCCCAAAACCTCTCTTACGCAGGAGTTCGTATTGTTAAATACAGCTGTAACTGGCAAGGGTGTTGTCTGGATACGCGTTTTTATGTCCTGGGTTTTCGGCGCGTGACGCTGGGTGTCGGAAGATGAAAACATCAGCTTTGTATTAAGCTGTTTGGATATAGGCTCTAAGGCCAGGTGCGGAAGGACGAAGTTCATAAGACCCTCGTTAGCGCCGATTTTAACACTTAGTGTTATCAGGGCGATCGTTTCATTCATGGCGACAATCTGCGCGAACTGAGGGCTGGTCTCGATACGGTCAAGCATTGTGGATATTGGGATTATCTTTGCCCATGACTCGACAAGCGTACCGATGAACTGACGAATAATGCGCTCTAAAAGAACAAGCTCAATTTCAGTGAATGTGCGGCTTATTTCAAGTGAGCCTGACTGGTTTGAGCCGCCCAAAAGCCGCGAAATCATAACATAGGCGACGTCGGGGGTGATAGAGAGCATGGTGGGGCCAACAAGCGGAGGCATATTTATTATTCCCAGAACGACGGGAGTCGGCATGGCGTTGACGAACTCCTGGTATTTGACCTCTTCAACGGACATGACCTCGGACGAGCACATGACCCTTAGCGTGCCGGACAGATAAGAGGTAAACAGACGCGCGAAAGTTTCATAGATGATATGAAATGTTCGGATTTGCTCTTTAGAGAATCTGTTAGCGGTGCGGAAGTCGTATTCTTTTATCTTAAGAGCGGGATCCTCGGCCATGTCTTCGGGAGCGACGTCGCCGGAGCTTAGAGCATTAAGCAGAGCATCTATTTCATTTTGTGATAGAACGTCCGCCAATGACTATCCCCCCCTTTTGAACCCAACATATAGGGTGTGTTCTGTGCTATCTGGTGACGACGAAATCATTGAAAGACGCCGAGTAGAAAACGTCGGTATTCATAGCTTCGTTGGCGGAATCGACAATTCTTTGCGCGACGGCATCTAAGAACTCCGCGTTGCCGTTACGAGCTTCTTCCTCTGTCAGTTCTCTAAGAACCTTGATGACAGCATCACGTATGATATCGTTGTCGGCAGCAAAAGTTTCAGCCGCCTTTTGGTCAGTGAGACGGAAGATGACGTCACTTCTTAGCAGAAAGTTCGATTCATTGATATTGGTGACAAAATTGCCGCCTGGGTTATACACATAAACAGAATAGCTCCCGTCATCGTCATCACCGCAGGCGGAGAGACTAAGCATCAACGCTGCGCACAACATGATAAGAAAAGCATATCGCAGGAATTTCAACACAGTCACCCTCGTTTCGGTTTATTCGTTTATATTGTAATACTAAACTAGGGAAGTTCGATAATCTCGGCCGGTTCTATGCCATCGTTTTGGATTATCCTTGGAAGACCCATAAACACCTTTTGTTTATACACGATTATTTTTTCGATGACATCTGCCGCTGATTCTTCAACAACCAGCTTTTTGCCGGTGGTGGTTGTAAGGACGGTGTCCGGCGTCTCTTCCACAAACTCGATAAGGTCGGGGTTGATATAGAAAGTTTTACCGTTTAATCTCGATACAATAACCATTACGATTTCCCCTCCCCGAATTAACATAATAATCGCATCATAGATTATTATAACACATATCGCACCCATTTTGCCAACATTTTTTTCAAAATACATACAATTTTTTAAATTTATATCTAATATAGGTGAAAAGCAGTGTTTTTGTGCAATATAATGCCGCGGAAATTACGAATTCCCGCGGCTGTTATTTAAGGCATGCCCCCTGCGGAGGGGATGGTGCCGTTAAGCACCGGAGGTTGCGTGCTATCTCTTCAGGTTGATAAGTTCTTCGAGCAGTGTGTCTGATACGGTTATTATTCGGGAGTTTGCCTGGAATCCGCGCTGGGTGATGATCATTTCGGTAAACTCTTTTGAGAGGTCAACGTTGGACATTTCGAGTGCGCCTGACTTAATAGTGCCCGCACCTTCACTGGCAGGCCTGCGGAATACCGGGTCGCCGGAGTTTTTGGACTCGAGGTAGAGGTTGTCGCCGACACGGTCAAGGCCGGGGGCGTTTACAAAGAGGGCGAGTGGAATGATACCGATGTCCATGAGATCGCCGTTTTGGTTTATGCCGCTAATTTTACCGTCTTTGCCGATGGAGATGTTGGTAAAGGTTTTTGGAATGATGATCTTGCCGGAGCTTTCTGCGAAGAACTCGGCTAATTCCTGACCGGACATGTCGGCAAAGTCTTCTTCAGTAATGCCATCGATAACGCCGTCAAGGATAGAGTCGTCAAAATCATCGCCGAAAATATCAGTGTCGCTGGGGTCAAGAAGGTTGATGCCTCTTATATACATACCGCCTGCGGTAATAAGGAAGCCGTTGGCGTCGAGGTAGAGGTTGCCTGAGCGGGTGTAGTAAGTAATATCGCCCTGAGTTACGGCGAAGAAGCCGTCACCCTCGATGGCAAGGTCAAGCCCGCGGTCGGTGGTCTGGGTGCTGCCGGTTCCAAACAGGACGTCGATTGAGCCTGTGGTGGTTCCGAGACCGATCTGCATGGGGTTTGTGCCGCCCAATGCGTCAGTGGGTCCCGAGGGAGATAACAGGGTCTGATTGTACATCTCTTTAAAAGTGGTGCGGCTTGCCTTGAAGCCTTGGGTGTTAACGTTGGCTATATTGTTACCGATAACGTCCATCTTAATTTGGTGGTTACGCAAACCGGAAACGCCTGAAAACATTGATCTAAGCATGGTAGATTCCTCCATAAAGTATAGTGCCTTGGACGTTGCGGCTAAGAATCCTTTCACAGTTGTTATATCGACATTATTTGAAGTTTCTTTAGATAAAATTCGGAATTCGGAGTGCAGAATTTGGAATTATGGGGGTTAGGATGGCGGAGTATCGGGGACTCCATTCTCGGTGTCGTTTGCAGTTGCGTTTAGGTCTTCTTCGGTGTCGGCGACGGCTATCAGTGAGTTGAGCGGGACTTTGTGTCCTTTGACGAGCAGGAAGAGTTTGTCTTCTTCGACCGTCATTTTGTCAACCTTACCGCTGATTTTAACGTTTTCGCCGTCAATGGTGATATTCGCGGAGATATATTTGCCGACGAGATTAGCGCCTGCGAGGATGCCTGAGGTGTTGCCCTGAATGATAGAGGCGTCGAAGACTTGCATGATATTTTCCGCAAAGACTTTTTTCTCGCCGATCATAACATACGGCTGTTTGTTTTCCATACCTGCGCTGTCTACAACGCCGACGACTTGTGTTGCTTTGCCCTCGAGGTCATATACATAGCCTACAACTCCTTTACCGACCATATTAAAAGTTTGGCTTTGTGTCAACGCGGCGGCCATGTTGTTAGTGGCTTCAAGCGCCGAGAACTGCGCCATCTGGGCGATGAACTCGGTGTTCTCCTGCGGGTTGGTGGGGTCTTGGTTTTGAAGCTGGGCGACAAGGAGTTTTAAGAAGTCGTCTTTGCCAAGTGAGCCCATATGCTCCCTAGTTCTTTCGGTCTGCGTCGGCAGATAGAAATCCGCGACGGTGTTATTTCTAATACCTGTAGTATCCATAAGTGTTACCTCTTCTATGCCGTGAACTCCACGGACACATTCTCATCATTTATATAAGAATTTAATACGGCAGTGTCATAATTGCCGGACAACGGTGGCAAAGGAATATGGGTTATGTTCTGATGCCGGTTGTTACTGCCGAACTGGTGGCTTTGATTGTTTTGCTGATTTTGGTCGTTCTGCCCGAGGTTACGGTGACCCAAATCGGCAGCAGTCAGTTCTCTCTCCAATTTGCCGATCTCAAGGCTTTTGAGATCTATGCCGGAGGCGCGCAGGCAATCTATCAGGTCGGCGAGGCCGGCAGTAAATAGAGCGCGGACGGCAGGATTGCCGGATTCGATACGAGCCGTGATTTGACCGGCAGCATCTGCGGCAAGCTCGATGCGCAGTTTACCCAGATGTTCGGGGTAGAGCTGGATAACAAGCTGAGAGGTGGTGCCGGGGGTGGTCATTCTTGCCGACTGGGCTATTTGCTGGAACATGTTTTGCATGTTTGGAATCAGTTCGGGCAGCACTGCCTGAACGGAGTCAGGACAGTGAACGATGGGTGCTGCCTGTGCTGCCGGGACATTGAAGATGTTATTTGCGGAGTCGGTTTCATTGACTTTAATGTCTGCTTCATTTAGACTTGCGGGATAAACCTTCTTGGGTTCGCCGCTGCCGTCGTCTATCAGGAAAAAGATACCGTCTTTGTCAATACCGACATCGATGACTTGACCTGTGACGGTGCTGGTAGTGTCAGGAATAGCAATAGTGACATTTTTTCCGATAAAAGCTTGGCTTTGCTCATAGTTATCACCAATGTCTTCAAGTGCGGGAGCAATGTCTACGGGAGTAGATTTGACGTTGGCTTCGCCGTCAGCATCTTCGTCGATTAAAAGATTGGCATCGGGGGTTTCATCGATGGGGTTAAACGGCTTCTTTTCGGAGGATACTTCTTTAACATTCAGTTCCGCCATAAGATTTTGAAAAACGTTCTCGATGACTTCAGGCTGAACTTGGTGATTGGCTGTCTGGGAGTTGATATCAGACATTATTTTGTTAAGCTCGTTAGAGAATTCTTTGCTCTCCTGGGCGGTGACTTCAATGACAGGTTCCTCGACAACAACAGGAGCGGCAGCTTCGGGCGCGACATCTTCAATAGCGGCCACGATGTCTTGCGTTACGGTCTCTTCTTCGACAGGCACCGATTTGTCGGTGGACTGTGAGCTGTTGGCGTAAGCGGCAAGCTCTTCGGCGGGTTTTGTGTCTTCGGGTTTGTCAGGACGTTCGGTTGAGGACCTGCCTTGCCTTTCAGCTTTGTCTGGTCTTTCGGCGCGCTCGGGTCTTGAGCTCCCGGTCTGCGGACGTTCAGATGCAGAAACAGCGGCTTCAGTCTGACGATCGGCTGCCATGCCGAGTACCGTCGAGAAATCAGTGCCGCTGTCCATGCGTCTACCGGTTTTTTCAGTTTGTTGGGGAATAGGTGGTGTTAATTGAATAGCAATAATGTCGTTCATATAAAAACCTCCAGTTTCTTTATTCAGACTCGGTCATCGCATCGAGGAAAGATGATGCGTCTTCGTCTGTCATTTGACTGAGTATGGCGCCGTACTCGGCGGGTCTCATGGCATTCATTATCTTGAGAGCCCCGTCCATATCCATTCCGAGCATTGCGCTTGCCGCTCTCTGCGGGGGCATAGCGGCTACGGCTTTTGCCACATCTGATATATCGAATGGATTATCGATTTCTTGAGCGTCATCGTCAAAAACCCAAGGATATTTTTCTTCAAGCTCGAATTCGCGCTCTTCAAGCAAAAATTCGCGATCGTCTAATGCGGCTTCGCGGTCATCTAGCTCAAACTCGAAGATGTCGAGTTCGGCCTCGCGCTGGTTCAGATCTTCTTCAAATTCATTGAGAATGGCTATCTCGTTTGCGAACATGACCTCGAAGTCTTCTTCGGGATTTAGAAGCTGTAAGACGGTCTCTTTTAGATAAAAGAAATTGAAGAAAGTGAGTGCAGAGAATACAAATAGTGCAGTAAGCCAGATCAGGCTTGTGATAAAGAACGCCTTTAGCGCGGGGTGTCCCTTCTTTTCCTTTTTGTCTTTTTTATTCTTTTCGGGCTTTTCAGACTTGTCTTTTTTACTGGGGCGCTCCTCTTTGCTAGTCTCAGGTTCTTCACCCTTTTTCTTTTTCTTCTTTTTTTCTTCTTTCTTAGGGGCTTCTTCCTGTTCGGGGTCTTCCCTTCTTTTTCTTTCATCAGCCATCTTCCTGATCTCCTATTATCTTTGTAGACATAAAGTCATCCATTATTTTGGCTTCCTCACGGCGGGCCTCTTCGAGATATTCTTGATATTGTTTTTCCTTGAGGTTTTCAAGCATCTTACGCTCGCCCATCAGGGCAACAAGCTCGTTGGTTATCCGCTCTTTAACTTTTACGGCGCGGCGGATTTTTTCAAGCTGGCCGGCGATCCTGTCAAAGAGTGCCCGGATACCTGTGCTGTAAGCGGCAATGTCTCCTGCGTTCATACCGCCGCGCTCCATCTTTAGGTTGTACTCGTCGGTACTATCGTTAAGGCGTGTTTTTAGCGCGTCAAGCTCCTGCTCTAACATGATAATAATCCTGTTTTGGTCGGCAAGTTCGAGCATTTTTTGTTTTTCGAGCGAGATTTTTACATTTAACAGCGAGGTCAGTGTAAACTTAAACCTTCTCATGTTTCTATGTCATTCATACGCGCCAGAGTATCGTTGAAAGAGGTGTAGTCATCAACGCTCTGTACGAGTATATCGTTAATTTTGGGGGCCATCTTAATAGCTATATCGATTTCAGGGTTCGAGCCAGCCACATACGCGCCGATGTTTACTAAGTCTTGCGCGTCACGCTGGACGGCGATGAGGTTTTTAATCTTATTGGATTTAGTGTAATGTTCCAAGGAGGCAATGTCGGGCATAAGACGGGACACAGACGCGAGGATGTCGATAGCGGGATAGTGGTTGCGGTTGGCGAGCTGGCGCGAGAGGACAATATGGCCGTCTAAGATACCGCGCGCGGTGTCTGTTATCGGTTCGTTTAAGTCGTCGCCCTCGACAAGCACGGTGTAAAGCGCGGTTATGGATCCTTTTGGAGACGTGCCTGTGCGTTCGAGCAGACGCGGCATGACGGTGTACACCGAGGGTGTATAGCCGCGTGATACGGGAGGTTCGCCAACAGCCATACCAATCTCGCGCTGTGCCATGGCGTATCTGGTGAGTGAGTCCATCATAAAGAGGACGTTTTTGCCCTGATCGCGGAAATATTCAGCGATGGCGGTGCCGGTTTGGGCAGCTTTAGCGCGTATCAGAGCGGGCTGGTCAGATGTAGCTATTACCAGTACGGAGCGTTGCAATCCCTCTTCTTTTAAGTCGCGCTCTAAGAAGTCGCGTACCTCGCGCCCACGCTCGCCGACAAGGGTTATTACGTTAATGTCGGATTTGGCGTAACGCGCGATCATGCCCATTAGGGTGGATTTCCCTACGCCGGAGCCGGCAAAGACGCCGATTCTCTGTCCTCGCCCGCATGTCAAAAAGCCGTCAATGGCGCGGACACCCAGCGGCAATATATCGTGTATGCGCGGACGTGTCAGCGCATTTGGAGGGTCGTTTTCAAGCGAATAGAACTTCGTGGGAATGATAGCAGGGCCGTCGTCCATGGAGATGCCCAGGCCGTCTACGACGCGTCCGATATACTCTTCACCCACGCCCGCGCGCAGTCTTTTGTTAGTCGCTTCGACCCTTGAACCCGGGCCGACGCCGGACAGATCGCCAAAAGGCATTAGCAGAATATTTTTATCGCGGAAGCCAACGACTTCAGAGAGGATAAAGTCATCACCTCGCAGAGGATAGATACGGCAAAGCTCGCCCAACTGGACGGCGGGGCCGCTAGCCTCGACGGTCAGACCGGCGATCATCGTGACTTTGCCGGAGTAGCTGAGGCTGTCGCTCTGTTGGGCGATGACTCTGTATTTTGAAAGGTCGATACTCATGTTAGTTCTTCCCCGATCAATTATTGCACGCATAGAGGGACGCACGGTGTGCGCCTACGGGCGATTGATAATCGCCCCTGCGAATGGGGGCTAAATCCAGGGGGTACGGGGGTGAAATACCCGCATTGCCCGGCAGGGCATCTGTCCGAAGCGCCGAGGGTTGCGTGTGTTAGATCCCAAAGTTCTTTTTCATCTGGTCGAGTTGGGTGTCCGCGCCTGCGTCAACGACCCCGCTGGGGCTTTCGATAAGCGCGTCATAGCGGTCGAGTGATGGGTCGGAAATCAGCTTTGCGGTCACCTGACCTTTTAAAGTTTTGAGCTTGGTTTCTTTTGTGTTGAAAAAGCGTTCATACTCTTCAGGGTGCATTCTGATACTGACTAAATCTTCGGAGGGCATTCGGGAGACGGCCTCGTGCAGCATGGAGAGGTAGGCCTGATCATCGGTGTCAAGTTCTTTATTCAGGATTTTGCCCGCAACGTCGAGCGCGACGCCGAGCATTTGGCGCTCGAGGTTTTGCAGATAATGTTCGCGCTCGGATACGAGACGGGTTTCAAATTCTTCTGCGTCATGATTTGCTTTTGAAATGATTTCTTCAAATTCGCCTTTGGCTTGGGAGTATGCGTTTGAGTAGCCCTCATCCCACGCCTGATCGCGGAGCTCACCGGCTTTGCTTTCGGCGTCCCGCAGGATAGTTAAGGCTTCGTTTCTGGCGTCGTTTAACAGGGCGGCGACTTCATCCTGAGCCGCGATGATAAGCTCATCATAGGCGGCCTGATAGTCCTCTTTGGACGGGGTTGAAGCTGTAATCAAAATATTCTCGAAGTCCGGGTCAGGTGCCCTGACGGGTAAGGCGGGGAACGCTCCCCCCGTGGGCACGTCGTCGAGTTTTTTGTCGAGAGCATCGTCAGATTGTTTATTCAGTTCTTCGTGCTTGCGCGGCTTCGGTTGGGATTTAACAACGCGCGCATGACTCGCTTTTACTATCTTAGCCAATGACCTCATCCTCCGCGCCGCGAGATACAATTATTTCGCCGGTATCCTGTAATCTGCGGATAACGTTAACGATCTTCTGCTGGGCTTCTTCAACGTCACGCACACGCACAGGGCCCATAAATTCGATGTCCTCTTTTATCATATCGCGCAGACGCGTGGACATGTTTTCGAAGATAAGTTTTGTGACCTCTTCCGTGGCGTTCTTTAGAGCAACTGTAAGGTCGGCGTTGTCGATATCCCTGAGGACGCGCTGGATAGCGCGTTTGTCGAGCTTGACGACATCTTCGAATACGAACATCTTGCGTCGGATCTCATCGACAAGGTCAGAGTTTCGGGTTTCGAGCGATTCGAGGACATTTCGCTCGGTACTGCGATCGGATGCGTTTAATATATCAACGATGGACTGTATGCCGCCGATGACAGTAAAGTCGTCCATACCCATGCTGGACAGCTTTTTGTCCAGAATACGCTCTATCTCGCGCACATACTCCGGTGACGTTCTGTCCATGAGCGCGATACGCTCGACGACCTCGATTTGTTTATCCGCGGGCAGCTTGGATATGATAGCGGACGACATGCTCGGTTCGAGATACGCGCATACAAGCGCGATAGTCTGAGGATGCTCGTTTTGCAAGAAGTTTGTGAGCTGATTGGGGTCGGCTTTTCGCGCAAAGTCGAAAGGGCGAACCTGGAGCGATGAAGTGAGTTTTGTAAGTATGGACAGGGCTTTTTCTGTGCCCATCGCCTGTTCTAATAGCTCGCGGGCATAGTCAAGGCCGCCCTCGGAGATATAGTTTTGTGCCATACATTCGTCGTAGAACTCCGAGATGACGGAATCTCTTGTTTCGGAGTCGACGCGTCTGACATTGGTAATGTCAAGCGTGAGCTGTTCGATCTCGTCGTCCTTTAAATGCTTGAAGATTTTTGATGACATCTCCTTGCCAAGGGCGATAAGGAGCACCGCCGCCTTTTCTTTTCCTGTTAATGATGTGGGCATGGCTACTTCCTCCTAACGGGTTCGTCGTTAAGCCAGTTGCGTAAAAGGTTTGCTACCATATCGGGGCTGCGCTCGACAAAATCTTCTATCTTCATGCGCTCCGGAGACTTGGTTTCTTCTAGAGGCTCGTCCTCGGACGCAAGCCGGAGAAGGTCGGCGTATTCGTCGAGATCCTCCATATCGGCGGCACGCTGCATCTCCAAGATTTCCTCTTCGGTCGGACCCTTGTGGAACAGCTTGAATACGCGCCAGATAATAATAATCAGGCAAATACCGAGGACTGTAATCAGAGCCATTCTAGTCCAGAACTCGCGGAGTTCTTGTCTTCGCCGTTCCGCTTCTTTTTCTTCCCATGCTTCTCTTTCAGCACGCGAGCCCTCAAACGGCAGTATATTTATGCTGATACGATTATAATTTGCTCTGTCAAGCCCCAGCACGCCTGCTACTATATTTTGGATAACTCTTTCGTTATCTAAGTCGGCTAACAATTCATTTGAGTCTATGGTGATGGATGCGTACATGTTGACGATTTTGCCCGCGGCCTCGTTAACGCGCTCGACCAACTGGTTGACCTCGTAGTTTACAGTTCGCGCGTTGTGTTCCCATGAGTCGCCGAGGTCGCCAACTTCGGCGTAAAGGGGTTCATCCCAGCCGTTTTCGTCCGCGCCGGGCTGACCGCCCTGCCGTCCGCCGGTCGCTCTTTCAAAAGTTTCCTGAAGACTGCTGATTATCCCATCCTCGTTGCCGACGACAGGGGAGAATGTCATTCTCTCATAGGATTTGTCATCAAAGTCCAAGCTGATGTTGACCGCGGCGCGCACACGGTCGCCGCCGACTATAGGAACCAGCAGCTTTAGAATTTCGCGCTCAAAGCCATTTTGCATTTGCCGCCTTATTTCATCGTGTTCGGCATAGATGTCGATCATAGTAGGATTGCGGGGATTTAAGAGATTTGAAAACTGGTCTACGACTGTCACGTTTTCCGGCAGCAGATTTTCGAAGCCTGTGGACACGAGAGTGATTATACCGTTAACCTGTTCGGGCGTAATAATTTCAAAGGAGTGCAGTACCAGCGAAACGGTCGCCGTGTTGGGGATGATCTCGCTGGAAAAAATACTACTTGAATTATCCGGCTGCACGATTATTACGCTCGCGTCCTTAATCGCGGGATTGGTCAGAATGACACTTCGCAGATTTTCGCGGGCATTGACGTTGCGCCACATCCTCTTTTCAGAGTCGGACGTGCCGAAACTGCTAATCCTGTCAAGCCATTCGTAGCTTACGCCGGTTTTAGGGTAGCCCTGATTGGCTAGGGTGAGCTGCCATTGTCGGACCTGTGTCTCGGGAACAAGGATGGAGTCGCCTATCACCCTAGACCTGACGTTCCCCGCGTCAAGTATATCTCTTACCTCGGACAGCTCCACGTCGTCCATACCTGAAAATAACGGCGCATAGTTAGTTCGGGTGAGCATCACGACGGCAACAATCACGCCTATTAGCGCGACGGAGGATATGGCAATAAAGCGCAATCTGTCTTTGCGCTCGATGTTTTGCCAAAAATCTTTAATTATCTGCCACATCCGGCGCAAATAATCTAATACCGCCTGTAACAAACTTTATACACCTCTTACATTTGCATACGCATGATTTCCTGATAGCCCTCGATAACTTTGTTGCGCACCTGAACGGTTAGGTTGAGCATAATCTCAGCACGTTCCGCCGCCATGGTGGCGGTGTGCAGATTTTCGATCTCGCCAGTAAGAAGACCGATGTTAGTGGTTTTGTCGGCGTAGTCGCTTCCCGCGACATTAGACAGGGACCGGTTGAAAATCTCGGAAAAAGATGCGCCGCTTTGGGTTTTGGACGGATCGGGTTTGGTCAGAAGCTCTGACGGGCGCAAGGTGTCAATATAGAGGTTAGGGATTTGGGTGTAGATATTAGCCAAGACAAAGCAACTCCTTTAAGGTAAATTTATTATTGGGGGTTCGGGGGCTTGCCCCCGGGCAGGTGCCCTGCCGGGCAAAGGCGTCTGCGGACGCAGGGACGAAGTCAATTGCCCGGGACGCCCGGGTGTGAGTCCCCTACAAAATCTATCGTCCGATTTCTAATGCTTTCATTGCGATATTCTTAAAGTTGTTGATAGCGGTGATGTTTGCCTCGTAAGAGCGGGTGGCTGAGATAAAGTCTACCATTTCGCGCTCGATGTCCACGTTTGGGTATTGGACATAGCCGTCTTCGTTCGCGTCGGGGTGTTCGGGGTCGTATACAAGTTTGAACGGCTGCTCTGATTCAACCTGAGATATTACGCGCACACCGCCTCCGCCGTTAGTCATTAAGCGCCGGTTTGCAAGAGTCGAGTGTGAGCCAAATGAACGGTAATTGTCGTGGTAGTGGTGCGAGCGGGCGCGGCTGACGGCCGTGTTTGAAACGGCAAGCTGCATACGGTCGGCAAAAGACAGCGGACGCTCTTGAAAAATGACATTTTTGCGCCTGTAAGTCGTGCCGTCTTCGGTACGGGTGCTGTCTGCGTTGGCTATGTTCTCGCCGATGATGTCCATGCGGTAACGCTGTGCCGTGAGAGCGGAACCGCTGATTTCCATTGCCCTGAAGATGTTCATTCAGACTACCTACCCTCTCTGATCGCTAGTTTTAGCCGCGCGAAATCTTTACTCACTTTTTGAACCAGCGCGTTATACTGTATGGTGTTTTTTGCCATGTCTACCATTTCTTTGTCGATATCAACATTATTATCGTCCATGCGCATGACGTAGTGGTTATTGCTAATGACGACCGGCTTGACTCTCATGGGGTCTGTCTCGGGGACACGGAAGTGTCTTTCGCGCGTTACCCTTGTGGTTATAGAGTGAGAACCCTTAAGAGCTTTTGCGAATGCGCTGTCAAATTCCACATGTTTTCTGTCGTAACCGGGGGTATCGACGTTGGCGATGTTCTGCGCCGAGACCTCCAGCTTAAGCCATGTAACATCGAGCCCTTTTTCTAAAAGGCTTGAATGATTAAACAGTCTTGACAGCATAAGCGGCACCTCCGAATTAATGAAAAATATAACTGTATATCGTAAGTTTTACTTAAAACATTACATCTATACCCTCTAGGAGAGTATATCGGACTTACCCATACTTTCGAGATAACCATCAATACGCGTGATATAGTTCTGCGTCTCACGAGGAAGCAGCGCGAATTGCGCAGGGTCAGTCAAATCGGTGATACCAAGGTTGGCAAGCCTTGTCTGCCCGCAGTTATATGCTGCCAGAGAGCGCAGGACATCGCCGTCATACATTTTCAGCCGTGACGCCAGATAGCGCACGCCGCCGTCAATATTTTGCACGGGGTCAAAGGAGTCTGTGACCCCAAGCGACGCGGCGGTCGCAGGCATAAGCTGCATTAGACCCACGGCGCCCTTGTGTGATACGACATTTGGGTTAAAGTTTGACTCTGCCCATACAACAGCGCGCGCAAGTTGGGGGTCAACGCCGTGCTTTAGAGCCATGGCTGTGATCAGGGTGTCATAATTTCCGCGGGCGACAACGGAACCGACAGACTTAGTCTCCCCGGCAACTTCCGTGTCGCCCGCTTTTATTTCAGCAATTACATCCTGTTCTTGAGAGATTTCATCAATCCTTGAGGCGAACATCTCGGAAAACCGTATTCCGGTTTTTCCGGATATCTCCTGCATCCTTGAATTTAGCCTTGAATTCAGCTGCTGCATTTTTGACGCGACGATTTGTGACGCCAAATCTGGCATGTTCTCACCTCGTAAATATAGTAAAATAACTATATGATGTATACATCATCGAATTTTATCATATAAAACATAATTAGTCAACAGTTAACATAAAACTTTCTAAAAATAAAAACTAACAAAACCAATACGCCAAACCCCCTACGGAAGGGGTGCCGTGATCTAAAGAGGACAAGAGCTGGGGTTGCCGCGAGGCGCAATGCAGACATCGCGCACATAGCCATAGGGTGCGCTATTCCCATCGCGCATTTGCGAACACTACAAAAAACATGCCCATACAAGTCGACAAAGCGAATGTTTAATAACACTCGCTTATTTATTGGATATAGCAAAGCCTCCAATAACGACCCATTTACGTCCTCAGATCCCTGCAATAGTTTAGTATAAGTGATGCCATGTCGTTCAGCGGAGCCTGACGGGCGACGGCGCCCATCTCATAGGCTTCACGCGGCATTCCGTAGACAATGCAAGACTTTTCGTCTTGTCCTAAAGTATGCGCACCGGCTTTTCGCATGGCTAACAGCCCTGCGGCTCCGTCTGCGCCCATGCCGGTAAGTATAATACCGAGTGCGTTTCTGCCCAAGTTTTTCGCCATCGAGTGGAACAGGACATCGACTGATGGGCAATGTCCGCTGACTTTTTCACCCGCGTAACACTTGATAGCAAATTGTGCCCCGCGTTTGACCACTTCCATTTGAAGGGTGCCTCCCGGGGCGATAAGTACAACGCCTTTTTCAACGAGATCGCCATCGCGCGCTTCTTTTATTTTAAGCGCACAGTCTTTATCCAGATTTTCAGCATACATTCGGGTAAAATCAGGGGGCATATGCTGGACTATGACCATGCCGGGCAAATCGCCGGGCAAGGCCTTTAATATCTTCGCGGTGGATTGGGTACCGCCCGTACTGGCGCCTAGCGCGATAATGCCGTTAAACCTGTAACCGCCGAATGACGGCGGCGGTGCGGCGACGGGTCTCGGTATATCAAGGTATTTGGTATGTCTGCCTTTGGCGAGCAGCCGTATGCGGCGGGATAGTTCGCTTGTAAATGCGGCTAGAGATTCGGGCGAACTGTTTTTAGGCTTGGCCATAAAATCCTGTGCGCCCGCGCGCAGAGCTTCGGCGGCATAATGTGCCGCCGAGCTGACAACAATTACTGGAATAGGCCATTGCGGTAATAAAACTTTGAGGAATTCTATGCCGTTCATATAGGGCATCTCTATGTCCAGCGTCATGATGTCGGGTTCGAAGTCTAAAATCTTATCACGCGCGTCATAGGGGTCGAATGCCTCTCCTACGACTTCGAAATCGATCTCTTTAGAGAAACCTTTTACCAATGCCGAGCGAAAAAATACGGAATCGTCGGCAATAAGGATTCTGATTTTACCGGCCAACTAAATCACCCTCTCGTATATATGGACGGCTGTACAAAGGTAAATCGAGTATCTGTTTTAGAGACAGTTTCGGACATACCGATAAAAAGGTATCCACCCGGTTCCAATATATCGTAAAATCGTTCGACTAGGGCGTCGCGGGTTTGTTTGTTAAAATATATCATAACATTGCGGCAAAAGATGACATGGAATTTACGCTTGAAGGGGAATCTGTCCATGAGGTTGAATGATCTGAAGATAACCTCATTTTTGAGAGTGTCGCTGATTTTGAAATTTTCGGCGTCTACTTTTGTAAAATACTTTGCCTTCCACGCGGGGGAGAGGTTTTGAAGGCGCTCTTCCGGATAAATGGCGGCATTTGCCATTTTTAGCATCTGCGGT
>Ga0123353_10001018_pt1 | contig 34327 bp, 17 predicted proteins | sample TergutLab28metaG_3_FD_92763 | JGI IMG/M metagenome (GOLD analysis project Ga0123353, IMG submission 92763) | Labiotermes labralis P3 segment gut microbial communities from Petit-Saut dam, French Guiana - Lab288 P3 | ecosystem: Host-associated > Arthropoda: Insects > Digestive system > Gut ... | reverse complement strand
TATATATATATATATATCTTCCAAAATTTAAGCTTTAGAAATGTAATTGCATTAAAATGTTGTAAATGTGTTGAAATGTGAAGAAAAACATGTATTAAATATATATATACTGTTTCGCTGTTCGCACATGACCACACACAATGGTGCATATCTATCAAGTTGTTTGTCTAAGAATTGTTCCATGTAACGATTTTAAAAAAAACTGCATTCCATCGTTTCACATAATAAAACCATTCCAACATGTTTCGGTGGCGTCCACCACCACCATTATCAGGAAAGTCCACCTCTACGAACCGAACCCCCGCTACTGTACGTGCCATCAGCACACAGCCTGTAGCTCTCCTGAAGCTGCCTATAACCGTACCATATCAGATGGTACTTGCACTGTAGTTGTCGTATATCGGTGTGTGTGTGTGTGTGTGTGTGTGTGCGTGCATGCGCGAGCTTGTTTATGTCATGCTGATTTGTTGACATCAGTCAGTTTTTGCGCTTGCATTGCTGCAGTTAAGCGCCGATAAATGCGCAGCAGTTCGCTAGCGTCTTTGAATTTTGTTAGTCGTACATTTCGCAGCTGGAATGCAAGTGTAGTCTGAACTGTTTTAACTCGGAATTTAGCGCATTGTAATTTTTTTGAGTTAATGCAACTCGGAATGGATACGTTTTAAATTAGGAAAGGAGAGGTGAAAATTGAGCCGTTTCGCACTGAAATGACAGACCGCTGGTTAGACCATTTGCTAGGGAAGACTCATTCGGAATTCTGGTGTGACGTCAGCAAGGACGGAATACAGTTTCGGCCTTGCCACTGATGTAATTAAAACAAGCTGGCGTCAGTGCCTAACATGGAAGACGCATGAACATGTGTTGGGTTTTCTTTGTACGGACCGTCACTGTTGGTGTAACATATGCAGTGCGTATCGTTACTTCCTGTCATTCACAGCTCGCTGCTGGCGATCAGTTTAATGTTTCGCATACCGGTCATCATCAGGCCGACTGCAAAAGAACAATAATTTACTTTACATTTATACACTGTATGTACTTTTTCTACGTATTTTAACGCAGTAAGATGCGATGTCCTACCGCACGATACAATTTTTGTTTATATTCCTGTTCGTGCACAATCGGCCTGATGATGACCGATATTCGAGGTCGAAACTAGTAGCCAGACAATAAACTGATCGCAAAGTATCGATACGCTTTATGTTTTACGTTTATTTAATGATCTATTACTTATGTCATATTGCAATTTCAGCAGTACGTTGAAGTGCTGTGAACTGAACAATACATTAAATTGGAAAAGTACAAATTGCAAAATTTGAGGTTGTCGTTTCGCTTGTTGGCGGGTTTGAAGATCCGCTAAGCAGGGAAACCTCCCAGAAGACTGCGATCCTCCAAGTAGACATTGTCTGTTATAAATATTTTCAAATTCATATTGGTACGAGAGGAGAAGAAGCTGGAAAAGCGCCGTCATGAGTGTACGTGTGTGATTTCCACTTGGTTCCATAACCCACGCTTCTCTTCTCAGACAGACTCCATTTTTACACAATATTGCGCAGCATGGCTCATTATGAATTATATTTATTGTGTTATTAATGTGAATTCGTTGACATGATTCTTCATTTCCGTGATTACCTTCGCCAGATGTGTTTGTCTTCGTAATTTGCACGCACTTATTTTGGCAGTGCTTTCGGCTGTGTGTTGGCAATTTGAGAAAGATGGTTCTACCTGGGCTGATCAACAATTAACATCTGAGTTTGCTTTAGAATAATTTTAATTTGGTCATCTCAATCGTAGATATCCAGCAGGAACCAAGAATAACAGACAGACAGACCCTCTCCTTTTCCATTTAATCACCAGAACAATGATCACAATATTTGCGCGAAGAATACACCAAATACTGGAGACATATTTATTGTCTTAGATGTTTTACCCTTTGGACTTTCGCCTCGTCATGTCAGAACTGTTTTCCTTTGAAGTAACTCGTCGATGGGCGGAATTTTAAGGCTCAAGAACAGATCTTATTAATTTCGGGTGAGAAATGAAATTTGTAAAATGTATAGTCGGCAAGCCTGATACGGAAGTCCGTTTCGGTATCAACGCATAAGGTGGGAAGGTATTACTAAAATTGACCTTAAGGGTAAATGGTTGTGACAAAATAGACCTGAGTAATCTGGCAGAGCATACGGACCAGTGGCCGGCTGTTGTGCAGGCTGCAATGAACCTTCGCCTTCCATTAAATACGGTGAATTACATGGAGTTACAAAGCTGCTATCGTTGTTTATTAACGACGCTGTAAGTAGCACAGAATATGTAGCATCGTGTAACAGGATAGTCTCTGAATAATAAATGGGCAAGGATTTGGAAGTACATGGCAGTGGCATATTTTGGGGTTATGTCTCAGCATTTGAGTGCGGGCAGTGAGGAAAGCCACGAGAATACTTAGTCATATTAACCGGTCTGTGGGACTTTGAAAGACTGGCAGAGAGTACAGAGAGCTGACGTTTCAACACGAAGTGTGTTAGTTGGCTGCGGCCACAGTTTGTAGCTTTCATATGACAAGATACAAATGTAGCTTGCGACCTTGGCCAAACCTCGTATTTACTACTTTGTTTTTTGCATCATTTCCATCGTTATTTTCCTTTTTCCTGTCTCTCTCGTACTATTTTGAGAATTCCTCGTGACTCATCATCTCCTACGAAACGCTGCAGGGTCCCTTCTGGTTTCAACACGCCATTCGCCTTTAACTGTACGGCCGACGGTACCCACAACGTCCAATTCGAGAGGGCTTCCACAAATGGAAGGTACAGTAATTGCCGGACTAGTTGCTGTCTGGACTGCCTACCTTCCTGGGCTACGCTCTGTGACTGCAAACCTGGGGAAGTGTTCTTTTAGATATGAGAGAAGAAGTTAAGTCCGGCTCGCATTCCCTATAGAGTAGCAACGATAGAACTCTCTGAAAGACATTTGCTCGGTTGGAAGTACATTCACAGCTCCTCAATAAGCACAGGTAGAAAACGGTTCGTCGTTTGTGCTCAGTGCCTACTCTCTTGCCACCTGCTTATACACCCCAGCGCCAACATTCATTACTACAGCTGCGAATATACTGCATGAGCTGTCGCGGAAGGTCGACAAGGGGTTATACTCACTTGAATGGTTAAGCGCGGACCCAACGACTCCTGAAGGTAACAGATATCATGTTCATAAATGTTACACGGATTTCGGAATTGAGAGGCTGTTGAGAGCGAGGTAATGAATCGTCGGAGGCATTCTTCCTGATTGGGGAATTAATAGCTTCTCAAGACGGACGCTGCTTCATGAACCTTGATGCTTCTTGGTATTTTAATTACGATGTCAGTGGGTCATTAAATGCCTGTCGTTGAATTGTCGGATGTTTAGTGAATAATCAATTGAAAGAGTGTGGAAGGAAGTGGTCGTGGCCTGACTTGAGATACAAGGCTGAGTGGGCTACGTTAATCGGCAAGCAAGCCGGCAGTAAACAATTGTGAGATAAACTAATGATCCTAGCCAGGACAGTAGGTCCTTGAACCGACATTTGGACCCGGCACCGCTTCATTCGGTGATATGCAAAATTATGAAGTCAAATTGTGGGGATGCCCAGACTTTTGACCCATTGTGTTGATCACAAGGCCATCGCGTGTAGCCCACAAACAATGCACGTTACGTAAGAGCGTGTATTCTTCCTGCCCACAGCCCACCATTTTGATGCTGCTCTTTGTTACTTCCAGGAAGTTTCTAGATATTTCCCTGCAACGTGTATTTATGTCGTCACGGCTACAGCACGCGGCCTTCACAAAAATCACATCTTTCTTGGAAAGTAAAGTCGCCTAACTCCATTCGCTGTGTGTAACTGCTTCGTTCTCTTTATTCTGAGATGTGGCCCTGTTCTTAGGGTCAGCGGTTCCTTCATCTTCAAGGGTCAAACAGCCTCAGCCAGTCAAGAATTACCCATAATTTACGGGATCTGAGAGTTCATTACTGTGATCACAAGAACTCGTTCTGCCCACACAGTGTATTTATGTGTTTTGTGTGGATCTCAGAACAAACAGCGATTATTTCCCTATACAGTATTAACTGGCTGGTTTGTACAACAGAGACGGAGTGTGTTTACTGCGCGGTACGGACTGAATGTTTTATTATAATTCTGTTACTTTCTGAACAGTCACACTGAAATACGATACGAGTAGTTAGAGACGTCAGACAGTCCTGTGCCTTTTCCAGCTCTGCTTTAGAACGCTTCGATTTAAATCCTCGTACCACGCAGTTCCTCATTCAGTGCCTACCGAGGCCTCTTTCCTTCGGGATAAAGCGGCCGGGGCATGAGGCTGATTGCTCTTTCTAGTGCCGAGCTTAATAAAGGGTGGAGCTTTACCACCAATCCCCATATGACTTCGTGTCTTGTACAGGGGCAGATTTAGTTTTAAGTGTCTTAGGATTTACGAACTTACTGCCAGAGTTTTAAGTCCCGTATTATGAACAGCAGAACAACAGACGACTTGAAAAACCTAGACGTAGATGGGGTGTGAGGGTGCTGGTAAGATTCACTGGGCTGGGTGTAGGGAGGGAGACTTGTGACTGTGAATAGGGCGACAAACTGCCGTCGGTGACTACTATCAGATTACAGATCCGAATCTTCTGAGATGTTACGCCGTGTCGACTGCAGCGTAACAGCCCAGAAGACTTGAATCCTCAGCACGCCGCTGAGGTAACCTGAGATATTTGTAAACAGTTTGAAAGGAAGAACTGCGCTGCTTCTGGTGAACTGACCGATCCTTCGTTATGTTTGGGGCAGCAATAGCTGTTTATCCTGAGCAACATGCACCAGAACATTAATGTAACCTGTGGGTACATGCAGGCGGTACATGCAGTTAACAATACGTTTTACTAGGTTAAATGTCAGAATTGGATTATTGCAAATCGAAATGGAATCTGATATTACTTTCCATTTACTCAGTATAAACCGTCGCACAATTGTGTATCTGACGTGCGTATATCGTTTGGCTTGTTACGCGTTCCTTATGTGGAAACAATGTCCTTCCGTCTCTCCGTGACCAACTGTCAGCGTGTAAATCATTTTTGAGGCATCATACAATTCAGCAGAGGCTTTCTGTACAAAATGTTGTCGAACAAGCGTCAATCGGCTCAAGGACATGTCTCACGTAATGCAATCAATCAGTTTCTGCTCGCACTTTCCATACTCCTTGACGGATTTGGGCGAAATTTGGCACCGTCGATATCCACAAAATACCGTCAGCCATTTGTGAGTTTTGTGCCGATTGGTACAGCGGCCACTGTGCTTTGGTTATTGCAGTAAAGGAACGTTTGCCCGTATGTTATACACTTTTCGTCCGACTGAGATACAGTCCGGTACAGGCTGTCTCCACCTAACTCTGAGTTTCGTGCAAACCGGAGCAGTGAACGCCGTACTTGACGCAGGCCGCCATGTTGTTCTGTGCGTACTTTCCACATTTGTGGTTAATTTGGATTAAATTCGGCGTAAAACGATCTGTGAGTAATGATGTGGATCTTTGGTGAGTTCTGTGAAAGTCGGCTTGGGGAACGCCGGGCCGTGAAGCCGTATAGTGTTGTTCAGCTACGTCACGGCGTACCTGGTCTCATGAATCTCTTTCAGAGGCGACTCATTTTCTGAGCATTCGGTAGCTGAATGTTTGACCTTACGGCCGTACTGCATTATTGCTGTTGATGAGGACAATTAGAGTCAGCTGTCTGTGGTGACGCTGCTGGTCATATAGTCACAGTGCGGAAGTGGCATTTCACAGGCCAGCAGTTCGGAACTTCTGAGAGACGAAATATTAACCCAGTTAGGCCCACTGGTCACTATATGTACCGCGGGGTTTAACATTAAAAAATTCTACGTTCTGCCCACACAGTGTATTTTGTGTTTTGTGTGGATCACAGAGCAAACAGCGATTATTTCAACTGACTGGTTTGTATAACCGAGAGAGAGTCTGTTTACTGCGCGGTACGGACTGGGTGTTTAAATATAATGCACGTTATCTCGACTCCAGGCCTTAGGCCGTGTCATGGTTCAGCCGGTTATTCGCCCGCCTTTCACCACTGCGAAGACCTGGGTCCGATTCCAGGTCAGTCTGTGTTCAATTTGCGGTGCTCAAAGTGGCAGTTGGACTGGTTTTTCTCCAGTACTTCAGTTTTCCCCTGTCAGTATCATTCCGCCGACGCTCCATACTCATCCTCACCTACACGTTGCTCTTACCAGAATGACAAACAGGCGAAACCAGGAACCTTCCGGAAATCAATCGGGGAGCGTTGGGTAGAAAAGAACTTTCACTTGGTCTTTAAGTTGTTATCTCTCTTCTAAGCACGGAGCATACAAAGCTCTGAAACGCGTTCTTTACAGTCCTGACGAGTTACTGAGGTCGTCTCTGACCATCTGTTCCCTTACTAGTTCCATTACAGTCTTCCTTAGTTTTCCGATGACGTTCCGCTGTTACTGTGTTACAGATTCCCATCGTTTCAAGTGTAGAGTACCTCCAAGCCCTTGAAGATGAAGGCTTTACGTTTCATCGAAACACAAGGAAGGTAAAATTTATTAACGCAGTGCAGTGTTCGAGAAGTATATAGTCTGCAACACAGCGCTGTTCAAACCTAACCAAACCTCGCACAAGTACTTATTTATTAGCCTAACCTCCATACTTAACGGATAGAAGATGTGCTAATGAACTCACCACGCCGTCTTCTGTCTGTCCCTTCGTCCTCTCAAACTTCGAAGCGTGTGAAGTTGGTACGAAGTGTACACCATTCAAGGCGACGCACTGTCGTACTGCGCGAATTCATAATAATGTCCGCTTACAGTAACACCGCAATTGCACGAGCTTGTGAGGTTGTATCTACACTGGCGCCACATCAGTTGTGTGCGCCAACATACTGCTCTACGAACCAAGTCGTTTTGCACTTCCTAAAATGTCTGTTGTTCATTTTCGTGTTTGCATCATGATGTGTTTGTGTTTCCTGACGAAATGTGTTGCTGATTGCTATCCAACACTACTACGTTTTCTTCCCTGCGTCGCCCAGTTCCCGATCCTGTGTCGAACTGTCGTACTGGCAGTGACAGTTGAACCGTTCGGTTGTGCTGATGTCCGATGGCAGTCACAGTGCCAGATACGTCGAGCTACGACGATTTGCTAAGTCGCCCGATATTATTCCTGTGATCAAATGAAGGTGGTTGAGATGGTCGTGGCATGTTGTAGGTGTGGGGAGGAGAAATACATATACAAGGTTTTGTTTGGATACGCCGACGAAAAAAACCACTAACACAACTTAGAAGCAGATGGCAGTGTCATTTCAAAATGGATCTTAAAGCTACAGGATGTGGAGATGTGAACTGGATTCTTTTGGCTCAGAACAGGAACAAGTGGCGGGCTACTGATAGCACGGTAATGAACCGTCTCGTTCCATAAACAACGGGTGACTGAGGAACCGTTCGCCTCGCAAGGAATCTGTCCACAGATTTCGTCGATTGTGACGCAGGCCTGTAGATTCCCGTCACAGGACCGCCTTGTCTGTCTGTCCCAGCAATTACCACGCGTGTGTCTACAGGGCGATACCGCTGTGTTCACGTGTGAGACGCAACGCGCATCACTGGTTGCGTGACGTGGAAGCGCTGTATGGCGTGTCGATCTGAATCCGTTCAGTTTCCGGCGCGAGTCACACCGCTGAAAGTGAAATGAATATTTAGTCACGTGACGTCGGCCAGCTAAAGCTCCCTGTGCGCCAGAATTTACTGCGACGTTAGCAGCTATCAGCAAAACTACAGCTGCTCTGTGTTTAAACTTCAATAAAACCCACCAACAACTAATACAGGTCAGATTCAGTCACCCTTCTACTGACAGTCCCGGTGTCGAGAACAAACAGCGATTATTTCACTATACAGCATTAACTGATTGGTTTGTATAACAGAGACGGGGTGTGTTTACTGCGCGGTACGGACTGGGTCTCTAAAAATTACTCACGCAAATCTTAGTCTTTTACCTCCAACCGTCACAACGCCATAAATTTGAACCCCGGACCCCTGGAACCCGCAGGAGTGCCAACTAGTGGAGCACGTCTGAAAGTACCATTTTGTTCGCAGCAGTCTGGGTGGTTTAGCCACGTGGCCCGCACTGCTGCTGTTTCGCTTGCTGCCATTAATGGCCCCCAGGACTGGCCCACTCTGCTGACATACCGTATATTCTCCAATCTAATCCGCACCCTTTTTACAGTTTCATAGGGCTAAAAAATCACATGCGGATTAGATTCGCGGTCGTGAGCTGGATTTTGGAAAAATGATAGAGCCGCTGTACGTGCCGTAAGAACTATACAATAAAATAATTTATTATTTTATTTATTATTTATAATATTATATAATATATAATATTTATTATTTATTATTCATCAAACTCGCCGTCATCACTCATAACTGAATCAGTCTGCCTTGTAGGCAAGGGACGGTTGAAGGAAATGTGCGGATTAGAACCGCGAACTAACTTTTTTTTTTCGTTGAAGAAATCGGCAAAAACTAGTGCGGATTAGATTCGGGTGCGGATTAGATTCGAGAATATACTGTAAGTCTTTCTATACGTACGTCACCGTGTGGTCTGGTGGGTTACCGAGGTTCCAGTGCAGCCAGTTCTGGCAACAGGTTCCTCCTCAGTGGTAACCGTCTGTCTAGGACTGTGTTCTGGAGACCCCGCAAGTTCCTTCGAAACTACACGGCGTCACAAGCCAAGCACATTAAATGTTGGAATCAAACGTAATTTACCTTTTAGTCGTGGCATCAAGGTTCGTATGACTGCGCAGTCTGGGGTTCTGGTTGACAGCTGGTGACACGTTTTTGTGTTGATTTTAATCGTTTTTGCAGAGAAATGCAGGAACATCCGCTTAAATAGGCCACGACCAGCATGCAAACTTGCCGTCTGTACATTTCGTTATTCATATAAGCAGGTAGGGTTATCGGGCTCTGCTGTTGCTGTTAGTAAATAGAAGAGTTAACGTGTTATTGGCAGGAACAGTTCTGCGAAGACTTTAAGGTAGCAGACCATTTGGTAGATTTAAGCTAAAGTTGAAAGATAATATAATTGATAGCAAACAGGGCATGGATTGGAGTTCTGTGACTGAGGATACAGCCCAGTGTCGCGATTCCCTGCACAACATTAACTTCCGGTTGCCTAACTCGGCCAGGTCAGCTGTCAAGACATATGGCGTTCCTCACACTCCAGCCGTTTCGATCACATATACAATCCAGCCATTTCCAACAGCGGCAGTCTAGTACTTTCTCCGCGGTGTGCGCACCGTACAGTTTGGTCACAGTGTGCATGTCTGCTGTCGGTAATGGCAGCCAACATTGTCATGAGCCCGCATGACCTTGAAGGCTCACGTCATGCCATGCTGGTGATTTAATGAATTTGTGTTGCCAACTGTTCGGCAGAAACTAATTTCAATTCAGGAAGTCGTCGGAAGGTCACAGATGTTTTGCTGTTCTGTTGTTGTCGTCCGAATGCAAAGTGCGTCATGAAGGCTGTGCTGGACATGGCGTACCGCCGTACTGAGCTGTCTCAGATGTCTGTTCCTTTTGTGTTCTACTTTTCTTCCTAAAGAGGAACATAGATGTCTAAAGGGATTCAGTTCCCTAGGGATGTGACGCTGGGTCGCTGGGTTAGTGTTGCCCGACATTTCGAAGGAACGTATGGACTGTATGGACTGCAGTGTCCGTCAGAACTTCGGAATACATTGTCCAACGACACTGCCTCACGTCAGGACACCCGAATCCTCAGCAACACCTCGGTCTCGTATAGGACTACAAGTTTACCTAGCTGCGTGCGCGCGTTGGTGTGCGTGTGTGTCCCATATCGACTTCTCATATAGCCACCTGTTCTTCACGAATCTCGGTATAAACACCTGCCACTGGAAGACCCTCGAACACTGTATTTGTGATGCGAGATTTTAGGTTGTCATGTCAGTGTTGTTGAAGACGCTGTATCGATTGGTCAATAGCGACGTTTCGAAGGCACTACGATTTTTTAAATGTCGGGAACTTCTCGCTCAGCGACACTACATTCAGTCCCAAAATACTTCTCTTCGTAATTTTTAACTTCCTACAACGAGGAATAACAACACGGCGGACGTGCAAACTTACTTGGCTGGGCCCCTCTTAATTTAGGAAACTGAACTGATGTATTGCAAGAGACCCAGTTATGGGTCGCGACCCCGAAGTTTCAAATACATGGTGTACAAGACAGCATCATTTGTTTGGAGAGGAGAAAACCGACAGGAGAGACTGTTTGTGGGTCGGGAGTTGAGCTCGGTACATGACGAATGGTGGTCAGTACAGTCATTTATATCTGCACTTTGTGCTGCCTTAATTCGGGACTGTTACGCGCCGCAGTGTGCAGTCCGAGCGGCGACTGTGGTCAAAGGACACGAGCAGCGCGTTGTGACAGGCACAGTACCGTATGTCATTGCGCTCAACACACCGCTAGGAACATCTTGCCATTTCACTAAAAAAAATCCAAATATTGTGTAAGTATTGAATTTGTGACATTACTGCACTGTTACGTGTCTGTCACTGCGCCACGCCGCCTGCTTTAAGCCTAACACGAACAGTGAGAGGGCCGTACAAAAATATGAGCTGGTGCAAGTGCAGACTGGCACTGTGTGCGCTGCTAATGTACGGAACGTTTGTGCGCTGAAGGCGCAGGCCGGAGTGGAGGTGTAGCTCCATGCACCTCGACATTACATGGGTGTGAACACTCGAGTTCACACATCTGCAGCTGCTCCTGTACCTGTGGGAGGGGAGTCGAATCCCGGTTCCCGGTTAACCACCCTCTTCTGACTGAGCTGTAGGATTAAGGAGCCGCGTCTGTAGTGCCCGGTCTGTGTGTTGTGACGCACCCTGTCCCACACCGGTCGGTGCGTCACGTTTTCGAGATGCATTAGCTGTTAGACTGGACGGTCCGGGTTCGAATCCCGGTACAGGCAAGAGATTTTTCTCTCCTCCGAAACATCCAGGCCGGCTCTGGGGCACACCCAGCCTCCTGTTCAGTGGGTATTGTATTTCTTCTCCGGGGTAAAGCGGCCGGAACGTGGCGTTAACTACTCATCTCCATCTAGATCCGAGTTTAGGAATGAGTGGTGCTATACCACCACTCCCCTTGTATGCCTTTATGGCATGTAGAGGGAAACTTAACTTTTGTCTTTTTATCGGCCATTAGACTGCCTGTGCAGGATAGTCTGCAGGTTGGTGATTATTTGGGCCGATAGAACGGTTATGTTTCAGAGTACAACGCTTGGTTCTTTGCAGAAACTTACGAATACTGCATTATCGAGCTACTGTCACGGTTCGTAAAGCACTCGGCTGACCGGACTTTGACTGCACAGCGCTAACAGAGTTGGGGAGGCGATTTGCCAGCCACATGGTCTCATCCTGATTCGTTGGAACCAGTCACCACGAAACAGTGTTATTAAAATTGTTGATGGCGAAAGGTCGAAGTCCTTAAAATTGAGGTCACGAAGTTCGAAACCCTTCAGTTTTCGAAAAGATTATAACGCAAAAATAACAGTTCGTAAATGGGCACCCCGTGTTAAGGCAGCCGGGGTGTGAAGCTGACGACTCACATGCATCTGGTTCTGAGGTTAAAACCGAGTGGAGCTGTACCTCCGCTCCACCATATGCCTTCATGGCGCGCGCAGCACAACTTCATACTTTACGTTTATGGGTCGCCATACGGGAAGCATTGGAACCGCAGTGACATTGAACTTCAGCCATTGAATTTGCTCCCTGCTGATTCACACGTTCCTATTCTCACGGTTTGTCGTTAATTCTGACCTTGGATATTGAATTAATAAAGTGTATTTAGAAGCGGAACGAAACCCTGGAAGCATACTAGGCGACCGGCATGGCTATGGAACGGACTACCTTGGAAGTGAGGTTCGATTTGTGGAGTGACAGAGACGGACAGCTGTGTCTTCACGGCGTAGCCTGCTGACTGTTGGGCCCACTGAACCTCCTGTGCAAAGGGAAAAATGTTGTGGTTGGTCACGCCATCACGGAATCTTGGAGACTGGAGGTACAGCTCCACTCATTCCTCACCTCGGCACTAGATGAAGCTGAGTGGTCAGCTTCAAGGGTTAGACGCTTGAGCAGGAGAAAGAGCCCCTGATACCCATTGAACTGGTTGGTTGGGCCCCAGAGTATACAAAAAGTCTTGCTGCTGATGTCGGAAATGAACGCAAGATGGTGACGGCCGTAGTCCAGTCAGTACAAGGACTGACGCAATGTGTGCCTTCAGACTGGCAGCGAAACTGTGGCTAAGACGACCGCAGCAACGAGCTGTTCCTACCATCACGCGGAACTGTTTGTGTGCGATTTAATGTCAAAGGGATTTTAAAAAATTGCGTCTTGGCAAATATGCAAGACTTTGAGACGACGGCAGCCTGACAGCTCAGAATGACACAACGAAATGGCGGTGACCTTAAACTGTAAGAACTGCTGCTGGCTCGCAGTGCTGAGCCTCTTGTAGGCTACTGCTGATACGTGGCAACAGGTGAGCACTTCATCACTGGGTCCGCCTAAATGCTCTGCTTGGTGTCAGCTGAATCTGGGAAGCGTCGATAATATCTGAATTCATTAACTTCAGACGGAGTTCTTGATTGTCATTTGTGGACGGACGGACGGACGGACATAGTGAAGCGAGATATCAGTGGGTGTGGTGGGGACTCGAGTCTTGTGGAATATGAGGCTATGTTGGGCGAATAGTTCCCGACGTTTCGGAAGATCCTTTTGATGCTTATTGGACTGACTTTGAAGCTGAAGTTACCACAGTCCCTCGAAACGTTAGGATCAACTCGCCGACAACAGAGCGATGTAACGTAGAAGACTTGAATCTTCAGATATGAAGAAATTAGTAAGCGTCCTGATGGCTTAAAACAGCCACGACACTCCAAGCTCGTATGTCTTAATGTACGGTCAGTGGATCATGAAGTGACGCCAGGACCTCTGTTTCCCTACGTTTATCGTTACATACATTCATCTGCCAGTCATTGGCCAAGTTCTGTAGCCTTTATGCAAAAATACTCCAGAGTCCTTATTTACTTATTTCTGGAATATATAACCCTCCGAAGTCCAGGTTTAACATTCAGCAATTCTACGTTCTGCCCACACAGTGTGTTTATGTGTTTTGTGTGGGTCTGAGAACAAACAACGATTATTTCCCTATACAGCATTAACTGACTGGTTGTGTAACCGAGACTGCGTTTGCTGCGCGGTACGGACTGAATGTTTCAATATAATTCAGCTCTATGTTGGTCTTCACTCTGTCAGAAGCACGTACTTTATAGAGTCAAAAAGGACGGTTAGTGAATAGTCAATCTGAAAAGAAGGGACTGAAATTTGAACCCACGACCTCCCAAGTACGAAACGTTCAGTAGGACGCTCTAAATCAACTCTGTCACTGATGCACAGTAGTTTGTATCAGAGATCTACGCTCTTCTGGGATATTACGCACTCTAGGGTGGTAATTCCTTATTGACGTTTCGGATTATCCTATCGGTCCCAGCTTCAAGGGTCTCGACCCTACATACACAAACACACACAGTTGAACTCGGTTATAAGGACCTCTTTTTGTGTGACACCTCTTTTATGACGTTATACGTTCTGTGGTAGCAGCTAATTCCCCCCATAAGGCACGTGTTTTTCTGCCTTGCTTAGTACGACATATGTAAGAACATCTACCTCGGATAAAACGATATTGCCAGTCACCAGTTCCAATACAGTTTTCCAAGCATAGTAGGCTATTCTCAGAATTCTAGCATCTCCTCGTCCTTGGGACGACAGGCCCTCTGCATAAATTCCAGGTCTAGAAAATGACAACAGTAACGGTAATTCAGATTGTGCGTAACGTTGTCCTGTGCTGTTATGTTCATGTCGTTAACAGGAGACTGGTGGAGTGGTAACATGGCTACAGCGACAATCAGAAGGAGGACGGTTTTGGGCGTCGAAGGAAAGTTAAAGTGATATGAGAAACAGGAAATAGAAAAAAGATAGCTGACGTGTGTTGGAAATCTGGCCTCGTAAATTGTGCTATTCAAACGATTTGTAAAAGCGGAACCAAAATTATGGCGCGTTTGAACGGAAGGGCTCGGGAATACAGCGATTTCGAAATCCTGAACGAAGTGGCGTCGATAAGGCGCTGCTTAATTTGTTTAAGGAAGAGAGAAGTGACAGTGCACCGGTGAGCGGTCCTGTTTTGCTGATAGCAGTTGTTGTGCTAAACTGTAGTTGTAATTACTGTATTTTGTATCGTAACCATGCATGGAAAGTTACAGTATACGGAAGGGTAATTATATCCTTATTAAATTTTAATTGTACGAATTTGATTTTTAAATAGATCACAATGTAAATATTTAAGTGATACGCCTGCAGGTCTGTACGTGTCTTAAAATAATTTTCCCTTATATATATGCATATATGTTACTACTTCCTTGCAGGGTTGTGTTCGTCGCCACAGAAATGTCTGTCGCTGTTAGGTTATTGTTTATCGGTGCTGTTTTTCCTGCCCAGCGTGTAGCTTACCTGACACACAGCTCACCATGTACAAACAAAAGAAAGGAAAGACTTTTACAACGCTGCGTCATAGACTGAATTAATGCGTGCAGTATGTCTGGCTAGCTATAGTGTGTGCAGTATGTCTGGCTAGCTATAGTGTGTGCAGTATGTCTGGCTAGCTATAGTGTGTGCAGTATGTCTCCCTAGCTGCAGTGTGTCTAGCTGCTTTGTGTCTGCAACGTCGTCTGTATTGTGTCCATAATATCCAATCCAAGCTGTAATATGTCCAGTTTATCCAAGTTGTGTCAACTGTAGGTGGTGTTGTTGAGACATACTGTGTTCAGTGCGGTATAGGTTGTCCACTCTGTGCAGTCCGTACAGTTGTGTGGACAGTACAGCATAAGGTGTAAGTTATGGTGCAATCACGCTGACTTCCACCGGCCACCGGCTGAGCAGTCAGCTGTATTTCAATATTCATTACAACTTCAAAGTTTCTCTTATAAATTTATTTCCCCATATCGTTCCAGTATTTGAAGTCTTCCGTGCTACCCACCGCCTCCCGCCCTCCGCCCCCCAACTTCAACATCTTTACGCTACAAGGAAACACGACCGCTGTTGTTGTTTCCTCACAGATTTGAGTCGCTCTCAGATCTCATCTCTGACCTTGGCCCCCAGCCAGCATCAACGTAAAGCTGCTTACTTCGAAGACCAAAGTTGTGAGGGAAGTACGGCTGCACATCCGGGACGAGAATTCTTTAAACATTCAGTACTGCTTGCATCTCTGAACGAAAGGGGGTTCGCAATTTTGATTTGTTTTGTTTGCCCGTTACCGCAGGCTGGCACACGAGGGGCTGCCAAAGTTTTCCGCTCTCAGACGCCCGAACTTATAAAAATTAGTTAAAATGCCATTTATACATTTCAAGAAAAGTATTATTTGTGAGTTTGTATGGCATCTATTAAATACCTCTTCCCTTAAATATAGTCCTGCTGTGTGTGCTGTAATCACACTATTACAGCAATTTATAACACCAGGAAACGCTGCGAGATGCGATAAACATTTTGCAGAACTCGGATTTCTTGACATTGTAACTTCTTGTCTCTGCATCTGCATTTAAACATGCAGTCCGTACCACGCAGTAAACACACTCCGTCTCGGTTATATAAACCAGTCGGTTAATGCTGTATAGGGAAATAATCGCTGCTTGTTCTGAGATCCACACAAAACACATAAATACACTGTGTGGGCAGAACGTAGAATTGTTGAATGTTATACTGGCGGTACAGATTGTGACCACTGGCGGTACATATAGTGAACACTGGGGTGGTCTTGTACGACTGACGCGCGCGTGTGTGTGTGTGTGACAAAATTCCAGATATTCTGACACTGTGTTACGGATTGATAACATTACTTGAGTTTCTAGTGGTCTGAAAGCCACTTTTGAAACAAAATATGATTCTATGTATTGACTTGCATTCTGTTTCATAGGATATTTGTATGAGTAACTTAATTATAAAAATTCATTGTGAAAGTCGACTAACAGTCAGTTTTGTGTTGTTCTGCATCGAGAAATAGCGTATGTGGAATTCATTTGGTTCCACTTCGAGAGCCAATTAGGAGGCGAGACTTACCGAGGTAAATCATGCGACGGTACAAACATGTATGGCAATCGTAGGCAGTGAATAAAGTGAATTATACTTGAAACATGATTAAGTTGCTTGGTAGGTGCACCTGTCATTATGCTGGTCACAAATTTCGTCTTGACGTTGAACTGAACTCCGTAGTCTGGAGAGACAATGCGACAGTTCGAAGTGCCACTGGAGCTCAGTGAACTGCCATATAGTGCAGGCTGTTGTACATCTGCATTATGTTTCACACTTCCGACATGTGCAGTGTATTGACCTTTTGAAACACACTGTAGCTAGCTATATGTACGCCCGCTGTGACATGAACAAATAATGCAGTTTGCTCACGATATGCAGTCACTGTTTTTGTATGATCGCCACACCAACTACCATTTGTTTCCTTTACTCCTATTTCTAATGTTTACAAAGTTTGTTCCCTGTGAGGTGCGGAGTGGAAATTTGTAATTTAGTTCGCAGCAGGTCTTCAGAGGGTCAAAGTTCGAAGTGCAGAACATCAGCAAATCCATATTTATACATTTATTCTTCTTCTAGCTTGTTTTCATATTTTAAATATTAGGCTATGTTATCTATCCTCCACAAACCTATCGTTTCTTATGCATACCGGCACTGATTTTTAGCATTCCTGGAGCAGACGAAGACCTTGCAGCTGCCATCTTGCCCGACAGGAAGTGACGGAGTTGGTGGAAAGAAACATCGCACGGAATGAGACTCGCTTTTGCCACTGATGAAGATGTCGCTTCAGCTGGGTAAGTGGATTACTGTTGACATGGTCACGTGTTCTTCACCACTCTAGTGCCCTTGTTACTTCTTCATCTCCGATTTTACATGTTACAAGCATTTATGCCCTAACATCTTCACCAAGCAGTAAATTTAAGTGACAATAAAGTGTACATACAGTAGAATGTCGCTGTTCGTGAACCTCGACGTTTGGCTTTTCGACCTTTGTGATCACCCATTTGAATAACATTGTTTCGAACTTTCGTAATTGATTCCGAATAATTGGGGTGAATAAGAGCACGTGGATGGCGAGTCGGCTTCTCCCACTCGCTTGCTGCTGCGCAGGTCACCCTCACTTCAATTAAGCTGTGTTATATTCAGTGACGTCGATTACTTTTGCGTTCTGCGGAAGGAGAATCTTTGTGATGCCGTGTGGTTTGTGTTTCTGCGTTGATAACAGTAAGCTGTAAAGCTTATTGTGTTATTTTATGTTATGTTATGTTATGTTAAGTTATGTTATGTTATGTTATGTTAAGTAATGTTATGTTATGTTATGTAAGGTTTGTAATGCATGCAGTATTTTGTTGCTGTGTTCTTGCAACGAAACAGAAGTTTTATATTTGCAATGGATTCCGATGTTCGTGACGGGTTTAAGTAATCACGAACATCGAGACAACCGTACGTTATTTACGACCTTTGCCGTTTTCACGTGTTATGTGTTTTGTAAATTTGAGGTTATGTGCGGTCAGTTACCAGCAGCACATGCAGTCAGACCGCCATAGTTGTGCTTTCTAATACGGCGATAAAGGAAGCCAAGCCTGAACCCACGCTAGTCCACGCAGTTCAGGGTTTGATTTTTCGTTTTTAGACTTTTAGGTTTCAAAAATGCCATAACTAACAGGCGGTGTGTTTTCTCAGCTACCTCACTGGCAAGCCGGTTTAGTGTGCCTGTCCTCAGCTGCATCGCGTCTTCAGCGAATTGAAGAATTGCACTAGAAGAAATGACACCAATATGGCACCTGTGCGCAGTCGAGCTTGCCTAAGGCTTGGCGTTCCAAGGGAGCGATCAGTACGAGGGGCGGTTGGAGCGAGCGGCTAAGCCGACAGTAAACACGTCTGTTTTTCTAAAAGCATGGTTTTTGTTCTTACTCAGTACACCACATCTGTTTCACTTAATACCTCTGTTGGCACGCACTTCCATACATCGTACGCTGTTTCCCTGTATGCTGTGTTTGACAGTGCTGTGCTGTGGTTGTGTTATTAGCGTGCGACACAGCCTGATGTGCGCCGCTTATCTGCTCTTAGCCAATTAACCCTGATGCTTGTCCAGAACCTCCTGCGAGCCGACAGAAAGCGACTGAAATCTGTTCGTTGCGCAGTGCCGTAAAATTGCGATCGGACTCAGACATGTTTCGGTCCAGTATGTCGCTCTTGTTACACGAATTGTGTGTCAAGGTGCAGTCGTGACCTCTGATCTGAATTTGGTGATCAGACGCACTGAGAACTGGTGACATGCACTGCAGAATTACAGATCAGAATGGCGGTGCTGTATTGGCGAGGGGAGCCGTGTCCCGTACGTACTGTCACAACACACCCTACGTATGTATACCTGAATTCTTCCTTCCCGACTCGTTTTGCAATAACCCAGCTATAATTTGCCTGCACGTGCCCTTATGTTATCTGACAACTAAGGTTTGTCACTTCCTGGGGCTTCCCCGCCACTAGTTTGGGCGGTCCGCTGAGAGAGCCTCGTTAATACGACAAAATGAGCAGACAGACAACGTACGTATAATTGTCGGATAAAATAATGAACCTATGTATAGTCTGAGCTGCTGATAGCGTCAAGATATCTGTAATTTTAATTATCGTCATTTTTCATTTTTTTTCGGTCTCTCTGTACTTTCTGATTCGTTGCGCACCACCTTGCTTCCCCTGCTGTTCCTCATATCTCGTCATCCGGGCAGTACACTGGGCAGTTCCTAAAGAACGCAACGGCTTTACGTTTTCTGAGCCAACAGTGACCTCATAATTATGTATGTATCAACTGTGACGGTGCGAACCAAAAACAAACTAGCATTGCTGGTTACCTCGTTGTAAGCAAGTGCTGCAACTGATGCTTACTGTCGAAATACAGTACAGTGTATCGGGTGAATGTTCTTAACATGGTCAGAAACGTTCAGGTTTGATGTTCTCATAGTGTTATGAACGGCATGTGTCGCCATGTCGTTGGGTAAGCGCTTTCCGACATTTCGAAGGAACGTGTTGCCATCATCAAGAATCAAGGGGTCCCAGAAGACTCTGTTCAACCGTCAACGTCAAGGCACTATGATCGTTCGAAACGCCGGGAAACACTCACCCAAAAACGCGACCTTCGTTTGCCCTAAATGCGTCGCATTTCTTGATTGTGCGGCTGTTATCTTGTTAAGAAGTACCGTGCTTCAGGAAGTGGTTGAGTGGTTTGTTGATTGGTTGGTTGGCTGTGTGGTTGGTTGGTTGGTTGGTTGATTGGTTGCTTGGTTGGTTGGTTGGTTGATTTCGTGGTTGTGTGGTTGGTTGGTTGGTAATTGATTGTGTGGTTGGTTGGTTGGTTGGTTTATTGATTCGTTTGGTTGGTTGTGTGGTTATGTGGCTGGTTGGTTGGTTGGTTGTGTGGTTATGTGGCTGGTTGGTTGGTTGATTGTGTGGTTGTGTGGCTGGCTGGTTGGTTGGTTGCTTGGTTAGGAGTGACTGGTATAGAAGGAGCTTCAGAAGTCACGTAATGTGACTTTCAGTCTTCGAGAGATTATGTTATTTTATGTACTGTGAACAAATGATGTAATGACGTGTGAACACACGTGTTTGTGTACAGAGTCTGACTGGCTTGGAATTCGCCAGGACAGTGCAGTGAGAACAGTGACACCAGCAACTGCAGCCCATTCGAGGCTTGGCATTACCTTGGACCCGGCGCATTATTATTATTGTTATTAATCTAAGGCTGTGGCTGATGGCCGTGTCCAGTACTAACGCTGTTCTGAAAGTAACCAGAGGTTCAGAGATCGAATATCGGTGAAGCACTTACACAGCGCGGGATTTGAGGTTCTCACAGCGCTGTTGCTGGGGGTTAAGGTCGTCAGGGATGTAATTTTGCGTCGTTGGGTGTAGTTCTGGACGTTTCGAAGGTTCATGGCACTTTTATTTTCAGATAGAGGGCTTCGCCCTGGAGATGAAGGCATTACGATCTTTCGAAACGCAGGGAGCTGTGTACACCCGACGACACATCGTCACATCCTACAAGACTGGAATCTTGTCGCCATAATAATTGGGTAAAGTGCACAAATTACGAAGTTCCTTCTTACGTAATTTTCTCTAACCACCTGTCACTTCCTGTATGCTTCCCACAGCCGTGTTCTCAAATACCGTTTTTAAACAGATGCCAAATCGAACTTCTATAAGTTAATGTTTACCGTCCATGGAATTCCACAAAATTTACTTGGCCTTAACCCTATAAAGACGAAGATTAACTTGAACTAAATTTAACGATCCAGTCCGTACCGCGCAGTAAACACACTCCGTCTCGGTTATACAAACCAGTCAGTTAATGCTGTATAGGGAAATAATCGCCGTTTGTTCTCAGATCCACACGAAACACAAATACACTGTGTGGGCAGAACGTAGAACTGTTGAATATTAAAACAGGCGGTACATATAGTGACCACTGGGTTTAAGTAGTCAGTAACTGCAACGTTTATTCCAGACAATTTTCTGCAGTGTAGATCCACAGGGATTAACCCAGTAGGGCACATAAATTGAGGTTAATGTCTTTTAAGATGCGACGCCGTGTGGTTGGGCAACCATCGTTATACATTTACACCTGCAATATATTTGCAGGACACGGTCTGAAATCGTGAATCTGTGCAAAGTCGTGAGCTGCAAGTGTGGGACAGTTCCAACATGGCGGCCTCGCCTATCATGTTTGTCTTCAGACTGACGATCCGAAAGCTGCCTGTCGAACTGACATCAGAAACCGGTCAGACAGGCCCGGAGTTCGACACCCTATCTCTTGTTTCCATTCTCAGCAGCAACGTAAGGTGGGTGAAGAGCAGAACCAGTACCACAGGCTGTGTCAAAAGTGGATTCCCTATCTGCACTGAGGCCACAGAAAGGGGGCCCATGGATGGGGCGGATGACAGCGCTGCCAACAGTATTCCCAGCACTGTGGCATCGATGTTGAATGAATTGGAAAGGTTAGGAAGGTGACCGTTCTAGCATATTGGAAACTGAATATGCCTGTGAGTAATGAGGTGAAGCGGGAAATCATGAGTGTGAGAAGGGACTGCTGTTGTGTACCCCCCCCCCCCGTGGTACAAGTCTGGGGGGCATTACACCGCATTTCGCTCGGGAAGGTTGTCACGTGATTATCACTATCAACACTGCGAGCATAATGGTAAGACGACTGGAGGGGGAAGCTAACATTTCTGTACCGCGCAGTAAACACACGCCATCTCAGTTATACAAACCAGTCAGTTAATGTTGTATAGGGAAATAATCGCTGTTTGTTCTCAGATGCACACAAAACACATAAATACACTGTGTGGGCAGAACGTAGAATTGTTGAATGTTAAACTGGCGGCACATATATTGACCAGTGGGACTTACGAGAGTTAAACTGCTGTTCAATACGTTATCGCTCTGTTATCGCTACGTGATGTTACCGTCACTGTATTTGGTTTTGGTGTTGCAGTATGTTTTGAATTTATTACTTACTTTCCTTTTATAAAGGAGCATAATAATAATAATAATAATAATAATAATAGTTTTAGAATTGATTGCGGAATCGTGCCAACACAGGACTGTGATGTGAATTTATGGACAGATTGGCAGTCCATGTAGACAGAACACAGTGTTCCAGTGGGCGCCAACCTACGGTTCGGAAGGACATGCTGCTTCCATCTTCAGGACGGCCGCTCTCCCTTACGATGGACGCAGTGTGTCTGCACGTTGATAACGATCTACATAGTCCCTCTAGCTAACACGTTTCCCCCCCCCCCTCCAATCGTCTAGCCACTCAGTTCACTCGGTGCTGCAGTAAGCAGTTAACCAACATCCAATTACTGACACGAACACAGACCATTCCGTCTGACACAACACTGTTTCCTTCAAGTCCTATGTGTTTCGATCGAAAACGATCATCGTTCATTCTTCTACAAAATTTTAAAAATCAAGGTGCAGTGTTTTTGCTTCAGAAATCCCTCTAACACTACAGCTTATATTTACAATAATATTGTAACTTTTCCTAATGTACCATGTAGATAGCCGGTCGGTTTGTATACACTCCGACGTTCCTTTAAAATTTCTAAGAAACTTTCCTTAGGACTTGGTTCTGACAATAAAGTTAAAATTAAAAATTAAAGATTAAACGTTAAGAGGTGATGGGAAGATGTCCACATATCGATTCCAGTAGGCTAATTGGTTGGCCATTGGTTTTGGTTATCGATATTTTTCCGTTGTACAGCGCAGGTACGTCTTGCGTGTGTCCTGGTGGATTTACTTTGTTGGTGTGCTGTTCACACTGTGTACGTTGTTCGCCTCTGCACAGCGGTGATGGAACCCAGGACCGCAGCGTCGATCAGCCAAGCTGCCGGTGGTAGTTGCATCATTCACACCTGTAGCAGTCCGTACCGACACGATTTCACGGACGGCACAGCGCATTACGTAAGCCGCTGTGTGTTTTGCTCATGTTTCGTGTCTCTCAAAACGACATCAGCACGTTTCTGGGAGGGGGGGGGGGAACTTCCCGGCAATAGAATCCCCACCCCATCATCCATCTTGGCGACTATTGAGGACTGAAACCATCACAGGAGGAGAGTACGAAGGTGAGACGCGCTAGTACGAATACATCATGCGGTCTGCTGTGCCGAGTAGTTCCTCCAGTGCTCCCTGCTTCCCGAACAAGCATTGCGTTGTTTGAAAGGTTGCTGGCCTCGCCCGTTTGTCCTTCTGGTGTGAGTAGTATTGTTGGTGGACAGGAGTGTGGAGTGACACTGGCAGGCAAAACAGAAGTACTCAAAGAGGAACCTGTTCCATTGCCACTGTGTCCACCACTAGTCTGACACGGACTGGTCCGGGATCGAACCCGTGCCTCCTCGGGGCAGTAAGTAGTTGTCACCTGTTAGGAAACACACTGTAGTCGCTGCTTAATGTTCTGTGGCGGCGAAGTAACCGCCGTTTGTCGTGAGGATTACGTACAGAGGACGAGTATGTTGTATGTCGCTGACAGGCCATTTCAGTGACGTTTAACGAGGCGCTACAAAATATACCTTGTGTTGTGTCCACATCGTGCACTTGGGGCGTCCCGTGAACTTGCTGACAAGAAATGACGATCAGATTTTTTTTTTTAATTGTACAAAGAACCGCCGGTACCCACTCAATACAAAGAACCGCTGGTACCCACTCAATGCAGGCCGGATGTGCTCCAGGGCCGGTGTGGACACTGCGTCGCCCAATTGGTGACGTTTAGCCTACGAGTGGTCTTGGAAGGTTCTAGAATTCTAGATTTGCATGAGTTTTCATTTCTCAACCGTAATCGCACCGCGGTCACGGTACAGACAGCGAGGTGTTTCTTTTATCGCTTTTCCAAGCACGGTGACTTTGTCGCATACAAAAGCTACAAATGCCGGCACGTCCCTGACAGGTGCCGTGCTGGGGGAAACAATGACAGGGACACTACAGAAAAGGGAGGCGACACAGTTTCCTCGTCACACACGTGTGGAATATGCAGAAACTGTACTCAGGCTATGGAGAGAGTCCTGTGGGAGGTCGGGATAACGTCCCCACACGACTTCAAACTGTATGCCTGCAGTTTTGTCGGAAGTCAGCCAACCGAAGGCACGCCTTGCTAGCGAAGGTTGTAAACAGAAAGGGGTTGGCTAGACGAACTGAAGGAGACTGGAGTCGGTCCGTCTCTGGCCGTAGCTTAAGTCTGAGGTTCAAATCTACACAGATAATTAGAAGCCGCGAACTGCTGTTCTGGTAGCCATTGTCAGCCTCAGCAAGTTTATCACTCGTGAAATGGTAAACCGAATATTTAATTACATAAAGGAACAACACCTCAAGATATATATTGGTGTTTAATAGCATTAATAAATCTTCACGACTTGTTTCGATCGGCACGGATCGTCATCAGGGATGCGTTTAAAGTCCCAGTGGTACTGACAAGGCTTACGCAGTTTTATACTTTGAGTATACATCTCAGGAAGATAAAATGAATACATATACTTCACATAGAATATAAAAACTATCCTAAGTGTAAGAATAGATATTTTGTATTATATTTATTTCTATCTACTCGTAATTTTGTTTTGGAAATAATGTTGTTAAAATAATTGAAAATTATTAACAAGTGATATGTGGATATTGATGGCATTGCTTCATGTATAATTGTTGCAGTACGCTGCGATACGGTGAATCCGTTTATGAATATTTAACTGTTCAGCTTATGTAGCAATGTACGGTGAGTTAAGAAGGGTATTGGTCAGTGTCAGCATTGTCACTCCGTTGGCACTGACATTTTTGTAATATATCACCGGCAAATTCCCCTCCCCCCCCCACTATTCTGATCCAAACTTTATTGCGCAGGCCAGTGGCCACCATAAAATGGGCGGCCTGTAGACAAAGACGCCACTACTGACTGTGTGCTTGATCCCTTCCTGCACAATATACGTTATTGCACAGTTCTGAACTGGCGGATTTCCTTCTTTGTTATCCAAGAACATACAGACTAAAAATAAAGCACAATCTATCGAGGTGACATGTCGTAACTACGAATAGCTTAACAGTTGCAGTACTTCATATAGCTTCTGCAACTGCTCTTTGACTTGTTTACAACAAGATTGCAAGCAATTAACACGAGTACCGCAGAAACACAGCGATCTTGGTAGTACCAGTTGCAAGGTCGTACATTTCTTGACATGTGCACACTGTACTGACAGGTGAGAGCTGCCAGCTGTACCAGGTACAGACGTGGCCAGATCGCTATTCTCGAGGTAGAACGCTACGCCGAAACGTCGGTACAGTGTCGCAACTTGGCAGATCATACGTTGACAGTGTAGTCATTCAGTCGTATTGTCGTTTGTCATGTTTGAGTCCTGTATAGCAGAGTGTTTTGTGCTGGATTTCGACCTTCCGTGACTGACTCCGACGTATCGGGATGAGACCACATAGTAGGTGGGTTGGCTTTCCCCACCCTCCTGCTATTGCGCAGATCCTCTCGGTTCAGTCAAGCTCAGTCATGAAGTAAGACGGATTGTTTCGTGCGTCATAGAATGATGCTGTCCTTCAGACAGCTAGTGCAGCGGTTGCAGTCTGTGGCCTTCGACCCATTCTCAAATGGCACGTGGCAGTTTTAGTACCACATGGCATTAATACACTGAACATATTGTCACTTCGTGGAACTTCGCTAAATCAACTCGTGTCGAGTGGCTCGCGGTTAAAAACGGTTGTGTACGGCTGGTCTGATTTTTTTTAGTTTCCAGAAACTGCTTGTATTTTGTTAGAAGGAACCTTTGGTACATGTTATAAATTTTAAGTTTACCTTATAGTCTTATTACTTGTATTTCTTACGTTTTTTAAATCATAGAGGCTTTCCACATTGCACCTGGTTTGCAAAGGTCGTGATACCGATATTCGTGACGGTTTTTCACGAACATCGAGACTCTTTTGTCCATTAAACCTCTACGGGGGTTAGCGGTGCAGGGTGGTGTGGAGAACTGCTGTTAGTTGTAACAGCCAACAAGCCGTCTTTTGCAACAGATCTTGCTAATGTGTATTTGTCTCATTCCTAGCAGGAATTTTCCCCTGGTCGGTGGTCTGTACAGGAATTGTATTCGTAGCGCTACTGCGGCCACTCCGATCAATCCGTCATGGCACTGGCCCTCACTATCAGCAGACTACGGGCTACACACTGGCCCTGCAGTAGCTGGCGGGGCGGGGCGAGGATCGTTATATCGATACGTCTTCCATGGCGTATCCGTCCATAATGAATTGATTGTGTCCCTGGCCGGATGTCAAATTTGATAGCCAAGAACCCAGCTAGCGACTCCCGTGTTCGCAAGGTCGCAGAATCCAGCCCGTCGTGACGCGGTTTGCGTTGTCTTCCTCAGTCCCTATCCCAGTTGTACAGTAAACCTCCGTCGACTGAGATACAGTATCCTGCACAGCACAGTGGCCTGCTGAAATGACAGACCAAGCTGCACACGCATACAAGATACGTAAACCGATGTTTCGGTGTTTTTTTTGGAATTAGTCACGTCATAACCGGCGGGCAGTTTATTCTGCTACGGTTCTGCGGCGTGGTCCATTAAACCAGTGCCAAATACCTGATTACGTCCGTATTTTCCCACAGTGTAAAGGTGAGTCGCGCAGGGGCGAAGGTTTCTGTGAACAGCAACACAGGTTAGGCTGTGTGGTGGCCGATGTTACAGGTTGGTAAATGCTGCATTTGTTGTGGTGCCGGCAGGGCTAAACAAGACGAAGGTAAACTGGAAGCCAAGTAAAGCGCTGGGAAGTGCTGGGAGTTGGACTGTTGGCAGTATGCAGCGAGTGGAGAAGCTGGGCGATTGGGCGGAGGTTGTGTTTGGAGGGCAGCATTGTGACGGAATTTTGGTAAGATTAGGCGGGCTGCGACTGGGCGGTTATTTTGAAGTTAATTTTGGGATGGCTGCATCAGAAGCATAAGTTTGGGTACCAGCTGAGCTCTATATGTGCTCTATGCTCGAGGAAAACCACGGAAAATGTTGATCCAATTGGCCGGTCGCAGGACCTTCCGGATGCAGACTGCCTTCTGACGTTCAAACAGACGAACCATAACGGCAGTCCGCACTATGCAGTTGAGAACCTGCAGACGTTTGGTACAGACATTTTAGTGCCTGGTCGCTGGGATGAGCAACAAATGAAAAATAATCACCGTTTATACAGCTTGCAACCCAACAACAAATAATTTGTCACTTTACAGTGTGCCCTGTACGCGGCGATCCCAACAGGTGGCCAACACCGGAATGCAACAATGGCACATATTGGTACAGCCTGCATGTGCATACGTGGCGTCTAAAATATGTTTTGAAACAAAACTGCTTCAAATACTTGACATATACACTAATTACAAACACTTTTCATGTCAAAGTTTTGCACTTAATGTTAACATGTCATTGCACACAAACATCTCCATGTGCTGTCGGTAGTGCCTGTTGGCTGCCACGGTGGATCACCAAGTGTGCATTTGTTGGGTTACAGTGTATACAATCAGCCTGTTGCACGGATATGGAGCACGTACAGCCGCTGTTTGTTCTGAGAGCCATACAGAACGCACCGTCTTTTGCCCGGAGAGCGACAGGCTCCCTTATAGGCCGCAGTGGGGCCACACTTGGCCGCAACTGAACAACTGACCCCTGAACTACTCACGACCCAACAATCAACCTGTGACGTCATGCCGAATCCCTGTTTCTAATCGTAAACAATGATACTCGCCCGCATGACGCAGCGGATAAACATCGAAACTTGATCTCCTTGGGACGAGGAACTGGGGAAGGGGGGAGGGGTTTTGGTTAGGATCCGGAGACGCTGTGGCAGACACGTAACGATATGGCTGCGTTGTCGGCGATGTGGCGCCGTACGGTTGGGTAGGAAACTACTGTCGTTTCGGATGAGTTTGTTCCTTCTGTCGTCAGGGTGGAAGAGGTGTAGAAGCACAAAGACGGAGGCAGCAATTTCCTTTTACAATACGAATAATGAAGACGTGTGTGAGGCAGTGGAGGTCTGCCTCCACGCATCCTTAACGCTGTTACTTATTGCCAGCGTATTCTGACGCTGTGCTGCAGACGAACGGACCGCCCGACAGCAAGTTGACAGGATGACGAAGCAAGGTCTCTGCCCCAGCCGGGAAATGAACCTAGAATCGCCGGTCGTCCATCCCGCAATCTCGTCATCCTAACTGCTTGGAGCAGAGTCGTGCCTGAGAAGCTGACAGCTGCGTAACTGGTTAAGTGACGTCCGGAATTCTTTGAAACCCGGAGGTTCAGTACCGTGTTCACGACATTTCGCCACTTCTCCCTATTCTGAGCCAGATGAATCCATTCCTCATCATTCCTATGCTTAAGATCCACGCTACTAGTATCCTCCCATCAACGTCTACGTCTTGCAAGTGGCCTCTTTACTGCAGGTTCCCTACCAATATCCTCGTGTATTTCTCTTGCTTCCTATGCGTGCTACGCGCCTCTCTCATCACCTGAGCTATATTTGGAGAGCAGAACACACTTGGAATCTCCGCATTAAGCAGTGTCCAGCCTCCCTTCTGTCACTGCTTTGTCAAGCCGCAATGTCTTTCTCGGCTGCCTCTTCTCGAACATTCAGCCTGTTTTCTTCCCTTCAAGTGAAAAAACAAGTGTCTGCATGAAATTATGTTTGTGTGTTGAGTGTTGCAGGAATACTGATCCTAACAACAGATACGCAATTTGAGAGACGCCATTAAATAAACGAATGCGATATGACACCGATCAAGTAAAACTGGAGTTTTGGCACTTTACAGACTACTTCTGTCGCATTTCTTTGCATCAGCGCCGCTGTTTATTGCGTTGTGCGGCCTTTTCTGCAAACACAAGCCCGACATTCAAAGTCACGGATCTTCAGTGCACGGCATGTGTATGTATGTATGGACGAGTGTGATGATTCAGGCTTTCCAGAATGTGAAGCTGTATCTCTCAGTTACTGCCGTCACACGTAACGACACAATGTCCTATCCCCGAAGAGCAATGCTATTGAATCCTCGAATCTCGTATGGATGGAGTTCGTGACCCAGTAAACACACCTCATGGGGGTCTGATGGTGTAAATAACTACTTTTCATTCCCCCCCTTACCCTCCATTTCTCCAGGCATTTCTTGTCCTAACACTTGTACGAGAATTGCATGTTGTGAAGGCAAAGTGTTATGGAGGGGAAGAGTGTGGAATGGCGGATACTGCATGTACCGTAAGGTTGAGAAACGTAAGCAAACCGGGCCACAGCGATGGTGTTGGGTCTGCTTATTTTTAGGCACAGGAACAGGTTCAACATGGCTACCGCCATTTCGCACGATCATTCAAAGTCTATCACCCTAACATCAGTTTTAATACTTTATTGTTGTGCCCTCAGTCTGTGTCCTGCACAAATGTCGCAGTTCGCCGTGATGTACTTTAATGTAATGCAATGCCCATCTTATGCTCCTCACAGCTAGAGTTGTCTTGTCTTATCGTTGTGAAACTCCTGGTGTATAGGAAATTTGAAAGGGGGATAAGACTGCATACGTAACCAAGGAACGTGGCCCTGTCGATCACGACGTAACAGCTGCTGAACGTACATGACATTTTGAGCGTAGTACGTAGCCTGTTGAGCATAACATGACACCTGTTGACCGTGACAGAACGACACAATTGAGTTTAGAGCTGATGATGAAATCTTCCGTCAGTCTTCAAGGATGTTATACTGTTGCTTCCATCTTCAGGATGCAGCAGTGCAAGAACACCACTCGGACTGCTGCACATGAGTTCTGGCCTAATGAAGGGGACTATTACAGCGTTTTCTGGACTGCTGAGAAAAACCACGAACAGATTGAGTCGGGATAATCGGTGCCCGAGCTGAGATTAGATTCGGCATCTCTTTTTGTCGGAATGTATCCCGCTTAGACATGTGCTCGGTGCTGTTCAGAGTTGCTCACAAGTTCACAAAAGCCTGTCCCTACAGCCAGATGAAGCCAATTGCACGTTTGGAACAGAACTTGATCTTCTTAGCACGATTGTTTATAATTTGTTTTTATTTAATTAACGCTCAGCGAACGCATTCTTCATCTCGGTTATACAGACCAGAAATAATCGCTGTTTGTTCTCAGATCCACACAAAGCACATAAATAAACTCTATGGGCAGAACGTAGAATTGCTGAATGTTAAAGCTGGCGGTACATGTCCACTGGGCTTTAAAGCTCGTAATACACCACTGGAGACTTGCAATACACTGCAATATGTACAAAATGCACCTGCAGTAGACGTATTATAAGGGAGGATATGGACCATACTTACGACAGGGCCAGTGACTGGGTTTTGTAAACACGGAAATGAAACTTCGGTATCCATAAAAGGCCTGAAACGTTCCCATTACCTTCCTGGAGCACTCTCATTCAGCGTCCTTAACTGCAGAAGTTAACAGTAGCCGTATAACGCTGTTTGAATGGAACGTATGCTACATTACGTTACATTTCGTAGTCGGTGAAGCCAAATTAGGTGAGTTTATTTTCTTCTTTTTGGCTGGGCTAGAGCCAACAAGGCAACAAGTCTTTGTTTCCATCTCTATCCCACTATCGGTGCGTCTCACTCTGCAACCGGTTCGCGCTGTATGTATGATCCATTGATAACATGTCCTTTAGATGACATTGGTCTGTCCGCTGTGGGGCTCGGGAGCACAAACCTCGGCCGGTCACGTTCTTACTGAAGTGATGCTCCCCGCCAAACCAGCACCCACAGCAAGGCTCCTCTATACTTACGCGCGGAAACCCCGGTTGCCTACCATACGGATGTTGACCCACGTCCTTCCCTAGAGTCGAATTCGTCTGTCAATTCGTATTGAACCAGTGTGCCACGTTATTTATTTATGGCATATTTGACATTTGTTTATTTCGAACTGTTTTCTCCGAAACGCCCAGATGGGGTGTGGAGCCCAGCCAGCCTCCAATGCAATGCGCACCGTGGTCTCCTGCGTCGGTGGTACAGCGGCCGTAGCGTGAAGCTGACCACGCATTACCATCTAGTGCCGAGGTTATGGAGTGGAGCTGTATCTGCGTCTCCCCTTGTGCCCCCAAGGCTTGTGCAGGGTCAGTTTGAACCGCGCTTCTATGTAAGGTTATACAGTGTCACTATTCTATCTGACAGCCGCTGGCTGCCATTTCCTGTACAATCGTTTATCGGATTACCGTGGCCCACTCATTCAAAACTCCAGATGCCCGTCGGGACGTGACAAAAGGATGGTTGGTTGTCGCATAAAATAAAGCAGCTTCTGCACAGTGCCACGAAGGCAGGACATTCTGGCGACGGACAGATATTTTCCGGAAACAAGAAGTGCCACCTGAGTACTCTTTATTTCGAACAAAGACCAGACTTGAATTATTGTGTCAATTCTAAACGCATCGAACCGCAGAACTGTTAAGGTGATGGTGGCTGGCAGGTTGGCCAGTCTGCTTTGTGGGTCAGAATGAATGAGTGGATGGATTAATCAATCAGTACATTTGCTGAGTCTCATGTGTGTATACACAATGCTTCAGAAGTCGTGTTAGCCCCTATTATTATTGTTATTATTATTATCATCAGCATCATCATCACCATCATCATCATCGCCACCACATTATTTGTCTAACCGGCAATTTTCTGTTCAGGCACAAAATGACCCAGTTAATAGCGCAGAAGAGCGCCATGCACTGAGCACATGCACTGTGTTTGTACTGTACACAGCTCACTAGAGGAAGGTCAGAATCATCAGAACCAGATCAGTTCAGCACAGTCGCTCCATGCAGACTCACCTTGAAAGTTATTTGTAAAAATAAATCAAGTGATGGGGGGGGGAGTGAATCCGCGAGGCATGCTGTGCACAAGGGCTGCGGCCGGAATAGCTCAGTCGTTATCAGTCGTATAACGACTGAGCTACAGGCTGAACGGTCCGGGGTTCGAACCCCAGTGGCGGTGAGATTTTCCGTATCGGTCCAGACCGGCCCTGGGGTCCACCCAGCCTACTGTACGATGGGTACCAGGGCCAAAGCGGACGGGGCGTGGTGTCGACCACCGTCCCCATCCAGAGCCGAGGGTAAAGACAGTAGGGGTGTTTTTACTCCCCGTCTGGGCCTGTATGGCCTGTTATCTTTTTTTTTTTTTACTATGAGAGTGAGAGAATCAGGGGAAATGCCGTGAGAGGCAGTACAGACCAAGACAGAAAATTTACTGCTATGACGGGTCCTAATCCGTCCCCGCTCGTCCTTCTGGTAAAGTTAGGCTGGAGGCAAGGTTGAGCAGTGGGAAGTGAAGAAGGTGGGGCAATAAGAAGTGGACTGTTGGGGAGAAATTAAACAATTTGGACTGAATTTTGTGTTTTAAAGGCGGGATTATGACATTTTGATAATTCTGGGAGAGCTGCGTTTGGGCGGAAAGTTTGGATTTAATTTAGGAGGGCTGCATCAGAAACGTGCAGTTTGGGTAGGAACTGAGCAATTGCTTGAAGGCAAAGGGAAATCTTTGTCGAGTTGGCCGGTCGCAGGGCCTTCCGGATGCAGACTGCCTTCCCCAGCAGTCCGACGTCCAAACAGACGAACCCTAACGGCAGTCCGCACTGTGCTTTGTATGCTAAGAACCTACCACGCAGTAAACACATCGTCTCGGTTATAAAACCAGTCAGTAAATGTTGTATAGGGAAATAATCGCTGTTTGTTCTCAGATCCACACAAAACACGTAAATACACTGTGTGGGCAGTACGTGGAAATGCTGAATGCTAAAGCCGGCGGTACACATAGTGACCACAGGGCTTTAGAGGGTTAAAGTTCATTTTCCGCTTCACGTTTCTCCAATCGAAATTTTAAATTTCATCAGCAATAAATGATCATGACAAGGCTGCAGATCGCCTGTTTCTAAGCTGCTACGTTCTGTACCTCGGTAAACAGTCTGCTACCGTTGTGAGATGCTCGAATGTCGCACTGTAAACTGTGTTCGTGTTTGGCAATATGACATGTGATGATGCAGCAGTGCCTGCAGCTGATAGCAGTCATCCTTACCGTTCAGAATCTAACGCAAGCGCGTCCTGTAATCCTCTTCAACTGACTGTCCAGACGTACGGAACGACGCCTCTCACTGGTCCTGGACGGCTGTGGCATTCGGTGCGCGCTGATTTATGATGATTATTGTTGTTCAACATATCGTGAATAAACCATGGGCCGCTCATTAATGATTCATTCCAATGAATATGTCATTGCTCCTGCTGAAACCTCTGTCGCCGCTTGGTTGTTGCTGCCGAACCAAGCTTGCTTGTTGGCTCATGTAGCTGTGAGCGGCAGCAACTGGCACAGCCTGTGATAACAGTGACACCCATGGGGCCTTGCAAACGTGTAGGTGAGGAGGAGGCGCGTGCTTATCACACGAGTGACAGTGCGCACACAGCTGAGGCGCGTTTCCATTTCTACCTGGCGCCAGTTACGTTGGTCCTGTTCGTCCGTCCTTCCGTCAGAAATTGCTGAAGAGGTTTACATAACATCTAATTTTAATGTGTGTAAAAAGTCCAGCTTTTGGTTCTAATCGAACGCGAATAGCAGCAGACAGTTTTCTTGGGGTATGGCATCCTGTTGTGATGTACAGATGACGGCCGAACAAAATATATTTTGACAGCTCAACATGTTGGCGCAGCAGCAGCTCAGCTGACGTATGTGAGCGCACAAAACAGTAGTGATAAAATAATATGAGAGAGATCTCAGTCGTGCATTATTTAAATAGGTGTTGTTTTGTTATTGTTGTTGTTTAGCAAAAGTATTGTTAAAACGTTCTGCCAGTATATATCAAAATAATATGATAAAATATTTTTGTCCATTCGTCTCCATATAGTTTATATAAAAAAGGTAAAGGTAAAGTGATCCCGTCACAGGCCCGGTGTGGCCCAGAGGGTGGGTAGAGGTATAGCTCTACTCTTCCATGACAGCGGCACTAGAAGGGGACGAGTATATGGTATGTATGTATATATATATATATAACAATATAACGCAGGACCGACGTTCGTGTATACAAGGGGTGTCGATTTCTGTAATAAAATCTTTACGTAAATATACGTGTGTTATTAAGAAACTCTGTAAATAATATGGATGGAAATTATGTTTTTGTTGATTTGGAGATGATATTCTTAGCCCAGACGCTTCTATGACTTCTGTAAGTCGATTGTGTTCCGGTCTGTCCGGCTGTTAGCGGTAAGTGATGTAAATTTTGGTTACTAAATGAATATGTGAAATTTTGAACAGCAATTTGGGAACCGAAGAAACATTTCACTTAATGGTATACAGTTGGGAGATGTGTCACTGCTGTTGTTTAGTTTACAGTCTGGATGTGTCACTGCTGTTGTTTTGTTTACAGTCTGGAGATGTGTCACTGCTGTTGTTTCATTTACAGCCTGGAGATGTGTCACGGCTGTTGTTTCATTTACAGTCTGGAGATGTGTCACTGCCGTTGTTTCGTTTACAGCCTGGAGATGTGTCACTGCTGTTTTTTCATTTACAGTCTGGAGATGTGTCACGGCTGTTGTTTCATTTACAGTCTGGAGATGTGTCACTGCCGTTGTTTCGTTTACAGCCTGGAGATGTGTCACTGCTGTTGTT
>Ga0123353_10001017_pt1 | contig 34339 bp, 21 predicted proteins | sample TergutLab28metaG_3_FD_92763 | JGI IMG/M metagenome (GOLD analysis project Ga0123353, IMG submission 92763) | Labiotermes labralis P3 segment gut microbial communities from Petit-Saut dam, French Guiana - Lab288 P3 | ecosystem: Host-associated > Arthropoda: Insects > Digestive system > Gut ... | reverse complement strand
GTATTTTGTATTTTTCTTAGTTTTTTCTGCTGTTTTCTTATGATAGTTTTCTTTTTTCTATTATTTATAGTCGAAGGTTTTTCATAATACTCTCTTTTTTTCCATTCTCTTATTATTCCTTCCTTTTCAACCATTCTTTTAAACCTTTTAAGAGCTTTTTCCAATGGTTCAGTCTCATCTACTTTTACAAAAGCGATAAAAATCACCTCCCTTCGGCTATATCCGTAAAACTATTTTTTATGATACTTATTATTTTATCTTTGTCAATCATTGGATTTGCTATAAGAAAATCAGGGTCAATAGTTATTCTCTGATTTCTTATCTCCCAATGAAGATGGGGGCCTGTTGCAAGCCCTGTACTCCCTAAACTGCCTATTGTTGCCCCTTTTGATACAAACATCCCCTCAGTTACATATAATTTATCAAGATGATAATATAGCGAGTATAAACCAGGTAAATGCTCAATTACTACACTGTTGCCTGTAATAAGGCGATCTCCAGCTAAAACAACTTTTCCAGCAGCAGCAGAAAAAATGAATGAACCTGCAGCTGCTGCATAATCTATCCCATTATGAATAGAACCTTCTGTTCCGCCATCTTTATAAACAAATTTCCTTATATCTCCGTACCTTGAGGTAATATAGCATGGTTCTGCAATAACAGGTTTTATAACTGATGTTTCTGTAAAAACATTTTCCTTATTGAAAATTGATAAAAGCTTGCTAAGTTCTTTTGATTCTCTTTCTCTTCTTTCAGAATTATCACTTCTTAAATCAGAAAGATTTTCATTAAGAGTTATTGTTTCTCTCATAAATTCTTTTTGTTCAATAACTAGAGGAAATTCTTTTATGGAAGAATCTTCATTATTTATATAAACAGCAGCTATATATTTACCATATTTTATTGTAGATCCGGTGCTAATAATGGCAACCATACACTCGATATTTGATCTATTTGTATATCCGATTATTTGTTCCGGATTATATTTAAACCCTTCAAATCTTGCGATTTTTTCTCCTTTTTCTGTATTAAGCAAAACATACAAATTTTCAATTTTCTCATTTGCCACTGCAAAGACCCTTATTAATCCCCCTGGAAAAGTCTTTGTTTCGCACTCTATTATGATCTCAGCATTGATTGATATTGAGAGTATAAAGAATAGAGTTACACTACAAAATAACAATTTATATGAATATATTTTTTTAATAATACGTAAGGAGGTTTTCAAACTACCCGTTCCATATTGATTATATCTAGCTGCGGAATACTACTATTTGCAACAAAATTATTTTTTATTTTAAAAAGCACATCTACTTTATTTTCAAGCGAAATATCTTTTCCTACCCTGTCAGCTGCATTCCAAAAAACTGCTGGCCAGGGAACCCCTTTAGATTCAAGAACAAGTTTAATATGTCCAGGTTGCTTATTGCCTATAATTTCAAGAGTTTTTATTTTTAATGATCTTGCAAGAAAAACAAGATCAGGATTCCCTTCTCCAAAAGGCTTAAGTGTTTCTGCTGCATCAATAACATCCTGATTTAAATATCCTTCAGGAAGTTCTGCATCTATTTCAATACCTTTTTCTTCTGTTACTACAGAATTATTTTTAACATATTCTGAAAACTGGTTTTTCATCTTATCCAGGTTACTTATTTCAAGAGAAAAACCACCTGCATAATCATGTCCTCCAAAATCTATAAAAAGCTCGCTGCTTTTATTCATCATTTCCATTATTGGATAATTTCCAATACTTCTTATAGAGCCAACGATCCTCTCTTCAAGAATTGTATAAACCACAGCAGGGACATTAAAATAGGAAGCAAACCTTGCTGAAAGTATTCCTGTAATTCCTCTGTTTACCTCTTTGCCTCCTGTAAACACTAAAGAATTATTTAACTCTTCAAAACTTTTTTTTGCAGAATCAAAAAGACTATCCCACAGGTTATTTCCCAGTTTTTTTCTTTCTTTGTTTAATGTTATTACTTCATCAGCAAGAACTCTTATCTCATCGATATCATCAGAAAAGAAAAGCTGGGCAGCTTTTTCAGGGACTCCGAGCCTCCCTGTTGCATTTATCAAAGGGGTTATATTCCATGCTATATCTGAAGTTGAAATTGGTTTATCAAGAAGTTTTTGCCTGTAAAGAAGTTCGTGCAGCCCTTTATTTGAAGTTTTTTGGATAGTATCTATCCCATGTCTGACTATTATCCTGTTCTCATTTACTAAAGGCATCATATCAGCTATTGAACTGATCGTAACAAAATCTGCCATGTTTTCAAATTTTTCATTGAGCAAATTATTTTTCTTTATGATAACTGCTCTAAAAAGATTACAAAGCACATCAAATTCAGTTATGGATTTATCAAAATATTTTGCATCCTTGCTGATTTCTCTCATTTTTAAAAGGCTTAACCCTTTTAGTTTTTTAAAAAGTTGATCGCTTTCTGAGGCAATATCAACAACGCCCAGATCTATATTATTTCCAAATATTTGTGAAAAAAAATGTTTCTGCTGCTTGGCTGAATAAACTATGATAATAGAATTTGATATATATTTTATAATGGAAGTTTTATTGGGATCACTAATAATTCCTGTTACAAATGTTTCTCTTACAGGATCTTCTGTTTTTACAAGATTAAATAATTTTTGCGCTTCCGCTATATATGTATTGCCATTTCCAGGCACTATATTCAAAAGACAAATCTCTTTTTTATATAATTCTGTTTCTGAAAATGCCAGTGCCCAGATAACTTTTGAAACAACACCACAAGCAGCAAGATCACGAAAAGGGTATCCGCAATCTTCCATTTTTGGATTTATTATTGCAAAAGCATCGGGAATATTTTCTCCAGGCATATGGTGATCGATTATTATTGTGTCTATGCCAAGAGTCGAAGCATAAGCTATTTCCTTTATATTTGAGATACCGCAATCAACAGTAATAATAAGAGAACCACTCTGCTTTGCGAAATCTTCAACTTTTTTATCTGTAAATCCATAAGGATCATCACCTGATGGGAGCGACCAGCTTGCATCAATGCCCATTTCTTTTAGTCTATTTACAAGCAGAACTGTTGATGTTATCCCATCTGTGTCTCTGTCGCCAAATACTATTACCTTTTCACCTTCATCTGCTGCAGAGCGTATCCTGTCTACAACATCTTCCATTTCATAAAAAAGAAATGGATTGTGCATATATTTCATATCATTTTCAAGAATAAACATGATATCTTCGGGATTTGTTATATTTCTTCTGACCAGTATTGAAGCAAGCAAAAGAGAAGTTTTATACCTTGCTGATATTTCCTTTACTAAATCTGTGTCGATCTGTTTTTTATTATATTTCATTAAATATTTTTATCCAAAATCAGTGAATCATAAAGAAAATCATACAAGATAATCTTTACCTGCCTTAAGTGTTAAGAGATTTTCTTCAAGATACTCCTGTATGATACTATATAATAAAGATTTAAAATACTTCAATAAATTATTTTCAATTACTACTTTTAATGATATTTCAAGGCTGTTTTGAAGTGAATATTCGATATATTTTTTTAAACCAGCAGCAATCTGCTCAGAGTTGTGGCTAAAACATCTGCTACAGGTAAAACAACTATCTGATTTACTGTAATATAATGGTTCCTCAATACTAATTTTGCTTCCACATAAACCGCACTCAGATGGATTCATGTTCCCTCCAAGGAGAATAGCTGTTCGCAAAAGAAATTGTACAATAAGGCGATCCATCAATATTTCAGGTATTTGTTCAAGAGTACCAAGAGATTCAGAAAGCAAATAATAAAAATCTGTTGTGCTTTCCCCTCCTCCGTGAGACTTTACAATTATTTCAAGCCATGTTAATGCAGTAAAATATTTTTTTAAATCATTTTTTATATTCTCATAAATAACATAAGGTTCATATTCCAATATTTTATTGCTTTTTTTAACAGGATCCTGATAAATATCAAATTTACCTTTACACAGAGGCTGAACAGAAGGACCAATCTTACTCTTTCCTTTGTATCCTCCATATGCGATTGCATGAAAAATACCAATATCAGGAGAAAAAATAACCAAACCTTTATGGTAATCCTGTATTCTGTAATTACGGATTATAATTCCTTCCAGTTTAAGATTTCTTTTTATTTGACGGACTTTTTCCATAAATAGATTTTTTTCCTTGACCTAAGTATATATAATAATTAGCTTTAAGATAATATTAATGTTATAATAAGAATTAATATCATTTTAAGATAATCTTTTCAGGAGATAAAAGGTGCAAAAGGAAATAGTTCCCGCAGGACAGCATATACCAAATAAATTGTTTATAATTCCTCTTTCAGGGAAACCGATTTTTCCTGGTATTTTTACCCCTCTTATGATAATTACAAGAGAAGATATAGAAGTTGTTGAACAATCCATGCAAAAAGACAATATGCTTGGCCTTATAATGCTTAAGGATGAAGATCCTCCAACAGAAGTTACATCAAATGATCTATATTCTATAGGTACTGCAGCTAAAATAATAAAGAAAATAAACCTCCCTGATGGAGGAATGAATATTTTTATCTCCACATTAAAAAGGTTCAGAGTAAAGCACTATATTTCAGAACAAATACCTCTTTCTGCTGATATTGAATTCCTTGATGATGAAGCTGAAAAAGGTAATGAGGTAAAAGCTCTTACCCGTTCTATTATTTCAGAAATGAAAATATTGTCTGAAAATAATCCTCTCTTTTCCGAGGAGATGCGGCTCAATATGGTCAACATAGATAATCCCGGAAAAATCGCAGACTTCGTAGCATCGATAATCAATATAGAAAGAGGAGAACAGCAGAAAATACTTGAAACTCTTAATGTAAAAAAAAGAATAGAACAGGTTTTTATTTTTATCAAAAAAGAACAAGAGCTCCTTAGAATACAGAAAAAAATACAAAAACAATTAAATGAAAAAATAGAAAAAAGCCAGAGAGAGTATTTCCTTAAAGAAGAACTAAAAGCAATAAAAAAAGAACTTGGAATGCCCATAGATTCAAAAAGCAGTGAATATTTAAGATTTAAGGAAGCAATTGAAAAACTTAATTTACATGGAGAAGCAAAAGAACAAGTTGAACAGGAATTGCAAAAATTCTCCCTTATGGAACCAATATCAGCAGAATTTGGAGTTACACGCAACTATATTGATACAATAATTTCACTTCCATGGAATGATCCCAAACCAGAAGATCTTAATCTGCAAAAAGCAAAAGTAATTCTTGATAAAGATCATTATGGTCTTGAAGATGTAAAAGAAAGAATTATTGAATATCTTTCTGTAAGAAAACTTAAAAAAGATACAAAAGGTTCTATTATTTGTCTTGTAGGTCCCCCGGGAGTTGGAAAAACTTCGATCGGAAGATCTATTGCAAAAGCAATGGGCAAAGAATTTTTTAGATTTTCTGTAGGCGGAATGAGGGATGAGGCAGAAATCAAAGGGCATAGAAGAACATATATAGGTGCAATGCCAGGCAAAGTTATACAGGGGCTTAAAATCGTAAAAAGCAAAAACCCTGTATTCATGATCGATGAAATTGATAAGCTTGGTGTTTCATTCCAGGGAGATCCTTCATCTGCACTTCTTGAAGTCCTTGATCCTGAACAGAATTATGCATTCAGAGACCATTATCTTGATCTTCCTTTTGATATTTCCCATGTTCTTTTTATTACAACAGCAAATATACTCGATACGATTCCAGGTCCACTACGGGACAGGATGGAAATAATAAGGCTCTCCGGTTATATAAAAGAAGAAAAAATTGCAATTGCAAAAAAATATCTTATCCCAAAAACTCTTGCTGCAGCTGGACTTACAAAGAAAGATGTTATCTATACTTCTGATGCTCTTACGAAAATTGCAGATCAGTATGCAAGGGAAGCAGGAGTCAGAAATTATGAAAAAGCTCTTGATCGCATAGATCGTAAAATTGCAAAGCAGATTGTACTTGATGGAAAGAAACCTCCTGTTACTATTTCAGCAAAAGAGATTGAAACATATCTTGGACCTCCGCAATTCCGTCCAGAAGAAATAAAAAAGATTACGAAACCCGGTATGGTTATAGGACTTGCCTGGACAAATTTTGGAGGCGATACATTGATGATAGAATCTGTGTATAGCTCAGGGAAAGGTGGATTTAAAATGACAGGCCAGATGGGAGATGTAATGAAAGAATCTGCAACAATTGCTTATACTTATGTAAGAACAATTGCTCCCAAATTTAAAATTCAAAAAGATTTTTTTGAAAAAAATATTTTTCATATCCATATCCCTGAAGGAGCTACTCCAAAAGATGGTCCTTCTGCAGGAATTACAATGGCAACAGCTTTGCTCTCTCTTATAAGAAAGAAAATGATCAAAAAGAATTTTGCAATGACAGGAGAACTTTCACTTACAGGTAGTGTGCTTCCAATAGGCGGACTAAAAGAAAAAACAATTGCAGCAAGACGAAACAATATAAAAAATATAATAATTCCAAAACAGAATGAAAAAGATCTTGTAGAAATTCCTGCACATGTAAAGAAAGGGATCAAGTTTTATCTTGTAGATACTTTTGATAGTGTAATTGAGTTAATATTTTGAAATCATTTATTTATCATTTTGTTATTATTGCGTCTTTATCTCTTTTTATGATTTCATGCGTTAAAGCAAACAGCGATGATAAATATGTTGAAGGAAATATAAAAATCACTCAAAAAGAATTTACAGAAACTCTTAGGAACCTTCCTCCTGATATTAAAGAAAATATTCTTAAAGATAGAGCTGTTTTTCTTTCCTATATTGAAAGGCTTATTATTATTTCTGATCAGGATAATAATTTTATTTTTTTCCCTGTAGATAAAACAAGAAACTTATCAGATAAATTCACTCCATCTGATCTAAAAGAACTAGATAAAGAAGGTTTTTCTGTTAATAAAAAAGGGATGCAATTACGGGCAAATGCAATTACAGCGCTTAAAGAGATGAACGCTGATGCTACTGCAAACATAATAGAGCTCTTAGTATCATCTGCTTTCAGATCTTATGAATATCAGAAAAATCTTTATAATTACTACATAAGTATCCATGGAAAAGAAAAAGCAGATAAATATTCTGCTTTGCCTGGAGCATCACAACACCAGCTTGGAACAGTAGTGGATTTTGGATCAATAACACTTGCATTTCAGGATACTCCTGAAGGGAAATGGATCAAAGAAAATGGATGGAAATATGGCTTTTCCTTATCATATCCTTTAAATTATGAAGAAGAAACCGGGTACAATTATGAGCCATGGCATTACAGATATATAACAAAAGAAGGGGCTCTGGTTGAAAAAGTATTTTTTAATGGGCTTCAATACCTTTTTTTAAACTATCTTGCAGAATACGAAAGTTTTTTTTTGGATAGACTACAGATCAAAAACTAGTCCACACCTGTTCTATTTCCTGGCAGAAACTTAACAGGTATGGAAAAAATTATACATCAGCTTTTCAGATTATTTACCAAGATACTCCCTGACAATATTGAACATTCTTCTTAATAGTCTTCTTGAAAAAGGTTTTAAAAGAAACTACAACAACAACTCAATTTGATATGGTTGTAATGAATTATCTTTACAGATACCATCTTGAAAAGAGCTATTGAAAGAGGTCTAAAACTTGAGAAAATTGTTGCTCGATTATAATAGACTTATTACGCATAAGCAGTATATCTATAAAATTAGATATGTTTTACCTATAATTAAAAACTAGAAATGGTCATTTTAAATTTTACCCTTCTTAGTGTTAATTGGTAAGGATACTTTTTATCTCTTGTATTTTTTGATTTTTAATAAATAATTGACAAAAAACCAACCCAACCTCATACTAATCATTACGATGACAAGACAAACTGGAAAAGAAACAATACATAATCTAGTAAATGACTTCGAAAAAAACGAACAGCAGTATATGTCAAAAAACTTTCAGGAAACTGAGACTCGCAGTCGATTTATAGACCCCTTCTTTACCGCTTTGGGCTGGGATTTTCACCAAACCGGCATAGCCAGAAAATTTTGGGATGTTCATCGTGAATTCAGCCAACGAGATAATTCGACTACTAAAAAACCGGACTACGCTTTTCGGATTAAAGACGGTTTAAAATACAAAGAAAAATTTTTTGTAGAGGCAAAAGCCCCCTGGGTTGACTTGACAGGAAATATTCCAGTTTTCCAGGCCAAGCGCTATGCTTTTTCCTCCCATGGAAAGACTCCCATCGTTATTCTTACTGATTTTCAAACTCTAAGAGTATTTAACGGCTTAGAAAAACCTGTGTACGAGAACCCTCTACAAGGTCTGATTAAAGGGCTTGATTTGGAGTATCATGCCTATCTAGATACATGGGACTCAATCTGGGATGTTTTTTCTAAAGAAGCGGTGACAGAAGGGAGTATTGAGCGGTTAATCGGGAAGGTGAGCCGAAATACTAAATCTCTTGATGATGAATTTTTATCTGACATTTCCGCTTTGCGGGAGACACTAGCCAGGAATGTCGCGCTGCGGAATAAAGGTCTTTCTGTGGATCATATAAACGAAACGATACAGCGTATTTTGGATAGGTTGATTTTTATCCGTAATCTTGAAGACCGGGAAATAAAAAGTGAAAATACCCTTCTTTCAATTCTCAAAGTAAAAGAAAATATATATCTTCACTTAATTCCCCTTTTCAGAGATCTTGATGCAGAATTTAACGGATTGCTTTTCAAAGAACATTTTTCAGAAACTGTAAATATAGATGATCCGACTATTAAAACTATTATAAAGCAATTATGCCCCCCCCACTCACCGTATGAATTTGATATGATTGAACCTGAAATATTGGGCCGCATTTATGAGCGTTTTTTGGGAAGCAAGATACGTCTTACAGATAATCTTCAGGCTAAGATGGAGGAAAAACCTGAAGTACGCCATGCCGGAGGTGTTTATTATACACCACAGTACGTTGTTGATTATATTGTGGAAAATACGGTTGGCGTAAAGATAAATGGTAAATCTCCTGATGAAATAGAACCCATTAAAATTTGCGATCCAGCCTGCGGCTCCGGCAGTTTTCTACTTGGGGCTTTTCACTACCTGATTGAATATCACCGTAAATGGTATGCTTGTGCAAGCCAGGCAATACAAAGGAAATACCGAGATGATTTTTTTGCCAATGCAGACAATGAAGTCCAGCTAACCCTAAAAAAGAAAGCGGAGATATTGAAAAATAATATTTTTGGAGTTGACATAGACCGCGAAGCGACCGAAGTTGCCATTATGAGCTTGTATCTTAAAATTCTTGACGAAGGTTATGACAAAGGCCAAGGCGAGTTGTTTATTCGAGGGCATATCCTGCCGGACATGGCGGGAAATATCAAATGTGGCAATTCTCTTATCGATCGGAAACAGCTTTTTGATTATGACTTCTTCGGCGATCCCGATATAAACCCTTTTGATTGGTATGAATTCAATTCTATAGGATTCGATGTAATTATTGGAAATCCACCGTATATACGGATTCAGGAAATGCAGGAATGGGCGCCTAAGACTGTAAAACTGTACAGGGAACTTTATAAAGCAAGTTCAGCGAAAAATTATGATATATATGTTATATTCATAGAAAAAGCCCTTTCCCTTTTGTCCCCGGCCGGTCTTACGGGTATGATTTTGCCGAATAAATTCATGCAGCAGGAATATGGTGAGATGATTCGCTCCCAAATTTCCACCAGTGGTAACCTTTACAAGCTGGTTAATTTCAAGGATTTTCAGGTCTTCAAAGGGGCTACAACTTATACTTGTCTCTTGTTTCTATCTAAAGAGAAGAATACCACTTTTAATTATGCTGAATGTAAAAATGCAGATATAAATGTGGAGTTTAACAGTATTGATACATTTCGAATTTCCGCAACACCATGGATATTGCATAGCGAGGATGATCTTGCATTTTTCGATACGCTTAATCTCCACCCAAAGTTAAGCATATTTTGTGATAATATTTTTGTTGGAGTTCAGACCAGTGCCGACAAGGTTTTTATTCTGGAATATGAAGGTGAAAATAATACTTTTTTTACCGGGAAATCGACTATATTTAATGCAAGCATACAACTTGAAAAGAAGTGGGTTCGTCATATTATTTCCGGCACAGATGTCAAAAAATATCTTTGCCCTGAAAAACGACAGTTGGTAATATTCCCATATGATATAGTGAATGGGAAGCCAGTTTTAGTGAATAAAAAAGTATTTGAAGAAAAATCTCCCAAAGTATGGAACTACCTTTTGGAAAACAAGAAGGTTTTGGAAAACCGAGAAAAAGGAAAGTTCAAAGGAGAAGGTTGGTATCAATTTGGGCGAAATCAAAATATTAGTCTTCAAGACAAAGCCAAAATTTGCGTACCTCGTTTAGTACAGGAAATTCAGGCAATATACGACGAAACCGGTGCATGGTGTTTGGACAATGTTGATGTAGGCGGGGTTATTCTCAAGAAAGAATATCAGCATTTGAATTATTATATAGTGGGTCTGCTTAACTCAAATCTTTTATCAAAATATCTCTCAAAAATATCTACTCCTTTCCGTGGTGGCTTCTGGTCTTGTAACCGGCAATATCTGGAGCAGTTACCCATTGTTAAGCCGACAACGATGAACCAAGCTGATATTGATAAAATTCAAGTTATGGTACAGCAAATTATTGAGCTAAAAAACAGGAAAGAGGAAAAAAGTTTCAAGGATGCTGTTTTTCTTGAAGAGGAGATGGAAAAAATTGTGGAGAGGTTGTATGGTAATAAATAAATATTCGGAGATATTATGAAAACTATTATTCGAGTTGGTGGCAATATAATAAGTGAACTTTCTGAAAAAATTCCTACAAACATCATTGCCCTAAATGAATTAATTAAGAATTCTTATGATGCTGAAGCTTCTTTTGTTACAATCGAAATAAATACATTAGAAAAACTACTTCGTATAGTTGATGATGGTTTTGGAATGGATAAAAGTGATATTGATACATTATTCCATATTTCAAAGAGTTCAAAAATTCATGGTAAAAAGAATCTAAATGGTAGAATAACACAAGGGTCCAAAGGACTTGGATTTTTATCAGTTTTTAAGTTTGGGAGAATGGTTAAGTGGAAAACGAAAAAGAATAAAGGTTTTATATTTTGTCTTGATTTTGATCAACTTATTGCGTCAGAGGATATATCAAAATATGAGATTGAGTTAATCGAAGATAATAATATTTCTAAAGGTACTGAGATTATCATAACACTTGACGACTATAATATTAAGTCAATATGCGAATATTTTTCTTTAGAAAAAAATTACAAAAAAATAATACATTCTTTTGATGATAAACTTTTTAACATTACTCTAATAATAGATAAAAAAACATATTCAAGTAACAAACTAATCCCATTGCTTAATAATGGAAAAGATTTCCAGTTATTTTATATTTCATACAACAATAATACACAGGAAATATTATTTAAGTATAATAATCGAATTGTTTTAACGGAAACATATAAATATCCTTTTGAAGATGTCAGCATTGATATTGAATTATTAACATTCCAGCTAAGATCTCATGGAAAAGAAAAAATTGATAAATTATTTTTTAATTCCATTGATGATATAACACCATTGATTTACTATAATAGTAATCTTTTCAATAATTACACTATTTTTGATCCAAACATTATGCGGAATATTAAAACCAGCCAAGTAATGAATCAAATGATTGGTTTTATTCGAATTTTAAGCGAAAATACTCTTATAGATTTTAACTCAGATCGTTCTCAATTTTTACAGAATGAATTAACTGATTCTATAATAGATTTTCTATATAATATAAACAAAAAAATCCAAGAAATTGGTTCAAAAAATAAGCAGCATTTAGTTGGTTTTAACATATTGAAAGAAAAATATATATCGTCTGAGTATAAAATAAAAAATGCTGTTTCTAAATATAGAGATATAATTAAAGAGGATTTTTCATTTAAAGATAAAGTGAAAATTAAAATTTGTAAAGAGAGGGTAACATATTCACTGTTTGGTAAAACAGCTACTTTATTAATAAAGAATGATAAAGAGAAAGATAATTTATATAATAGTGAATACGAACCATTTCCAGCTAAAATCCATCTTAATTGTAACAATGAATTGAATATTGAAATACCATCTGATCAGATTGATTTAAGAAAATATATTGATTCAATTTATAATAGCAATGGCGAATCAGTAAATAATAATAATATTATTATTAGAGTTAATGGGAAAATTAATAAAAACGGTATTTTATCTAGTATTAACAAACCATGTCAGATAAAAATAGACTATAATTATTCTGACTCTAAGACTGGGATTGTTATAGAAAGATTAATATTTAATTTTATTAAACCTATAGCAAATATTAAAATAAAAAAAATATCAAGTTTATTCACTATACCTGCCCAAGAAGATTATTTAATAAAATATAATCAGTATTTAAATAAACTAATAGAACAAATAAATATATTACCACTAAATAAATACATGGAAATTATTTCATGTTCATTACGAGTTCTTTTTGAATTAAGTATTGATACAATAAGTAAATCAAAAAAATACTCAAACATCTTTAATGGTATAAATGATTTTGAAAAAAAAGTTATAAAAATTATAAACTATATAAAAAGTAACAAAAACTATAAAACAGAGATTTCAAATAAAACAAAAATAGAATATAAAAGTCTAGATAAATTGCTATCCGTTAGCGATTATGAAAAAGTGATAGGCAAAACCCATCTTAGCTCTCATAAATCTACAACATATATATGTGAAAATGACATTCATTATATTATCAAATATTTAAGTATATTTATTATAATAACAAATGAAATGATAAATAATAAAAATATTGCATAGCGTTTGAAGGACAAAATATGTTTGGTAATATTGAATATAAAGAATATAATAAAAAAAATGATATTCATGGTACAATTTTATATCCAGGTATAATGGTCGCTCCGGTACAAAAAAAAATACTAGAAACTATAATTCTAAAAGATAATATAAAATCAATATTTGATCCTTTCCATGGTTCTGGTACAGCTCTTTATGAAGCATTTGAAATTTCACAAAATATTCAATTAGTAGGATGTGATATAAATCCACTTGCTAATTTGATTACTCGAGTAAAACTTCAAGGTGTGAGTAAAAATATATTATGTGATATAAAAAGAATCGAAGATTATATCCTCAATTCATCATTCATTTTTGATTATTCTTTTCCAAATATGAAAAAGTGGCTCAAGCCAAATGTGATTTATTCTTTAGCATTATTACGTACAGCAATTATAAATATAAAAAGCAAAAAAAATAGGTTATATTTTTGGTATATTTTATCTGATGTGATAAGGTACAATAGTAATACAAGAAGTTCAACATATAAATTACATATAAAAGATAATATTAAAATAAAAAACATGGAAGATACTGTTGTAAATACTTTTATTAATAATGCTAAAAAATATATTGATAAATTTAAACACAGATCTGATAATTTTATACTTCATAAAAATGATATATTTGATGTAATAAAACAATATGATAAAAATAGCTTTGATATTTCTATCACTTCTCCACCCTATGGTGATAATAAAACTACTATACCTTATGGAGAATTCTCAATGCTTACTCTTTACACGATTCCAAAATATGATTTAAACCTTGAGGGGTGGGAATTAAGAAATTATTCCTCAATTGATAATCATAGTATGGGAGGAGCAGACAAATATGGCCTACTTAGTGATTTTGAAATGTCCTTAATAGAATATTATTTGACTGTAATTTCAATATCCAAACAACGAAAAATCATCAGGTATTTTAAAGATTATTTTTATTTCCTAAAAGAATTATGTAGGGTTACAAAAAAATACATTATATTGACATTAGGAAATAGAACCGTTGATAGGATTAATATTAATCTTGTGTCAATTACTGAAAATTATTTAAAAGAAAACAACTTTATAAATATTGATTCTACCAGAAGAGCTATCCCAAGAAAAAGAACCCCAAAACTCACATCAAATGTATATCAGAAACCAGTCAATTCTATGAACTATGAGTACATTTTGATATACAGAAAATTAAATGATTAATCTCAAAAAATGATGCCCAATTTTAAAGAATTTGCTAGAGACCATAAATAAAAATCCAGTTGACTGGATTATCTTATGTGCAGATAAAGATGATTAGTTGGTTAGATATGCATCAAAGCAAAATCTATCATCTGTGCTTATCGCAGAATATACTACAAAACTATTAGATAAAAACCTTATAAAAAAATAAACTCTAAAAACCTAGCTATTTAGTTGATAGTTCAGAATAACCTATTTTATTATAAAAATCTATTTGTTATTTTTAAATAAAGTTCATTTTAAAACAGATAAAATGATTTATTAAATCTCTTCTAACAAATATTGGTATCAAAAAAATATAAAATATTACATTTCTTGCCTTCTATTTTATATGATTGAATTTCTCATAAATTTATTGATAGAAATAAAATAAATTTTATTCAGATAGGTTCAAAAGATACTATATTATAAAAAGCCAATCTTTTTTCAAAATTGGCTTTTTAACTTTATTCCATTTTACTCATCAGCCTTTCAGATTATTTACCAAGATGCTCCCTGACAATATTAAACATTCTTCTTACAGGTTCTGCTGCTCCCCAAAGAAGCTGGTCGCCTACTGTATAAAGAGTTAAGTATTCATTGCCAATAGTCATCTTTCTTATTCTTCCAACTGGTATTGTTAAAGTTCCTGAAACAGCCGCAGGGGTAAGCTGTCTTATTGTTGCATCCACTTCATTTGGAACAACTTTTACCCATTCGTTGCCTGCTGCAATCATGTCATAAATATCTTTGATTGGAACATCTTTTGTAAGTTTTATTGTAACTCCCTGGCTATGACAGCGCATTGCTCCGATTCTTACGCAGATTCCATCTATAGGTATCTGTTTTTTTGTCATAAGTATTTTATTTGTCTCTGCCATTCCCTTCCATTCCTCTTTTGACTGCCCATTTTCAAGAGCTTTATCGATCCAGGGAATAACACTTCCAGCTAATGGAACTTTGAAATTCTCAACAGGGAAATCACTGCTTCTCATTTTTTCTGTAACAAGCCTGTCAACTTCAAGAATTGCAGATGCGGGGTCATAAATCTTATCTCCTGCAACAGTACCAAGAGCTGCCATCTGAGCAAGAAGCTCTTTCATGTTAAGCGCGCCTGCTCCTGATGATGCCTGGTAAGTCATGGTGCTTAACCATTCAACAAGATTATTTTGAAAAAGCGGTCCTATACCCATAAGCATAAGGCTTACTGTACAGTTTCCACCTACATAGCATTTGATCCCTTTTGCTAAAGATTCATCTATAACATTTCTATTTACAGGATCAAGGATTATGATTGCATCATCTTTCATTCTTAAAGTGGATGCAGCATCTATCCAGTACCCTTTCCAGCCAGTAGCCAAAAGTTGTGGATATATTTTTTCAGTATAGCTTCCACCCTGGCATGTTACAATAACATCCATTGCTTTTAATTTGTCTATGTTTTCAGCATTTTCTATAATGCCTGTACTCATTCCGCCTGCTATTACATCGCTTTTACCTGCCTGCGAAGTTGAGAAAAATATTTTTTCAAAACCTTTAAAATCATCCTCTTCTACCATTCTTTTCATTAGTACAGAGCCAACCATTCCTCTGTAACCTACAAAACCTGTCTTTAACACAAACTTCTCCTAAATTAAATTTATTTTTTTATAATATAAATATCAAAAAAGTTAAATATTTAATAACCTCTATTTTGAATTTTTTTGCAATATTTATAGCAGGGTTAGCTTATATTTTTGAAATTCCATAGCACAAGGATTGCCTGGTCAGTCAAGCTTACAAGCAATGATAAAAACCATTGTTTTAAACTATTTCCAGATCAATACCGAAGGATTATAGTCTTCCGGTGGATTATATCCTAAAAGCTCTATACATGTTGCTGCAATGGAACTTACTCCAAGCCCTTCTCTTAACTGCCTGCCATATTCTTCTTTATATTCAGGATCAAATATTATACAGGGTACAGGATTAAGCGAATGAGCTGTCTTTGCTTTTGGTTTTCCATTTTCCTTTATTTTAACTCTTCCATCTTTTTCATGTTCATACATATCATCAGCATTCCCATGGTCTGCTGTAACAACCATTATCCCTTTTGCTTCCTCAACAGCTTTCATCAATCTGCCAAGACAAATGTCAAGAGCTCCCATTGCGCATACAGCAGCCTCAAAAATACCAGTATGGCTTACCATATCACCATTAGGAAAATTAAGTCGTATAAAGCCATATTTATCTGATTTTATTGCTTCAATTACTTTGTCTGTAATCTCTGCGCACTTCATCCATGGCCTCTGTGAAAATGGAACAATATCTGATGTGATCTCAACATAATCTTCAAGCTCTTCTGAAAATTTTCCTGTTCTGTTGCCATTAAAAAAATAGGTTACATGACCGAATTTTTGAGTTTCACTTATTGCAAACTGCTTTACTCCTGTTGAAACAAGATACTCGCCTATTGTCCTGTCTATCGATGGAGGGTTTACAAGAAATTGTTTTGGTACATGGGCATCACCATCGTATTCCATCATCCCTGCATATTCGACATTTGGATATCTCTTTCTGTCAAAACGGTTAAAATCTTCTTTCTCAAAAGTTTCTGTGATTTCAAGAGATCTGTCACCTCTGAAGTTATAAAATATAACAGAATCTCCATCCACAATAGTGCCAACTGGTTTTCCATCTTTCTCAATTACAAACGCAGGAATATCCTGATCAATAGCTCCTGTCTCTTTTCTGAGTATTTCAACAGCTTCATGCGCTGATTTAAACATTCTCCCTTCTCCAAGAACATGGGTTTTCCACCCTTTTTCAACCATACTCCAATTAGCGTTATATCTATCCATTGTAATAACCATTCTGCCGCCGCCAGAAGCAATTGCGCAGTCAAAAGAGCTGTTCCTAAGAGATGATAGAAAATCTTCAAAAGGATCAATATATTCCAAAGCAGATGTTTCACCTACATCCCTTCCATCAAGGAGAATATGAACACGCACTTTAGAAGCGCCATCTTCTTTTGCTTTAGTGATCATTGCTTTAAGATGATTATTATTGCTATGAACATTTCCATCAGAAAATAGTCCTATAAAATGAAGTGTCTTACCTGTTGTTTTTACATTGGAAACAAGTTTATTCCAGATATCTCCTTTAAACATTTTTCCTGTTTCAATTGATCCGCTGACAAGCTTTGCCCCTTGCGCATAGACTCTGCCGCATCCCATTGCATTGTGGCCTACCTCGCTGTTCCCCATATCGTCATCTGCAGGAAGCCCAACAGCTGTCCCATGCGCTTTAAGCTTTACAAAAGGATAAGTACTTTTTATTAAGTCAAAATTTGTCATAAGAGCTGCAGCTACAGCATCTCCTTCTTTATATTTACCAAAACCTACGCCATCCATAATAACAAGAACAACAGGTCCTTTTCTTTTTGTAAAATTAGTCTTTTTTGTAAGAGGTTTGAGCATTATACGGCTCCTTTAATATTTATTTAATTAATATCTTACCACAAACCAGGTTATTTTGCGATATGATTCCAACAAAAATTTACAATTTCACCTATTTCGATTTTTATTTAAATAGGGTAAATTACAATTTCACCTCTATTGATTTTTTATTTAAATAGGATAAATTGTATATCGAATGATAAAATTTAAAGCAGCAGATATTATTGCGATACTACTTTGTTTGATAGTAGCATTCGTTGCAATTTATATTATATATGGTAATTACTCCCCCCCTGAACTTCTTGAAATATCTTATCGTGATGGTACATTGGTTTATCCACTTAGTCAGGATAAAGATATTTATGTAAAAGGGCCTCGGGGCAACTCCACAATTATTATTAAAAGCAAACAGGCATATTTCCAATACTCACCCTGTCCTGATAAGTTATGTGTAAAATCAGGAGATCTTGTAAAATCAGGAGAATGGGCAGGTTGTCTTCCCAATATGATTTTTATAAGAATTATAGGAGAAGAAAAGGTAAAAACAGAAAATGAAAAAATTGATGCACTCTCTTACTGAGAATAAAGAAACACTGCCGCTTCTTGCAGCATGTTGTATATTTCTTTCCATGATTGAGTATATTATCCCAAAACCAATTATTTTTATGCGATATGGAATTGCCAACATACCTATTATGATTTCTTTGAAAATATTTTCACCTGGTATGACAATGATTCTTGTTTTGTTAAAAATTATAGGTCAAGGAATAATAACAGGGACTATTTTTTCTTATATATTTTTATTTTCTTTTTCAGGTTCTCTGGCAAGCGGACTTGCAATGATATTTATTTATAAAATATTCAAAGATAAAATTACAATGGTAGGAGTCTCTGTCGCAGGCGCTTTTGCAAGCAATATTATCCAGCTGATTGTCGCAAAATATTTTATATTCGGAAAAGCTGCAATAATTATGGGACCGCCTATTATTCTTATAGGTACAGTAACTTCTGTTTTTGTAGGTATTTTTGCAGAATTGTTTATTTTAAAATCACAATGGTTAAAAACAAAGTTATTGAATAATAAAGGTCAGCATGTTTAAAAATATTAAGCCAGGTATCTGCTTCTTAACCGGAGTAGCGATTTTTTTCCCTTTTCTCTTTACAAGTAATTTAATTATAAGATCTGTTTTTGTTTTTATTGTTATTATTCTAAATATTTTAACAGAAAGAAGATTTCGCATTTTACCTAATATATTGCTTTTATTGGCAATAATGATTGCAAATATTTATCCGCCTGATGGCAAAGTTTATTTTGAAGTTGGCCATTTTTATATTACACAAGGGGCAATATTTTCTGGTTTAAAAAAAACTTTATTACTGATAGGTTCGGTATATATTTCGAGATTTTCAGTCAGAAAAGAACTTGTATTTCCAGGTAAAACCGGTGCTCTCTTTTATAGGATCTTTTTTTATTTTGAAAAGTTAACTGAACTTAATTTAAAATTTAATAAAAATATTATAGAACAGATAGATTTCAAACTTATTGAAATTGAAAAATCGACTTCTATTGACCATGCAGGCAAAACAAAGAATCACTCTTTTAATATAAAACCTGGCTTAAAACAGATACTTTTTTTTATAATAATAAATCTAATTTTTTGGGGACTATTTATTGGTTCATATTGACTTGTGGCGGAGATGATCCCCCTTCCCATTTCTCAATATCATCTTCTGTAATTTCCCTTTCATATACAAATGAAAAGAGATATTCAAAATCTTTAGGATCAAGCTCAAGAAAAATAAGACCAAAAAAGATACTATCTCCATTTCTAAATTTTCTCATGACCCTGCTAATTATTGGTATAGTCGTTGAACCAAGGATAAGATCAATTTTTATATCTGAATAAAGAAAAATTGATTTCTCCAGTTTTTTAGAATTTGATTCAAATAAAAGTCCGGAAGCACTTATATCGACTATTGTGTTTTCATATTTTTCCTGGACTTCCATTTTTCCCTGATTAAAATACCCGCTAACCTTAAGTGAAAATGCCAGAACTTTTGAAAATTGATATGCATATTCAAGAATATCTTCTTTTATTTTAGTTTGCTTTATCCCTTTATTCTGAAGATGTATATGTCCTACTACATATTCAAGATATAAGATAGGGCAATATAGTTCTGAATGAACACCTTTTAAATATTTTTCAGCATTACTTGTCTTAAGCAGCTTATTTGCATCGGGAATATAGCTATCTATATTATCTATTGTGATTATTGGAATATTTTCTATTTCCAAAAATTGAGGTAACTCTTTATTGACAGATGGAATATATAAAACCTTCCCTGATTGAGCAAGTAATTTCTCTTCTATAGAGTCAGGTTTCTGCTTGCGATATGTTATGATATTGACATTACTTACAGATTCAAGTATTTTTTTTCTGAAATCATTTACCAGTTGCTGGATATCATTTACCGGGAATTCTTCTGTATTAAATTCAGGATAATCAACAGCATTATATTCTTCTGTTTTAGGAAAATCGAGTTGGAATTTTTCCCCTTTCATATTAAAAACAATTTTGGAATTTTCAGGAGGAACTACTCTTATATATTTTCTGCTTAAATTCTTATATATTTTTGTTGGATAAGAAACAACAATCTGATTATTTGTTATTTCAGTTGTTATTACAGAAAAATTCATTACATGGCTAAAATATGAAAAATATATAGCAATCTTATCATTTGTAGTAAACAGTTTTATATCTTCTTCTGAAAGCTCAATTTTTACATTTTTTTCAAGATTATAACTTACTAGCTTTCCTGCAATATTTTTTTTCTTCATTTGTATATTTACAGGAATTTCCTTATCTAAAACTGATTTTAAAATAAATTCTGTTTCTATTCTGTTTGTTTCAATGCCCAATTTATTACCTGCCTTATAATACTAAATTAGTCTTAAACCTGCACATCATAATCCATACCTGTCAAAACAATATACTTTCTGCCAGCCACTTGCAGTACTTGAGCTTTTGATCGAGGTATATTGATTATATCAGAATTTATAGATCTCTGGCTCAAATTTTTCATCGCCTCTGCTGTATTCAACATCAAGCATTCCAAGATCCCCATAAAATTCTTTTACCTCAAAACCATCTTTTGTTTCTAAAAGGAGAATTGATCCTTCTGTTCTGTTGTTGTCTTTGTACATTCGCAAATTTAGTCTTAGGCCATCTTTAGTACGAATTACCCTGCCTATTCTGATATTATCCGGAATTTGCTCCTTTTCTATATATGAATCAAAGATATTTTTAAGAAAAAAATGATTTTCTTCTGATATTATAGATGAAGGTATATTATCTTTTCTAAGTTCATTAAAAAATTTATTTATAAAATCTCTATATAATTTATTTTTAACTTCATCTCCTGCCTTATTTGAAATAACAAGAAGCGATCCTATTTCGAAATCCTCTGGTGTTACAATACCAATATTTTGCTCACATAAAAGATAATGGGTGCTTTCTACTCTTGCTGGTGCTGGTCTGTTTTTTTGATTTGAAGAAAACATAGACTCTGAAGGATTAGGCGCTATAGGTTTTTTATCATTATTTTTTTCATCAGGTTTAGAATCTTTATTATATTCTGTGCTAATATTTTCATCTTTCTGTTCCTGTTGCAGTGATGCTTCTTTTTCGCGCTTACAGGATATTGCCAAAAATATATATATTAGAATTATTAAAATTATCTTTTTCTTCACAGTTTAAGTATATCATATATTTTATATATGTCCATAAGCGTAAAATCTCAATTTCGTGGTATTAAAAATTAGCTTTATATTCTTGATAAAACAATCAAAAGAATTATTACTGCAAGAGAAAGAAAAACTGCTGCACCCATTAAAAACCATGATGGTATATTTTTTGGTTTTTTAATATTCTCTGTTAAATCAGAATTGCTATTTTCCGATTCATCTCCAAGATAACCGCATGAAGGACACCCTTTAGTAAAATCATCTGTTTCACCTACATAAAAACACTTGGGGCACCTTACTCCTTTAAAAAACCTTCCGCAGAAAGGACATTTATCTTTATTTGCAGGAACTGTTTTTCCGCAATTTTGACAGACAAACTCTCTTTTTTTTGACACTCACTTTCTCCTGAATGCAAGAATTGTTAAATCATCATACTGTTCATCTTGTTTAAGATTTGAATAAATATCATATCCAGGATTATCTGTTGTTTCTATTGGGTATGCAAAATAACGTCTATACTGATCAAAGTATTGTTTTAAAAAATTATTTACTTTTTTATCTATAGTAATTTTATTATCAGATCTTGCAGATGGATCAAGTATTATTCTAAACATTTTTTCCACAGAAACCATTGCCATAATAGCTTGCTCCATTGTTCCTTCACATGATGTAAAATCAAATGTAACCAGTTCATTTTCAATAGGATTGTGATGTTTTTCAAGTTTATAAGTTGATTTATTAAAGACTGCATTTAAAATATCATACAATCTTTTTATTCCAAATTCTTCATTTCCTGCGCCAACCGCATGATTGTCATGCAACTCCCCTTCCTTTAATCCAGGTTCACTGCATACTATCTGTTCGAACCTGCTGTTTCTAAACATTCTTTTAGCTTCTTCTATACCGTCAGTAAAAAACAGGAAAGCATCTCCTCTTTCAACTTTCATTTTAACTTGCTGGAATTTATCAGAAACCATTACTGATGGGAAAACTCCTGATGCAGGAGATTCAGGAAGTGTTATCTGTTTCATTCTATTTTCTTTTTTGCTGTAAAAGTGGACAATACTATCACCAGCATTGCATAAATAACTTTCTCCTGTTCTTACATTAACTATAGCAAGTACTAATGTTGCAAATCTGCCTTTAAATCCTCGTTCCTCAAGCATGTCATTAATGTTTATTACTACTTCAGAAAGATTGATTTTTTGTTTACTGTTCCAATGCCTAAAATAGTTCAAGAAAATTGTAGCAACTTCCACCATGATCAATGATGCAGGTACACCTTTTCCTGCAACGTCACATTTTATGATTGCAAAGTTATCATTATCAAGTTTTAAATAATCAAAATAGTCGCCTGATACACCTTTTGCACCTTCATAATATCCAAAGAATTCAAATTTATCTGTGACCTCTTTTCCTGTTGTATGTTTGTTTCCGTTGCTATCTTTTTCAAGAGGAATAAACATCTTCTGGATCTCTTTTCCAACAGTAAGGTCTTTACCTGCTGCTGCTGCTTTTACAAGACCTTCGGTCATCTGATTAACTGTTTCTGCGAGAAGGAATATTTCATCCCTCGATTTTATTGTTATAACGTGGTTTTTTAATGTCTCTTTATCTTCAGTATCACGGATAACCTCAAGTCCTTTTACCAGCTTGCGGATAGGGCTAATAATGATCGCTGCAAGAACAAGAGCTCCAATCATTCCAAATGTAATTGCAATTGCAGCAATTACAACAGTTTGTTTTATAAGAGCAATATTTGCGTTTCTTATTTGTGTAATGATACTGCTGGTTGATACTCCAATCCTGACAACTCCTCTAAAATATATATCTTCTCCTGGCTGTCGATAAATAATAGGTTTATAAAAAATGTAAACCATGTCCTGGATATTATATGTTTCTGTATCCAAATGTGGATAGCTATATACATCTTTTCCAATATCTCTTAGTGTTTTAGTTATTGCCTGGTCATACTCCCTTATCTGATTTTGCAATTCCTGCAGAGTTGTTTCGTTTCCTGCCCTGCCAATAAGGCTTCTTGCCTGCTGTCCAAGTCTGTCAACTTCCTTAGAATAAGTTGAAACTCCTGATGAAGCTTCAGTATTTATTTTTCCTTCAAGATCTGATATCATAGCAGACACAGCATCAACAACTCTTTCTCTTCCAGGGATTATTTCTCTGGCACTAATTTTGGAATATATATTTGGATCATCAGTTACCCATAAGAAATCATGTCCGATTTCATTTCTTGAACTTCTTCCTGTTATAGTTACATATCTGGAATCAAGCATAGCTTCTCTTTGTGATGGCAAGAGTCCAAGTTCGATCATATTCGCACTGGGCAAGTATGATCTTGCACCATATGTTAGACTTTCCAGTAATACTCCTACTTGCTGCTGAAGTGAAATAACAAGATTCTTCCTTTCTGTCTCCAACATGAATCTTCCAAGCGGGAGAGCTATCATCAAAACAACAGCAAAAACAATAGATATTACAAAAAGTGTAAATTTTAATCTTAACCCCATTCCCTTATTTTTGATTTTCATAATCCCCTCTTTTATTTCCTTGCTGTAAATAGGAATACCTTTCATTATGGCGTAAATATCTTTATTTAGTTGTCTTCGTTCATTATAAGCTGCTTTAATTCTGGAAACTGAAACAACTATTACAAGGAAACAGAATGCAAGAATAAAATAAAAACCTGCTCCGCCTAAACTAAATGTAAACATTTTACGTTTAGCAGGTTTCCAAACTGTTTCCTGATCAGAAATAAAATATCCAAATTTTACATTACCTGAAGGTTCAAGCCTGATTGCAGGCTTGCTAAAATAAAGACCACGTGTCGGATGAATAAGTCCTATCCTATATTCTCCTTCCTGAATATCGAATAGATTAAAATCTTTTATAAGCCTGTCGGTTTCTACATTATAAGCGCCTTCATTAAGATAAAAAGTATAATCCCATGGTTCCTCTCCATCCCTGTCAAGGATAATGGTATGTATATTTCCGCCAACAGAGAAACCTCTTCCGGTTAAAGTAATATTTATTCTATCAAGCTGATCTTTTACAGCATTTATAGCTGTAATATATGTTACAGTCACATATTTGTTCAGCCTGAAAATTGTTTGTACTGGTTCTCCAATATTGCCTGCTTCATCAACTGCTGCAACAGAAAAACCCCATATTCCATTATCCATACCGCTTGCATCGAAATATGAGTTTTTAATAACATTTTTTTTGTCCGGATTTCTAATCCTTCTCATATATGTGTTTTCATCTATATCTCTGCGATAGTTTTCATCAAGATGTTGAATAGTATATATGTAACCTGAAAGCGGTTCGTTATCCGATGGTCTCCATTTTATCCTGATATTATTTGATAATAAGAATCCATTATCGTCTTTAATAAAATCTTCGATTATAACCTTTTCAGGCGGCTGCGTATCTCTGTATATGGGCATTACAGCAGGTTTAGACCAGTTGCCTGCATAATCTGTTGCAACCAGATATATATACCATTGCCCATCCTCTTTAATAGTTACTTCTCCCCTTAGCTGACGCGAAGTATTCATTATTCTTCTGGGAGGTTCTCCATTTATATCTCTTCCAACCGAATAACTAAACCCGGCTATACCCGAAGAGTCTTCAGGAAGATTCCATGAAAAAGTATATTTATCAAACGATGTTCTTCTATTAGCTATAAAATTTGTTGGTGTAATAACAGGAGTATCAACTGTTTTGTCAGGAGCGATCATTATTATTCTTGAGACATTTCCAACTCTGTTTTCCCAGAAAATATACATTGTCTCCCCTGCATCTATCATCTGTCCGAATGTTGAATTCCCTCTCATGTCAGAAAGATCTCTTTCTCTCCAGAGAATTCCATTAAAATCAGCAAAAATTATGCTGTTATCTCCCATACGGTTATCAAACCAGGTAAGAACAGTTGTCCCCATATATGAAGCCACTCTGGGATAATTACAAGCTCTGTTTCCTCTAGATATTCTTTCAGCAGAAGTAAGAATATTTCCATTAAGATCAAGTTGGAGATAATAGATTTGAGGGTTTGCTTCATTTATATTTCTTCTTTCCCAGGCAAGCTTTATCATATTGTCTTCAATAATAAAATTGGGTCTTTGGTTATCAAACTCGCCGGATTCTAATGATCTCCCTGAAATAGTTTCATTAAAATCTGTAATTCTTTTTGAACTGCTCCATGTTCTTCCGCCATCAGTGCTTTTCTTAAAATATAGCTGATATGCTGAACGCCTTAATATTATAAAAGATTGAAATATAACATATTCAACACCATTTTTTGATACAAAGTGAGGAAGAAAATTAAGCGCAAGATTAGATTCCTGAACAAGTTGTACAAATTCTCCCCATCTCTGTCCATCGTCTGAGAGGGAATAAGATATTGAAAGATTATTTCCCTGCTCTTTTGTTACAAACATTATGAATTTGCCATCTTCTTTTATAAATAATCTTGGTCCTACAGCCATGGTAAAAGTAGCTTGATGTGTTGTCTCTCTAAAGTTTCTTCCACTGTCGGATGATGAGAAGATTCTTACACTGTTAGCGCTTATTGAAGCAGCTATGTATATATCACCATTGCTTTTAACAGCAAGCGAACAAATTGCAACCTCATCGCCTGCATAATTAAAAGGGCCTGCAAATCTTTCATTCCTCACCCATTCTATGCCATCTGCTGTTGTAGCAATAGACAAAAATACAACACCTCTGTTTTCATCATGCTTCACAAACTCATGCCACACTATAGCAGTAGTTCCACCGCCAAAAGCAGTTGTATGGAATCTTCCATTTGAGGGAACAATAACTTTTTGAGCATCCCAGTAGATATCAACAGAAAACAATGATGAAGGTATGAAAAATAAAAGGAGTATTATAAGAGGAAGTATATATTTATGAAATCGCGGTGCTGCAGCGCAGGAGTGCTCTACAGCATCCCTGTGGTGGCCCTGCTTATATGAAATCATATTCTTGATTCAATTCTCCTTTTAAGCTCAAGAAGAGGTGTATAATTTCTATTTCTTGGATCCTGAAGCAACCTTTCAACAATTGTAAGAGAAACATAGAAATTTCCATTAACAAATTCCTGCTCTGCTTGCCTGTACTGCTGCTGTGCATCATTTGAAAGAACAACAGTTGCTGATCCGCCCATTTCTGTCTGCACCCTGTCTTTAAGAGTTGTTATTCTGTTATCATTTGGATTTAGCTCAAATGCTCTGTTAAGATATGCGAGCGCTGTGGGGAAGTTGCTTCTAACATTGCTTGAAACAATTGTAAAAGCTCTTTGATATAGAGTTTCTGCTTCTCTGATTTTTGCAGGATCAGGAGGTGCAGTCCTTATACCAAGCCTGATTTCTGTTCTATTGATTACTTGCGCTATTCCAGGATAGTTAGGCTCTATAACTCTAAGGTCATTAAGGATTATATATGCTTCAGCAGGGTTAACATCAATCATTTGTACTGCAAAATTATATCGTTCTCTAAACAATACATTAAAGTTTTGTTGGTCCTTAAGCTGCATAATTCTAAGAGAAAGAACACTTGCTTCCTGGTTCAAAGGAAAAGGTATAGTTACAAGAAGAAGTTTTTCTTCTGCACGCCCAAGATGGCTCAACATTTCTGTTCTGTTGCCTTGCTGGTTTGCAGAAACAGCACTAAGATAATCGCCTCTTGCAAGATTTAATATTTGAGTCATCTCATTGTAAAGAGGATCTGTTTCTGTAATAACTCTGCCTGTCCTGACTGACAGAGCTGTCTGCACAAGACCAAGCCAGAATTCAAGCTCTGTGTTATTATCTTCATGGTTTACAGTACGCCATAATGTTTGCGAACTTAAAAGAAGGTTTTCAGCATCTCCAAATCTTTCTCTTGCATAAAGATCTTTTGCTTCATTAAGATTTTTTCTGACTGTTTCAATTACAATAGTTGTCTGCTTGTTTAATATTTCATCAGACAACATAAATATTTCCCTGTCACTGTTTGTTCTAAGCCCCGGATCTTCATTTAAATTGAGTGAATTAACATAACTCTCTCTTGCCTGCTGTAAATTTTGTCGCGCTGCATCAAAATTATTTCTGGCAAGATTAGTTCTTGCTTCTGAAATATATCTGTTACCCTGATTCCTAAAGACTTCAGAACGGGTAAGAAGTTCCTGAGAGGTCTGCATATATTTGTTTATTTCGTTACGCAGTGATACAATAGTAACTAAATCATTATCAACATTTTCCGCGCTCTCTTTTACAACAGGATTTGATAAATATTCACCGCCTTCTTTGGATACGGTTGTTAAAACATTTTTAAGATCATTTTCTATCCCGGGAAGTCCTGCCAATATTCTTGTAAAAGTATCCATTGCTCTTTGATGATACCGTGCAATAACTGTGTAGGAACCCTCTCCCTGTCCTATTGTTGTTTGAATACCATCAACCATTTCAAATCCAGATTTTGCTTCTTTCAATTGAGTCTGAAGCCGTTCTGATATTGGCAAATAAGTAATATCTATTGCTGCCCTGACAATTGAAACTGCAAGCAAATTAACCTTTGTTTCATGTTCTCCAAAAAGATTTTTCATATCTGTAGAAAGATTTAATGCAGTATCTACAGAAAAATCTGATGCTTTAAGCCGTGCCATGGATTCTTCATTTTCTTTCCACACTGTATGGTTTATTGAAATCATTACATTATCAGTTATTATCTGATTCCTGTAGGTAATGATATTATTAAAAACTGTTTCTCTGGAGTAATTGTTTTCAATTACATTTATCCTTTGCATAATTTGAGACAATAATAAATAATCGTTACTTGCTTTTATTTTCTTTTCTGATTCATAATACTTGGGTATATAGTTTTGTAACTTATTCATTGTCCATCCGGAGAAATCAAAACCTCTTGATGGGCTTATACTATACCCTTTTAAAGTAATAAGACTATTTCCAATTTCACTATAGTTTTTTGCAATTTCAAAATTAATTTCAGCATTTTGGTATTGTTTTTCACCAAACAGTATTTTTCCTCTGTTAAAAAACAGATCTGAACGTGAAGCAAGAAGAACTGCATTCTCATCAATAACATCATTCCATAGATGATCAATCGCAGCTAAAATGCCTTCCTCTACAGTGCTTGCTGCTCTCCCATTTATAACTGCATTAAATGTGGAAAGAAATGGGATATCATATTCACCAGGTCGCAATAACTTCTCTTTTCTCTGATCAGAAATAGTTGCCACACCTGATATTTCTTCCCGTATTACAGCCATTCTTCCAATAATATTTAGAAGATCATCATATTCTCTGTTATTTAATACTGATTGTATCTCTCTGGATGATTCTCTTGTTGCTCTTTGTGCTGCTTGCGGATAAGTGTTTTGGTATGCAAGTAATGTGTCTATTCTTTCTTTTAACTTTAAGCCTAAATCATCTGCCTCATGAATTATATTTTCCGGGAACTCTTCTGCAAACATTTCCCTATGGAACCCGATAGCCTCTTTATACAATGCAATTGCTTCCCAATATTTTTTCCCCTGAATGAGCACCAAAGCCCTGTTCATTATATCCCTGAACAGGTTGTCATTGTATCTGAATACAATTGTTATTCGTGCTGTTGCCAGTAAAGAAAGAGCCAACTGATCCGGATTAGAATCCATTGCCTGTATATCATTAATAAGCTTATAGCCTTCTGCTATGTCTTTGTCTGTAAAGTCTTCTTTTCGAAGAAGATTCATCAAATTTTCATAATAATTGTTATATTGATTGCGTACATTTCTGACAACAGCCATTAAAGATTCAACTTCATCAAGCCTGTGAGGCTCTTTTTTTACAATATCAGCAAGAATTTTTATAGCTTCATTGAATTTTTTTTCTTCAATAAGCTGTTTTGCAATAGGCAGTGAATCTTCTTTTTTACCACTAGCAAAAATTTGAGCAGCTAAACAAAAAATAAAGAGTAAATAAAATAATACTTTTTTTAAGGTAAAAAGTGTTCTAATGCTTGTAATCCACCCCTCTTCTTGAAATTACATAATTATAGACCTTAAAATCTGCATTTTCTTAGCCATTTTAAAGCTTTTAAACAAGAAAAAACAGAAATAAAGGCTGCAAATATAGCCAATCGACTTTGTTCAGATACTTCAATATCTTACTATATTATCGGCAGCAAAAAAACATATTAAAATAAGTACTTAGTAAACTAAACATAAAAATTTTCCGACTATTTAAATAGCTCGCTTTTTTATGATTTTATGCTATTATTATAGGGAAAAATGGCAAAAAAACTACTTTTGTATATAATTTTATTCATATTATTAGCCTCATTTTCCATATCAGCGCTTGATATATCTGATTTTTACTACAAAGCAGACAATTTCCTGGACTCTCTTTCTGACCCTAATACAGGACTTACTGCATTTCCAACTCTTCTTATACCTTTGGGAGGAAGATATGAGGCAATGGGTACTGCATTTACAGCAGTTGCTGATGATGCAAGCTTTATTGAAGCTAACCCTGCAGGAAGTTCAAGCCTCAGATATACAGAACTCTCTTTTTACCATAATGACTGGATAGCAGATACAAATATCGAAAGTATTGTTTTTACAACAAGACATAATAATTTAGGCTTTGGTTTAGGGGCAAAATTTCTTTATGTTCCTTTTACAGGATATGGTCTTTGGGGTGAACGAACATCACGTGGATACTATTCTGAATCTGTTGGAATAGTTAACCTATCATATAGATTTTTGCCTGGTTACAATTTTTGGGGAATTTCTCTTGGTACAAACTTAAAAGTTGCTTACCGCTATATTCCTGCTGAAATCTATGAAGGGCAATCAGCTGTTTCTGCAATGTTGGATCTTGGAGCTCTTACAAGATTTAATTTTCTTAAATTCTATAAAGCAAGGGAAAAGAATGCATCTTTTGGCATTGTTTTAAAGAACCTGGGTATTGCTCAGTTGGATGATCCTCTCCCGCTTGAAGCAGTAGCAGGAATTGCATATTCCCCTTTAAGACCATGGCTGCTTGCTTTTGATTTTATATATCCAATTTCACTTAACCAGTCAGAACAACCAGCAGAACACTGGGGTTTTGCAGTAGGTACAGATGTGGTTTTTACAGACTTTTTCTCTGTTCAGTGCGGTTTCAGATACAGAGGTTCAAACCCAAGGGTTTCTGTTGGAAGCAAACTTGACCTTAATAATATAAGCTTTAATTTTAACTATACATTAGACCTTACAACCCAGGCTGGCCTTGACAGATTTAGCATTGTTTCTTCTCTTAATCTTGGGGATAAGGGAAGAGGTCTTATTGCCATGCAGGTCGATGAGTATTACGTTGCCGGACTTCTTGCGTATGCAGAAGGCAACCTAAGAGAAGCAGCATTTAACTGGGAAAAAGCAGTTGAACTTGATCCAGGATTTTCTCCTGCAATATTAAACCTTGAAACAGTAAACAGGACATTGCAGGTAGTTGATGAAATGCGGTCAATACAGACTATAAACTAACTAGACAGCCATCTCTCATGACACTATTTTTAATTCCCTGATTTTTAAATCATTTGCTAAACTCAAAATCTTTCCATTGTGAATATATTTCTGTAAAAGGTTCTAAAGCCCTTGGTAAAAGGTTATTTACCCATGCAAGAAAAAGTCCATAATTTATTACTGGTATTCCTGACTCTTTTATTTTTTCAAGGCGGGTAAGCATTGTTGTTCTTGTTATCATGCATGCCCCGCAGTGGATAATTGCCGAATATTTTAATATATCTTCTTCATTGGGAAGAGCTCTTAAAAAATCAAATTCTGCGTTCTTGTCTATAAGCTTTCGAAAAAGAGCAGGTATTTTTACAGTACCTATATCTTCTTCTTTTCTGTGATGAGAACACGCTTCAAGAATAAGGACTCTGGTGTTTTGTGTGTTTTGCTTATCTGTCTCCAAACTCGTCTTCTTTTTATCAATATATTTTTTCAAAGCTGCAATACCTTTAACAAACTCCAAAAGGTCCCCTTTTTTTCTTGCGTAAAGTATTGAAAAAGATGTAAGCATCTGCTTTTGAGGAATATCTAAAGCTACTTTGTGAAAAGCCTGGCTATCTGTAATTACAAGAGCTGGTTTTATTTTTAAAGCATCATAAAAACATTTAACCTTATTCTCCTTAATGACCAGAGCGCCGCAATCTTTGTCAAGGCAATCTCTGATTGTTTCTACTTGCGGCATTATAAGTCGTGCTTTTGGAGCAGCAGTATCAATAGGTGTAACCATAAGAACCAGATCATCTTCTTTAACAATTCCATCCAGAGGAGTTGCCTCAAAAGTAATTTTTTCCTTTAATGAAATAAGTGTCTTTTTAAAACTTTCTATTCCGTTTTTAGATAAATTATCTATACTGCAATATTGGTATTTTTTTGCCCATTCAAGTTTTGAATTATCTGCAGTTTTATCTGCAAAAGTAAGGGCAATAACCAAAACACCATTTTTTTTCAAAATAGATTCTGCTACTGAAAATTCAGATTCTGTAGGTTCTTTATCTATCCTGCTTACAATAACATGAATATCTGCATTTTCAATTCTTTCAACTGTTTTTCTTATTCTTTCTTTCCCTATATCCCCTTCATCATCAAGCCCTGCAGTATCAATTATAGAAACAGGGCCAAGATCATCAAGTTCCATTGCTCTGGCAACAGGGTCTGTCGTTGTTCCTGGTATCTCAGAAACAATAGAAACATCTTTTTCAAATAGATTATTCATAAGGGAAGATTTTCCCGCATTCCTGAGTCCAAGTAAAACAATTCTTATTCGCAGTGCATCAGCTGTTTTCATTTAACCTCCTTCCCAGAGATATATTTCTCATGGGTCTCCTTTTAAGAATTTATGAAAAACGGAGCGCACTCCCTTTCGAAAATGTTATTTTTCGGTCTATTGATGACATGCGCAATGCAAGATCTTTTATGATCTCATTTCCATTTTCATCAAGGCATATTTTGCCAGGATAAATAAGGTAATGTTTTTTTTGTTCAACAGGCGTGATATTAGGCATAAGGACATTTGCCCCTGCTTTGACCATTTTTTCCCTGCCAAATGGATCAATAGTCCCTGCAGCTGTTGTTGCGGGAATATGCGCTTTTGGCAAAAGAAGCCTGAGAAGAGCTGTAGCCCTTATGCTATATTCAAGCGGCATTTTTGGGCTTTCGGCAAGAGGAGTATTATTACTCGGAATAAAAGGACCTACTCCCACCATATCAAGATCAAGTTTTTTACATAAAAGAGCATTGTTGATTCTTGTATCTTCTGTCTCCCCGGGAAGTCCTGTCATGTATCCTGATCCTGTTTCATAACCAAGGTCTTTAATATCCAGAATTGCAGTAATTCTTCTTTCAAAAGGACTATTTATTTTAATCTTTTGATATAGTTTTGGATCAGATGTCTCAAATCTTAGTAAATATCTGTCTGCGCCTGCTTCTTTAAATTTTTTGTAGGTTTCTCTGCTTTTGATTCCTATGCTTAAAGTTATTGAAGCATTATATTCCGTTACTTTTTTTATCTGTTCCAGTATTCTGCAAATTCTATCAGATGTATAGAATGGGTCTTCGCCGCCCTGGAGTACAAAAGTTCTAAGCCCTGAATTATAGCCTATCATAACTGTTTTTATTATCTCATCTTTATCTATTCTGTATCTTACAGCACTTAAGTTGCTTTTTCTTATGCCGCAGTAAAGACAATCCTGATTACAGTAGTTTGTGAATTCAATGAGTCCTCTTAAAATAATATCTTTGCCATGTATGTTTTCACAAATAGAAGCTGCTTTTTTACAGAGTTCATCGGTTTCGGCTGTTTTGTAATAATTTATAATCTCTTCAGTTTCGTTATTATTTAAACTATCAATTAAAGTTCTCTTTTCCATCAGAAACTTCCTTAGGATCAGATTTTAATTTTGAGACTTTGGAAAAAGATCACTTATTTCCTGGGTCAAAATCTTTTTATATTAACAATATACAAAATATCTAATATATGTTCAATAGTTAGTTTTTTTGCTGCTTTTTTGTTTTAATAAAAGATAGGAAATAAATAAATTTGTATCTACTTCAGCCACAATATTAATTAAATCAATTTCTTTAATTAATGCACTGGTTTTTTCAATACTCATCATAATTATTTTATTAACAAGTTTTCTTTGTTGTCCTGAAAGTTGTTTTTTTAATAATCTTTCAATATATAAAAGAAATTGATTTCTTTCTTCCATATTTTCTTCAGATATCATTTCGCTAAATTCATTATAATCTACGCTATTCAAAATAATATCTTCCACATTTTTCCCATTTATTTGAACAAGAAAAGATTCAAGAGCAACAATAAAACTGCTTTTGCTAAAAACTATTCTATCGACTATTCCTCTGTAATGGGCTCGAAGTTTTGAAGCAGTTGTTGTTTTTCTGTATTTACGCCCTAAATAATTATAACATATAACAGCAGATACGATTCCAAGTATAATTTTATCAACAACAATAGGAATTGGAATCTTTATTGCAAAAGAAAAGAAAAAATAAGCAACAAGAAAAACAAAAGCAGATATTAGAAATCTTGGGATAAATTTAGATTCACTTACCCAGTTATTAACAGATTCTTCTACAATCCTATAAAGCTCATTTCTAAAAGCTGTAAGGCTTTCAATTACAGGTTCTTCCCCATAACGCCCTTCAAGTTGAAAAGAATTTCCGCTTGATATCACTTTATCAAACTCTTTAAATGGATGGAGATAGACTCCACCGCCATTATGCTTCCTGATATGAAAAACATAAATAATATTATTTACAGCCATAGAGACAAAATAATAAGCAATAAAAATTATGTCAACAGCATTTATTAAAAAATTACATATATGACATTTGTTGTTTATAAGCCATATCCCAAAACAGATACTCAAATTCCACACTGGAAATAAATATTTCTTCGATCTT
>Ga0123353_10001016_pt1 | contig 34341 bp, 28 predicted proteins | sample TergutLab28metaG_3_FD_92763 | JGI IMG/M metagenome (GOLD analysis project Ga0123353, IMG submission 92763) | Labiotermes labralis P3 segment gut microbial communities from Petit-Saut dam, French Guiana - Lab288 P3 | ecosystem: Host-associated > Arthropoda: Insects > Digestive system > Gut ... | reverse complement strand
ATTCTAGTGCGCGCTGGGATCAAAATTCAAGGAGGAAATGACAATGGTTATCCAGAGCTACGAGGTCAAGACCAGCTCACAGCGCACTTTTTTGTCGGTTGAATCGACAAATATGCTGGCAACACGCGAAATCCGTATCCCGCAAAATGCAAATCAACCACAGCACGCAGGGCAAGCACCCGGACCGGACGAAGCAAATTTACAGTTGGAGAGACTACACGGCAGACACCACAGAAGAGGAGGCGAAGACGGGCATTTCAGACGAATGCACAGAGAGAGCGTTGATGAAAGAATCAGAGAACTGGCAAGAAAGCTTGCATCATCAACACAAGGAACAAGCTCAAGAAGAACACAAAACAGAAGACCGCCACGCACTCCGCAGGAGCTGAAAGCAGAGCTTATGCGGATGATGATTGAACTGCTTACCGGAAAAAACTCTAATTCATCCAAGTCACCGGAAAAGCCGGAAAATGAAACCGGAAGGAGCAATTTTGATTTATCGAGCTTCTTTGGCGGTGGATTCGGCATTGGATTCGGCAATGCAGCAAACCGGCCTCAAGTCACTGATGGCTGGCGTGTTGAGCATTTCCAATTTGAATCCGAGCAGGTTTCCTATCAGGCACAAGGCATAGTGAAAACAGCAGACGGAAGAACGATCAATGTAGATATCAACATGTTTATGTCACGGCAGTTTGTCTCATATATGGGAATAAATATTGAGACAACCAGACCGATAGACCCGCTCGTTATTAATTACGGCGGTACGGCGGCGTCTCTGATGGGTGACAGATTCATGTTTGATCTTACATCGGACGGCAATTTGGACAGCCTTGCGGTTCTTGGTGAAGGCAGTGGATTTTTGGCGATTGATTGGAATGGTGACGGTAAAATCCATGACGGCAGTCAACTTTTCGGACCAAGCACCGGTTGCGGATTCAGCGAACTCCGGCAATATGACAAGGACGGAAACGGTTGGATCGACGCAAATGATGAGATTTTCGACAAACTCGTTGTCTGGCACAGAGACAAAGACGGTAATGACACAGTCTTCACCTTGAGAGAGCTTGGAATTGGCGCAATATACCTCGGCGATATAGCTACCGAGTTCTCCTTTAAGGACGAAAATAACCAAACACTGGGAATCATGCGCTCCACAAGCTTTTTCCTGAAGGAATGCGGCGGAGCCGGAACCGTGTCACATATTGACATGATGATCTAACCGGAAAGACAAGGGGACGGTTCATCTGTCCTGATCCGGGAATTTAATCAAATCATCAATTTTCACTTCCAAACCCGATGCAATTGATTTATTCGCTGCAATACCTGTCAGTACAGACATAGCTCCTGCGACATGTGAAGCGGCACGGTTAAGCGGGTCAGGTTCGGGGATACCGAATATATCGTTTAGGAGGATAGGGTCACCACCGCCGTGACCTCCCTCCTTTTCTGTGATTTCAACTGTGTAAGGGTTGCCGAACATAGGGTACACTCTTAACGCTGTCTCACCTAGCGCACCTTCATTTTTCTTCTCGCCACCTGCGTTTATATATGAGTTCTCTTTCACATTAAGCTCGATGCGGCCCTTTGAACCGTTAATGCTGACATTAAAGCCTTCCCACGGCATATATGCATTTAAGGAGTAGGTCAGGATTGTGCCGTTTTTATACTTTACCAACACCCCCATCGTATCCTCTATTGAGATATCATCTGCAAAAACGCTACGGTCACGGATATAGCCGCTGTCCTCTTCGGCGTTCAGATAAAGCTCACGCAGTGTTTCATCACTCTTAAGGTCAATTGCAAACGGATCGTCTTTTGCTGCTTCGCTATCCAAACATCGGGAATAGAACTTGTCCACACCGCGCTTTTCTGCGTTGCTTCTGCCATAAAACTTCAAATCACCATAAGCGAATACCTTTGACGGGTGTGTATCGAGCCAGAAGTTTACAAGATCAAAATGGTGGGTGGATTTATGCACCAACAGCCCCCCGGAGTTAATCTTGTTGCGATGCCAGCGACGGAAATAATCCGCGCCGTGTCTTGTGTCGAGCAACCATTCAAAGTGTACCGAAAAAACTTCGCCAATCACATCGTTCACAAGTAATTCGCGAACTTTAGTATTATGTGGTGCATAACGGTAGTTGAATGTAACGCGCAAATCACGACCGGTGCGTTTTTGACAGTCTATAATCGCTTGAGCCTTTTCCTCGTCGGTTGTCATAGGCTTTTCGGTTACTATGTCACAACCCTTTTCCATAGCGCGGATTATGTAATGGTCATGTGTTCTGTCAACACTTGTGACAATGACACAGTCGGGTTTTGTTTCGTCGAGCATCCTATCAAACTCAGTATAGAAATATGTCGGAACAGATGAAACACCATACTCTTCCTTCAGAAGCTTATTGGCATAATCCATTCGTGTCTGCGAAATATCACAGAACGCAACAATCTCACTTGTTTCCATAAAGTCCGAAGCTATTGCTTCATAGAAAAAGCGAGCTCTGCCTCCTATTCCAACTTGCGCATAGCGTTTTTTCATTTTTTTGATTCCTTATAATTATTTGTTAAACACCAAGATTGTCGAATTAAATTCCTTTCACCCTTTGGGGTGCGTAATACCCAAAGGGATGAAAAATTTGGCGGAAGAGGTGGGATTCGAACCCACGGTAGGTTGCCCTACACCGCATTTCGAGTGCGGCTCGTTATGACCACTTCGATACTCTTCCGCATATGTTTACGACAACCTTTCTTCGACTTCCTTGAAGTTCATCATATCGACGTTTTCTCGCAGCCAAACTGCAAGACCGTTGTCTGCCGTGTATTGATATTTATCGATTTCTGCCATGACTTCTTCTGCGATTCCCATGTCATAAACTTTACAGGCCTCAAGGAGCTTTGAGAGCAGGTCGCTGTTCGGTTTAGCCAATTTTGGCTTTGATGTGTCATCTTCAACGAACAATGATAGCACATCGTCGATATCATCGATAAATCTCCCTGTCGCTTCCAGAAATGCCGGGTTACGTTCAAGGATTAAATCAAGGTTTTTGTCAACTGCCGCATGTTCAAGGAGTTCAGCCTCTTTACCGATTTCATCCGCAAAAATATCATAACTTGCGCCTTTGATTCCATGTACTTTAATCTTATAGTCCGCAATTTCGTCTTCGGTGACAGTCTCAACCGCTTCGAGCATGGCGCGGACGCTTTTTGCATATGAGCTTAGAATCTTCAAGTATGTTTTTTCGTCGCCGTGATATCTTTCGAGTCCTTTTGCTATATCCAACCCGGCTACTTCGCTGCTTAACACAGACTGCCCGGCTTGTTCATCACCCTGCTGTCCGGAGCTGCCTTGTTCATTTGAATTTTCTGCTGCTGCCTCCTGCCTTGCCGCTTCAATCACTTCGGGCGGCTGCTTATCGCGAATAAACTTATTCAGGACGAGATTCATTTGCCTCAGGTCTATAGGTTTGGATACAAAGTCATCAAAACCGTTTTCCAAAAACATATCCGCCTGCCCCGAAACAGCGTTTGCGGTCAATGCCACAATCGGTTCTTTGTATCCCATATCGCGCAGGATTTTCGTTGCTTCAACGCCATCCATCTGCGGCATCATATGATCCATAAGTATAATATCGTATACTTCTCCGCTCTTTATTATATTAATCGCAGCAAACCCGCTTTCAGCCGATTCCATTGTTAGCCGGTATGGTGTCAAAAGCCCTTTTGTTACATATATGTTTGTTTCCACATCGTCAACGATTAAAATCCTGCCATAAGGCATCGGTTCTCTCGTTATTTTTATCTTACTCATTTGCGCTCTGCTGAAAGCACGGAATTGCTGAAGGTTTTCAACGACATCCGGACCCAATTCATCGTCGCTTACAAAGTCCTGCGGCAGATACACGGTAAAGGTGGAGCCTACGCCCGGTTCACTGTGTACGGTGATGCGGCCACCCATCAAATCAATCAGATTTCGCGTGATATTCATACCAAGCCCGGTGCCTTCGGTTGCGCTGTTGGCTTCCAAATTAAACCGGGAATATTCATCAAAGAGCTTGCTCACCTGCTCTTCAGTCATACCTTGTCCCGTGTCACTAACGGTGACTACCAGCATTATCTTACCGCTGTTTTCTTCGGTTTCCACTGTGTTGATTGTAAGGCTTACCGTTCCTGTATCCGTATACTTAAAGGCATTCGAAAGCAGATTATTAAATATTTGTTTTATTCGCAACTCATCGCCCGACAGTTGTGCGAGCATATGCTCGTTGATATTCAACTCAAAGTTAACCCGCTTGCTGCCTATACGCATCATATTCAGTTGAGCCGTGTCGCTGACAAGACTGGCAATATCGTACCTGTACTTTTGAATTTCCAGCTTACCGGCTTCTATTTTCGAAAGGTCAAGTATGTCATTGATAATGCCGAGCAGCATTTCACCCGAAACATAAACTTTTTCAAGAGCTTCCCGTGTGTCTGCGTCAAGTGTTTCTTTATAGAGTTGTATCTCTGTAATGCCTAAAACAGCATTCATCGGTGTACGTATCTCATGGCTCATCCTGCTGAGAAAAGCGCTCTTGGCGTTATTTGCGTTTTCGGCTTCAAGGCGTTGATACTCGATTTCGTTGATAAGGTTTCTTGTTTCTGTTATATCCAAAAGCGCGCCGGCTACATGAAGGGGCTTGCCGTTCTCGTCGCGGATAGTTTCGCCTGTGTCACGATAATACCCCCATTCTCCATTTTTCTTTTTCATCCGGTATTCAACATCAAATGGTGTTTTCCCGCTTGTGTCCTTAAGGTGTCTATCAAAACTTTCAAGCACCCTGTCTTCATCATCAGGGTGTACGCAATCAAGCCAGTTGTTGAAGATGTCAGGGAAATCAGTTGTGTCGGTATAACCCAGCAGTTTCCTGAACTCGTCCGACCAAGTGACAGATTCTATGGGATCGTCCGTATCGGCAAATGTAAAATTCATATTCCATAAACCGATTTTTGTTGCTCTCACCATCAGGTTTAATTCCAGTAATTGATTGTCCGCTTCGCTTCGGGCGTCTATCAATGAGTCCATTGTTGTGCGCAGGTATTTTGAAGTTCTGGCGATAAATATATTAAATATTATAAATATCAGTGAGATAGCAATAAGCACTACAAGAAACAATGTGGTCATGGGGGTATTGTAATCACTTATACTGTCGTGCTTAAACGCGATAGTGTACCACTCAAGTAAAGGAACAGTCCCGATAACAACTGTCCCTTGACGAACATTAAAGACATGAGTTTCCCCGGGTTTAAGAGCTTTAGCATAAATATCAATGTCAATACCCAATTCGCTCATCTCGTCCATTATATGTGCATTGTGCATTACTATTTCAGCATCCCTTGCACCGGTAATTTCTCCCGCAGAATTGAAAATGAAAAGATCCACCTCATCGTCAGTGTTCATATAAACTATGTCGATAAATGTATAAATCTCCAGACCTACAGCCACCATTCCCACAGGCTTGCCTTCATTGTCAATAACCGGTGCATTAATCCACAGTTTAAATGCCTGAGTAATGGGGTTATAATTAACGTTAAAGCTATATTCTTCTGTTTCATAAAGGGTCGCATAGTACCAATAATTGGCAGGGCTATCAGCATCAAGCACATATGTATCATTTCTTATTGTACTGTAAACAATTCTGTCTATATCGTTAACCCAGGAAATCTCGTAACCTTCGGAAAAAAAACTACGAAATGAGTCTATTTCATCCAATGCCAATACCCTAAATAAAGAGTGCTCGGGATCTGAAAAATGCCGTATAATAATCGGTGATTTAGCCATTTTCAGCACCATAGAGATTTTTCCTTCAACTGCGCTTTCAAGGCGTAACCGTTCTGTACTAAGCAGTTGAGACAACTCTACGCCTTTACTCACCCTGATAATCTGCTGCATTGACAAAATAAAGGCCGCGCTACCCAAAACAAGGATTATCGAAAATAGAATAATAGAAAAGGCAACGAACCTGTTTTTTAAGTGGAGTTCTTCCTTATCAAACAGCTTATTACTGAACATACTTATTTTCATAAAATACTGTACCTTTCCGATTGGTTGATTGCTTATCTATAAATCATGTAACGGTAACAAACAGTATTATAGCAAGATTTTGTGGAGATTGGAATAAATTTATGATTCACTATTGTTATTTCACGTCCCAGTGGATATACTGTAGCGGAATACCAAAGCAGAATGCCTAAACGGCATTATGTCGCACAGAGAGGATATTAGCTATGTTTGAACTTTTCGTAAAAGGCAAAACATTACCGGAGGCATATCATAATGCACTTGTTGCGCTTCATGAGAATAATGATGAAGTACCATGCCCCGATTATGACACGCGACAAAAAGAAGCGTCTATGACATTTGTTGTAGAAGAACCGTTATCGGAACCGATGATAAGTAAAATGTTCATTGGCGACCCTCGCTCTCTTGAACAATACAGGCAGGAAATGCTTGACGGAATACTGGATTTCGAGGTTGAAAAAGGTAATTGGGACTATACATATCATCAACGCATGGAAAAGCATATACCGTTCGTTATAGAGGATTTAAAACGAAATGCGGAGTCTCGCAGAGCTGTTGTTCTAATACGTACAGATTACGACATGACAACAGATGCACCTGCGTGTTTGCAGCACATGCAATACCTTATCCGGGGCGGAGCACTTCATTGTAAAGTGTTGTTTCGTTCCAACGACTCAACAAAAGCTACATTTATGAACGCTTTTGCATTAATAATGCTCCAAAAGCGTATAGCCGAAGCATTGAATGTATCGGTCGGCAGCTATACCCACAGAGCAAACAGCTTCCATGTATACGAGCGTGACTACGAAATGTTCGACGGCTACGTCCGCCGCATAAAAGCCGGTGGCGAGCTGACATATGACTTTGAAGACGAGTGGGACGAAATGATGGAAGAAGCAAAGCCGGAGATTGCGAAAATGGTAGAGGAACTGAAGAATAAGTAAGTTACTGTACAAATGTCACCTGTCAAGCAACTATTTCTGGAAACCAGCACGTCATTCTGCGCGTAGTCGCAGAATCCATGTCGCAATTATACTTTATATCCGGGAGAACATTTACACAGCAATAGATTCTGCGACTGACGCGCAGAATGACGGGGGAGCGATGGATTTACTTTTTTGCATACCATGCCTATTCGGGCTTGAGGGGCTTTGCGCCGATGAGCTTAAACGATTAAATCATGATAATGTCAAAGCGGAAAACGGAAAAGTTATGTTTACCGGAGGTATCCGCGATATAGCAAAAGCGAACATAAATACCAGAACCGGAGAGAGGGTTTTGCTTATTATCGGCGAAACGGCAGCAAACAGCTTTGATGAGCTATTTGAAGGTGTGCGTGCCATGCCTTGGGAAAAATACATTCCTGTAACCGGAGCCTTTCCGGTCAAAGGACACTCGCTCGGTTCAAAGCTACACTCGATACCCGACTGTCAGAAAATAATCAAAAAAGCAGTGGTCGAACGCTTGAAATTGGAACATAAAGCACAGCAACTGGATGAAACCGCCGCAAAATATCAAATACAGTTTGCAATCATGGACGATATCGCAACCTTGTACATCGATACATCGGGAGCGGGGCTTCACAAACGAGGATACAGACCGGTCGGCAGTACGGCACCGCTTAGAGAAACACTTGCAGCCGCAATAGTAAAACTGTCAAGATACAGAGGACGTGAGCCTGTTTGCGACCCGTTTTGCGGCTCGGGGACAATACCGATAGAAGCGGCTCTGGCTGCTATAAATCGTGCACCGGGGCTAAACAGGGAGTTTGCGGCAGAAAAATGGGATTGGATAAGTACCGACATATGGAGCGAAGCGAAGAAGGAAGCAAGAAGCCGGGAATTTCAAGGAGATTACGACATTTGGGGCGGGGATATCGACCCGCAGTGTATTAAAATAGCAAATGAAAACGCAAAACGGGCAGGAGTAGCGGAATTAATAAGGTTTGAAACATCTGATGCAACAAGTTTTCAAAGAGAAACCCAAAACGGCATAATAATGACAAACCCTCCGTACGGGGAGCGGGTAATGCAGCAAAAAGAAGCGGAAGACCTCTACCGCCGATTCGGAGTGGCAACGCGCAAGCTCATTGACTGGAAAATGTACATTTTATCATCACACACCGAATTTGAAAGAACCTTCGGAAAAACAGCAGTTAAAAAACGAAAACTCTACAATGGCATGATAAAATGCGATTTGTTTATGTACTACTAAATTTGAAAGCCCTCTTCCCGAAGAGGGTGGAGTGTTACGCCGGGTATTTTTGGGTGCTTACGAAACCCAAAGGGTGATGTTGTAGTAAAATCTTTGTTATAAGGGGCTGTTAACATATGAAGCATCTATTCATTATCAATCCTATTGCCGGGGGGCGGAAGAATCAAGTCGAGGAAACCGGGCGCAGTATCAGGGAGGTCGCGCAGACACTTAAAGCTCCGTATGAAATCTATGTAACCAGAGAGCGCATGGATGCCTGCCGGAAAATCATCGAGGATGCAGAGAAAACAGATGATCTGCGCGTATACGCATGTGGAGGAGATGGAACTTTAAACGAGTGCGCAAATGGTGCAGCGAACCGTGACAATGTTGCGATTACGCACTATCCGTGCGGCACCGGAAACGACTTCTTAAAATCATTCGGCAAAGAAAACGTCAATAAGTTTCGTGATTTACAAGCATTATCATCAGGTACAATCCGGAAAATAGACCTCATCGACTGCAACGGGCGATACGGCATTAACATCTGCTCGGTGGGAATAGATGCACGAATAGGAACAGATGTACATAAGTATAGTAGTATACCGATTATCGGGGGAGCAACAGGATATGTTGTTTCTATGGTTATCAACGTTATCAAGGGCGTGACGCAGAAATTCCATATAACATTAGGCGACACGGTGGTTGATAAAAAAATCACTCTTGCCTGCGTTTGCAACGGTCAATACTACGGCGGCGGGTTTAATCCTATACCCGAAGCAATCCCCGACGACGGTCTTCTTGATATGCTTCTTGTTGAACCGGTATCCAGATTTCAGGTAGCAAAAATAGTAGGCAGATACTCAAAAGGACAGTTCCGCGAATTTCCGGAGATATTTACATATGTACGAGGCAGCGGTATGAAAATAAAGTGTGACCGCACATTTGTAATAAATGTTGACGGTGAGGCACTTTATGCAAAAGAGATTGCTTTTAAGATTGTCCCGAAAGGGGTAAATTTTATATTCCCGGAGGGGTTATATTGAAGATATTCCGGAATATTGAGATTATGTTAAGGTCTAAAGTATCATAAAATAATGCTTGCTATATACGATATAAGCGTATATAATGGTTGAAAGAATTTGGCAATGAAGCGTGAATTCATAAGAACTCATATTTTTGAAGAGGACTGGAAAGATGCAGGTCTTGATGATAATAACTTAAATGATCTTGAAGAAATACTACTGAGAAATCCAAAAGCAGGTGTAGTAATACCGCATTTGTCAGGCGGACGCAAGTTGCGTTTTGCAGTGGGTGAGCGTGGTAAGTCAGGGGGAGTTCGTGTTATTTATATAGATATAGTTGTTCGTGAGCATATATATCTATTGCTTGCGTATCCAAAAAATGTAAAAGCAGATTTAACTTCAAAGCAAAAGGATTTGCTCAATAAGTTAATAGCGGAGATTAAGGGAGGGTAGAAGGTGAAACAGTACGATTATTACGGGAGACTCACGGAGAGCTTGAAGCAAGCTGCAGATCATAGCAGGGGCGATAAAAGCAGGGTGCGTGTGTCTGTTCGAGAGCTAAAAATACCAGAGTATACAGCCGGGGATGTCAGAAGTTTACGCTCGTCTTTGAACCTTTCACAACGAGGATTCGCTTACGCAATGGGTGTCTCGACCCGAACTGTTGAATCATGGGAAATTGGACGCAATACTCCCAATGGATCAGCTCGCAATCTACTATATCTTTTTATTCAAAACAGCACACTTGTTGAACAGTTGATAGAAAGGCAATAATCAAAGAAAGAAGACAGATGAACCGTCCCCTTGTCTTCTCCCCCCTGTCTTGGGTGTTGCCTTCAAAGTAATTCGGCGAAATACGGTGCAATAATTAGATATAGGAAGAACCTCTAACATAACAAACGAGAATCGGGGATAATAGAAGAATATACACAGATTATTGCAAAAATCCGTATTGCTAAATACACGAACATATATTATTATTATAATTGCGTTAGCACTCAAGGTCAGAGAGTGCTAACGCAACCAAACTGTCTACGCTGAACTATGCTCAGCGAGAAGAATAATTAGGAGGTTATGAAATATGGCATTAAAACCACTGGCAGATCGCGTTATTATCAAGCAGGTTGAAGCTGAGGAAAAAACAAAGGCGGGCATCATACTGACAAGTGCGGCACAAGAAAAGCCGCAAATGTATGAAGTTGTCGAAGTTGGTCCCGGCGGCATTGTTGATGGTAACGAAGTAATTATGGTCGTAAAAAAAGGCGACCGTATCATCACGGGCAAATACAGCGGAACCGAAGTTAAAATCGACGGCGAGGAACTGACAATTGTACGTCAGAGCGACATCCTTGCAATTGTAGAGTAGGTAAAGAAGGAGGTAACATTTTAATGGCGAAACAAATAATTTATGGCGAAGAAGCCCGCAGGGCTTTAGAAAGAGGGGTAAATCAACTCTCTGATACAGTACGTCTGACAATTGGTCCAAAAGGCAGAAACGTAGTGCTTGACAAAAAGTACGGCTCACCACTCATTACAAACGACGGTGCGACAATCGCAAAAGAAATCGAACTGAAAGACCCGTTTGAAAACATGGGTGCACAGCTTGTTAAGGAAGTCGCAACAAAAACAAACGATGTGGCAGGCGACGGAACCACAACAGCAACAATGCTCGCACAAGCAATGATCCGCGAAGGCATCAAAAACGTAGCAGCCGGCGCAAATCCGATGGTAATGAAAAAAGGCATCGAAAGAGCAGTTGTTGTTGCAGTTGACGCAATTAAAGCCAACTCAAATCCGGTATCAGGCTCAGAAGACATCGCAAGAGTCGGCGCGGTATCTTCAGGCGACGAAAACATCGGCACGCTGATAGCCGAAGCAATGGACAAAGTATCGCGTGACGGCGTTATCACAGTTGAAGAATCAAAAACAGCGGAAACTTACTCTGAAGTTGTTGAAGGTATGCAGTTCGACCGCGGCTACATCACACCTTACATGGTAACAGACGCGGAAAAAATGGAAGCCGTTATCGACGACCCGCATATCTTAATTACAGATAAAAAAATCTCAAACATTCAGGAAATACTTCCCGTACTCGAAGCAGTTGTACAAGCAGGCAAAAAGCTTGTGATAATCGCAGAAGATGTAGAAGGTGAAGCACTCGCGACAATAATTCTGAACAAAATCCGCGGCACATTCATTTGCCTTTGCGTTAAAGCTCCGGGATTCGGCGACAGACGCAAAGAAATGCTTCGTGACATAGCGGCTCTCACAGGCGGCGAAGTTGTTTCCAGCGAACTCGGCATGGAACTCAAAGATGCAACAATCGATATGCTCGGAACAGCACGTCAGGTAAAAGCATCAAAAGACAACACAATCATTGTCGAAGGCGCAGGGAAAACAGAAGACATCAAAGCCCGCATAGCTCAAATCAACACCGAAATCGAAATAACCACATCAGACTACGACAAAGAGAAGCTCCAAGAACGTTTGGCAAAACTCTCGGGCGGTGTGGCTGTCATTAAAGTCGGTGCGGCAACAGAAACCGAAATGAAAGAAAAGAAACTCCGCTTGGAAGACGCTCTCAACGCAACTCGCGCAGCAGTTGAAGAAGGCATCGTCGCTGGCGGCGGCACAATCTATGCCGTAGCTGCAAAAGCTGTCGACAAAATGCTCGATGGCGTATCCGGCGATGAAAAAACCGGTATGGCACTGATTGCAAAAGCTCTGGAATGCCCGGTTGAGCAAATCGCAATGAACGCAGGAGTAGAAGGTGCAGTTGTCCTCGACAAAATCAAGAGCTCAAACGACGCGGCATTCGGCTTCGATGCGGCAAAACAAGAATACGTTGACATGATAAAAGCCGGAATAGTAGACCCGACAAAAGTCTGCCGCAGCGCACTCGAAAACGCAGCATCCGTAGCAGCAATGGTCCTGACAACAGAATCCCTTGTTGCAGACATCCCCGAACCCCCGCCACCAATGCCCGCAGGCCCACCCGACATGGGAGGCATGTATTAATACGGCAGGCGAATCAAAGATATAATGTAAAAAGTGAAAACCCTCATTTTGAGGGTTTTCACTTTTTCTTGCGTTGTCATTCCTATTTTGGTAGAATAACTGGCATTATATACTATGGAAGGAAAATGTGGAAATATGCGGTTATTTAGCAGAAAAAAACCGGAGTGCGATAAATGCAAGAATGGTATAGAAAAAGAATCGCAAGCAAAGTCTACATTAAATGTAGATGGCGGAGTCGAGGGCTTGGTAAAAGTATTTGAAGTGACTACAAGTATTTCTGAAAAGGATGAGACAATCAAGAAAAGAACATGGATCCATGAACTGTTTGATGATAACGGCATAGAATACGGCATAGAAACAGAATTCAAGAACAAGGGCAGAGAAGTTAACGAGGTTCAATCCATTTACGTCAGACCGGAAGAAAAAGAGGATGCTCTCTTCTTGATATGGAAGTTCAATAAGGCAGAATTCGTCGCACCTGAATATTCACCTGATGTGACGACACAAAACGTGGTAGACGGCATACCGCAAAAGCAATGCTCTAACTGCAACGAAGAAATCGATTTCGATTATCACACATGCCCCCACTGTAAGACTGCAGTTTGATAACAATAAAATTAAATCATCACGGTGCGGATGAACCGTCCGTCCCCCTGTCTGCATACACGGCATACCTAAAGAATGAAAGATTGCGTTTGCGCAATCTTTTCTTAATGTTACACAAAAAAATGGTATAAAGGTGTAGCATATAACCATTTTGGAAGTATTTTTAATGGTTTTATCATGGCAGAAATTCTACATTCGAAGATTAGCAGCAGGGAAATAGTAATATATGTCAAGCACAATGACGCTCCGGTCAGGTGAAGACCTCTATAATAGCTTCCGGGACGGGGACAACGACGCTTTCGAGACGCTGGTATATATGTATGAAGATGAACTGTCGCAGTTTATCTACGGCACCATTCGTGATTTCCACGAAACAGAGCACCTCGTTATTGATACTTTCACTCAGCTTATACTTAACAAAAAAGCGTTTAAAGGAAGTTCGACATTAAAAACCTACATTTTCGGAATCGCAAAAAACCTGATGTCGCAGCACATGAAAAAACGCAAGCGGGAACAACATATATCATTTGAAGAAATATCGAATTTGAACTTTGACAATGGCGAGACCATGTGTAGCTTAGTAGAAAAAAGCGATCGGAAAGATAACCTGATTGCTGCTATGCAGGAACTAAAAAAGGAATACCATGCTGTTTTGGTATTACTTTACTTTGAAGGTATGAGCTACAGGCAAGCCGGGGAAGCAATGAAAAAAAGCGAAAAGCAAATTAAGGATTTGGCATACAGAGCAAAAGCTGCACTTAAAAAGAAGCTGGAACACAATGGCACATTTTAGTAGACTACTTTCTGATTAGATTTACAAAGTCACTTATTTTTACAGAAACGCAGACCTTTTCTAAACTTAAATATTAAATATTTGTGAATAATAGCAAAATTCTTCACAAATTTATCACAAAAACTGCGACTTTTTTCTCTTTATATACACTAATACTCGGGTAGGAAAAATACGAAGTACTATACGGGAGGAGGAATCCAAGTGTTTGACAAGGGGAAAATCGCAAGACAAGCACTTCAACGCGCCGAAGAAACAGAAGTAAGACAAAAACTCACAAGAAAACGCTTAACTATTATATCCGGCGTTTGTGCAACAGGTCTTTGCGTTTTCTTGTTTACATTATCATCAGGTATATTACCGCATAATAACGACCCGGCTTATATACACATTGACGATCCGCAAATACCGCTCGCGGCGTCTATTCCGGACACACTTGCAGAAAGCGAACAAACTATCTGTCCCGTTTGCGGACATGAGTTATCAGAAGACTAAGAGAATCCGGAACATATCCAAGCATTAAAATTTGGTTAAAGGAGAACCGCAACTCCATAAAAAAAGAGGCTGAAAAACGTCCTTAGGGACAACCCCGGAACCCCAACCGGAGAATAAAAGAGGCTGAAAAACGTCTTAACAAGACGACAGGGATGAAAACCCTAGAACAAATTCAGACTATTAAAAGATTATTTAAATAGGGGAGAGATTATAATGACATACGAAGAACAAAGAGCAGCATTTGACGCTGCAGAAGCAGCAAGGGAAGCCGAAGAACTAGCATTGTTTGAAGCCGCCGAAGCAGAAAGACTGGCGGAGTTTGAAGCTGAAGAAGCAGCACGCGAAATAGCAGAGCTTGAAGAATTTGAAGCAGAACAAGCTCGTCTCGAGGCGGAACACTACGCTTTAGAGGAATTACTAAAACCCGGAGCTGAAGCAGCACATGAAAAAGCTGAAGATGACCGATACGAGCAATTCAAACTTGACGAAGCCGCGCGTGAAGCAGAAGAAAAAGCAGAACACTGGCGATTGGAAAAAATACGCAGAGACGAAGACGAAGCTGAATGGAATAGGATTGAACAAGATAGAGAAGATAACTGGGAAACCAGTGCGGAGTATTTAGCATACCTGGAAAATCTTAGATTATGGAATCTTAATCGTGACCGGTTAATAGAAGAATTTGGCGGCGATGAAGAAGCATGGGAGACAGCATGGGATCAATATCAAGAAGACCTCACTGCATATAACACAGCATTATTACAATATCAAAGTGACCTCGCTGCATATAATGCTGCAAAAGCAGCTCATGAAATAGCACTTGCAGCATGGCAATTACAAAGGGACGCAGTCGAAGATGGCTCCCTCAAAGAGTTTACTGTCGCTATAAATGGTAATATTGGACGTAACAATGCAAGCAATGACTTCAACGGCAATGGAACATTTAATATATCCACAGGGATTTCGCTTGCAAGAGTAAGTGAAAACAGTAACATATTCAGGCTAACTGTCAGTAGTGGTGCCTCACAAGGATCCTTTACAATAATTGAAAGATCAACCGGCAATGTGTATAATTTTTCAGTCATTGGCGAAGGTGTACATGAGTTTACATTTACACATGCTAACGGTAATGTAATGACTCAATCTGACATAAACGGTTTTGAACTCAGAGGCGGTTTTGTATCGGATAATATGCCGGTATTAACAGTAAATGCTCCCAACGCACCGACAGCACCGACAAATGACCCGGGTGCAAGACCAACATTTAATGAACCCGGAGACAAACCCGAGCCACCGGAATTCGTCGCTGAAGAATTTGAATTTAGTGGATTCGAGCCTTTTATATTCAATGGCGAGACTTTCGTACGTGCCCCGTTCAACTTTAATCCGGCAGTATTTGAAGGAGACACATTTGCATTCATCGAGGGTGAATTCGTACCCGGCACATTCACATTCATCCCCGGAACGTTTGAGTACATTTTCGTACCGGATATACCAACAACAGTCGTTGAACCCGAACCTGTTGACCCGATAGAAGAAATTGTTGATGAAGAAGCCCCGGATGAACCCGCAGAAGATGAACCTGCAGAAGATGTCGTCGCAGAAGAAGCACCCGCAGAAGACGTCGTCGTAGCAGATGTCGTCGTAGCAGACGTCGTCGCAGCAGAAGCAGTTGCAGATGACGAAGACCCGGTAGAAGACGAACTGGAGTTCGAAATAGACGATGCACCCGTACCGCTTGCTTTCGCGCCGCCCGAGGTTGATGATTATGTACCGGGCATCGAAATTCCCGATGCACCTGTACCGCTTGCAAACCTGCCCGCAGGTGAAGTAGCAGGATTTATAACCACGGGACTTATCCTTGCGACACTGATTGCCGCAGTCGTAGGCAACTCAATCCGCAAGATGAGAACTGAAGAAGCAGACGAGGAAGCGTAAGAGCAAGAAGTTTAATGGGAATAATCGCAATAAAACAAACCAAAGCTAATAAAACATACTGATAGCAGCAGACCTATGGCATAAACTTCCATAGGTCTGCTCATCGGAATGACAACACATTATTGAATATGAGGTAAATTTCAATGAGCGAAAATAATAACGTAACAGAACTGCATGCTGTAGCTGAAATGGAATCAGAAGATATAATGCAGGCGATTCAGAACATGATCGGGGACCTGCTAAAAAATGCTGTTGACAAAATGCAAACATCGGAAGCCGGTGAAAAGCTCGGTGGTGTTCCCGCTGACTTAAGCGAGAAAAACACTTCGGCAGCACAAATGGATATATCCGAAATAAAGAGCTTTGTAAGATTCATGCAAAAATTCATAGACAACATCAATGTAATGATAAGACATCTTGAAACCGGAGACGTAAAACCCGGAGAGACTGATGAAAAATTCATAGAAGACTATATGGCTACTGCCGACACTATTTTAGAAATCGCAGCATTCAGCACAAAGGATAACCTTACGGGATTTTCAAACCGGTATGGTTTTGATAACCGTATAGTTCTGGAATGGAACAGAGCCTGCAGAGACAAATCAACTCTAGGCATCATGGTTTTTGGAGTGGATGGTTTTTCCGGGCAAGAGGATAAAGCAAAGCATGATGAAATGATAAATGATGTTGCGCAGATGCTCAACAAATCAATAAAACGTTCTACTGATTTTATTTCACGCTGGAGCGATGATGAATTTGCCATTTTACTGCCTATAACGGATGTAAAAGGCTCTTCGACCGTTGCCGAAAGGATTCTTGCGGAAATCACCGCCTTAAACATTCCGGGTACGCCTGAAAAAGGCGGCAAAGCTACAGTATCCATGGGTGTTAATGTGTATGCACCGGAATTCGGCGATCAACCTGTCGAGTTTATTGACAAAGCATATAGTTGTTATGTAAAATCAAAAGAATCAAGCAAAAGCACAATAGTTTACGCATAATTTATACAGTTTGGGATATTGACGGCTGCAAAAGCCGAGAGGGTTCGCAATCACTTAATTGAAAATAGAATGGAGGTTGTTATTTTGAGCAACTTGGAAGAAAACAAAGAGAGCAAAGAAATTGAAGATGTAAATGAAGAAAAAAAAATAAAGAAATTCTCGTATTTTGAGCCGATTGCGGGTATAATATTTGCAGTTGTTGCCACCGTGATTTTCTTAGGGTTTCCGGAGATAATTGCTGTTGTTTTTGTCAGCGGTCCCGTTATCCCGACTTTCAATACTGAAGTGATAAGAAGCTTATGGGTCCCCATAATCCTTTGGGCAATTTTCCGCATAGCTATCGAAGTCTTTTACATTGTAGAACATCGCTATACAAAAAGACTCGCTATCACTACACTGATTGGAAATGTTCTTGCGTTAATATGCACACTTGTCATATTCATACCCGTCAGAATAGTTAATATTGAGTATATAAATTGGATAAACACGCATTTCACTGACAACGCGGAGTGGTTTGGAGAAATTCTCGTCAGACCAAATCTTATTATCATCGGCATAATGCTAATTGGTTTAATCCTCGACTCTATCACAGTTTCAGTAAAAGGATTTAAAAGGAAAAAGGACGAAGACACAGACGAAGATGATGAATATGATGCTATTAAAGCTGACGCTGTCGAAGGTATTGATGTCGAAGAAAGTGATGTCAAGGATTTAGTTATCGAATAATATTCAAGGAGTTTTTGATGAGTAAGCACCTAAAGAACAATGTACAAAGGTATCGCCCTTTCGCTGCATTGCCGCTCATCATTCTTGTAATATATGCTCTGTGGTTGGGTCTGCCGGAAGGACAGTATTCGTCTGTATACAGTAAGAGCGGCACATGGGATTTACGGTCATTTAATTTTGACAATGCAACGGCAAGCATCCATGGGCGGGTAGATAATATATCCGCCCCTTTCCTCTTGCCTGACGAATTTTCAACGCGGGAGGATGAAATTTCAAGACGATACCCGTCGATTGGAAGTACTCCGTCTACAGTTCGCGTTCGTTTTCTGCTTCCGTATGATGAATACTATATAATCAGCCGTATCAGCACAGGCTATGCGGACAGGATTTACGTAAACGGGGAGTGGATGCAGGATATAGGCGATACCTCGCCGGAGGCGGCAGGTATTCTATATTCACCGACGATTACATTCATAGCCAAACCCGTAAACGGTGTTATTGAAATCATCCATCAGGATTCTAACTTCATTTACCATGTGCATGGTATTTATGAAAGCGGCATGCCGGATGAGTATAATATCGGAAACGATATCAGCACAGTGACATACACCACTAATATAATTCTCGGCGTATTAATCTCGTTGACAATCGTTTCCTTATTGATTTTTATGCTGCTTCACAGCTACCGCCCCGTGCTGCTCTTTTCCCTGTTGTGTTTGGCATGGTTCTTTTACACGGGTGCAATGGGCGCAAAAGTTTTTGTTACCATTATGCCGTGGTTTACAGACCCGTTAAGGATACGCCTGATGCTTAACATCACACCTATAACGGTGGTGCTGATGGCGGCAATCATCAGCGATATGTTTCCCGGAATTTTTCATAAATACATCATTCGCACAGTGATAGGACTGTTTTCCGCTTGGATAATCTGTTTTATGATTGCGGATATTGGATTTATTCTCAGATATGGGCTTTTGGTTTGTATGAGTATGGCGGCAGTGATTGTTGCGTATGGGATTATCACTATGCTAATAAAAGTTCGTAAACCGGATATATTGACAACGGTATTCATTATAGGCTTCATAATCTTAGGTTATCCGTCAATAAGAGATATTTTAACTTACTTAAATCTTAATGTCGGCGGCATTGATATTCTACTCCCGCCTTTTGGAGGAGCTAACTTTGCAAGGGTTGGTGTCATAGGATTTTTGCTTTGTCAAGCAGCGTCCATTTTTATTGCAACTATGAATGAAATGAAGGAAACCAAACAGCATGAGCAGGAGGCAAAGGAGCGCGAACGAAAAATATCCAACGAAAATGCTGCACTCGAAAGCCTTGCTCGTATGAAAACCGAGTATTTATCCAACATCAGCCACGAAATAAAAACGCCGCTGACGGTTATTTACGGTAATATACAGGAAGCAACCGAGCTGTTCGATGAATTGCGGGTGGAAAACGGAGTTGCAATAGTTGATGGTGAAACCATCCTGAGTTCTTTGCAAAAAGCCCAAAGTGAAATACTGCGCCTGACACGCATTACAGAAAATTCCTTGCGGATATCATCCATGCAGGAAAGCCGTGAGCGTATGCAGATACTTGACACAGCTAAATTCTTCACTGAAAGCGCCGAGTTGTACAATAAAGTAATAGAAAAGAATAATAACACATTAGTAATACAAGTGATGGATAATTTGCCGGCTGTATATGGAAGCGCCGACCTGTTAAATCAGGTACTTGCAAATCTTTTTAGTAACGCAAATAAACATACACACAACGGTTATATTGTGTTGAGAGTTGAAAAGGGTGATTCTCGATTTGTGCGTGTCTGCGTAAACGACACAGGTGAAGGAATACCCGCTGATATTTTATCTGCGATTTTCAAGCGCGGCATATCTTACAGTGACGGAACGGGCATAGGATTGCCAATTTGCAAAGAAATAATCGAATCACACGGCGGAACAATAGAGCTGGCAAGCGAACCCCGTGAGGGAACGAGAGTCACGTTCACCGTACCGGTTTTTGGAAATAATATTTTTGGGAGAGAGAAGTTAGAATGAATACGGATGAATTGAAAAATATCTACAACATTTTACTGGTTGAGGATAACGAAGATATACAAGAAATGAACCGGCGGTTTTTGAAAAGACGCGGCTATGCCGTAAGGCTTGCGTTTTCACTTGCTCAGGCGAGAAAAGAGATGGAAGAAAACAAACCGGACGTCATAGTGCTTGATGTCATGCTGCCGGACGGCAGCGGATTGGACTTTTTAAACGAACTGAAGAGTCAAGGCTTGAACATACCGGTACTGTTGCTGACTGCATTATCCGAGAGCCGCGATGAAGTCCGGGCTTTGGAAGAAGGCGCGGACGACTATTTGGCAAAGCCGTACGAGAATAATGTGCTGGCTGCGCGTTTAGAGGCACTACTCCGCCGTGCCGGGCGTGTTCCCGAAACCGTAACGAAAGGTGCGCTTAAACTGGAAACATATTCAGGGCAAGCTCTGCTCAACGGTGAAAATCTTAACTTGACACGCAAGGAGTTTGATACAATCCTTCTGCTTGCGCAAAACGAAGACGGTCTTCTAAGCACGGAGTCCATCTACGAAAAAGTGTGGGGACAACCGCTGATAGACGACAACAACGCAGTACGGACAGTTTTGTCAAGACTGCGAACCAAAATAGAACACTCCGGCTACGTAATAGAACCCCTCCGCGGCAAGGGTTATATCTTTACCAAGTGGTAACTGCAGGACAGGGCAGGACAGGGGGACGGTTCATCTGTCTTGTTACGCATATCCGCTGTTGACTCCGGGGGTCAATAGCACATTGGTTGAGAACTTCCAATGTAAGCATTCTGCCAGAATCACATATTTTATACTCTTGCGGGGGTCTTCGGGGACAAAAATAAAATACTCGCCGCCGTAGTAAATCTGATAGCCGTCGTTATGATCATAAGACATAGCCGGCACAGCTTCAACGGGGAAAAACTTGCTGACCTTCTCGTTTGAAATCTCGCCGTCAAAATGCCAACCTTTAGGGTCAATCCGCATTGTCCCGAACCCGCTCTCAACCAAGCCGCCGCCGGGCTTCGGTGATGGCGTCCGAACCCTGACATTATCAACAATCGGCTCCATGACCTCACTTATCGAGATCATCTCATGCCGAACCTGATCCCTGAACCATAGGGATATTTCATTTTCAGCAACACTGCCGTGAGTAGGAGTGAGACGTGCATCACGCCCCATAATTGCCTCATTACCGCAAGCCGTACAACGAATAGAGTTGCCCTTTGTTGTCATTGTAAATTCCATATGACATTTCGGACAATAGTATAGAATAAGGTGCAACCCCTCCGCCAGCCGTCTCGCCCAACGTGTTTGGAACACAGGGGTACGGTTCTCTTCAAGACAGGGGGACGGTTCATCTGTCTTGTAAGCCACCCTGTCTTCCCCGCTCAATCTTGCGTCAATTGCGGCGTTTATCTCATCTATGGTAAGGTTTACTGTATCGCTTTCCGAAAAAAGATTACTAAAAGTTGCACGAACACGTCCGAACCGGAATCCTTTGCGCCAGTGCGGCAGGCAGATGTTTGCACCCTCAATATAACAGGTAATCACAGGCGCGTTAAACTTTTTTATCATTTTGCCTGTAGATTTATGTATTCCCGCATAAGCCTGACTGCTCGAACACCGCCCCTCCGGGAACATGAGCAGCCCGTCTCCTCTGTTTAAAACGGTTTTCATACCCATTATCGAACGAACATCGGGATCAAACATGTTTTTTGGTATACAACCTACAACAGGCAGAAGCTTATTAAGCGGGTGGAAAAGAAAATACTTTTGTGCAGTCACCGCATTGAGCCGGTGAGGATAAAGCGACAGCATTACAAATAAAAAATCAACCATTGTAAAATGGTTGGCTAAAATAATATGCGCTCCCTCGGGCATAGTAAAGTTGCTGCGGTCCGCTTCAAACTTGAAGCATATCTTCAATAAAGGGTATATTAAGGTATATGCAATAAAGTACAATATTTTGCTCGGACTTTTTACTTTCATATATGTCAGGTTTAATCCTTTCTGGTGCAAGAGGGATAAGTTCAATTATTTGAACTATGCCGGTTAATAGTTTACCATTTTATTGAAAATAAAACAATGTTAGTTGTGGGGACGGGCCATCTTTTTAGTTAGTTGTGGGGACGGGCCATCTTTTTTATCTCCTACGGATATAAAGACAGATGAACCGTCCCCCTGTCTTCTAACAAAAACCGCTGTCTTTTCTTGGTGTCATCTGTACGTTCGAAGCGAATTTCCAATATGCACATTCACCGATTACCGAATATTTTATGCATTCGCGCTTATTATCCGGAGAAAACATATAGAATGCTCCGTGTGCATATATTTGGAAGACATCGTTGGGGTCTATAGGCAATGCAGGGACAGTATCAATCGGGAAGAATAAACTGACTTGCTCCCCTTTGAGTTCACCCTCATAACACCACCCTTTTGGGTCGATACTAATTACACCTGAACCACATGTAACCATACCGCCGCCCGGCACATCAGAGGGCAACTTCACACTAACATGAACGTTTATAGGCTTCATATCATCATGTAACTGCTCCGCTTCATAACGTGCCTGCTCTTTGTACCAAGTGTGAATATCCTTAGGAACCACGCTGCCCGGTGTCGGGTTGAGCATCGCATACCGGTCAAGATCAGCGGCATTACCGCAAGCTGTACAGTAGATGCGGCACTTTTTTGTTTCCGTTGTAAACTCCTGTCCGCATTTAGGACACCAATACAGGATATATTGTAAACCCTCAGCCAGCCGTCTTGTGCCAAAAGTGCGAAACGTCCCCCTGTCTTCTCCGCTAAGCCTGTTATCAACAACCATATTTATCTCATCAATGGACAATGATTGCAAGTTCTCAGGTGAGAACAAATTTGAAATAGTAATTTGTACCCGCCCTGCTCTGATTCCGTCACGCCAAAACGGCATACAGGTATAAGAACCCTCAATACAACAGCTAACCACGGGAACGGAAAGCTTTTTAATAAGCTTACCTGTTGACCTATGCATGCCCGCATAAAAACCGTCACAAGAACAGCGCCCTTCGGGAAACAACAATATATCATCCCCGCGGTTAAGCACAGTCTTAATCCCGATAATCGACCGCACATCAGGGTCAAATAGATTTTTAGGAATACACCCCATCATAGGTAAAAGCCTATTAAGAGGCTTATAAAGAAAAAATTTCTGCGCCGTAACAGCATTAACCTTCATAGGATAAAGCGAAAGCATAACAACCAGAAAATCCATAAAAGAAGAATGATTGGAAACAACAATACACGCCCCCTCAGGACGAATATAATTACTACGCTCAACCCTTAACCGAAAAAACAATTTTAAAAAAGGGTAGAAAAGAATGTATATGATGAAGTAGATTAAAGCATTGGGTTTTCTGACTTTCAATTCTTAATTTTCAACTTTCAACTTAATCACAGCGAAGCAAGCACCGCTTCCCTCTCTGCCTCATCTCCGCTTTCTATTGCCGCCAATACCTGTGCATGCCTGTTCTTATCCAGTTTATAGCGTGTGCATATATAACAGCCGAACGACATAAATACAAGAGGTGCAAATGCCATTAGCAGAACAATCGCCATTTGCGCCGCGAACGGCTGCGCTACAACCTTTGCCGCACCCTCGCTTATATCTTGCTCAACGAAACCCGCCAGCCCGATTATGCCCATGACAACCGCTAAACCGATTGATTGTGCAATTTTGTTTACAAAATTAGCGATTCCCGAAAATGCGCCCGCTACACGGGCACCAAATTGTAAATGCCCGACATCTACAACATCACCAAAGATAGCATGCGGAATCAAACCCGGTCCGCTAATGCCGAACCCCATTATAGCCGCAATGATATAAAGATAAACAGCATTTGTATCGGGAGGGATTAACAAAATCACCGGAGCACTGACAATCCAAATAACAGAACCAAGAATGTACACAAACGTCTTGCTGAATTTTTTTACCAGCTTCATATAAATCGGAAGTGCAACAATCTGCATACTGAACATGATTGCCGCACCAAGCATACCTACAATATTGGTCTCCCCGCGTGCCGTTACTTCTGCACAGAAGTAAAAATCAACATAAAAGAAAAACAAAGCACTCATAATAGCCATAGTCATCTGACAACAAAGAAACAACCATAAATACTGACGAAATGACCTTACATTAAAGGGTCTGAAAAAATCCTTGACTATTAACGGCTCAGCCTTCTTAGGTGCGGGAATACCTTCTTTCGCAAACAATCCGGTAATCGCAACGCATATCGCAAAAAGAATTCCGAAAGTTAAACTCATGACGATATATCCGTCATTACCGTCAAAAGCTCCTACAATAATACCGGGAACAGCAACGCAGATAATTGAAGAAAATATAGAAAAACCAAGCCGCACCGACATCAGGCGGGCACGTTCGGTATAATCCTCCGTCATTTCGCTGGAAAGAGAAATGTATGGAATCATTATTGAGGTCTGTACTGCCGTAAAGAATATATATGATGCCAAAACCATCCAAAACCGTATCGTATTATCAGGGTTCGTATAAGGGTAAAACGCTAATACCAACGAAATAACTATGAGCGGTGCAGAGATAAGCAGCCCGCCCCGTCGTGTTCCGAACCGAACGCGCATTTTATCGGAGAGAAATCCCATTATCGGGTCGGTAATTGCATCAAAAATTCCGACCGCCATCATAATCAAACCCGCAGTCCGGGCAGGCAAACCTACAGCCAGTGCCACATATCCGGGATAAAGAAAGTTGGTAATATTAAACGACCCGCCGCCAAAAATATCACCCGACGCAAACGCCAGTATCCTGCCGCGAGACAATTTTTTAATCTTTTCCATAGACACTCCCCGTGTAAACATATCCTTTTCGGGCGGGTATGTTTTCTTCTTTTGCAAAATTGAAATTATCGCTTTCCTCAGCTATGTGGCACAGGGCGATACCCATGTCTATGCAGTGCATTTTTTCATAGATAAAACTCAGCAGAGCGTTTGTTTTTTTGCGGTAGCAATGGATTTTACCATCCGCAGCAGCAAAATACCAGTTTTGTGAATTCATTGCACTCGGTGCGAGCCTTGCAGCCTCCAGCCGTTCATCGTTACCTTCGCTGATATCCGATAGCGATTTTCGCTTAAATTCTTCAACTGTTCGATATAACGAACCGATGGGCTTCCCAAAGGACATGCAGATGATAGAAGAATCTGCGGTGTCGCCCTTCTCTGTCGGCTTTGAGGCTCCAAGCCAACAAGTGCCAAGTCCTGACCCGGACAGGAACAAGTCTAACTGCTGACCGATAAACCCGATATTTTCGTAAGCACCGTCCTTTTCCTCACTCCTGAACACCAGATAATGAGGTGCTTTAATATTGAAAAGACCCTTGGTTTTGCTGACAATTTCGATCGAGTAACGAATATCGGGATACAAGGGCTTAAGATTTAAGATTTGCTCACGTACTGTATCAAGTATGCTATCATCTAATGGCATTTGGTCATACTTTCGAATTGATTTTCTCTTCCTGATTATTTCTTTAGTAGTCATGATGATAAATCTCCATTGTTTTTTCTGCAAGTATACTTCATACAGTCAGCTTTTTCAACATAAGTTGTCAGGGGGACGGTTCTCTTGACAACTTATGTTGAAATTTCACCATAGTTTGTCAAGAGAACCGTCCCCCTGACAACCTCTGACAACTTACACTTGACAAAGCGTTCAGCTTTCTAATAAAATCACTTACATCTATATTGGAGGAATGAATAAAGATGAGTTATACCGAGTTGAGCGGAAAACCGGATTTTACAAGGATACAGAAGGATGTCTTAAAGTTCTGGAAAGATGAGAAAGTTTTTGAGAAATCCGTTGAGAAGGAAAATAAAGGCGAAATAGTTTTTTATGACGGGCCTCCGTTCCCGACAGGAAGCCCCCACCATGGGACAGTTCTAGTATCGTTTATTAAGGATATGATAGCCCGCTATTGGACAATGAAGGGGTACTCTGTTCCCCGTGTCTGGGGATGGGATTGCCATGGATTGCCTATTGAGAATCAAGCGGAAAAAGTATTGGGTATTGATAATAAACACGAGATTGATAGTGATATCGGGCGATTTAACGATGCTTGTTTTGATATTGTTTCGAGCAGTAATGAAGCCTGGCGAAAATATGTTGAGCAAATGGCGCGTTGGGTGGATTATGACGGCGCATATAAGACGATGAACATCGGTTTTATGGAAAGCGTTATGTGGGTGTTCAAGCAATGCTATGACAAGGGGTTAATATACAAAGACTACCGGGTCACGCCGTACTGTATGAAATGTGAGACATCATTATCAATTTCAGACACAAGAGAATCTGACTCGACACGTCCGAGGCAGGACAGATGGGTCATTGTCAAATTCAAGGCAGATATTGAAGTTGAAGGCAAACCGGTTTTCTTTCTGGCATGGACAACAACACCGTGGACACTGCCATCAAACATGTGTCTTGCTGTCGGGGCGGCTATCAACTATTCATTTATCCAAGTCGGAGATGAAATATACGTCGCAAGCACAGATACAATCCCAATGTACGAAAAAATATTCGGGAATGAGCCGGTTACAGTAAAAAAAAGCCATGGATCGGAACTGGCAGGAATAAATTACGAGCCTCTTTTTCCCTATTTTGCAAAATACAAAACACAAGGTGCATTTAAAGTAGTAACAGTCGATTATGTCGATTCAAAAGATGGCGTCGGTATTGTACATACAGCACCGGCATTCGGTGAAGATGACTATTGGACTTGCAAAAAGCACGGAATCCCGTTTGTAAACCCCGTTGATGCGGGGGGACGGTTTACGGAGGATGTATTTGATTTCCATTCAAAGGATGACCCGAAAAACGTTATTGATACGAATTCATCAATAGTCCGTCATCTGTACGCTAGCGGAAAGGCTGTGCAGGATGGAACAATGGAGCATAATTATCCGCATTGCTGGAGATGCAGAGAGCCTTTGATATACCGTGCAATGGATGCGTGGTACTTTAGCATTGAGAAAATAAAAGATCGCTTGCTTGCAGTTAACGAAGAAATTAACTGGGTTCCCGAAACGGTAAAACACGGACGTTTTGGTAATTGGTTGGAAAACGCACGCGACTGGAATATTTCGCGAAACAGATACTGGAGTACGCCCATGCCGATATGGGTTTGTGATGCATGCTCAGAGCAGGTTGTATTAGGAAGCATTGATGATATCTATAAGGCATCCGGAGTACGGATGACTGATTTGCACAGGCAGTTTATGGACGAAGTAACTTTTAGATGTAAAAAATGCACCGGTACGATGTACCGTATACCGGAAGTTCTCGATTGCTGGTTTGAGAGCGGTTCTGTTACATTTGCGCAAAAGCACTACCCGTTTGAAAACAAAGAGTGGTTTGAATCGCATTATCCGAGCGATTTTATAGTCGAGTACACAGGGCAGATAAGATGCTGGTTCTATTATATGCATGTGCTATCGGTTGCGTTGTTTGACAAGCCTGCGTTTAAGAATTGTATCGTACACGGTACAATACTCGCGGGCGATGGTAAAAAGCTGTCAAAATCTTCTAAAAACTACTCCGACCCGATGGATTTGATGCTTAAATACGGAACGGATGCTTTCAGGCTCTATATGTATCAATCGAACGCAATGCTGATAGGTGATTTGTTGTTCAGTGATTCAGGTATCCCCGAAATGTATCAGTCAATCCTTCTGCCGTTCTGGAATGCCTGCAACTTCTATATTTCATATGCTAATATCGACAAATTCCATCCGGGCGAGTTGAAAGAGCCTAATTCAGATAATTAACTTGACAAATGGATTCTTGCGGAATTATATGATAAAGCAACAACCATCGAACTAAGTATGGATGAATATCATATCGACAAGTATGTTGCTCCTCTTGTGTCATTGATTAATGGCTTGACAAACTGGTACATCAGGCGTTCGAGAAGACGCTTCTGGGGTTCTGATATGACCGCCGATAAACAAAACGCCTACGAAACGCTTTATTATGTTCTTGTAAATATAACAAAGCTGCTCGCACCTGTTGCTCCGATAATTTCGGAAATGCTGTATAAAACATTGACAGGCGGCTACTCAGTACATTTAACAGATTGGCCCCGAGTACCGTTTTCATACAAAAACGAAGAGTTGGTTTTGCAGGTGGAGAGAGTACAAAGCATCATTACTCTCGCCAGATCGGTACGTAACAAAAATAGCATCAAAAACCGTCAGCCGCTCAGTATGATGAAAGTCGCTTTCGTTGATGCGGAAGCAAATGAGCTGCTAACCGAGTTCGGTGATACCATTGCAGAAGAACTAAATGTCAAATCTATCGAGATTCTAAAAGATGTCAGCGATATCGCGACACTAAAATATGACCCGAACTTCAATGAAATCAGAAACCGCTATCCTGACAGGGTTCCGGAAATCATCAAAGCAGTAAAGTCAGGTCAATATGAGCTAAAAGATGATAAGGTTGTTTTGAAAATCAACGGGGTAGATGAAGACTTTGACTCTGAAATAATCCTTGTCACCTACCAATCAAAAGAAAACGTCCCCGTAGCCGGCGACCGCGGCACAGTAGTATCATTAGACCTGACGATAACAGATGAACTTAGAAGCGAGGGCTTGGCTCGCGATATAGTCAGGCACGTCCAGGAAGCCCGAAAACAAATGGGCTGCGACATCATGGACAGAATAGTGATAGCAATAACCGGAGACTATCCAAAACAATGGGCAGACTATATCCAAACAGAGACCTTGTGTCGCATTACTGATGAGATGGCAAATGCATTGACAACCGTAGAGCTTCAAGATGATAACGGTGATGCGATTGTTATAAGGATTGGTAAGGAATTCCCGTAATTAATAAAACAAGCCCCGGTCATTCTGCGCGTCAGTCGCAGAATCCATGTTGCGACGATGCGGTATGTCCGGAAGAACAACTACATACGACAATAGATTCTGCGACTGACGCGCAGAATGACGTAGTTGGAAGTACCTGCGTGACTTGCAACTCCCTCAAGCCCCTTACCCCTCGAGCTCAGTGCGAACGCTGTTGACAAACCGTTCGGATTGATTGATGTGCTTGCCGACGAGGAGAGAAACGCAGAATACCGCAGCCGCAAACGCCAACTGTATCGCAATTGCCTGCCAAAACGGTGCCAATGTGCTTGAATCGAACGAAGTTAGTTCTGTTGCCCTTTCCAGTGCTATTACATTCCAGTAAGTCGGCAGGAACCGGGACACCGCCAGAAGGCTGTCACTTAACATATAGCGAGGTACAAACACACCGCCGAGAAAGCAAAGAGCAAGAGTCATTATATTCGCAACGGCATTTTGAGCGTTACCACTGCTGACAAAGTTGCTTGCCAGTGCAGCCAGAGCCAAAGCGAAAATCGTGATTACAAAGCTGTTAAGCAGCATCAGTACAATTATGCGTGTATCGACTCCACCGAGATTTCCGCCGTACATTATAACTCCCACCGTCACCAATAGCATCCAAACAAAAGTGCTCATAGCTGCGCATGCAAGAACTTGTTGCAGATTCAGAGCGCGTGGTTTCAGCGGAGCACAAAGATTTCTCATTCTCAAATCCGAACGCTTAAATACCATAGTTACATTTGTGACACTGAGGAAAACCAGAGTTACCAAGATGAAATTCAGCATCTGCACATACATAATGAAAACCTGATCTACAGGAGCACTTGTGCCAAACTGCTTTTTTACCACGGTAGCTTCATTGGACAAATCATGCAGAGCAGTCGATACTATAGATTCTTCACTTTTATCTCCACCCGCCGCCATATACACACGAACCAGATTTAGGTACTGCTCGACAAGACTATCAGCCACAAAACCTCTCGCGGTTTGTGTAGTTTTGACTGTCTCAAGAGTTTTTGGCGTACCTTCTATAAAGCTGTCGCGAAATCCTTGAGGGATAATCAGAATGTAGTCTACAGCATGGTAGAAGGTTGCGTCCTGCAGTGCTCTTTTGTCATCATTTAGCTCTACCTCGTTGCTGTTTTCACGAAGGTGTTTTATTAGCCCGTCGACTATAGGGCTTTCACCATCCCGGTTAACAATAGCCAAATTGGGTCTGACAGCAAAGAAATTGGTGTCGAACTGCTGTGCCATAAAACCGGAGAGAACTATTGCCAGAACCATGAATATCACGATGTTGATGACATAAGTCATATAATAATGCTTTATGACAAGCATACACGCCTTAAATACTTTCATAACGTTGCCTCCTTAAAAATACTGCCGTTATAATGAACATGATAACCGACATACCAAAGACGATACCGATGTTCAGGAAAAAATGCCCGTATGTATCGTAAAAATAGAGGCTGTAAAATGCATCGGTGATACGGGCGGCAGGATTAATCCATGCGACGATCGGCGCTCTTTGAGCTATGATATAATTAATACCGCCAACCATTAAGCCTGAAAGAAAAACACTTAACATCGAAACGGATATCAATATAGCAACCTTAGCATTCTCTTTAAACTTTGAAGACACACTGACCATTGCGCCGAACGATACGCCAAGCATACTGCCTGCAAGGCATGTCAACAAAATAAGACCCACTTGAGACCCGAAATCGATTCCAAGCACCAAAGATAGATATGCTACAAGTATTACAAGGCACGCAAACTGTATCGTCAGTCCGCCGAGCAGATCATAGAGAACCAGCTTCCAGCGCTTTGCCGGGGATACTGTGCGGCGTGCACCCAGAGCGGACATGTTTGCTTGCAGATACACAACGGTATTGAGCCCTTGGAATCCCCCATACATACTGACCATAGCAAAAAGAGCATAAAAGTAATTAAGTACATTGCTCGGAGGGTTGTTTGAAAGCGTTATTTCTTCGGTGAAAGTTACCGGAGCGAGAAGTGCCGGTAAATCGGCTGCCGCTGCGGGATTTGTTGCAATCACATGTATTATGCTGCTTCTTGTTTGAATGAATCTGTCCAAAAAGCTTTTAGCGATTGTTTGTGAAATGCCATCGCTTGTGATGATGAGTGTAGGAATGTCCCCTGCAATGACATACCCCGTGATATCGCCATTTTCGAGTGCAGAGTCTGCATCTGATGTATTCTCAAAAATATGGAGCTCAAACAAACCATCTTCACCGGATACAGATTCCAGAGCTACTTTAAATGCTTCATCTTGTCTGAAGGCTTCATCGTTTACAACACCAAGCGGGGAAGTCTCAAGCAAACCTGATGTATCAATACCGCCAAAAACAGCGAAGAATAAAGTTCCAAGCACAAGAGGGAAGATTAATGTCCAAATCATGGTGCTCCTGTCACGAAGACTAAAGAGGATGCGTTTTCCGTAAATATTTCTAAACATTCTTTCCCACTCTCCTAGTCTTTTAAGTCTTTACCGGTGATTTCAAGAAAAACATCGTTGAGAGTCGGCGGCTCAGAGAATACTCGCCCGAAACCGACATTATTGCGTCGGAGTGTATCAAGCACCGCACTCAAGCAGTAGCTTTCATTAACACAACGAGCCGTTAACAATTGATTGTCATATTCAGCTTCAATCAGTCCGCTAAGCGACTTTATCTCATTCAAAACAGTGTCGGACAAGTCAAAAATCTCCACGGTTAGTTTCTCGCCGGCACGGATCATTGCCTTGAGTTCTTCTTTTGTCCCCGTTGCAACTGCTTTCCCTTTGTCCATAATCATGATGCGGGTGCAAATCTGTTCAACCTCTTCCATATAATGTGACGTGTAGACTATGGTTGCTCCGTTTCTGTTGAGATTCACAATGCCTTCAAGGATGTGGTTTCGGCTTTGCGGGTCAACAGCGACCGTAGGCTCATCAAGGAATATAAGGTCGGGCTTGTGTGCTATACCGCAAGCTATGTTCAAACGCCGCAGCAAGCCGCCGCTTAGTTTCTTTGGTAAAAACTTGCGGAAATCATGAAGCCCCGTAAATGCAATCGCTTCTTCAACAAGCGGTCTGCGTTCATTTTTATCGGGTACATAAAGCCCGCAAAAGTAATCAATATTTTCGATTACAGTCAGTTCGTTAAATACGGCTACATTTTGCATAACTATACCGATGCGTCTTTTGCTCGAGTAATTGCCGGGTCTCATAGGTTCGCCAAAAAGCTTCACTTCACCCTTGCTGAATTTCAGTAAGGAAAGCATACAATTAATGGCGGTAGTTTTGCCTGATCCATTAGGTCCTAAAAGCCCGAATATTTCTCCCTCGCGTACTTCGAGGTTAAAATGGTCAAGCGCGACCAAATCACCGTAACGTTTTACAAGGTTATTTACTTGAATCATGTTTATTTTCTTCCTTTCAAACTTTTGTATGTCCGTATTCTAGCAAACCGCTACGAGGAAAAACAGTGAGCATAGTCATTAGTTTCATGGTATACTATGTGACAAATGTCACTTTTTCGGGTCTGATTTAGGGGTCGGGATGCAGAAGTTTATTGATAAAATTGTATTACTTGGGCTTTGTATGCTTGCGATGTCGTTTACTGAGATTGGGTGGGCATCAATTGTCACGCTGTTTATTGCTCTGGCGGTTAGTTCGCTGAGCGGATTTTTTGAAAACAGGCTCTCTATAAGTCTTTGTATCGGGTATGTTGTTCTTTGCCTGTTTGTTTCGGATTTTCTAATTTTTCTGCCGCTCATTGCCTATGACTGTGCAAGCTCAGGGGCAAGAGCCGAAACGAAAACCGGAGCAGGAGCCGGAGCAGAAAAAGTTGAGGGAGAACAAACAGGTGACAGCGACAGTACCGATAACAGTGAAAGTATCTTATGGAAAAGTTGGTTTCTTCGTTTCTTTTGGGTTGTTGCGTTACCGGTCAGCTTTACTACATCTGTTTTGCAATCGGCAATTGTCATTACATTCTCGTCAGGTATAGCAGTCTTGCTGCGGTACAGAACCGAAACTCAAATAAAAGGACGCGATGAGTTATTTGCGTTGAGGGACAGTACGAAGGAGCGGGCTGAAAGCTTGGAGCAGAGAAACCGTGAGCTTATAGGAAAACAAGACTACGAGATAAAATTAGCCACTCTTGCCGAAAGAAACCGTATCGCCCGTGAGATTCACGATAACGTCGGACATATGCTGACACGCTCGCTTTTGCAAGTAAGTGCATTGCGTGTGACACATACCGATGATGAAGAATTGACCGATGAACTTGATATGATAAAAGGCACATTGTCTGATGCAATGGATAGCATCAGAAGCAGCGTGCATGATTTGCATGATGAATCGATTGACCTTAAAAGCAGATTGGAAGCTATGATTGTCGGATTTATGTTCTGTCCCGTTAAATTGCGTTATGATGCCGGGGATTTGCCGACTCCGATAAAGCTTTGCTTCGCCGCTATTGTCCGTGAGGCACTCAGCAACATAGCAAAGCATAGCAGTGCTACTGAGGCGAACATTACATTGATGGAGCATCCTTCATTTTATCAACTGGTTATTTCTGATAACGGTGCTGTGCAGGGCAGCAGAAACGTTGGCAGCGGCGGCGGTGGGATTGGTCTGCAAAACATGTCAGAACGTGTAGATGCCTTAAACGGTGTTTTCCGCATAAATCAGACAAGAGGATTTAAAATTTTCATATCAGTGCCAAAAATCAATAACAGGAGCGTGTTATGAAAATAATTATTGTAGACGATGATTCTTTTATTTGCACATCGCTAAAGACCATTTTACAATCTGATTCTGAGATTGAGGTGGTGGCTGTCGGTACAAGCGGCGAAGAGGCAATAGAGCTTTATGAGAGCTTCATGCCTGATATTCTGCTTATGGATATTCAAATGGGCGGGATTAGCGGGTTGGATGCCGGAGAACGTATTTTGAGCAAGCATCCGGATGCAAAAGTCTTGCTGTTAACGACATTTTCCGATAATGAGTATATAGTCAAAGCATTGCAAATAGGCGCAAAAGGTTATTTAGTTAAACAAAACGCCGAAGCTATTATTCCGGCGTTAAAGTCAGTGATGTCAGGGCAAAGCGTATTTGGTAATGAGATTGTTGCCAAGCTTCCGTCTTTTCTGGGAGGTCAGAATAAAACCGATTTATCAAACTACGATATAAACGAACGCGAGATGGAAATCATTGAGCAAGTGGCAAAAGGTCTCAATAACAAGGAAATTGCCGACGCTCTGTTTCTGAGCGAAGGTACTGTGAGAAATTACTTAAGCGTAATTCTGGAAAAATTGAAACTAAGAGACAGAACCCAACTGGCAGTGTTCTACTGGCAAACAAAGTGAGCAACAGCTTAATGTTCAGTTTGTTAGGTAAAACACATATCTTACTTCAATTAAAGTTTCACCAATTTCTATTTCTTTGTTCGCCCCATCTAAAACAAATCCGTATTTTTCATAAAAACGTCTTGCCCGATTGTTATATT
>Ga0123353_10001015_pt1 | contig 34343 bp, 38 predicted proteins | sample TergutLab28metaG_3_FD_92763 | JGI IMG/M metagenome (GOLD analysis project Ga0123353, IMG submission 92763) | Labiotermes labralis P3 segment gut microbial communities from Petit-Saut dam, French Guiana - Lab288 P3 | ecosystem: Host-associated > Arthropoda: Insects > Digestive system > Gut ... | reverse complement strand
CTATTATATTTATTAAATCATTTTTTATAAGACTTTATAAAAGTAAGGTGGGGAAACCGAATACAGCCGCTACAATAAATTTTTGCCATAATGTTTTTATTTCTTTTTCCTTGCGTATTTTATCATCGTCAATCATATCTTTTTTTATTTCTTCCCAACCGTACCCTATTTTTTCAACCCTGTTTTTAATTATATTTAAGTCAGTTATTGATGGGGCAAATTGAACCGTCATACGTTCGGTAGTCAGATTGACCGCACAGTTTTTAACACCGTCTATTTTGTTAATAGCTTTTTCAACCCGTGCGGAACAAGCCGCGCAAGTCATTCCCGTTATACGAAGCACATAGTTATCCATTTATTCACCTTGTTTTTCAAACCGCTTTTTTAGTTTTCGGTAGTAGTTTGTTACGCTTTTATCCCCGTCATTATCTAAAAAAAGACAATACGGCAAACTGTCCGTTTCCTTGTGTTTAATGACACAGGCACAACACCGCTTATAATTCGGGCAAGTCGTTTTCGGACAGGCACACTCTTTTACGTTTTCACAATTCATGCAATCACCAACTTTTTGCAAAGCCGCCGTTACATGGCTTGACTTCCTTAATGACCGCGCCATTTTTACAAGCCTGTTTACACTCCATGCAACCACGGCATTTGTAGAAATCCACCCACGGTTTATCCGTCTTTTCTTCTCTGATAATAGCCTTTGGGGTGCAATTCTCATTCACCGCGCAAACATCACAGCTATTGCATTTATCGGGAGCAATCATCGCTCTTTTCATATCGTACCCCCTATTAACAGCAAGAACTTGTTACAGCTTCATCACCGCAATCGCAACTATCATCAGCGCACCCGCCGAATACGCCGTAATGCACAGAGCGGTCACCGAACACCTTAAACGCTTTGCCATATCGTGTATTGGAAAGCATTGAAGCCGTGTTCCCGCAAACGAGCATAGGTTTACCCGTGATAAAACGATGATGGTCGTCAAGGTCGAAGTAATGGGGATGCCCTGTTATGCCGCCGCAGTAAACAGCGACTTGCCCGTAGTCCTCGCAAATATCCTCTAAATCATTCAGCTTGAAAGCCCGTATCGTCCGAGATGCAAATGTCGCAAACCCTAACTTGTTTATGATTTCCTCGTTGTCGGTATCGAGTATGCGGGTACTCGTATATCGGAAATCAGCCCACCCGCATCCGCAGCAGTGAGCGCAACTTCTATCAGCAAGTTACCGATATTTATGCCACCGCGACCGATTATGAGTCGTTCTTTACCGCTTGAAGGTCGAGCGTTTTAAACTCCTCAACATAATTGAACTCATCCCCCATCGGATTGCTCAAGTTGGAGTCTTGGTGCAAGACGCTCAGATCGAGTTGATCCGGTCACTAATCCTTGTTGGTGGTGCCCTTTGTGAAGTCAGGCCTGCCGCATGATAAATCATTCTACCTCTGCTTTTTCAATCGACCGCCGCGCTTTTTCAAACTTGACGCTTACAAAGCAACCACCGGCAAGATAAATTGTTTTCATAGTTTTGCTCACTCCACCAAAACAAGCTATTTCAAAAATCCGTTTACAATTTGCTTTTCGGCTTCTTCTTGGGTCAGTCCGAGGGTCATCAGCTTGGTAAGCTGCTCCCCGGCGATTTTTCCGATCGCGGCTTCGTGGATCAACGTAGCGTCGACATGAGCCGCGGTGATTTCCGGAATAGCTTTGACCACAGCGTTATCCATGATTATTGCATCGCACTCTGAACGTCCCGCACAACGGTTGTTCCCGTCAATTTTTGATAAGAATATTTGCTGAGACTTTCCCTTTGCCACTGACCGTGAGATCAGGTTGACGCTGGAGTCCTCTCCGTCCATTGATACATCAAAAGCGGTTTCCGCATACTGATTGCCGCTTGTCATCAATTTTTCCCGCACGATAAGGGTTGCGCCTTTGCCGACGGTTCCCCGGGTAAGGCGCCGGGTAGAGTCGACGCCCTCAATCTGGACGGTATCCATTTCCATATGGGCGCTTTCGCCAAGATATACCTCAGTTACGGGATTGAGTACCCGTTCGCCGCTTCCGTCCCCTGAGCCATAATGTTTTTCCGTATATAAAACACGGCTGTCTTTTTCAAGATGGAAGGCATGGATACCGTCGTGCTGACTTTTTCCGCTACCGCAATTATGGATACCACATCCGGCGACTATCTCAACCTCGGCGCCTTCTCCAATATAAAAATCATTGTAAACCATTTCAACATGATCGTTGGCGCTGACTACCACAGGTATATGAACCTTTTCCGCTTTCGTCCCCGGCGCTACATGGACGTCGATGCCGCGCCCTTCGGGCTTTGGTTCTATCCGTACATTTTGGGAGTTCATGCGCCCCGCGCTTGTGCCATTGACCCGAATATTATATGCCCCGTCAGAAGGAAGGCCGCTCAGTCCTGCGACCGTGTTCAGAATGTCTGTCTCTATTTTCCCGATTAGATTCATCTAAACCGCCCCCTTATAATATTTACAATTACGGGATTCACCCAACAGGTCGGGTAGGATTTCTTCGCGGCTGCCTACGGCTTCCAAATTTCCGTCTGCGACAACAATCAACTTGTTTGCTATTTCCAAAATGCGCTCCTGATGGGAAATGATAATGACTGAGCCTTTTGTTTCATCCCGCATTTTTGTAAAAACCCGTATCAAATTCTGAAAGCTCCACAAGTCGATACCGGCTTCAGGTTCGTCGAAGATAGAGAGTTTTGTCCCGCGGGCGATCACCATAGCGATTTCAACCCGTTTGAGTTCGCCGCCGGAGAAGCTGGAATTAAGTTCCCGGTCACAGTAATCCGCCGCGCATAGCCCTACAGCCGCCAAATAATCACAAGTTTCCTCATAGTTAAGTTTCCTGCCAGCCGCCTGCGTGAGCAGGTCACGAACCGTTAACCCTCTAAAACGAACCGGCTGTTGGAACGCATATCCGATACCCAGCTTTGCGCGTTCGGTGATATTAAGGTTGGTAATATCCGTACCGTCAAATATGATCCTGCCATCGTTTGGCTGCTCAATACCCATAATTATCTTTGCGAGGGTGCTTTTTCCGCCGCCATTCGGGCCGGTTATGACAACGAAGCTATGATCCTCCACCGTAAGGCTCACATTACGCAAGATTTCCTTTTTACCGCTGCCATTAACGCTGTCCACGGTAAATGATATGTTTTTCAACTCCAGCATTATATAGCCGCCCCTTCCTTTTTATCTTGCTTTATACACATTGGGCAAAAGCCTGAAAACACGACGTAATGTTTATCAACCTGAACAACGTACTTTTCTTGCACTGCGTCGTTAATATCGGCGAGGTACTCAATATCCACGTCAATGATACTGCCGCAGTCTTGGCATTTGAAATGATAATGCTGACTGGTACGGTCATCATACCTTTCCATTCCATCACATAACGTAACCTGACGAATGAACCCATTATGTGCAAGCTGGCGAAGATTGCGATAAACGGTCATTCTACTGATGGAAGGGTGGTCGGTGTGGATTACTGTATAAACCTCGTCAATAGTAGGGTGCGTTTTTAATTTTTTCAAGGCGTCCAATACTATTTGACGCTGTACTGTATTTCGTTGAATATTCATTTTTCATCGCCCCCTTTTTCCCTAACGATATTAAACTACAATAGATATTATATTACTGTTATAATATCCTATCAATAGTGTTTTGAAAAAATTTTTTTACTATGAAAATAATCCCGTAGAATATGCAGTTTGAAAGTGAAGTGTATTTTAAGCTACTGGAAGCGGAGCGAGAAGCAGAGCATACAAGCAAAAGATATTCCTCTAAAGATGTGCTAAAAGAGATGAAAGACGCTATAGGGGACTGATATTATGTATCAACTAACGTTTTTGCCGATAGCAAGACAGGATATAACGGATATTGTGCGCTATATCAGCCATGAGCTATTTAACCCCACGGCGGTTTATGCTTTAGCTGATGAAATGATAGAAGCCGCCGAGCGGCTGTGCGACTTTCCGTATGTAAATGCTGCTCATCAGACAATAAAGCACTTGAAACATGAATATCGAAAGCTTCTTGTAAAGAGCTACATCATGTTCTATTGGGTTGATGAAAAGGAAAAACTGATAACGATTGCGAGAGTAATATATGCCCCGCCGTGATTACGAAAAGCTGTTGTAGCATTTCGCATGTCAGCAAATTTTTTGTAACATAAATTTAACTACAAAAACGAGCGGGACATACTTCCCGGCGAATACAAAAAGCCCCTGCCATAATCGGCAAGGGTTTTATTCATGGTTTTCCATTTGCGTGAACACGGAAACTATTGAATGCGGGTGTGCGTTGTGCTATACTGACGGTGCGCTACGAAGTTATAAATGATGGCAGAAATATACAATAGAAAATACAAGGAAGACAAACCGGTTTTAGCAATCTGTTATGACTTTGACAAAACATTATCTCCGGATGACATGCAGGAACATTTCGTATTAAATAAAGCGGCATTGAGGGAATGTGGACCACGTGTTAAGCTCTTTCCTGGTGTTGAAGATTGGTTTGAGCGTATACGAGAGTATGGGAAAGGACACCAAGTTATCATTGAACATTACATTATCTCATCGGGGCTAAAAGAGATGATAGAAGGGACAAAAATGGCGCAAGAGGGCGCAAAAAATATACTACTTAGAATAGAAAAAGGAACGCTTGAAGTCAATGATCCAGGCGTAAATGACTATTATTCGCCCGAAAGGCTTCGCGTGCCATTTCGAAATATGGTGTACATTGGTGACAGTGATACGGATATTCCTTGCATGAAGTTAGTCAACACATATGGAGGACATTCTATAGGTGTTTATAATTCTGACACAGAAGAGAAACAAAGCATATAAAAGATCGTTATGAAGCGAATGAGCTTATTTGTTATGAAGAAGGGGTTATGTTATACAACCGATAGTTCCATTATTTTGAGAATTTAATGGGAATAAAGGAATAAAAAGGAGGAGTTACTTTGTCTTATACCACAAGAGTACTGGAACATGCTATTAAAAGAAACCCGAATGAACCGGAATTTCATCAGGCTATGACCGAAATCCTTACTACACTTCAACCATTTGTCGATTTACATCCGGAGTATGAAAAAGCTGGAGTGCTTGAGCTATTAGTCGAACCTGAACGCGTGATTCTGTTCAGCATCCCTTGGATTGATGATTCCGGGCAGGTTCAGGTCAACAAGGGATATCGGGTTCAGTTTAACAGCGCTTTAGGTCCATATAAAGGGGGTTTGCGCTTTCATCCTAGCGTATCCCTTAGCATCGTCAAATTTTTAGGGTTTGAACAGATTTTTAAAAACGCTTTAACCGGACTGTCTATCGGCGGAGCTAAAGGCGGGTCGGACTTTGATCCAAAGGGTAAGTCAAATCATGAAGTTATGGCATTCTGTCAAAGCTTTATGACAGAGTTGTTTCCTCATATCGGGGCCAATACCGATATACCGGCTGGCGATATCGGCGTTGGCGGCCGCGAAATTGGCTATATGTATGGACAATATAGGAACTTGGTGAATACTTTCGAAGGGGTTCTTACTGGCAAAGGTTACACATACGGAGGTTCACATGCCCGTACAGAAGCCACCGGTTACGGCCTTGTCTATTTGGTAGATGAAATGCTCCGCCATCATGGAATTTCGTTAGAAGGCAAAACCATTGTGGTATCTGGTTCGGGCAATGTTGCTACTTATGCCACTCAAAAGGCGCAGCAGCTAGGCGGCAAAGTGGTTGCTTTATCTGATTCCAACGGTTTCATATACGATGCCCAAGGTATTGATCTTTCTGTGGTAAAAGAGATAAAAGAAGTGAAGCGCGGCAGGATTTCTGATTATGTAAACTACCGGCCAGATGCTGTTTATACTGAAGGCAAAGGCATTTGGAACATCAAGTGCGACATTGCCCTCCCCTGCGCGACACAAAATGAGCTGGGAGAAGAAGACGCGAAAATGCTGGTGAAAAACGGATGCTTCGCTGTTGGCGAAGGAGCGAATATGCCGGCCACACTGGAAGCTACCAATATATTTTTACAAAACAAGGTATTGTTTTTGCCAGGGAAAGCCGCTAATGCGGGTGGCGTCGCGACATCGGCTTTGGAGATGAGCCAGAATTCCATGAGAACCTCATGGACATTTGACGAGGTAGATCAAAAGATCAAGGAGATTATGGTGAACATTTATAGCGACATCTCCGCGGCAGCCGAAAAAGCGAATTGCGTAGATAACTTTGTCGTCGGCGCAAATGTTGCAGCCTTTGAGAAAATAGCCGAAGCAATGATACACCGAGGCGTCGTTTAAATTTATCAAATTTTAACTATTGACACACATGCGAAATTGAGTTACAATTACGGAAATTAAATAAGCATTGAAACCAATGACGCGGGGATAAAAACGGTATATGCACAATACAGAGAGTTCGGGGGGATGAGATCCGAATTGAACGCAGACTGTTAAATGGGCCGCCGAGGGCGTAGTGAAAGGTAGATTGCCGAGTATTCTGCGACGTTTGGGCATACGTTAGTTGCCGGGGATATGTTAGTATCCTGCTAAGTGTGTGGTTTTTCACAAAACAAGGTGGCACCGCGGATAATATTTGTTTTATTCGTCCTTGGTAAAGATTATTCTTTGCCAGGGATTTTTTTATTTGATTTTATCGAAAGGAGACAGTCATGTATAAGCCTGATATTGAAGAAGTAAAAGCGATTACGCAGACAAAGCAGTATAAAGCAATACCGATCTGCACTGAAATTTATTCAGACATCGCAACCCCTCTGGACATTTTGAAAATACTAAAAAGGATAAGCCGCCACTGCTTTCTGCTTGAAAGCGTTGAGGATGCTAAACAATGGGGAAGATATACCTTTTTAGGGTTTGATCCGATTATGGAAATCACCTGTATAAACAGCAGCCTTAATCCGGCCCAGCGCATTCAGGAAATTATGGCAGAATACAAAAGCCCCAGATTCCAAGATATGCCTCCCTTTACAGGTGGGCTCGTCGGCTATTTTTCCTATGACTACGCAAAATATATTGAACCAAGATTGGAACTTGAAGCTTCTGATCCGGAAAATTTCAACGATGTAGATCTCATGCTATTTGACAAAGTAATCGCGTTTGACCATTTCAAACAAAAAATAATACTGATTGTTACTATAAAAGCAGAAAATATAGAAGCAGAATACAATCGTGGAATTGCAGAGCTAAATCGATTGGCTGATCTTATCAAGACCGGCGCCCCAGCGATAATTCCGCCGTCCCGGATACAGTCTGAATTCAAATCGCTGTTTACAGAATCCGAATATTGCGAGATGGCCAGCCAAGCAAAAACATATATTAAAGAAGGTGATATTTTCCAGGTTGTCTTGTCCAACCGCTTGGAAGCAGACTTTGAGGGAAGCCTGCTGGATACCTACAGGGTTCTCCGGACGACCAACCCTTCACCCTACATGTTTTATTTCGGAAGCGACGACTTGGAAATCGCTGGAGCCTCTCCGGAAACGCTGGTCAAGCTGCAGGATGATAAACTATATACCTTTCCGCTTGCCGGAACGAGGCCTAGAGGCAAAACGGCGGAAGAAGATCTTCTGCTGGAAAAAGAGCTGTTGTCAGACGAAAAAGAACTTGCAGAACATAACATGCTCGTCGATCTGGGGAGAAATGATTTGGGAAAAATATGTAAGTTTGGAACCGTCACAGTCGAAAAATATATGGACATTGAACGTTTTTCACACGTTATGCACATTGGCTCAACTGTATCAGGAACCATTGTGGAGGATAAAAACGGGCTTGACGCTATCCACGCGGTTTTGCCGGCGGGGACGCTCTCAGGCGCCCCTAAAATTCGCGCTATGCAGATCATAAATGAGCTTGAAAAAAATAAGCGTGGGATCTATGGCGGCGCGATTGGCTATCTTGACTTTACCGGAAATATGGATACCTGCATTGCAATACGTATTGCTTATAAAAAAAATGGCAAGGTATTTATACGGTCAGGTGCGGGAATTGTCGCAGACAGTATTCCCCAGCAGGAATATAGGGAATGTGAAAACAAAGCGAAAGCGGTGGTAAACGCGCTCAGACAGGCAGAGGGAGGAATTGATTGATGATTTTACTGATTGATAATTATGATAGTTTTTCATACAACTTGTATCAATTGATCGGTGTGATTAATCCGGACATTAAAGTGATCCGGAACGATGAGATGACTGTGGAAGAAATAAAAAAACTTTCACCTAAGCACATAATTTTATCTCCCGGCCCCGGAAAGCCTTCTAATGCAGGAGTCTGCATTGAAACAGTACAAAAGCTTGGTGATCAGATCCCAATTTTGGGCGTATGTCTCGGACATCAGGCAATATTTGAAGCGTATGGCGGCGCCGTATCCTATGCCGAAAAGCTCATGCACGGTAAAAAATCAGAAGTATTTATCGGTCCTGACTGCTGTATATTTAAAAATCTCCCTACGCCCATTCAGGCAGCGAGATATCATTCACTTGCCGCGCAGGCACATACTTTACCGGATGAATTGCTTATCACGGCAGAAACAATCGATGGTGAAATCATGGCAATACGTCACAAAGAGTATGAGGTTTATGGCCTACAGTTTCATCCGGAATCAATATTAACTCCAAAGGGACAGATAATTATCGACAACTTTTTAAGGGGATGTTAAAATGATCAAAGAAGCAATCTTAAAATTAGCGAAAAAGGAAGACTTGCCTTATGAAACCGCTGAAGCGGTCATGCATGAAATTATGAGTGGCGCAGCAACAGAAGTTCAGATGAGCGCTTATCTTACCGCTCTTAGCCTTAAAGGCGAGACAATTGATGAGATTACCGCCTCTGCGGCAGGAATGCGAAAGCACTGCATCCGCCTGCTGCATGATGTGGATGCTCTAGAAATTGTAGGTACAGGCGGTGACGGCTCAAATACATTCAACATTTCTACAACCTCGGCAATACTGATTGCAGCCGCCGGCGTTCCTGTTGCAAAACACGGAAACCGGTCGGCGTCCAGTAAAAGCGGGGCTGCGGATGTGTTGGAAGCGCTCGGCGTCAATATTCACGTTTCACCCGAAAAAAGCGCTGATCTTCTAAAAAAGATAGGCATCTGCTTTCTGTTCGCGCAAAACTATCACATTGCCATGAAATACGTAGCTCCTGTCAGGCGAGAACTCGGTATCCGAACTATTTTTAATGTTCTGGGGCCACTTGTCAATCCAGCCGGAGCCAATATGGAGCTGATGGGCGTTTATGACCCCGAGCTGGTACAGCCGCTCGCACAAGTTCTTTTGAACCTCGGTGTAAAAAAAGCGATGGTGGTTTACGGAAGCGACGGCCTGGACGAAATTTCTATGAGTGCGCCGACAAAGGTTTGCGAAGTCAGAAACGGATGGCTTCGCAACTATGAAATCACTCCGGAACAATATGGTTTCTCCCGATGTAAGAAGGAAGACCTAATCGGGGGAACACCTGCTGAAAACGCAGATTTTACGCGCTCTATTCTATGTGGAGAAAAAAGCGCCAAACGTGATGCATCCATATTAAACGCAGCTGCCGCTCTCTTTATTGCCGAAAAAACAAATTCGATCACAGAAGGGGTCCATGTCATTGAGAAGGTAATCGACAACGGCAAAGCAATGGAGAAATTAAATGAATTTATCTGTTTTTCCAATGAAAATAACGAAAATTAGGAGAAAACCAGTATGAATATCTTGGAAGAAATTGCTTTTCGCACAAAAGAACGCGTTCAAAAGAGAAAAAAAGTGCTGTCAGAGCAGGAAATAATTCAAAAGACAAAAGAACTAACAATCAAGCATAATTTCCCTTTTGAAAAAGCATTGTCCAAAAAAGACCTTTCTTTCATCTGTGAGGTAAAAAAAGCATCCCCCTCAAAGGGAATCATTTCAGAACATTTTCCATACCTGCGCATCGCAAGGGAATACGAAAACGCCGGTGCGGATGCAATCTCTGTATTAACAGAGCCATATTATTTCCAAGGTGAGGATATACATTTAAAAGAAATCGCGAAATCCGTTTCCATTCCTGTTATGAGGAAAGACTTCGTTGTAGAGCGCTATATGATTTATGAAGCGGCACTTTTTGGCGCCAATGCAGTCTTACTGATTTGCACACTTACAAATCAGGAACAACTGAAAGAATATATACAGATCGCGAATGAACTCGGCCTTTCCGCTCTGGTGGAAACTCACACAGAAAGTGAGGTAGAGATGGCTTTGCAGGCAGGCGCGAAGATCATTGGCGTGAACAATCGCAATCTGAAAACATTTAAGGTAGATATAACAATCAGTGAAAGATTGAAACCCCTTGTACCTGACAATATCATCTTTGTTTCAGAAAGCGGCGTTAGAACACCGGAGGATATTACAAAGCTACGGGAAATCGGTGCAAACGCCGTTTTGATCAGCGAGGTATTGATGCGAAGCCCTGATCCGGCCGCTGAGCTTGCACGATTACGTGGTACGCAAATTGGTTAAAATCAAAATCTGCGGACTCTCAAGGTCTTGTGATATTGATGCAGCCAATGCCGCAAAACCGGATTATATCGGATTTGTTTTTGCCAAAAGCCAAAGGAAGGTAACCCCCGATCAGGCTTTTACGCTCCGTCAAAGCTTGACCCAAGGCATTATTCCGGTAGGTGTATTCGTAAATGAGTCGATCAACACAGTATTATCCATGGTCACAAGCGGCATCATTGATGTAATACAGCTTCATGGTGACGAAAACGAAGCATATATTCAAACGTTAAGGACAAAAACAACAGCTCCAATCATAAAAGCTGTTCCTGTTTTAAAAGCAGGAGACGCGCAAAGCCAGATGGCCTTACCCGCTGACTTCTTGCTCCTTGATCAAAAGGGCGGCGGCAGCGGCAGGCCATTTGACTGGACGCTAATCGGAGAATTAGAAAGGCCGTTTTTTCTGGCAGGCGGCCTTGACATCGATAATATAACAACTGCAGTTCAAAGCACATCACCCTTTGCTGTAGACATCAGCAGTGGAGTGGAAACAGATGGGCTTAAAGATTTTGATAAAATACAGGCAATCGTTAGAAAAGTGAGGAAGGCTATATGAACAACGGAAGATACGGCGTATTTGGCGGTCAATACGTCCCAGAAACATTGATGAGCGCCATATTAGAGCTGGAAAAGGCGTATGATTTCTATAGCAAAGATGAATCCTTTCAAAAGGAATTGGCTCGTTTATTGGCAGAATACGCAGGAAGGCCCTCCAGGCTTTATTATGCGGAAAAAATGACACGGCAACTGGGCGGCGCCAAAATTTATCTTAAAAGAGAAGATTTGAATCACACAGGTTCTCATAAAATCAATAACGTTATGGGGCAGGTTCTTCTCGCGAAAAAAATGGGTAAAACCAGGGTCATCGCGGAAACCGGCGCCGGACAGCATGGTGTCGCGACCGCTACAGCCGCCGCCTTAATGGATATGGAATGTGAAATTTACATGGGAAAAGAAGATACTGAACGGCAGGCGTTAAATGTTTACCGGATGGAACTTCTGGGCGCGAAAGTGCATCCGGTTACAAGCGGCACCATGACATTAAAAGACGCCGTAAACGAGACATTCCGTGAATGGGTCTCCCGAATGAATGATACGAATTATATCTTGGGATCGGTTATGGGCCCGCACCCTTTTCCAATGATGGTACGCGATTTCCAGAAGGTCATCGGAATCGAAATCAAAGCACAGCTGGCTGAGGCAGAAAGCCGGCTTCCTGACGCCATCATCGCTTGTGTCGGAGGGGGAAGTAATGCAATGGGCGCTTTTTATGATTTTATTGACGAGCCTTCTGTAAAATTGATCGGCTGTGAAGCTGCCGGTCTGGGAGTCGATAATCCCAAAAACGCGGCAACAATCGCAAACGGGACGGTAGGGGTATTTCATGGGATGAAATCCTATTTTTGCCAGGATGAATATGGACAAATTGCTTCAGTGTATTCCATTTCAGCCGGACTTGATTATCCGGGAATTGGCCCTGAACACGCGTGGCTCGCGGAAACGGGCAGAGCCGTTTATGTTCCCATTACAGACGACGAAGCGGTAAACGCATTTGAATATCTATCCCAAGCCGAAGGGATTATCCCTGCAATTGAAAGCGCCCACGCAATCGCGTACGCAAGGAAACTGGCGCCTGAAATGAGCCCGGATCAGATTATTGTCGTTTGCTTATCCGGAAGAGGAGATAAAGACGTCGCTGCCATCGCGCGGTATAGAGGAGTTGATATTCATGAGTAAAATTTCGAAAACGTTTGAGAATAAAAAGGCTTTTATCGCCTTTATTACCGGCGGTGATCCTGATATTGAAACCACAGAAAAAATCATTCTCGCAATCCAGGAGGCCGGCGCGGATTTAATTGAAATCGGAATCCCTTTTTCCGATCCTATGGCCGAAGGCGTCGTCATTCAGGATGCGGATGAACGTGCGCTGGCAAGCGGCTGTACCACAGATAAACTGTTTGATATGGTCAGCCGCCTGCGCCCCAAAGTACAAATTCCGCTGCTGTTTATGACATACCTCAATCCGATCTATACATACGGCAAAGAGCGTTTTCTGAAAGGATGCCAGGCCTCCGGCATCGACGGTATTATTGTACCCGATATGCCCTATGAGGAAAAGGAAGAGCTGGCGCCGCTATGCGAGACATTTAACATCGATTTAATCTCTATGATCGCGCCTACTTCTGAAGAAAGAATCGCGATGATCGCCAAAGAAGCCAAAGGCTTCCTGTATTGCGTTTCTTCTCTCGGGGTTACCGGTGTCCGAAGTGAAATCAATACCGATTTAAACAAAATGATCAGTCAGGTAAAAAAAGTGTCTTCCATCCCGTGCGCCATCGGGTTTGGCGTCTCTTCTCCAAAACAGGCGCATGACTTGGGTCAAATTGCTGACGGCGTTATCGTCGGAAGTGCGATTGTAAAGCTGATCGCGGAGCACGGACGCGAAAGCGCTCTGCCGGTCAAGCAGTATGTAAGCGAAATGAAAAATCAACTCATTGGTTTATAGAATAAGGCATTCCAAAAGTATGCAAATTAAAAATTTTCCTTGCAAAATCTGGTTTTTATAGTATAATAGAAAAGCATTGTAAAAAAACAAATGCTCTCTGCGGCAGGAAAGACTGTCGCCATTTAGTCCATAGGGAGGTGAAAAAAATGGTAAAATACGAGTTAATGTTCATTATCGAGCCTACGCTTGATGAGTCCGCGAAAGAAGCGACGATTGAGACTGTAAAAGGGATCATTGCTGATCAGGGCGAAATCACAAAAGCGGATGTTTGGGGAATGAAAAAGCTTGCTTATCCGATTCAAAAGAAGAACGAAGGTTACTATGTCGTAATCGAATTCAAAGCAAGCAGTGACTTACCGAAAGAGCTTGACAGAAGACTTAAGATTTCTGACAATATCATCAGGCATATCATTGTTAACAAGGATGAAAAATAGAAAAGAGGCGAGGCAATGAATAGTGTTGTTTTAATTGGAAGACTCACGAAAGACCCTGAAGTAAGGTATTTGCCGGAAAGCCAAATGGCTGTCGCAACTTTTAGCGTTGCGATTGACCGAATTCAAAAAGCCGGAAAAGAAAAACAAGCCGATTTTCCGAGGGTGACCGCATTCGGTAAATCAGCCGAAATATGCGAACGTTATTTAACAAAAGGAAAGCTTGTCGGTATTCAAGGCAGTATACGGACCGGCAGCTACAAAAATAAAGAAGGCGCGACGGTTTATACGACAGAAGTTGTAGCCGATCGAGTAGAGATTTTGGAATGGGGCGATAAACCTGAACCGATGCCAAGGCATGATCTAGATATCCCCGAAGGGTTCCAGGCGCTTGAGGATGATGACGTTCCATTTTAACGTACGGTTACGCCAATTTGAAAAGAAAGGAGACTTACCATTATGATGGATAAAAAGCGCGGAGGCATGAGACGAAAAAAAATATGCCAATTTTGTGCGGATAAAACAGAGATCATTGATTATAAGGAAGTAGACAAGCTCAGAAAGTACGTAACGGATCGAGGAAAAATTCTTCCTAAAAGGATTACCGGAACTTGTGCGATGCACCAGAGACAAGTTACAAAGGCAATTAAGAGAGCGAGAATTGTCGCGCTTCTGCCTTACACCGCTGATTAATAACATTTTAAACCTGTACCATGTGTGCAGGTTTTTCTTTAAAATGCGTAGTATCCCTGTTTTTAACGTATACTACATGTAGCGGAAGACAAAAAAATGGGTTTATGATATAATAGTAAAGGTTGACAACCGACGCTAAAACAGTTTAAATCTATATTCAGGTTATATTGAGAGGAGTCAAATGTCGAAAAAAAGGACCGAAACACTGCTTGCTGCATATATGCCGTTTCCAATGTGTATCATCAATAACAAAGGAAAGGTTACAAGGGCCAGCCTGCAGATTGACGAAGTTTTTCTCTATGATCGAATCAAGGACGCTGATATATATGCGCTTACCGGAATCAAGTATGCTGAATTTATAAGAGAATCCGCGGGCAGTCTTACACTTTCAAGAAACGATAAAACATTTAAAATCTTTACGAAGAATCTTGGTGAAGGTGAAAACAGTTCAACGATTATTTTCTTTCAGGACATCACCAATTATCAGATGCTCAAAAATTTATACAATGACGAAAGATCCTGCTTCGCAATCGTAAGCGTCGATAACTTTGATGAACTTTCTTCCAACACATCCGATGAAAATAAAGCGGCTTTGCTTTCGGAAATCGATAAGACCGTTAGACAATGGGCAACTCGGATGAACGCTTCTATAACAAGATATAAAGATTACATGTATTTTTTGGTGATCAAAAATGCGAACTGTGAAAAGCTCGTCGAAAATAAGTTTTCAATCCTTGACGAAATACGTCAGATCGAAACAGAAACCGATTTTCCGGTCACTTTGAGCATCGGCATTGGCATTGGAGGGAAAACGCCCGCCAAAACCGATGAATTCGCACAAGCTGCGCTCGATTTGGCGCTTGGCCGGGGCGGAGATCAAGCGGTTATAAAACGAGGCAGCAAGATCGAATACTACGGCGGAAAAATGCAGACCGTGGAGAAAAGCAACAAAGGCAAATCCAGAATTATGGCACACGCCATCAGACAATTGATCGATCAATCCTCAAAGGTCATCATCATGGGCCACCGCAATCCGGACATGGACTCGTTTGGCTCATCCCTAGGCGTTTTCAGGCTCGCGGCAAACGTCAACAAAGAAGCGCATATTGTAATGGACCGTTACAGCGATAACATATCTGAAATTTTTGAACAGGCAAAAGCGGCGGAAATATACAGTTTCGTCACCAGCGAAAAAGCGTTTATGATCGCAGACAAGGAGACGCTTATCATTGTGGTAGATACGCATCGGCCAAGCATAACGCAATGCCCGGATTTACTTGCCGTATCGGATAAAATCGTCGTGATCGATCACCATAGGAGAGCGGAAGAATCTATCGAAAATCCAATACTTGCATATATAGAACCGTATGCTTCGTCCACATCGGAACTGGTCACGGAGATTTTGCAGTATTCTCAGGAAAAAAAGGCGTTCAGTAAACTAGAAGCGGAAGCGCTTTTGGCAGGAATTACAGTAGATACGAACCGATTCGCGGGGAGGACCGGCGTAAGGACCTTTGAAGCGGCGTCTTGGCTAAGGCGGTCAGGCGCTGATACGAGTACTGTGAAGCGGTTTTTCCAAATGGACGAAGGCGCCTTTAAAATAAGGGCAAAATGTGTAGCAAACGCGGAATTTCTGGAAGGTGGATTTGCGCTGTCTGTTTGTGAGGGAACACATTCGGAAATGCAGATCATCAACTCCCAGGCAGCGGATATTCTGCTTGAGATCAAGGGAATGCAGGCAAGTTTTGTTGCAGGAAGGGATAGCGAAGACGTAACCGTAGTTAGCGCTCGATCCCTTGGCGATATCAATGTGCATATGATCATGGAAGAATTTGGCGGCGGCGGGCATTTGATGACAGCCGGCGCTCAAACAGACCAATCGCCGCAAGAGGTAATTGAGAAAATCAAGCAGATGGTTTCTGTAGAAAAACAGTAAAAATTAGGAGGGAACCCTATGATCGTCATATTATTAAAAGATGTTAAAGGTACAGGCAAGGCCGGAGAAGTTGCAAAAGTAAGCGATGGATATGCTAGAAATTTGCTTATCCCCAAAGGCTTTGCAATGGAAGCTTCGGACGGCAATGTCAGAAACCTGGAAAAACAAAAAGCCTTGATGGAAGAAAAAAGGGCGCAGGAGCACGCAAAAGCGGAACAGCTGGCTGCCAAACTTTCAGAGGTCACGGTCAATATTGTAACCAAAACAGGAGAAGGAGGCAGGCTTTTCGGGTCGATCACTTCAAAAGATATTGCGGATGCATTAAGCAAGCAACATAAAATTGATGTCGATAAGAAAAAGTTTGTTATGGAAAATCCGATAAAACATGTGGGAGAGACAGAGATTTTAATCAAATTGTACCATGAAGTATCGGCAAAATTAAAAGTAAACGTTACTACGTAGGAGACAAGCATGCTAGAGAAAATTCCTCCCCACAGCGAGGAAGCTGAACGGTCAATCCTCGGCGCGGCGATGCTCAGCAAAGACGCGCTCATGGACATCTTGCAGCACGTAAAAGCAAGAGACTTTTACAGCAATATCCATAAAGAGATTTTCGAAGCTATTTCGGCGCTTTATCATAATAATTCTCCTGTAGATACACTTACGGTTTCAGAAGAACTTCATAAAAGAAATGCGTTAGAAATGGTTGGAGGCAGAGCCTTTATTGCTACACTTTCCGCATCGGTTCCGGCTACTTCAAACGCTGCGGAATATGCGAAAATTGTTGCCGAAAAATCCACAATCAGACGTCTGATTCAGACTTCAGGGGATATCATTGAAAAGGGCTATCAGGAGAAAATGGACGCGGAACAGGTACTGGACTTTGCCGAAAGAAGTATCTTTGATATTGCTCAACAAAGACAGACGAAAGACTTTTCGCCGCTGAAAGAAGTGCTGTTCGAAAACCTGGCGCTCATCGATAAAGCTTCGCGAATAGAAGGTGGAATTACAGGTGTGCCTTCAGGGTTTATCGATTTGGATGACAAAACATCCGGGTTTCAGCGTTCGGATCTAGTGGTTCTGGCAGCGAGGCCAGCCATGGGGAAAACCGCGTTTGTGCTCAATGTAGCGCAGCAGGCTTCAATCAAGGCGGGCGCGAAAGTCCTTGTTTTCAGCATGGAAATGTCAAAAGAGCAACTTGGACAAAGGTTTTTGGCCATTGAATCCAGGCTTGAACTGCAAAGATTAAAAACCGGCAGACTGGATCAGCAGGATTGGGTCCGTATCCAGGAAGCCATGGATCAGCTTTCGCCAGCCAAGATATTCATAGATGACACATCTGGTATCAGCATGATGGAAATTAAGAATAAGTGCAGAAGACTAAAGGCGGAAAAAGGTCTGGATATGATCATCGTCGACTATCTTCAGCTCATGAATTACGAAGGAAAAGCAGAAAGCAGGCAGCAGGAAATCACGGCGCTTTCCAGAGCGTTTAAGCAACTGGCGAGGGAAATGGACTGTCCGGTTATCGTTTTGTCCCAGCTTTCCCGCGCACCTGAACAAAGGGCGGAACATCGGCCGATTTTGTCCGACCTGAGAGAGTCAGGCGCCATAGAGCAAGATGCGGACATTGTACTCTTTTTGTATCGGGATGAATACTACGACACTGAAACAGAAGATAAAAATATTTGTGAAGTGATTATCGCAAAGCACAGAAGCGGCCCGACTGGAACGGTTAAATTGGCTTGGATTGATAAATATACAAAATTTGGAGATATCAGCCACGCCGGGAGGTAGAAAATAAATGGCATTTATAAAAAGGCAGATAAAAGAATTTTATTTGTCAAATACGAATGTTGAAAATATCTTTATACATGAATATATGGCTTCCGCGCCTGGGGACTATGTAAAAGTATATCTCCTTAGCTTAATGTACTCAGATTTAGGCAAAGATTTGGATAACGGAGACATTGCCAAGCACCTGGCGATGGATGAAGAAGACGTGCTGAAGGCGTGGACTTACTGGGAAGGCCTTGGCACTGTAAAGAAAAAATACTTAGATCCAAACGATAAATTTCATTATGATATAGAATTTTTAAATTTAAAAGAACTCCTGTACGGAAGCAAGAGCAAACGAAACAAAGCAGATGCAAGCAGCGAGCAGCATCCGCTTAGCAATCAGGAGCTTAAAGCGATGTACCGGTCCATCGAACGAATCATCGGCAGATTACTCGGAGGCAAGGAGCCGACCGAAATTTTATCATGGATTACCGATTACAAAGCGTCCCCGGAAGTCATTCTTTTTGCGTACTCTTATTGCGCTAAAACTCGAAAAAAGGATAACCATAAATATGTAGGCGCAGTCGTCAAGGAGTGGATGGAAAAACAACTCAATGAAGTTTCCGCCATCGACACCTATCTGCAGGAAATAGACCGGAGGCATTTTTTATACAAACGGGTACTCAAATCACTTGGATTTACGCGAAACGCTACAGAAGAAGAAAAAAGACTTATGGATACCTGGTTTGATGAAATGGAGTTTCCCATTGAAAAAGCGCTGGAAGCCTGCAACAAGACGAGTGGGATTCCAAACCCGAATATCAATTATGTGAATCGGATCCTGCGCAATTGGTACGAAGGGAAGGATGCCGCGACGTCTTCGGGCGGCAAAACAGATTCAAAAAAAGCGCTGTCGATAGCCACTGTCCAAAGATATTACGATATGATTCGCAAGCAGGCAGAAACCGCTGCTGATGAAAGAAAAAAGCAAATATACCAGCGATTGCCGGAAATCAAAGAGATTGATGATACACTTAGATCCTGCGGAATGGAGATTTCCAGGCTGATGATTTCAACAAATCCTGATAAAAAACAGAAGATTGACCAGTTTAAAAACAAAGTCAGCCAATTGTCGGAACAAAAAAATAAGCTGCTTTGCAGCAATGGATTCGAACCTGATTATATGGAAACAAAATACAGATGCCGAATCTGTAAAGATTCAGGAACAAATGACGAGGGTGATCGATGCAAATGTTTTCAGGAAATACAAAACGAGGCTGAATTATGGCAAAAAACGTAGAAACGATTACCAAAGAAAAAATAAAAGCTGATTTGGAAAAACAAATTGCAAAAAAATTGTCTCAATTGAATGAAACCGATCTGGAGGAGCTGTTTGCGATCCATGAACAACAGAGAAAGGTAAAACAACCAAAAGACGAACTAGAAGGACAATTTTCATTTGAGGCAATCAGCCAGACAGATGAAAGCGATGAAAGCCAGGAAATTAAGCCGTCTCCAGATACGGATTTTGAAACGAGAGTCGAAAAACTCTATAAAGAATACGATGTTTTTGAACAAGAAAAAATCGAAGAAGAAGCGGCTGAAGGCGAGGTTGCGAAAACTCGCTTAGGTGAAGCCGCGCAAGCCGCAAAGCAAAAAACAGTGAAAATTGCGCAAGCCGTAAAACATAAAACTGCCAAGGCGGTGCAAGCTGTGAGGCGAAAAGCCGATGAGCGCAAGGCAGCAAAGCAAACAGAGCCGCTTTCTCCAAATCAAAGAGCGGTCAAGTACCTTTTTTTACTTTACAAAAGGCGCTTCGTGCGGAGCGAAAAAAAAGCGGCGGCCAGCATGGCTGATCTCATCACCAGAATCGATGAGAGGAACGATGAAATCGCTAAAAAAACGACACGGATGGTGAGAAGAAGCAACCTGCGTTTCTATTTAGCACGGAAATGGGCGGATGTTAACAAAAAAAAGCTGCTCCTCATTTTGCTCGTCATCGTATCCACATCGATCGGCGCCGCAGCATTGTTTAATACACTTACCGCATATGCATATGCCTATAACGGCAGAACCTTAGGCATGGTTAAAAACCAGGAAGACGTTTTGAAGATTCTGGAAGTTGTCAGCGAACAGCTTACCAGAGAATATGGTATGGAAATAGATATCGACAAAGATCAGGACATTACATTTGAGCGCGTATTGTCGATTCATAAAGAAATTGACGACATGCAGGATGTATTAAACCGGCTGACCTATATGCAGGATATGAACGCAAAAGCATACGCGATCTATATAGACGGAAAACGTGTCGCGATTTTGGATACAGAATCAGGGGCGGAGAAGATACTGCAGAGAGTTAAGGATCAGTATACGACGAAAAGCGAAGATATGAAAGTCGATTTGGAGCGCGTTGACTTTGCGGAAAAGGTTGAACTAAGACAGCTCGATACGCAGCTTGGAAGGATTCAGAATCCCGATGATGTCATGACAAAAATCCTCACGGGCGCTGTCGAGAAAAAGGTCCATATTGTAAAAAAAGGAGAAACCTTCTCTGAAATCGCGAAAGTGTATGGGCTCTCTCAAGCAGAACTTGAGGAAAGCAACCCCGGCATCAATCCCGCGAGACTGAACATCGATCAGGAGATCTTATTGACACAGGCTGTGCCTATGCTGACGGTTCAGACAATTGAAGTAGTGACGTACCTGGAGGAAATTCCATATGATACGATTTACGAAAACAACGCCAATGCTTTTAAAGGGGAACAAAGCGTTAAGGTAAAAGGTGTAAACGGAAAAAGGGAAGTAACTACGAGAATCATCAAAAGCAATGGCTTTGAAGTGGGCAAGGAAGAACTGAATTCCATCATACTTCAAACTGCGAATTCTGCTGTTGTGTCTGTAGGAACAAAAGAGCCCCCGCCGCAGCAAGGGACAGGCAAATTCAGTTATCCGGTAAGGGGAAGATTGACGTCCAAGTTCGGAATGAGAAGCGGCAGGATGCACTACGGAATAGATCTCGCTTGTTCGACTGGTACGCGAATCAGCGCTTCTGACGGCGGAACAGTTACATTTGCGGGGTACAGCGGGTCCTATGGTTATGTCGTTAAAATCAACCATGGTAAAAATTATGAAACCTTGTACGCGCATTGCAGCAAGCTATATGTAAAAAAAGGAGATAAAGTTTATAAAGGGCAGCACATAGCCAATGTCGGAAACACGGGACGAAGTACCGGCCCGCATTGTCACTTCGAAGTGCATGTAAACGGTGTACAAAAGAATCCGCTGAACTACCTATAACAAGGAAGGAGATGTCTCCCTCCTTGTTATAACGCTTATTCGAGCAGCTGGCGGCTGACAAGGCCGTAGCCTTGCACGTTGCGATCTTGCTTTTTTAGAGGTGAAGCGCTTTTTAATATGATTTTTTTCACTTGAGACGGGCCAAAACGCGGAAATGCGGCATGAAGGCAGGCAGCGATGCCGGAAACGGAAGGCGCTGACATCGATGTACCGCTCTGACTAACGTACTGCTTTCTTGTCTTCGCGTCCAGGGAGATGATATCTACTCCGGGCGCTACCACATCCGGCTTGTGAAGACCGGATGGCGTCGGGCCCCTGCTTGAAAAGTCAGGTATTCCGTCAAGTGTTTTGTTTGCTGAGCCGACCGTGATGACAAACGGGCTCGTTCCGGGCGACGTAATGGTTCCTTTATGTGGGCCGCTGTTTCCGGCAGCTGTAACGACGGTCATTCCATGTTTTACGAGCGCATTCGCACCCAGCAGGAGCGGATCAACGGCGTCTTTGGTGGAAACAATTCCCAAAGACAGATTGACGACTTTGATGCCAAACATATTCTTTTTATATAAAACCCACTGCATGGCAGCCAGAATATCCGAAGTGTTGCCACTCCCGTGACTATCCAAAGCTTTCAAAGCCACGATATTCGCGTCCGGCGCCGTACCTATGTATTTTTTTCCGGAAGCATAACCGTTACCGGCCGCGATTCCGGCTACGTGTGTTCCGTGGCCGTCATCATCATAGGGCAGAGCAATTCCTCCCACGAAATCCTTAAAAGCCACGATCCGGTTAAACGGTTTGATTAAGTCATAATGTGGAGAAACGCCTGTATCGATGATGGCAATGGCAACTCCCTCACCTTGAAGCGGAAATCTTCTTCCCGTATTTGAAAGCGGAGGAGGTTTTGGTTCCGGAACAATTCTTGATTTTTCAAGAAAAACAGGCAATTTTGTGACCTCGGCGTCATCAGAAACAAGCGCCACTCTTTTATGGTTTTTTATTTTCTCAACTTTCTCTTCCGGAACATCTACACATAAAGCGTTGATAAAAGGCAATTCATATTTGATATGGCCATAGTTTTCAAGAATACATTGCCGAATTTCTCCAATGGTCTTTCTTGAATAGATAATCAGAGGTTTTGTCATGACGATCACTCCAGCAAAAAATAAAATTAATCCATATTATGCAAAATGATGAAAGGAGGTGAAGGGCAATATTTTTTTGACGAAGCTTGGTTTTTTTGGTATAATAAATCAGTGTATATAACGGAGGATTGACCATGGAACTAAAAAAAGTATTAGTGATCGAGGACGAAAAATCAATTTCCGACATTATCAAGTTTAATCTTCTAAAAGAAGGATTTGAGGTTGAAACTGCTTTTGACGGTCAGGAGGGACTCCAAAAAGTGGAGTCGGCAAATCCGGATTTGATCTTGCTTGATGTGATGCTTCCGATACTTGATGGCTTTCAGGTCTGTAAAAAAATTCGGGAGACGAATATGGTTCCGATCCTGATGCTGACAGCAAAAGAAGAGGAAGTAGATAAAGTGCTTGGCCTTGAGCTTGGCGCGGACGATTACATAACAAAGCCTTTCGGCATGCGGGAGTTGATCGCGAGAATTAAGGCAAATATCCGAAGAACCGACGTAGTGGATTGTCTGAAAAATGAACCGGAAGACATTCAAAATTTCGGTAATCTTGAAATTGATATGAACCGCTATGAGGCCAGAAAAGACGGAACACCGCTGGAACTTACACTGCGCGAATTTGAATTATTAAAATACTTAGCGGAAAAAGAAAATAAAGTCTTTTCAAGAGAGCAGCTTCTTGAAGAGGTATGGGGTTATGAATATTATGGGGACATCCGGACAGTTGATGTAACGGTCAGGCGCCTGAGAGAAAAACTTGAGGATGATTCAAGTGATCCTCAGTTTATTATGACCAAAAGAGGAATCGGATACTATTTCAGGAGACCGTAGGCCATGAATGCGCTTAAAAAGGGCTTTACGATTAGGTGGAAAATTGTGCTAATTTACTGCCTGCTTGTCTTTATTGCCACAGTCATCATCGGCGTTTTTAACATGCGGCAACTCGAGAATTATTATATCAATTCAGTAAGGGTGAACTTGGAAAATACGGTTCGTGGGGGTACCCTTCTTTCTTCTTTGAGCGCGTATGAAGATCTAAAGGAACATCAGGCAGAAATTCAAACGAATATCAATGAATGGTATAAAGCCATTCAGGAAGAAATTTTTGTCGTGGACAGGAATGTGGAAATCATCGCGTCCAACACAGACGCCGCAAGCTCTGGACAATCGGCCGTGCCCCTTTCCGATAAAGGGGTTATCCTAAAGGCCCTCTCCGGAACAATAGCAGAATCCTCAGGCTTAATCTCAGATCAAGATAGAGAGATTCCGGTTATGAACCTGGCCTTTCCAATCGGTGAGGAGGATCATATTACAGGCGTTATCTACATCAGGGCCAACTTATCGGTTATTTTTGATACAATTAACCAATCAAAACGGATTTTTATCAACGCGATGCTCATCGCGATTTTCATTACCATAATCTTGGGTTCGCTTATATCCAAAACCATTACGACTCCAATACAGGAGGTTACACAAAAAGCGGCCAGAATGGCGCATGGGGACTTTGACCATGAGGTTACCGTCAAAGGAAGTGACGAAATCGGGCAGCTTGCCCAGATGTTTAACATGTTGCGAACGCAGCTAAGCAGTACGCTCACGCAGATATCAAACGAAAAAAGCAAGCTGGAAACGATCTTGCGATACATGGCTGACGGATTGATCGCTGTAGATTTGTCAGGTCATATCATCCATGCGAATCAGGCGGCTATGCGCATTTTAAAAATTGGTGACGCTGATCTTTCGAATCCCCTGTACGACCCAATCATTAAAAGCCTAAGGGACGATTTGGTCTTTAATAAGCTGATGGAAAAATGCGAAGAAGGCGCGATGGCGGAGACCTTTACCAGCAGTGGATCGACGTATGCAGTCCGCTATGATCGTTTCAAAGGTGAAAGTGGCGGAGATATCGGTATCATCATGATTCTCCAGGACATTACCGAAAGGCAAAAAATGGAGAATATGCAGACGGATTTTGTTGCCAACGTATCCCATGAACTGAAAACGCCGCTTACCACGATCAAAAGTTACACGGAGACTTTGATTGACGGTGCGCTGGAAAACAAAGATATGGCAATAGAATTCCTTTCAATCATTGATATGGAAGCCGACAGGATGAACAGACTTGTGAAAGAGCTGCTGCAACTGTCAAGGCTTGATAACAATCAGGAAAAATGGTTTAAAAAGGAAACCAACTTAATTTCGATTCTCAAAACATCGGTTACAAAAGTGGAATTGACGGCAAAGGCAAAACAACAGCATCTCAATTGCATTTTCAATCCGGATGATTCCATTCGTGCGACAATCGATAAAGATGGAATTGAACAAGTTATCCTGAATATACTAAGCAATGCGATCAAATACACGAAAGAGGGAGGGCGCATCGATATCGACGCGTTTATAAACGACAAGAAGGCGCAGATTGTGGTGATGGATAATGGAATCGGTATCCCCGAAAGTGAGATTTCCAGAGTTTTTGAGCGGTTTTTCCGAGTGGATAAAGCCAGATCGAGATCTATGGGGGGAACCGGTCTTGGACTTGCGATTTCCAAACAAATTATTGAAGATCACGATGGAGGGATACAGATGGAAAGTCGCGAAGGAAAAGGGACGAAGGTTACGGTCACTTTACCGGTCGCTCCGATAAGGGGAGAAAAAGGAATCGAATAAACTTTGAGCAGCACCATTAGAGGCAAGGAAAGAAGTTCTACTTGCTTCTTTTTTTTAATACAATAGAAGAGTGAAAATGAAGACACATGGAGGATGAGATGGAAAACCATGTAATGCATATCGACGCAAGGGAGCGGGCTACCATTACGGAAGTAGCCGACGTGGAAAGTTTCAATGATGAAATCATCCTGATTTCTTTGAAAACGGGCGGACTTGTAATTAAGGGCCATAAATTGCACATTCAGAAGCTCGATCTTGCAGAGGGAAAGGTCGTGATAACAGGTGATATTCTCTCAGCGACATATACAGAAAAAAGAGACAAAAAAGAAAAAGGGTTCCTTAAAAAGATTTTAAAATGATCACAATTACGGAACTGATTAAAAGTCAAGTTTATGAAGTGCTTTTTATGTTTTCTGCGGGTATTGCTTTTATGATTTTCTATGAGATCTTTTGTTTTGTGAAACATAAGGCAATGCCGAAAAAAATCGGGAGCTTTGTCATGGAGCTTTTGTTTTGGTTTGCGGCAAGCCTTTTGACCAGCGCTTTTTTATACAAGTGTGCGTATGGCCGGCTTAGCTTTCACGCTTTTTGTGCTTTTGTTTTTGGCGCGTTATTGTGGAAAAAAATATTTTATGGTATAATCGATTCAGGTGAATCGGAATGTTTAAAAGAAAAACTCGTCGAAGCAGAAAGTTCAAAAAAGACAACCAGGTAATTGATTTTGAAGCCGCGCGAGAAGAGAGACGAAAAAAGCGCGAAGCGCTGGCTAAAAAGACGCCGCCTAAAGATGCACGAAAGAATGAAGTACATTCAAAGCGCAAATTAAGCAAGAAAAATCGAAGCAGGACAGTTTATGCCGCTATTTTATTGATTATTGTAGCGGTAGTTGGTGTTTCTGCGTTTAATATTATTTCTGTTCGAATTCAAAAAACAGAGGAGCTCGCTCGGCAAAAGGCGCTTTTAAACAAAAAGCAGGCCTTGTCAGAGGAATTGTCAAGTGTGGACAATCCCGAGTACGTTGAACAGCAGGCGAGAATGCTGCTAAGAATGATTAAGCCCGGGGAAATCTTATATGTAGTCCCGATTCAGCCGAAGACTTCCAGTGAGGCCGGTATTACAAGCAGGGCAGGTATAGGGCAATGACGCACAGAATCAAGGAAGTAATCGTTGTTGAGGGACGAGATGATTCCGCTGCGGTTCAAAGAGCAGTGGATGCGCCGATCATTGAGACACACGGGTTTGGAATTAAAAAACAAACATGGGAGATTATAGAGAAGGCTTACGTTGAAAAGGGAATTATTATTTTGACCGATCCGGATTTTTCAGGTGAAGAAATCCGGAAAAAGCTGACGAAGCGTTTTCCGGACGCCAAGCAAGCATATCTCACGGCGGCCGAAGCCACGAAAAACGGCGATATCGGCGTAGAGAACGCGAAACCAGAGGCTATTGCCTGTGCGATCCGAAAAGCGCGCGCAACAATAGAGAAGGAAAACGCCAGGGATATATTTTCGATGGAGGATATGAAGAGATATGGGCTTGCGGGCGATCCGTGCGCAGCTGAAAAAAGGGCTCTGCTAGGCAAGCTCCTTGGCATCGGATATGGCAACGTAAAGACCTTCCAAAACAAACTGAACAGGTACGGTATTACTGTGGAGGAGTTTCATGAAGCTATATTCGCCTGCGACAATCGCGGCAATAAAGGATAAATACGGGTTTAGGTTTACAAAAAGTCTTGGACAAAACTTTCTCATCGATCAGAATGTGATTGAAAAGATTTTAGATGAATCGCTGATAGAGAAAGAGGACCTCGTCATAGAAATCGGACCGGGAATCGGCGTCCTAACGGCAGCTGTTGCACAGCGGGCTGGTAAAGTAATTGCCGTTGAAATCGATAAGAACCTGATTCCGATTTTGCGTGAGACCTTGAAAGACTATGAAAATATCGAAATTCTTCATCAAGATATTCTCAAAACAGATCTTGGAGAAATCATTCGGAAAAATGAGCAGATCAATGGAGAAAGGACGAGGGCTGTTAGCATTATCGGAAATCTTCCGTATTATATAACGACGCCAATCCTCATGAAGATTCTGGAGGAGAGAGTTCCTGCCAGCCGGATTACGGTTATGCTGCAAAAGGAAGTCGCCGACCGGATGAAAGCAGGGCCTGGCACAAAAGCATATGGGGCGCTGTCCGTCGCCGTGCAGTACTACGCTGCCGTTACCCATGTAGCAACTGTGCCCAGAGATGTTTTTATACCAAAACCAAATGTGGATTCTACGGTCGTCAGACTGGATATCCGAAAAGAAAGGCTGGTAGATTTAATCGATGAAAATGTTTTTTTTGAGTGCGTTAAAAAGGGATTTGGACAGAGGCGTAAGACGCTGCTCAATTCGCTGACGGGGATATGCGGACTGGATAAAAACGAGGTGCTGCTCGCTTTAAATTCTGCCGGAATCGATGCGGGACGAAGGGCGGAAACTTTAAATTTAAACGAATTTGCATTGCTTGCGAATCAGATAAAAGGGGTAAATTAATGACGTTTAAAAAATTTTACAAGAAATATATGCGAAACATCATATGTTTATGTGTGTTGTTGGCATTTGTGTTAAATCTTACAATTGAATCGCTTGCCAGACAATCTTTGCTCAGTGGGTTTGCTTTTTTTCTTGACCGGCCACTTGTCTTTTTGTTCAATGTATTGATCATATTTACGACATTATCGTTGGCCTTGCTGGTAAGAAGGCGCGTTTTTACATATATTTTGATCTCGGCGCTCTGGCTTGCGCTCGGGATCACCAACGGCGTAATCCTGAAAAATCGCATGACACCTTTTACGACAAAGGATTTGTCTGTTTTGGGGGATGGAATCTCCATTGTGACGAATTATTTATCCACGCAGCAAATCATTTTATCGATTTGTGGCGTCGTTCTTTTGCTGGCTATATTGGTTTTGCTTTTTATATTCTTGCCGGAAAAGAAAACCAGGATAAACCGGAAAAAAAATGCGGCCGTATTTGTTTTGATCTGTTTATCCATGTTTGGAGCTACCAATCTTGCAATCAGGGCTAATGTGATCGAAACTTTTTTTGGAAATCTGGCCTATGCGTACAGGGACAACGGTGTTCCTTACTGCTTTATCACGACATGGCTTAACACTGGAATCCGAATGCCTTCCGGTTATTCGGAAGAATCTGTCCTGGGGATTTTCAATCCGGAAGAGCTGGGAGAAGGCGTCGCTTTTTCTCCGGGGGCCGTAAGTCAAAGCAAGGATGCGCCAAACATTATTTTGCTTCAGCTTGAATCCTTCTTTGATCCGGGCAGAGTAAACGGGATTGTTACGTCGGAAGATCCGATTCCATTTTTCAGGTCGCTTACAGAAAAATACTCAAGCGGATTCCTCACCGTGCCGTCGGTGGGCGCCGGAACCGCGAATACCGAATTTGAAGTTTTAACAGGGATGAGCGTTAAATTTTTTGGTCCCGGAGAGTATCCATATAAATCCGTTTTGCTGAAGGAGACTTGTGAGAGCGTTCCTTTTGATCTGAAGCGGCTGGGGTATGCGACTCACGCGATTCACAATCACAGAGGCGCATTTTATGGCAGAAACAAAGTCTTCGCTAACATCGGATTTGATACGTTTACGTCGCTCGAATATATGAACAATGTGGCCAAGACGCCTAAGAACTGGGCAAAAGACCGAATTCTTACGGAGCAGATTTTTGATGCGCTCAGATCAACGCAAGGGCGGGATTATATTTATGTGATTTCGGCGCAGGGGCATGGAAAATATCCTATGGAGCAGGTGCTAACTTCTCCTAGAATTACAGTTAGCGCTCCTACTGAGGAATTGAAATGGCAATATGAGTACTATGTAAATCAATTATTTGAAATGGATCTTTTCGTAAAAGACTTGACGGAGCAACTTTCGAAACACAAGGAAAAAGTGATTCTGGCTATTTATGGAGATCATCTGCCGGCATTGGAAATGGAAGAAAATGATTTAAACAGCGGATCCGTTTATCAAACTCAGTACGTCATTTGGAGCAATTTTAAACTGAATAAAAAGGATAAAGAACTTTCTACCTATAAACTTTCAGCTGAATTGCTTGACCGCGTAAACATTCATGAAGGTACTCTTGTAAAATTTCATCAAAATCGTAATGAAGAGGATCCGTCCTATTTACCGAATTTAAGGATGCTGGAATACGATATGCTGTATGGAAAACGATATATCTATGGCGGCAATAATCCGTTTCAGCCGACTAATCTCCAAATGGGGATTAACCCAATCGCCATAGAGGATGTCGTACAAATAGGCAAGCAGTATTTTGTAAAAGGACAGAATTTTACAGTATTCAGCAAAGTTTCATTGGATGGTAAAATTTTAAAGACAACTTATTTAGGCACGACCATTTTGGCACTGTCACAGCCGGTCACTCAAGATGAGATCAGCAGGCTGAAGATCAGTCAGGTTGAAAAAAATAATGAGATATTGAGTACAACGGAGTAGGGCGAGCTTGGGATGAAGGAAATCGAAACACAAAGATTGAGGCTTAGACTCTGGACAAAAGAAGACGCCAAAGAGCTGTTTGCTTACGCGACTAGTCCGAATGTTGGGCCAAGCGCAGGATGGAAGCCCCATGAAAACATTGAGGAATCTCAAAAAATCATTGAGCAGCTTTTTCTCCAAAATGATGTATGGGCTGTAACACTAAAAGAAAGCGGGAAGATTGTCGGAAGCATTGGGATTGAATTTGACAAAAGAAGGCCTGGCGTAAGCAGTAAAGAATTGGGCTATTCTCTTTCAGAGCAATATTGGGGAAAAGGAATCATGACGGAGGCGGCAAAGGCAGTGATCGATTTCGGATTTTCCAAACTAGGCCTTGAAGTGATTGCCGCCTGTACCGGGCCTCAAAATGCCAGATCTCAGCGTGTCATTGAAAAGTGCGGATTTGTCTATGAAGGCACGGAGAGAAGAACATTCAAAATATACGACGGAACCATCAGGGATTCAAAGTGCTACTCATTGCTTAGGGAAGAGTGGGAAAAGAGGGAGAACTTGTAAAATGTCAGGTGTAAAGACAAATGCGGCCAGATTGTTGGATGCCGCTAAAATACAATACAAAATATATGAGTACGATGCTCCGGACGGATTTTTAGACGGCGTTTCCGTGGCGCGGGCGGCAGGGCTGCCTGTGGAGAAAGTTTATAAGACGTTGGTTACACAAGGAAGCAGCAAAACGTATTATGTATGCGTTATTCCGGTGGCGAAAGAACTTGATCCTAAGAAAGCCGCAAAACATTTTGGTGAGAAAAAGATAGACATGATTCCATCAAAGGACATTACCACAGTCACCGGGTACATCAAAGGCGGCTGTTCGCCTGTTGGCATGAAAAAGCTGTACAAAACCACGTTTGACTCCAGTGCAGAAGAGCTGGATCAAATCGTCGTAAGTGCGGGTAAGGTAGGGCTTCAGATGGAGCTATCCGCAGAGGAACTGATTAAAATCACGAGTGCGAGTTATGCGGAGTTAACAATCTGAAGAATCGCGCCGAGGCTTTCCAAAAGTGATAATAAACAACAATTGTTCGCCGTTTATTACCACTTAATTTTTTATTATGAAATATAATTATGCAAAAATATTTTAAAATTTTAAGGTAGGCGATGGTAGTGGAATTAAAAATTTTAGTTTGCGATGATGAGCAAATATTTACTGATATGTTATCAAAAAGATTAAGTCAGGAATTTTCTAAACACACGCAAGGATTTAAATTATTAGCGTTTAATGACAGCTTAAAATTGTTGGAGTATGTAAAGCAAAATGATGTTGATGTGCTATTCCTTGACGTGGATATGCCTAACCTTAACGGTCTTGAAACAGCAGAAAAAATTCAAAGGATAAACTCAAAAGTGGCGATAATTTTCATAACGAACCATGATGATATGGCGTTCTACACATGCAAATATCAGCCGTTTTGGTTTATAAGGAAGTCACATATAGATGATTTGACGGAAGCAATTGAAAAACTTGTAAGAAAAATGAACGCCGAAAACCGTACATATACGTTGGAAACGAGTGGAGAAATAATAAATGTGCAACTTGATCATGTACTATATTTTGAAAGCGAAGACCACTACGTAACCATGAATATGCAAAATGACACCAAAACTTTTAAGGCAAAAATTGGTGACATAGAAAAACAGTTGGCTTTATTTGATTTTATCCGTATCCATATAGGTTTTTTAGTGAATATAGCGCATATATACAAAATAAGTAGTGATGTTATTGAACTAAAAAATGGAATGTGCTTACCGATTAGCCGAAAAAATGTAAAGCTGGTTAAGGAGAACTTTCAAAAGTATATGAGGAGTTTGAGATGGTAAGTATCATTTTTGAGTTAAGCGTTAATGTATTGCAGTGCGGGATGGTTTTGATTTTCATGTCGGCCTTCTTCGGAAGCAAATTTCAAGGTATAAAACGAATTAGTGGATTTCTATTCGCTTGGCTGGTACTTTTTGTTGAATTAACATATATAAATCATCTAATGTCCTATGAAGGCGCTATTATATTGATACCAGCTTTAATTTGTTTCTTCTACGCCTTGATATGCTTAAAGGGCAGTGTTTTAATACAAGCATTTATTTCGGTATTTATCATTTCAATAATTCACACATTGGCTGTAATATCGAATTTGGTTACAGGATTCTTTTTGGGAATCAATAATCCAACAGCTTTAATTACTGAATTTAACGTACAGCGGATTGTTTATGTTTTGACAATCAACGCCATTTTCTTCTGCGTATTATGGGCGCTTCTAAAAATAAAGGAAAGCTATTCCATTAGAGTAAAAGAATGGATTCCGTTAACGTGTATTCCTATTCTTTCCACCATAAGCCTAAGCGTTCTAATGGACATTGTTATCCAAAACAGCGACAGAAACATTCAAAGTAATATTGTTTTGGCGGCATTTGTCATACTGATAATAAACGTAGTAGTCTATTATATGTTAATACGATTAGGCAAAGAAAACCATATAGAGTTAGAGTATGCTTTATTACAGCAACAATATAATTATGAGAAAATGAAGTCGGACGATACAAAGTCCCTTTACGAGAATATAGTATCTATGCGTCATGATATGAAAAATCATTTAACCGCCATTTCTGCATTATTAGAGGATAAACAAAACGACGAAGCGAAAGATTATATTTGTAGAATCATTGAATATCAGATTGATAATACTCAAAAATTAGTTTTTACTTCAAATGAGAGGTTTAATGCCATTCTAAGCGCTAAGCTCAGTATGTGCGCGAAAGAGAACATCAATATCACGGTCGGAATAAAAGACCCCGTGAATTTTATGTCGGTTGAAGATATTAGCGTACTTTTTGGTAATCTGTTTGATAATGCAATTGAAGCGTGCAAACGTACCGACCAAAGGCAAATACACATTAAAGTTCAAATTCAGGGAGCGTATGTATCGGTATTCATGGCAAACACCATAATAGAATCGGTTATGATTGCTAACCCTGAACTTATTACTACCAAACGTGATCCGCGTAGTCATGGATATGGTATTAAAAATATAAAGAAAATTGTGGAAAAATATAATGGCATAATTGAGTTTTGGGAGGAAAATAATTTGTTTTGCTGTGATATTTTACTCGAAAATTTACCAACTACGAACTAAAAACAACCAACTACGTACAAAGTATTGATATTTTGACTTAATCTGCTATACTTTTCGAGATAAACATTTTGTGAGGAGTATTCTTTATGAACAGTTTGCCCGAACGTATAACGGATTTTTTTGTTGACAGGAAAATTGTTGAACGTGAGATGAAAGAAATATACAGTTACGGATTAGAGCTGATCCTTAACGACATCATTAACTTTTCAGTTATATTTAGATGTTAAAGAATTTCAAGAAGTAGGGGGGATGTTGCCATAAACTTAATGCGTAAATGTTATTTTCTAACTGTGAAGACCAGAGGATGATGAAAAGAGGTGCTACTGAAAACTATATAGCAAATTTTTGGTATGCTGTCCATTTTTGCCCTTTGCGCCTTGAGCACAGCGAAAGGAACGGATTTTATTATGAAAGACTTTTTATCAAGTATTCCAATAAATACTATTATATTGTCGGGAATTTGCTTGTTGGCTATCATTTTAATAGTAAAGCTTATCAAACGATTAAAAAAAAGCCTTTAGTCTAATACTAAGTTGTGCTATATAAGAATGAAGGGAGGTGATAATATGCCATCACGGCAGAGTAAATAAGAAGAGATTTTCATATATTCTGCATTCGCTATTTTCACAGGCTGAATACAAGAATAAAGAAAATCTCAAGTTAATTTTATCATAAAAAGAACTGTTTTTACAAACAAAAAATAAAAAAGAAAGATGTATGAGGAAATTCCAAATGAAAAAGAGGTCCATTTTATTCTTATCACTCATTGCTCTTGTAGTAATGTCGGTTCCAATGTTTGCTTTTGCCAATAACTTTAGCACCCCTGGTGATTATTCTGTAATGTCTGATGAAGTATTAGCATATACTGATTTAGCCAATGCACCAGCAGAGTTGCAAGAAAAAATATTAGAGGAACGATATAAAATAATCTACAGTTCCTCATGGTCTGTAGACGGAAGCGGTGTATATATAGATCCTGATGGAAGAGAAGAAAAACTTCCGTTGTTTTCGGATTTATTTCCTGATTGGGATGTTCCACAAATGGATGAGAAAACCAGACTTGAATCACTTGAGATGATTGAAGAACAAATGATGAGCAGAACACCCGAATTTGTAGGTTGGGTCTATCTGCGTGACCCATCAGCAGCTCAATCAACAAAACCATTTTATGGTTTCGATAAAGGTTTGGCTAGTTATGCTAAATTGGAGGCAAGCAGCCTCCCGGGATCTTCATTCAATGGTGGTTTTACTAATATGAACACAGGTCAAGATTTAATTTACAAAAACAATATGGCCGTTGGGGCTGTTCTTAAGCTGGACTCTTTGCAAAATAATGTAATCTATGGTGCAAGGGCTAGCACGTACAGCACAATAGGAGATGGTCTGTTAAAGGTGCATAGATTTTAAAATAAGTAATCAAAAATAGGCTGTCAAATAACCTCTGTTTTAACACGACAGGGGTTATTATATTTGATATAATATGTTATATTCAGCAACAATTGATTTTGGAAAGGAAAAAACCAGAAAATGAAAAAAATATTGATTATTATTTGTATTTTCATGTTAAGCGCTGCCGGTTGTGGACAATCCGGTAATCAAATGTCACATGATG
>Ga0123353_10001014_pt1 | contig 34344 bp, 34 predicted proteins | sample TergutLab28metaG_3_FD_92763 | JGI IMG/M metagenome (GOLD analysis project Ga0123353, IMG submission 92763) | Labiotermes labralis P3 segment gut microbial communities from Petit-Saut dam, French Guiana - Lab288 P3 | ecosystem: Host-associated > Arthropoda: Insects > Digestive system > Gut ... | reverse complement strand
GCATGCGCCGACGCCCCCGCCACTCATCAGTGTTGAGCTCGAAGGCAACGTCTACAACAGCCTCGTGTTCCATGAGGCGGTCAATGTCTTTGCACCTGAACGCGATCGCGGGAACCGACGAGGCCCCATCGTACGCGGTGAACTTCAGGTGGTCGTCAGCCTTGCCCACCCGCCCGCGACCGGTCATGAATACGCCAGGCACCATGAGCAACGGCCGCGTGTTGCCGTGCCCGAACGGCTCAAGCGCCGCGATCTCCGTCCCTAAGCTGATGCTCAGCTCCCCAAGGGAGACCTGGGCATCTATCATCCTTCGGGCCATGAGCTTCTCGGCAGGAAGGGTATCGAGGCACTCGAGCAGGCACGCCTTGAGCTTTGGCAGCTCATCTGCCGGAAGCGCCATGCCAACCGCCGCCGCATGCCCGCCATAACGGGTGAGCACAGACGCGCAACATGTGTCGAGCGCCGCAAACAGGTCGATATCGCCCACAGACCGGCCCGACCCTCTTGCGACCCCGTCCTCGATAGAGAAGAGGAGCGCGGGGACCCCGAACACATCGGCCAGCCGAGAGGCGACTATGCCTTTTACCCCCTCGTGCCATCCCGAGCCGGCCAAAATGACCGCACGCTCGCCCCGGTAGGTCTCATGCGCCAGCTCAAGCACCTCGGCGCTCAGCCTGCCCTCGACCTCCTGCCGACAGCGGTTGTGCTCATCGAGTGCGACCGCAAGCCTCTCCGCCTCTGAGGGATCGTCAGCAAGCAACAGCTTGAGCGCATCGGTCGGATCGGCCATCCTGCCTGCCGCATTCAGCCGCGGAGCAAGCACATAGCCGATGCTCTCACTTGTCAGGTCGACCGGCAGAAGACCGGCGATGCCGGCAAGCGCCGAGATGCACGCCCGCGGGACACGGCTCATCGAGGCGATGCCCTCGGCCACAAGCGCACGGTTCTCGCCGAGGAGCGGGACGCTGTCTGCAACCGTCCCCAGCGTGGCAAGGTCGGCGAGAAGCCGCCAGGTACCAGGGTATCCGAGCTTCGCGCCGACGGCTTGGATGAGCTTGAGCGCGACGCCCGCCCCCGCCAGGTCGCGGGACACGCCATCAGGCCCGACCTTGGGGTTAACGACCGGCACCGAGGCGGGGACGGATTCTGTAGGCTCATGGTGATCGGTGACAACAACATCCACACCGTGCGAGACCAGCATCTCGACCTCTTGCGCACTCGAGATCCCGCAGTCCACGGTGACCAGCAACGCGGGCTTAAGCGCAAGCACCCGCTCGATCGATGCAACGGTCAGGCCGTAGCCCTCGGCAAAGCGGTGTGGGATGAGCGCCTGGACATCTGCGCCCATTGCCGCAAGGCCTCGGGTCGCAACCGCAGCCGCCGAGATGCCGTCTAGATCGAAGTCGCCAAAGACCACGATCCTCTCTTGCGCGCAGACCGCTCTGGCAACGCGCTCGGCACCCTCTCCCATGCCGGAGATGAGCATAGGGTCAAGCCACTCCCGTTCTAGGGACGGGTTCAGGAAGCGCCGCGCCTCCTCGGCATTGGCGACACCCCGGGCGGCAAGCATGCGGGCAACGGTGCGTGAGAGCCCTGTCGCCTGGGACAGGTCATCGATCAGCCTGTCGGCGACGGGCTCAAGCGCCCAGGGTTTATGGCAGGATCGATCCGGCATGCCTCCATCGTAACGGACGGAGCCGACAGATTTTACCCCTGCTTCGCATATTTCTTCTTCAATGCCGCGTACTTTGGCTCACGCTCTTTCCACATGACGTAGATGGGCGTCGCAATTCCAAATGACGAGAAGGAGCTCACCGCAAGGCCGATCGTCAGAGCGAGGGCGAAATCATAAAGCGTGTCCCCGCCAAAAACGAGCAGGGTTATCACAGGGATCAGCGACAGGATGATCGTATTCACGGTACGCACCAACACCTCGTTCACTGAGTCGTTGGCCATCGACGCGAACGTCTTTTTGGAAAGCTTTGCCGAGTTCTCCTTGATCCGGTGGAACATCACGATAGTGTCATAAAGCGAGTAGCCGAGGATGGTGAGAAGCGCCGCAACCGTGTTTGGCGTGATCTCCTCGCCAAAAAGGGCGTAGAAGCCTAAGGTGATCGTCACGTCATGCATGAGCGTTATGATCGCGGCGACCGACATCTTGTACTCGAACCTGAGCGCAACGTAGAGCAGGATGGCACCAAAAGAGACCGCGAGTGCAATAAGTGAGCGCTCCGTCACGTTCTTGCCCCAACCCGGGCCGATCGTAGTGACCTGGATCGAGTTCGCCGGCAGGTCGAGACCCGAGGCGACCTTGCCCGCAACCTGCTGGGCCTCGGCAACCTCTTTGATATCGGTGCGCACGATAAAACCATTGGTATCGCCACTGAAGCTCTGGACATCGGCTCCCTTGACATCTGCCGCATGGAAAGCATCGCGCACCTGCTCGATACCGATATTCCCGGTGCCGAGCAGCTCGACCACCGTCCCACCCTCAAACTCGATGCCAAAGCTAAGCCCTCTAAAAACAAGCGCGCCGAGCGAGATTGCGAGCAAGACCCCCGACAGTATGAACAGGTACTGTTTATTGCCGAGGAAGTCGATGTTGAACCTACGCATCGGCCCCACCGCCCTTCACTGAGATCCCCCATAAGGCCGGGTTCCTACTCAAGACCTTATCGGCAAGTGTCATCAGAAGTGGCCGCTTGAACAGGAGCATCATGATGAAGTCACAGATGACACCAAGCATCAGGGTAAAGGCAAAGCCCCTGACCGGCCCGACAGCGAACACGTAGAGCGCAAGGCCCGAGACAAGCGTCACCAGGTCCGCGTCAACGCTCGTCATGACACCGTGCCAGGTACCGGAATCGGCTGCCGTGCGCACAGTCTTTCCCATCCAGACCTCTTCTTTATACCGTTCGAGGATGAGAACCGAACTATCGGCCGCCATACCCACGGTAAGCACAACGCCCGCAATGCCCGGAAGCGAGAGCGAGAAGAGGTGGAAGTGCGAGAGCACCGCTAAGGACCCGACGAATATCACGCCAAAGACCGCCATCGCGATGACCGAGACGATCCCAAGGCCGCGATAGACCACGAGCATGAACACCGCGATGAGCCCCAGGCCGAGGGCGAGTGCGAACACGCCCTGCCGCAAAGAGTCCTGGCCGAGCGTCGGCCCGACGACCCGCGACTCGGAGAACACGAGCGACACCGGAAGCGCGCCGGACTCGAGCACCGTCTTAAGATGTTTGGCCGACTCCACCGTAAAGTTGCCGCTGATCTGGGTCTTCCCATCGGGGATCGCCGTGTTGACGACCGGCGCGGACTGCACGATGCCGTCTAAGACGATAGCCACCTGCTGTCCGATGTTAGCGCTTGTGAATTCCCCCCATACCTGTGCGCCAGTATCGTTCATGGTCACATCGACAACGATCTGCCCGCTCTTGGGATCCTGGCTCACTCCCGCGCTGGTTATGACCTCTCCGGTCAAAAACGGCTCGTACGTGCCCTTCTCCAGCTTGATGCCGTCCGCCCCGCTCTGAAGGGCGGTTACCGTCGCCGAGTCAGTGATAGAGCCAACAGAGACAAACTCGAGCTGACCGGTGCTGCCTAGCACTTTCAGGGCCTCTTCGGGATCCGCGATACCGGGGATCTGCACAAGGATCGAGTCGCTCCCCTGGCGTTGGATGGATGCCTCCAGCGCGCCGAGTGAGTCCACCCTGTTGTTGACGATTGCCACGGCACGCTGCATGTCGGCCGCGGTGACCGTTGAGGTCGACTCGGCTGTCAGTATCACCGAAAGCCCGCCCTTGATGTCTAACCCCTGGGTGATCTTCTCGTCCGGCGGCCACGCTAATACCACCGATCCGATCACCAAGACAAGTGTTATGGCCAACAGCAGGGCATTTTTTCTTTTACGATCCATCAGCCTCGCCTTCCATGCTTACTTCCGAGCAAACAGCCCCAGTGTCATCGTATTCTACTCCCTCAGGCACCGCGCCTTGAGGCGCGCCGTGCGCCGTCCTCTCAGGACACGTCATCCTCGGGTGCGTCATCAGGCGCGTCGTCGGGCGAGCCATCGTCGTCGGATGCGTCGTCGTCATCCTCGGGCGCGTCGTCATCGTCGTCATCGGGCACATCGCCTGGCAGCACCTCTGCGATCGCCGAGGGCCGAAACTCGATCTCGGCACCCTCAGACACGCGCACGAGGACCCGCTCCCCGGCCTCCACCACCTCGCCGTAGATGCCGCCGATCGTGACGACCCGATCACCTGGGGCAAGCGCGTCGAGCATCTCCCGCTGTCTTTTTGCCCGCTGCTGTTGCGGCCTGATCGCAAGGAACCAGAACGCAACAAGAAGCGCCAGTAACGGCAGGTACCTCTCCACAGGACCACCTTCCAACACCGCATCTTTATAAGTCTTTATAAGACGTATCACCGACGATTTACGGCCAGCAGCCTATGTTACCCGTTTCCGATGCAAATAGTAGAGGGCTTTCGACCAGATTTTATTTTGTGGCACGACACGGGAGCAGCAGCTTGTTTCTCGGCAATTCGCTTTTTGGCAATGGCTGGAACGCATAGGGATCGCAGGAATGCAGGGCTCGTTGGGGCGCATGAAGGTGCGCGGTCACCCTTCCCGCTGGTTGAACGCTATCAGCTCGGCGAGTGCGATCCCCGGGTTGAGGAACCGCTCTTTCCCCTCCGTTTTGTGCTTCCAGTCCACCGCACAAGCCGGGCAGTTGTGCACGCATGCCAAGCAGTGCTCGCACTGGTGCCGGAATACCGGCCTGCCTTCTTCCATCCCTATGTTCCCTGCCGGGCAGACTCGCCGACAGACGGAACAGCCGTCGCACTCCGAGGAGACGGTGAAATGCTGGTCGCTTTGTTGGTCGGGATAGGATCGGTAAAGAAGCGTGTTTATAAACGTGGCGGGCTGAACTCGGTTACGTTCCCTGTTTTGGACGGCCTTCGCTATCGTTGCAATGTCCTCATCGATGCGCTGCTTGAAAGCCTCGCTGTCGTTTACCTTGTAGCCAGGGATATAGTTCTCAACCATCTTGATGTTCTTGCCATAAGCCAGTGAGCCTCCCTTTTTTGCAAGCAGGTCCCTCACCTGGCCGAGCACGCCGTACATGATGCTGCCGTAGGTCGCAACCGCAAACACATACGCCTCTTTGTCCTCGACCTGTAGTCCCTCGATAAAGCAATCGACCATGCGGGGCAGTCCCCAGAAATATACAGGGAACACAAAGCCTATCACCGCGTCATCGACGGTAACGGGCTCCTTCCCCATGGGCACAACATCCCCGCCGATTCTCTCGGCTATCTTTTTTGCGGCATACAGGCTGTTGCCTGTTGAGGAGAAGCAAAAAACTGTCGCCATACTTGCGTAACCTCGATCTCCACTTGATAGAAATATTGCATCAGGGAAAACAAGCTGCCGCTTTGAATGCCCTTGTAGGCCCTGTGGATGAGCCTGCCAACAAGATTCTTACATCAGAATCACGCGTTTTGTAATTCCTCGCTTAACGCCCCGTGTCTTTCGCGGGCATCCTCAACTGAGGCATTACGTTCCTCGGCAGGATATGCCCAGCAGTCAGGCTCAGTAGTCAATGGCGGCCGGAGAGGCCCGCCACTCGCTCAAAAACGAGGCGAATGTGCCCTGCTCCAAAGCAACACGGGCGCGAGCCGTCAGATCAAGCAGGTAGAAGAGGTTGTGGGTCGTGAGCAGAATAGCGCCGAGCATCTCCTTCATGTTCACGAGATGCCTGATGTAGGCACGCGAATACCCTTGGCAGACGGGACAGGGGCATTCGGGGTCAAGCGGCCCCATGTCAGATGCGAACCGCGCATTCCGCAGGTTGAGACGACCCTCGCTCGAAAAAGCCGTCCCCATCCTCGCCGTCCGGGTGGGAAGCACGCAATCGAACATATCCACCCCGAGCGCGATCGCCTCAAGGACCGTGGTCGGGTTCCCAACGCCCATCAGGTACCGCGGCACATCTGTCGGCAGGGCCGTACAGACCGGGGCCAGCGACTCAAGCATCAGCGCGTGCGGCTCCCCGACCGAGTAGCCTCCGATGCCGTACCCTGGAAAACCGATCTCGCACAGCCGTTCGACGCTCTCCTGGCGCAGGTCTTTGTATACGCCGCCCTGCACGATGCCAAACAGCGCCTGCCCCTGTGCCTGTGCTTGCGCCAACCCCTGCGCCTGCTCGTGTGTGGCTTTGCATCGCCTTGCCCACTCGGCCGAACGCCTGACCGCCACAGCGACCGCATCCTTCTCGGCGGGATACGGGGGGCACTGGTCGAGCTGCATGATGATATCGGCACCCAGCTGCTGCTGGACCGCCATGTTGTCCTCCGGCGTCCAGCGGTGCCATGAGCCGTCCACCACCGACCGGAAGGTCACGCCGTCATCGTCAAGCTGCACGGTATCGGCCAGACTGAATATCTGAAAGCCGCCAGAATCGGTAAGCGTTGCATGCGGCCAGTTCATGAACGCGCTCAGGCCGCCTGCGCGCTCCACAACATCTGCCCCCGGCCTCAAATAGAGGTGGTAGGCGTTGGCAAGCAGGACCTGTGCGCCCAATTCGCCGAGGCCGTCTGGCAGCATGCCCTTGACGGTGCCGCGTGTGCCGACCGGCATGAACACGGGTGTCTCGATCGGGCCATGGGCGGTCTCAAGCCGTCCTCGGCGGGCAGAGGTGCTGCAATCCTTTGCAGAAACTGTGAAAATGCGGTGGGTCATACGTGAATTGTAGCCGAACCCGCGTTTTCGACCGGTAGACTGGTATTTGACCGGTAGACTGTTTTTGGCCGACTCCTGGCTGACTCTGACTGTTTTTGACCGGTAGGCTGTTTTTGTGAACTTTCAGGCGCTCCTTGTCGTCGAATTGGAGTGACATGGATAATACGACGGTGTCTGCACCGGTATCCGGTGATGCGGATCTCGTGCAGAAGGCGCGGACAGGCGACCTCGTTGCGTTCGAGAGGCTCGTCCGTTTGCATACGCCTACCGTATATGCGCATGCCCTGAGGTTTTTTGACGACCCGACAGCAGCCGAGGATATCGTGCAGGAGGTGTTCATCAAGGTGTACCGCGCCCTGGGCGACTTTGACGGACGCTCCCGTTTCTCGACCTGGCTGTTCCGCGTGACACACAACACGTGCCTGGACCACGCACGCGCTGGGCGACGACGTCCCATTCCCATAGACCCTCTGACCGTTGAGCTTACAGATCCTGATCGCATGGACGACCGGACTGCGCTTTCGGCAACCGTGGAAAAGGCGCTGCGCACCTTGGCACCCGACGACCGAGAGGCGCTTCAGGCGGTAAGCATCTTCGGGCTGACGTACGCCGAGGCCGGAGCAGAGTTCGGCGTTCCAGCCGGGACGGTCAAGTCCCGCGTGTTCAGGGCACGGCGGGCACTTGCCTCGATACTCGGCGGCTCGGCAGGTGGCCTGCAATGAACTGTAACGAGGCCCGCGAGATCCTCTCGGAATCTTACGACTCCCCCGTCGATCCCGCCCTGCTGTTTGAGGCCCACGCGCATTGCCGAGAGTGCGCAAGTTGCGCGGGATTTGAGCGCTCATGGCAGACCTACCTCAGCGTCGGCCTGCCCCGGCCTCCAGCGGGTCTGGCAGACCGAGTGATGTCTGCCGTGCACGCCGAGGTCAGCGCATCCGCGGCAACCGTGGCCGACACCGCCGCAGATGGGCCCGCCGCCGCAGACGCCGCAGGCCATAGCCGCCCGCAGTCCGACAAAAAAGGGCTGCCTCTCCTTATGAGCAAAGCACGCGACCCGCGCAACAGGCGCGCCGTCGCCACATGGGGGTCTGTTGCAGCTGCCTTGCTCATCTTGGTCGGTGTCGGAGGGTTCGCCGGTTCGCGCATGATACTCGGCAACGCGCAGCGCTCTGATTCTGCGCCCGCCACGTCCCGCACGTACAACTTCGATGGAACAACAGAAGAGCGCAAGTCCGCGCTTGACATGCGGACAGACACTGGCGCAGCAGCCCCTGAGAAAAAGGATACGGGGAGCCCTGATGGGCTGAAAAGCATGAGCTATGGGCTGAAGGACATGGGCTCGGCCTTTTCTTCGGCTAGTAAGGGCCAAAAAGCCAAAAAGGCCGAGAAACCCGACCTCATCACCATCGATGGGGCGGTCTATCGCCTGGACAGCAAGGTAAACCAGGTCAGCGCGCCCGATTTGGGCGAGGTAGGCAAAACACGCTCGGCTCTTGGAAAGGTCGGGCCCGCTCGCGAGCGGATCGTACTTGGAACGCCTGGGATCTCACGCGTCTACATCCAGGCATCAAAAAGCGAGGTGTTCGTGTTTGTTCCCGTTGCCAGGATGTACGCCGGACGCTCTTACGTGCTCGAAAGCGCTCCGATCACAAGGTTTGGCCAATGGCCGACCTTGCCAAAACGGTTCAAAAAGCCGACATCGCCTAGCGGCACACCGACATTTGCTGAGGTAGACGCTGACGCGCTAAGCGTCCGGGTATTCTCCGAAAGCGGTGCAGGCCCTGAGAGCGGCATCGCCATCGCGCCATACCCGCCCGCATCGGATCCACTCGCAGGCTGCCCGGAGTGGACCTGGTGGGCACCGCCAAAAAACCCTCAGTAGATGAACATCGCATCACCGAAGCTTAAAAGGCGGTAGCCCTCGGCAATGGCCTCGGCATATGCACGCAGCACGAGCTTGCGTCCGGCAAACGCACTGACCATCATGAGCAGCGTTGACCGAGGCATGTGAAAGTTCGTGATCATAGCATCAGTCACAGCAAAGCTGTAACCAGGGAGGATGAAAAGGTTGGTCCACCCCGCAGTTGCAGCCACCAGGCCGGTCGCGTCGTCAAATGCGCTCTCGATCGCCCGCACGCTCGTCGTGCCGACAGCGATCACCCGCCCGCCAGAGGCGCGGGCACCGTTGATTGCCTCAGCCGCGACCTCCGAGACCCGGAAGTGCTCGGTGTGCATGGGGTGCTCTTCTGGGTCGGCAACGCCCACCGGACGAAACGTGTCCAGGCCGATGTCAAGCTCGACGGGCACCACTGATGCGCCTGCACCCTCGGCAGCCGAGACCAACTCGGGAGTGAAGTGCAGCCCTGCCGTGGGAGCAGCGGCCGATCGCTCGTTTTTGGCAAACATCGTCTGGTAGTCGGCCTCATTCTCAAGCGGCCTCGTGATATAAGGCGGCAGCGGGGTCTGCCCAAACAGGTGAACGGCTTCGATGAAGGTTGTCCCGTGCGCCTGGAACTGGATGAGCCTCCCCCCGCTCTCGTCGGTCTGTTCAACGATAAGTCCGGTCAGCGCCCCATCGCCAAAGACGACCTTTGCGCCGGGCATGAGCTTTCTTCCCGGTCGCACAAGACACTCCCATGCGTCGCTATACCGCTCGCGGAGCAGCAGTACCTCGATGGCGGCACCCGTGGCCGCGCCCGTGCCTGCCCTTGCCCCCGCGCCTGCATCCGCGCCCACGCCCACTTTGTTCCCGAGAAGGCGGGCCGGCAGCACCTTGGTCTCATTCACAACAAGCACATCGCCAGGACGCAGGTACTCGGGAAGTTCGCGGAAGACCCGATGGTCGGGTACGCCGGAGTGTCTATCGAGCACAAGCATCCGGCAGTTGTCCCTTGGCATGGTCGGGCTTTGCGCAATCGAGCCGCTTGGAAGCTCATAATCAAAGTCGTCGGTATGCATGCCCGTATCAGACCTCCTTGATCGCCCTACGCCGTGCCGCGCCTTTTACGCCGTGCCGCGCTTTTGCGCCGCTGCTGCTCTGCCTCGACCTCACTGAACGAGCAGCCGCAGTACTTTTGCCGGTACATCCCTAGATCCCGCGAACGCCTCGTCACCTCCGCGTAACGATCTCGGAAATCCCGATCCAAAAAAGCAACCCCTGCGGCCTTGGCCGCACGCCAGCCCTCATCACAGATCACAGGGTAGTCCTGGTACGGGCTTACCGACAGGGTCGTGGCAAAGGCATCGAGGCCTTTCTCGGCAGCCCACTTCGCAACGCTTGTCAGCCGAATCCGATAGCAAATCCGGCATCTGCGCTCTCGGTTCACGCCCCATACCCCAGCCTGTTGCGCCCACTGCTCGGCAAGGGCAGGATCCGCCAGCTCAACCACCTCGACCCCCAAGCCGCCTACGTAGCCGAGAAGGGCCTCGCGCCTGCGAAGATACTCTTCGATCGACTGGATGTTGGGGTTTGCGAAAACGGCAACGACCTCGGCGGCCTCGGGCTGAAGCGCCTCAAGAGGCTCGATCAGACAGGGCCCGCAGCATGTATGGAGCGCGATCCTCATGTCCCCCGCCTTCCGCTTTCTGCCTTCCGCCTTCGCCGAGCAGCGCTAACAGGAGGCACCGTGACGCAACCGGATGCGCTGCAACGCTAATCGGACACGCTGGCTGCCTGGGCGGTGTTGAGCACAAGCATCGCACGGGTCATCGGCCCCACTCCCCCGGGGACCGGGGTGATCCATGAAGCGACTGGCTCGACTGTGGCAAACTCCACATCCCCTACCAGACCAGAATCCGTCCGATTGATGCCTACGTCGATGACGACCGCCCCTGGCTTGACATGGTCGGCTGTGATCATGTGCGGGCGACCGACCGCGGCGACAAGGATGTCGGCCTCCCGACATACCGCCTGCAGGTCCTGGGTCCGCGAGTGGGCCACCGTCACCGTTGCATGACGCTCAAGCAGCATGAGCGCCATGGGCTTGCCTACGATCGTCGAGCGGCCGACCACCACAGCGCGCTTGCCTGCAGGGTCGATCCCATAGTGGTCGAGCATCGCCATCACGCCCCACGGGGTGCACGCCCGAAGCGCAGGGAGTCCTCGCACAAGTCGGCCAAGGTTTAGCGGATGAAACCCGTCGACATCTTTCTTTGGGCTGATGCGGGCAATAGCCTCCTCGGCATCAAGCCCATCTGGAAGGGGCATCTGCACCAGGATCCCATGGATACCGGAATCCGAGTTGCACTCATCGATGATCCCATTGAGTCCCGCCTGGCTGATCTCGGCAGGACGACGGTAGTCAAAGGATTTGATGCCCACCTCGGCACAGTCCCGCTCTTTCATGCGGACGTACGATTGCGAAGCAGGGTCCTCGCCCACCAAAACGACCGCCAACCCGGGGCTGATGCCTCGAAGCTCGGCCTGAGCGACAAGATCTGCCGCGTACTGCCGAGTGATCTTCGCCACGAGGTTGCCATCGATGATCTGCGCCAATGTAAGCACCGCCTGCCTGTCCGTTTATGCCTGTTACATGTAGCCCGAACGTGTAGAATGGCATTGAGTGTATCACTGGTTAGACGGCTCGTACGCAACCAAACAGGCAGCAACCGAACAGGAGGGAAACATGAGCGATATACCTCTACTGAAAGGTATCAGCGAGGTTGCAGACATTGGAAGTGCATCGGACTTCGAGAAAAAACACACTCCCCACATCGTGTGCAGCCGGAAGGGTGCCGGGCTTCACGTGCAGATAGCGGTCGGTCACGGCATCGCCCATCCCAGTCAAGCCGATCACTTCATCAACTGGATCAGTCTCTCGATTGAAGACGCACCTGTGGCGCGATTCGATCTTGGAGCCGCTGTGGCTGTCCCCGATGTCAGCGTGGTGCTTGATGTGGAGACCGGCACGCAGATCACGGCCGTAGGGAGCTGCAACCTTCACGGACTCTGGGCTTGGACGGTCACCGCGCCATAGTCCCCGGGTAACCGCTGGGCACACCATGGACCCTGGGTCTTGCAAATCAGTTTGCTCGGCTGGGGTCGAGCATCTTTAACACGGCACCGGCCTGCTGATGCCGGAGTTCGGCCTCGGCAAAAGCCCCTGTCTGCTCCAGCGCGCTTGCGAGCGCATCAAAGGCATCTGCTACGAGCAGCAGCACCCGGTCGTCGAGGTTTTTAAGCTCAAGCAGCGCAGTCAGGCTTTGCGGCGCAAGCCGAGAGGTCATCTGCGGATCAAGATCGAGCGCCAGCCCGATGGCTTCCTCGGCAAGCTCGAAAGTCCGCTCCTGGCTTCCCGTGGCAAGCATTTGGAACGCTTGGCGCACAAGGCCACCCATCTGCTCGACCAGGCGTAAAACATAGTCTGACTCATACTGCATAGACGTGGTACCTTCCTCCAGGGCTTTTTGCTGATGGCAGCAGCTCATGGCAGTCCTACGCAAACGGGCTTTCCGAGGCATCGCACACATCGTACACAGAGAAGGCTCGTATAAAACCCACTACCTATATTTTCGGCAATCCAACCTGGAGCCTGATACCTCAGCCGAACTTAAGTCGCATTTTGTCCCACAAGCCGTATTGCGTCATGCGCGGTCGCCTGCGCGAAGAAAGGCATTCGCGCAAAGAAATGCCTCTCGCTGAAAGACCCCGCGCAAAAGTTGTCTGCGTGCCGACGCAAGAAGCGGCCGTGTGCAAGATCGTCTGCGCGGAGAAAGGCCTGCGCACAAGAAAGACTTGCAAAAAAGACAGCCTCCGCACACGGCGGAGACCGTCTTTCGCTCGCTTTTGACGCCCTGCAGACCTTTTGACTAAGCCTTGCGGACGTTACTAGCCTGCTCTTTGCCGTTGCGGCCGGTGGTCACATCGAACTCGACAGTCTGACCCTCGTCGAGGCTCTTGAACCCGTCCATCTGGATCTCGCTGAAGTGGACGAACAGATCTTCGCCGTCCTCCCGCTCAATGAAGCCGTAGCCCTTGTCCGGGTTGAACCACTTGACCGTACCAGTAGCCATCAAAACCTACTTTCCGCCCCCATGGGGCAAACAAAAAAGCGACGCGCCCTACGCACTTGCACCCCACAGGTGCGGGACTGCTGAGCGAGGTCACGCCGCAAACCCAGGAGCCGCCTTCGGCTCCACACCGCAGTATGAGTGAGTTTTCGGCCGATGTCTAGCATTTATTAAATGAAACACTGCGCCGAGGCTGTCGAGACGCTGCGCCGACGCTGCCCGTGCACTGCCGACACTGCACCTGCACTGCGCCATTACTTTGCCAGCGATAAGTATTTCCACCTTCAGGATCAACCCATCCCCCCTAGCCGGAAGGGCCATCCGCAGGCTGCGCCGACCGCCCGATGCCGAGGTGCTCGTACGTGCGGGATGTCGCCTGACGGCCTTTGGGCGTTCGGGCGATCAAGCCGAGTTGCAGCAAGAACGGCTCGTAGACATCCTCAAGCGTATGCGGCTCTTCCCCCACCGCAGCCGAAAGCGTGTTAAGGCCGATCGGGCGACCGGCAAACGTCTCGGCGAGCGTAGTCAGTATCTTGACGTCCATCCAGTCGAGGCCAAGATGATCGACCTCGAAAAACGCGAGCGCCTCGGCAGCAATGTCCTCGCTGATACAGCCAGAGTGGCGGACCTGCGCGTAATCGCGCACGCGCTTTAAGAGCCGGTTGGCGAGCCGCGGCGTGCCCCTGCCGCGACGGGCGATCTCGGCCGCCCCCTCTGCGTCGATCTCGACGTCGAGGATCCCAGCCGAACGCTTTATGATCGCGCACAGCTCATCAGGCTCGTAGTAGTCAAGCCGGAAGGCCATGCCAAAGCGGTCGCGCAACGGGCCGGTCAGCAGCCCTGTGCGCGTGGTTGCCCCAATAAGCGTGAAGCGCGGGATGTCCAACCGTATTGAACGCGCCGCGGGTCCTTTGCCGATCACGATGTCAAGGTTGAAATCCTCCATCGCGGGGTAAAGCACCTCTTCGACCGCACGGCTCAAGCGGTGTATCTCGTCGATAAAGAGGATGTCGCGCTCCTCCAGATTCGTGAGTATCGCAGCCAGATCCCCCGCCCGCTCGATAGCAGGGCCGCTTGTCTGCTTCACCGCAACGCCTAGCTCGTTGCCGATGACCTGCGCGAGCGTGGTCTTGCCAAGCCCCGGAGGCCCTGAAAGCAAGACGTGGTCGAGCGGCTCATTGCGCTCGCAGGTGGCCTGGATAAGCACCGAGAGGTTCTCTTTCACCCGGACTTGCCCCAGGTACTCCACTAAACGATGCGGTCGAAGCGAGCGGTCGATCTCAAGATCGTCCTCAGTGAACTCGGCGGACACCAACCGCTGGGCATTATCATCGTGTACATCGTCATGCACCACAGGTTCATTGGCTTCCCAAGACGTACTCACGGCGCACCCCCAAGCCTTTTGAGCGCATACCGAAGCAGCTTCCGCGTGCTGTCCGCATCACCATCATAGCCCTTGACGGCAACTGCGGCCTCGTCTGCCGAGAAACCCATCGCCAGCAGCGCATCGGCAACCTCGGCAACCGCCTCGCTCGCCGCAACAGGCTGCCCTTTGCGCGCACCGTCACCCGCAAAGGACACGAACTTGTCGGCAAGCTCAAGGATGATGCGCTGCGCGGTCTTCTTGCCGATACCAGGCACGCTCGTCAGCACTGCGACATCCCCTGCGCCGATCGCCGAGGCAAGCGCATCGGCCGTATAGGATGAAAGCACCGCAAGCGCCGCCTTTGGCCCTACTCCGGAGACGGTGATAAGCTTCTCGAACGCCTCCTTCTCGGACTCACTTTCGAACCCGAAAAGCGAAAGCTCCTCGCCTCGCACGTGCAGGTAGGTGTGGACAAATACCTCGTCGCCTTCGGTCGGAAGCCGAGAAAGCGCGTTCGTCGTCATTGCCAGGCGGAAGCCGACCCCTGAGACCTCCAGGATGCAGGATCCCACGCTTTTGGAGATGATGCGCCCGTTCAGGGATGCGATCATGCGACCGCCGCCTTCGATGCCCCGGTCGCTGCCGCACCCGCCGCCTTTGATGCAATGCGTGCGGTCATGCACCCGCCGCCTTCGCCGCGAGGGCCTGATGGCGACCCAGGTGGGCATGGCATATAGCAGCGGCAAGTGCATCTGCCGCGTGATCGGGCGTAGGCTCGTGGTCAAGTCCGAGAAGGATCCGAACCATGTAGGAGATCTGCTCCTTCTCGGCAGTCCCGACCCCTACGACAGCACCTTTGATCTGCGGGGGCGAGTACTCGGTGATCGCAAGCGATGCCTCGGCTGTCGCAAGCAGCGCGACCCCTCTTGCCTGGCCAGTGGCAAAAGCGCTTCTCGCGTTTATGCCAAAAAAGATGCTCTCGATAGCGCACTCTACGGGCCCGTGCCGCCTGATAACCGCACGGATATCCTCGTATATCTCGCAAAGACGCTTTGCAACAGGCTGATGCGCGTGCGTCGTTATGCACCCATAGGCGAGGCAGCGGCACTTTGAGCCGGTCGTCTCAATTACCCCCCAGCCGGTATTTGCCAGCCCGGGATCGATACCTAGGATGATCACAGGCTTTTCCTAGCCGAGCACCGCAGCGATCTCTTCGGTGAACTCCATCGTGTGGTAGACATTCTGGATATCATCAAGCTCTTCGAGCCTATCGACAAGCCGAAGCACCTTCTTTGCGTTCTCTGGGAGAACAGACGTGCTGTTCACAGGCTCCATCACAAGCTCGGCGCCTTTGACCGGCAGACTCTGAGCCTCAAGCCCCCGGCATACCTGCATCAGATCTGCGGGAGCGGTGTAGACCAGGGCCTCCTCGTCTCCCATCTCAATATCCTCACCGCCTGCCTCGGCGACCATGAGCAGCAAGTCGTCCTCATCGGGGAGCCCGCCGCCCTCAAGCGCGATCTGTCCCTTGCGCTCGAACTGGAACGCGACCGAGCCGGTCGCCCCAAGGTTCCCCCCGGCCTTGCTGAACGCAGCGCGCACATCGGCCGCCGTGCGGTTCCGGTTGTCGGTAAGCGCCTCGACATAAAACGCGACACCCGCCGGGCCATAACCCTCGTAGACGACGTTTGCAAAATTTGCCGCATCCGCGCCTGCCCCGAATGCCTTGTCGATCGCGCTTTGGATCTTATCTTTGGGAAGCGAATAGCTTTTAGCCTTTGCGATGGCGGCCGCAAGGGTCGCATTGTTGTCCGGGTTCGAATCGCCACCCTCCTTTGCCGCCACCGTGATGATGCGCGCCAGCTTGGAGAAAAGCGCCGAGCGCTTGGCATCCTGTGCGGCTTTTCGATGCTTGGTGGTCGCCCACTTTGAGTGTCCGGACATCCCTTACTCCTTTCAGGCCCCGTCCAGCCTTGAGCGAGAACACAGGTCGGAGACAAAGTAGCGGTGCAACCGCAGATCCCTGGTCAGTTCCGGGTGAAACGTTGTAGCCATCATGCTCGCAGAACGCACCGCTACGATACGCCCATCGTGCTCTGCAAGTACCCGGACACCCTCACCGACCGATTCGATCCAAGGAGCACGGATGAAAATGCCCTGGAACGGCTCATCGAGCCCCTTGACCTCGAGGCCCGCCTCAAAGCTGTCACTCTGCCGGCCATACGCGTTGCGCCTCACTTGGATGTCAAGCAGCCCAAGCGACCGCTGCCCAGGCAGGCCGTCAGATATCCTCTTCGCGATGAGGATTGCCCCTGCACAGGTGCCCCAAACAGCCATACCCTCTCGGCATCGCCCCTGAACCGACTCGTAAAACCCATGTCGATCCATGAGTTTTGCGATGGCCGTTGACTCGCCACCAGGGATGATGAGCCCGTCACACCCGTCCAGCTGAGCAGGGAGCCTGACGGCGACAGCACTCGCGCCAATCGCCTCAAGCGCAAGGATATGCTCCCTAAACGCCCCCTGAAGAGCAAGTACTCCTATCCGCACCTGCCAGCCACCCTACCAGCCACGCTCCTGCATGCGTTGCGCCTCAGGAATATCGGGAATGTTGATACCCACCATGGCCTCACCAAGGTCTCTGGAGACATCCGCTATGATCTCGGCGTTCTCGTAATGTGTAGTCGCCTCGACGATCGCACGCGCACGCTTTTCCGGATCCCCGCTCTTAAAGATGCCGCTTCCCACAAAAACCCCATCGCAGCCGAGTTGCATCATCAGCGCAGCGTCAGCCGGGGTGGCAATGCCCCCCGCCGAGAAATTCACAACCGGCAGCTTGCCGTTGTCATGGACCCACTTGACAAGGTCGTACGTGGCACCGAGCTGCTTGGCGGCATCAAAGAGCTGCTCATCGCGAAGACCGGCTACCCAGGCGATCTCATCTGAGACCGTGCGCATATGCCGCACCGCCTCAACAACGTTACCGGTGCCGGGCTCCCCTTTCGTGCGCACCATTGCGGCACCCTCGGCTATTCGACGCAGGGCCTCGCCGAGGTTGCGGCAACCGCACACGAACGGCACGGTAAAGCCCCACTTGTTCACGTGATACTGCTCGTCCGCGGGCGTAAGCACCTCTGACTCGTCGATGTAATCGGCTCCGAGCGACTCAAGGACCTGCGCTTCGACGAAATGGCCGATGCGGCATTTCGCCATTACCGGGATCGTCACCGCCTTGATGATCTCTGTGACCTTCGTGGGATCCGCCATGCGGGCAACCCCGCCGGCAACGCGGATGTCTGCGGGGACCCTCTCAAGCGCCATGACAGCAACAGCGCCGGCATCCTCGGCGATCTTGGCCTGCTCTGCGGTGACGACATCCATGATGACGCCGCCTTTGAGCATCTCGGCAAAACCGGTCTTTACGCGCAGCGTACCCGTTTCGCGGTTATTCTCAGACACTGGGCCACTCCTTTGTGACTGCCGTGCTCACTGACGTGCTCACAGCTACAACCAGCCTATTTCATCGTGATATTGACATCCAGCGGGATGACCTGGAACCAGGTCCGCCCCTTTGTAAGCTTGATCGGCCTGCCCTCCTCGTCGGTGAAGCGCGGCGGCGCGGACGGCGAGCCTGTCCAGGTGCCGTCGTACTTCTGCCCGTTCCTGAACACCGAGACACGCCCCTTGCCGCCAAGGTTGATGTCGAACGTCTCCGAGCCGACCTTATCGCGACCTGCGACCTCATGCTTCGTCCAGAGCACGACGACGTTGTCAGCGGAGACCTGCTCCCCTGTGGCCGCGTCCTTATGCGCGGCATCATTGTTGAACCGGAGGTACTGCCCGTCCTGATAGACCCACCGGACATAGCTGGATGTCGAGAACGGGATGCTGACCTCGGTTATGGTAGGCGTTGTCTCTTCGGCACGCTTCTCAAACTGTAGCGCGGTGGGCTCTGCTGTGACCGAGTACCCTTTGGTCTGCGCGGTGCTGTACGCCTTGGGGACCTCCATGAACAGGTTGTGCGGCATCGGCTTCGTCCGACTGCGCACATAGGGCTCTGTGATCCCGACATCCTCTGAGAGGTTGGGTAGGTCCCCATTGGCAATCGCCGTGGTTACCGAGGCACTTGCCCCCGAAAAGAAGAACAGCGCCTGATACTGCGGCACCACCCAGACATCCGAGAGACGCGCACTCCGGACCGGCCCGACCTGAGGAGGCAAGTCACTATGGTAGATACAGTTGAACCTCGTGATCCCTCCCTCGCTGATGGTCTCGTAGACAACGTCGGCGGCGGCGATCCCCGTCTGAGGACGTGCCGCCGCGGAGTTCTCGATCTTTATCGAGAGGGGCCTGCGGGACAGCGTATCGGGATCGGCGACCCTCTCGCCCGTGAACGGCCACACGGCAAGGTCATCAGGACGGGGTGCCCGCCGCTCCTTGTCGGCGACCGGCCATGGCGTGGTAAGCTCGACCGGCCCTTTTTTGCAACCTGCAAAAAGAAGCGGCGCGAGCATGATCGCTATCGTGAGCAAGATGAGGCTTTTGCGTGTCATATGCTGGTCTCCTTCAGGATCCAACTACTTTTGGGCCCGGCTAGCAGTCTAACCGAAAAACAATCGCCATGCGGCAACTTAATCGCTCGGTGCGTCAGCGGGTGCGTCGCTCGACGCGTCATCTGGCGCATCATCTGGCGCATCGCTCGATGTCTCGCTCGGTACGCCGCTCGGCACTCCCTGCTCGCCGCCTTGCGCACGGGCAGGGCCTTCCTGGGGCAGCATTGCACGGCGCGCCCAAATAATCACCGCAATGCCTGCAATCACCATGGGTACGCTCAGCAGCTGCCCCATCGTGATCCCGCCGGACAGAAAGCCGATTCCCACATCAGGCTCGCGAAAAAACTCGATGATGGTGCGAAACACCCCGTAGCCGGTGAGAAACCAGCCAAATAGCTCTCCTCGTGGCCGAGGCGGGACCCTGCTTGCCAGAAAAAGCAGCGCCACCAAAAGTATCACTCCCTCGGCAGCCGCCTCATACAGCTGCGAGGGGTGTCTCGGCAGCCCGCCTGCCTCGGGGAAGACCATCGCCCATGGAAGGTCGGAGACCCGACCCCACAGCTCGCCATTCACAAAATTCGCCAACCGACCAAGGAGCAAACCAACCGGTGCCCCAACCGACCCAAGATCGACCAGCGTCATCCACGGCACCTTGAGGACACGCGCCGCGACGACCCCGCCGATGATCATGCCCACCAGCCCGCCATGAAACGACATGCCGCCATTCCAGGTCGCGAATACCGAGAGGGGGTCTTTAACAAGCCAGTCGAACCCGTAAACAAACACGTAGCCGAGCCGAGCGCCCACAATCAGCCCGATGATCGCCACTACGAGCACCGTCAGCACGTCGTCGTCGGTCAGCCCGAGCCCCCATCGCCTCGCAAGCCAGCGAAGTATCAGCGCTGCGATGAAAAACCCGGCCAGATACGAAAGCCCGTACCAGCGCACCGTGAGCGGTCCCAGCCTGAAAGCAACCGGATCTATATGGGGGTAAAGGACCGCGGCTATCGAGAGGGTGCCCATGTGCTTGTGCTAGCGCTAAAACGAGACCTTGGGTGCCTCTGCCGCTTCCTGGCCGGCCTCAAAATGCTTCTTTTTCTGGGTAAAGCCGAGCAGCCGAGCGACGATCACCGCCGGGAACAGCTGGATGCCCGTGTTGTAGGTCATCACCGTGTCGTTGTAGAACTGGCGTGCATACGCAATCTTGCTCTCGGTATTGGAGAGCTCTTCCTGAAGCTGCATGAAGTTCTGGTTTGCTTTGAGCTCGGGGTATGCCTCGGCCACCGCAAACAGGGTCTTGAGCGCGCCGGTGAGCGCATTCTCGGCCTGCCCTTGATCTCCTGCCCCTGTAGCGGCCATTGCCATGTTGCGGGCCTGAACGACCTTTTCAAGGGTCTCTTTCTCGTGCGCGGCGTACCCTTTGACGATTTCAACGATGTTGGGGATAAGATCGTAGCGACGCTTGAGCTGCACGTCTATCTGCGCCCACGCGTTCTCAACCCGATTCCGGAGTTGGACCAAGCGGTTATAGAGCGCAACAAAACCGAGCACGAGCACAGCTACAACGATGCCCAACCCCAAACATATGAACAAGACAGAGCTGGTTGCCATGTAAGCCCCCTCCTCCAGAACCGATGTTTAATCTTACCATTATATGGTGACTCGGACAGGGCTCCTCAGGGCAGGCCAGGCAGGCCCCACAATCAGCCCATAATCAGTCCATAATGAGCCCACAATCAGACAGGGCCTGCGCGATCCGGGAACATCTCGGCCCGAACTCGCATCGATCTCAGGGCGACTCAGACAGGGCCTGCGTCGATCTGGGCAAGTCTCAAGCGGTGCCCGTATCAATCTGGGCAAGAATATCCTCTGCCGAGACGACCGAGGCAAGCTGCCTCCGAAAGTACTCACAGTACGCATTGTTTATCGCGGCACGAGCGGCAGGCGACACAGCCTCCACGCTTTTGTGGCAAGGGTAGGGATCCTGCGAGCAGGACGAGCCGCACGTCGAGTCCTGTAGCGTCGGGTTCTGTAGCTTGCGCTCAGACGAGACTACAAGCACCCCGTTCCAACCGTTTGCATCCGAACCCGCAGCAAGTGCCTCGATCGCCGAAAAGAGAAACGCAGGAATGGTTGCGGTTACCGTTATCATGCGCCCACAGCGCGGGCAGATGACCGTGATCTCAGCACGGGAGCGCCCCTTCAACACGACACCGTCAACGTCCTCGATGCAGACATCGACATCGCCATCGTTAGGACACGTTACTGTGAACTCCATGCCAACCGCCTCATGTCAACCGCTCAATTGCCGAGCCACCATCAGCTGTCTCCGCTGTTGAGCCATCGTCAGCCCTCTCTGTTGCCGAACTACTACGCAATTGTACCGCGGCGACCGCACCTAGATTAATCCGTCATGAGTACGATTCGCCATCACGCTCCCCCGACTTGTCACCAACATCTTGCAACCGGCACAATCTTGCAACCGGCATCTGCATATCGCTTTTAGAATGCCGTTAGAAAAAAGTTGGTACAGTGGCGTGCAGTAACATGCGGTAACGTGCGCGCAGTTAAACGTACAGTAACGTAGAATCAGGACATGCACACGCATAGGTATAAGAAACACACCTAGCGGCCAAGGACTAGGCAGTAGTTGCCGAGATGCCAGGCAACTGACGTGACCAGACAGTCGATGAGACAAGAAACGGCTTTTCGGGTGAGAATACGCTAAACTGCCAGGTGTATCAGATAACCCACACAATACAGGCGGACCCAACGGTACGAGCAGGCCATATGGCGCGGCTCACTCGGCAAGTGAGCCCTTTTTGATTGGGAGGCAACAGTGGCACAGATACGTCCTTTTGCAGCATGGCGCTATGCGAAGATCGGTCGCGACCTTTCGGCAGTCACCGCTCCCCCCTACGACGTCGTACCACCGGAGATGCGAACGCAGCTTCTCGCACGCGACCCTTATAACGCCGTTGCGCTCGAGCTTCCATCCGGCTCCGAGGATCCCAGCGCCCCGGATAGCCGCTACGTCCAGGGAAAAGCAACGTGGGACGAGTGGCGTGGCTCCGGCTTCCTCGCCCAGGATGAGCACCCGACCATCTACGTCTTAGAGCAGAGCGGAACCTATCAGGGGCGTGCTTTCAGGCGCCGGGGATTCATCGCCGAGGTAGCGCTCGAGCCCTTCTCGGCAGGAGTAGTCCTCCCGCACGAGCAGACCCTTCCCAAGGCGATCGGCGACCGGTTTGAGCTCATCAGGGCGACGGAGGCCAACCTGAGCCAGATCCTTGGGCTTTTCGAGGATCCCGACAACGTGTCGATCAGGCTTTTTGATGAGCTTACCGTCAGGCCGGCTGACGCGGAGGCGACCGATGCGGATGGTGTCCTGAGCAGGCTTTGGTCGGTCACCGACACCGCAGTGATCGATGAGATCGTCTCGCTGCTCGCTCCCTCGCGTGTCTTTATTGCCGATGGGCACCATCGCTATAAGACCTCGCTCGCCTACCGGGAGTACCGCCGGGCAAAGGCGGCCGGCGAGCCGGTGCCGTCAGACGTGACCGAGGCCCTGGCGAGCGCCGAGGCAGCCACCTGCGGGTGCGGATGCGGCTGTTCCGGCAGCGCCGGGCACGAGGCCGCCTACGACTTCATCATGGTGGCCCTCGTGAGCATCGACGACCCCGAACTCACTATCCTGCCTACCCATCGCGTAGTGAGGTGCGCGAATGACTTCGACTCAGACGGCTTCCTCGCAGAACTCCGCCAGCGCTTCGATGTCGTTGGGGTTGCCGAGGGCGGGCAAGGCGACCCGTACGACGCGTTTGTCGGCATAAGCGAGGATGTCCCGGCCTTCCTCATCCAGACATCCCCTGGCTCCCCGCTGCTCCGCGCAACACTGCACTCCGATGTCAGCCTTGACGAGGCGATCAGCGCTGACATGTCTTTGTCGTGGAAGAGCCTGGACGTGACCGTGCTGGCCGAGCTCATCTTAAACCCCCTGCTCGGCATCAGCATAAACGACCGCGAGTCCCTAAAGCGGCTGAGTTTCGCAAAGGACCCGCGCCAAGCGCTTTCGCAGGCTACCGACCGCGACCTGGTATTCATCATGCGTGCGACTCGGCTCGATCAGATGAAGACCGTCTCGCTCGGCGGCGAGGTCATGCCCCAGAAGAGCACCTACTTCTACCCGAAGCTTCTGACCGGCCTGGTGTTCCGATCCACCGAGTAGCACACGCCGAGTACTGCACGACCGACATAGCACGACCAAATAGCACGACCGACATAGCGTGCTGCGTGCTGCGTGCTGCAACGCGCCTACGTTTGTAGTTTGTTGCGCAGGTTTTAGCCCGCCTCGGAAGAGACCGTGGGCGCAGCATTTGCGCGACTACGGCGACTACGCTTACTGTGTGGGCTTTGGCTTTGGCCCATGCTCGTGGAAGAATTTACAGTACATGCAGCCATCTTTGACCGGTGCCTTGCGGTCTATCGCTGTGCTGAACACAAGATCGGGATCGTTGGAGAAGGCGTAGCTCGGGCGCGTGCACGCCGCATAGTTGCATTTGAGCGGACAGTTGTCATGGAGCATCGACGCATGCGGGCACTCGGCCTGCATCTGCTCGTCGCACTCGCGCATCTCCCAGCATCTCGTCATGTGGCAGCTCCTCAAACCTCAGTTTCGACCTGCATATCCTACGCTAGCCCTGAACACCCTATTGCCGAACCGGCTCAGTGTAGCGCTGGCCCCGCATATCCTACGTGACAATAGCGCTTGATAGCGACAGCCCTGCATATCCTACGCTGCCCCGACCCGATTATCAGCTATACTTGCCCAGCATGGATCCCTTAGCGATAAAAAACCACTACCGTACTATCGTCGTCGGCACCGGGCCAGCTGGTGCGATGGCGGCTTTGCACGCGGCGGCACGCGGGCCAGTGCTCATGATCGACTCCTTTGCCCTGCCGCGTGACAAAAGCTGCGGCGGCATGCTCAACGAGTACTCACAGGAGTTCCTCTCGGCGTACGGAAAGCTGCCTGAGGGCCTTTGGCTTGAGCCTGCCTGGGTCAACTTCAGGTATTACGATTGGGACCGAGGGATAAAAAAGCCTACCCAGCTGCGTTTTGCAAACGTCGATCGCAGTTTGTTTGACGCATGGATGCTCTCCCTCATGCCCGATAACGTCGACATTGCAGGCAAGACATCGCTTGTGACGTTCACGCAGTCCGAGAAACAGGTCGATGCGGTGCTGAGCGCTGCGGGCACCGAGGTCAAGGTCTCTGCCGATAACCTTATCGGCTGCGACGGGCCGCGATCCACCACGCGACGGATACTCGGCAGCGGAAGCGTGGCGAACTACGTCACCCTCCAGGACTTCTGCCGTCTTGAGGCACCGATTGAGCCGTTCTTTGACTGCATTTATACCCGCAAGATCGGCGATAGCTTTGCGTATGCCTATGTCGTGCCCAAGGGCGAGGTGGCTATTGCAGGCTCGGTCTTCTACCCAAAGACCAAGCGTCCCCACGAGATACAGGAGCAGGTGCTTGAGGTGCTCCGCAGCCGACTCCCACTTGGCGAGTCGGTCAAGCGAGAGGCATGGGTCGCCCTTTCGGTGCGAAACCACTCCGACGTGTCGCCCGGCCAGGGGCGGGTCCTTCTCGCCGGGGAGGCCGGCGGGTTCATGTCGCCGTCGAGCGGAGAGGGCATCAGCTACGCGCTCAACTCAGGGCATCTCGCCGGGCGTGCGGTCGCCGAGGCAGGCCCCGAAGCAGGTGCCGAGACAGCGCTCGCCGCTTATACGCAGGCCACCGCTGGGATCGCGAAAAACATCACCCACAAACTCAAGTGGCTCCCGTTCATGGAATCGCGGGCGGGCAAATACCTCGCAGGGTTTGTGCCCACGCCGATCGTCTCGAAAATCACCGAGGGGCTGTAACCGACGACGGCGGCGGCGGCGACTACGGCGCGACGAGTAATGGCGCGATGATGGCGGCAGCTACGGCGGTGCGGCGGCGACGGCGGCGACTGTCTGAAAGCACTCTGTAAAACCGGTGACGCAAGATTCAACCAAAGCAAAACGAGCGGCAATGCTTCTCGGAGACACGTGGGTAACCTAACGGGAAAGCGGTAAGACGATGCTCGTCCGCGTTCACGACGAAGAACACGGCACGTACTTCAAGTCAGAGGTATATGCGATCCTATCTGTCGGCTGGCCTGAGCAATACTTGGTCCTTGTCCCGAACGGGAAGAAGGGTTGCTTAAAGCTGTTCAACTACCTGAGCACATCAAGCAGAACCACACACCATGACGCGCTTATAAACGTCATAACTCCGGAAAAACCGGCGGGATGGGTATCGAAAAGCGGCGCGGCGCTCTGCAAGATCAAGGAGTTGCTCTGCGATGACACGGTAAGGCTCGATTCTTATGAGGGATATGGGTGGCTGCTTGAAAAGCCCGAGGTAATCACTGCCCTGCTTCGTGGCGAATCCGTTCCAGCCGATTTTGAGGGATTCCAATTAGCCGATTCCGCGCTCCCCGGCTGGAATTACATCAAGGCACAGGATGATATTGATTCCCTGATGGAATTGACGCACGAGTTCCATGATTCTTGTTTAGAGCGCTTGAACTACATCAGCGGAGCGCATGTCCACGAAGATGGGTCCATGTACCCGATAGATGATGTCCGGTCGCTCAAAATGGTGATCGGAAGCCAGCAGTGCAATCCCATCGAGCTTGTTTTCGAGGGACTGATCGGCTTGAATTTGCGCCCTGCCGAGGACAATTACGATTCGATCATTCTCCGTGCGGTGCTCAGCACGAAGAACGAGACGGTCTTCTTTGCCGATGTTTTTGCCGACGACATCGAGCTGGAATCCGGGGATCTCAATGAATACTGCACGTGCGTCAGTGCATTTTCCCTGCGCTGGCGGTTCCTCGGCAGGAAGGCCACTGTCCCCGACAGCCCTCGGTAGTTGCGGCACCAGCCACAGCGGCAGAACGACGACATCCACGACAGCAGGACGGCAACGGGGCGACAGCCTACAACGGCGGCGGTGTAAGCCGTTTCATGTACATCCTGCTCGGCGTGGCCTCGGTCTGGCCTTGGTACTTGCTGCCAAGATCCGGGTGCCCGTAAGGCCTATCGACAGAGGTCGTCATCTGCGAGAAGGATATCTGCCCGATCCGCATGCCCGGCGTGAGCACGATGGGCAGGTTTGCGACGTTGGACAGCTCGAGGGTGAGTTTTCCGTCCCATCCGGGGTCGACGTATCCTGCCGTCGAGTGGATGAGCAGCCCCAATCTGCCGAGCGAGCTTTTGCCCTCCAGACGTCCGACCAGATCGTCCGGCAGCGCGATCCGCTCGACCGTGGTGCCAAGGGCGAACTCGTCCGGATGAAGCACGAACGGCTCGGCGACTGATGCCACCACGCGCTCGGTGAGGCCTGGCTGCTCCCTATCGGGGTCGATGAAGGGCAGCCGCGAGCTCCTGAACACCTGGAAGTTCTCCCCCAGGTGCAAGTCGATGCTGGAGGGCTGGATATCATCCGGGTCTATCGGGTCGACGACGATCCGCCCGCGGGCCAATTCGAGTTTGATAGTGCGATCCGAAAGAATCACGGTGTCATGCTTCCTTTCACGCTTTTGCCCTCGCAGTCACCCCAGCAAAGCCGAGGATCGCCCAATCCAAGGATTGCCTGGCTTGCCTATGCGCACTTGCTAAAACCACAGCTCCTGCAAACACTGCAACCGCTTTCGTGCTCCAAAGACCCACCGCACTCGGGGCACGCCCCAGACATGTTATCAAGCGCACTGGTATTCCGCGTAATAACGGTTGCCTCTGTGCCGGTTTCCATGAACTGAGCCGCGTGCTCCATGACAATGCCGACCGCATCCGCACATGAGAGCACTTTGCCCCCCTCCGCCCATGACGGCGACGGGCAGCGGATGCCTCGCAGATGCTTTAGGATAGCTTCCGGATCCACCCCGGCGCGCAAAGAGACCGAGATCATCCTCGAAAGCGCTTCGGACTGGGATGCCGCGCAGCCGCCGGACTTACCCATCTGGGTAAACACCTCGCACATACCATGTTCGTCCCAGTTCACCGTAATATAGAGGTTGCCGCAGCCGGTCTGGATCTTCTCCGTGCGCCCCTGCGTGATCCGCGGTCGCGGTCTCGGCTCAATCTCCCCTGGCCTGGTCATCGCCGAGCCTTCCATCGCCAAGCCACCCGCCGCCGAGCCACCCGGAACCGACTGCGACTTCCCAGTCGTGAGGACCTGATCGGTCTTGCTGCCGTCTCGGTAGATGGTGACCCCTTTGACACCGAGCTCGTACGCAAGGTCGTACACGTGTCGGACATCGTCAGTCGTAGCATCCGCCGAGAAGTTCACCGTCTTTGAGACGGCATTATCGGTGTGCTTCTGGAAAGCCGCCTGCATCCGAATGTGCCAGTCGGCCGCCATATCATGCGCGGTCACAAAGATGTCGCGCACGTCAGCCGGTACTTCCTCCATATCACGCACCGAGCCGTGCTCGGCGATAAGCGCCATAAGGTCCCAGCTGTGGAACTCCCGCTCGACGGCGGCATCCTCGAAGAGCGGATTGACCTCGATCAAGCGGTCGTTGTCCATAACCGTTCTCACGTAGCTCACGGCGAAAAGGGGCTCGACGCCACTTGAACAGTTCGCGATGATCGAAAGCGTCCCCGTGGGGGCGATCGTGGTGACCGTCGCATTGCGGATGGCCCCGCCGCCGCCCGCGCCAACGCCGTCGGCAGCGCGACCGCCACTCTCATCGCCGCCACCCGTGCCCGCACCGCCGCCCGCGCCGACATCGTAAGCCGAGCCCTTGAAGTTAGGGAACGCTCCCCGCTCGACGGCAAGTTTGCGGCTGGCCGCCTTGGCCTCGGCATTGATGAAGCCCATGAGCCTCTCGCCCAGCTCAACCGCCTCCTCGCTGTCGTAGGCGATGCCGAGCAGGATGAGCATGTCCGCCCAACCCATAACGCCGAGGCCGATCTTGCGGTTTCCCCGAGCGAGCTTATCGATCTCCGGCAGTGGGTACTCGTTGACCTCGATCACATCGTCAAGGAACCGAACGCCTCGGGCGACAACATTGGCAAGGCGGTCCCAATCGACATCCACGCCACCCTCGCCAGGACGCGTCATCTTTGCAAGGTTCACCGAGCCGAGGTTGCATGCCTCGTACGGCAGAAGCGGCTGCTCGCCACAGGGGTTCGTCGACTCGATCTCGCCGAGCTGCGGCGTAGGATTGTCGCGGTTGATCCGATCGATGAAGATGATGCCCGGATCCCCTGTCGCCCACGCCATCTCAACGATGAGGTCGTAGACCTCACGCGCATCCAGCTGCCCGACGACCTCCTTGGCACGCGGGTTGTGCAGGTCGTAGCTCTCCCCCTGCCGGACCGCCTGCATGAACTCCTCGGTCAAGGCCACAGAGATATTGAAGTTCGAGAAATCGCCATCGGACTTGCAGCCGATAAAATGAAGGATGTCAGGGTGGTCGATGCGCAGGACCCCCATGTTCGCCCCGCGACGGGTGCCCCCTTGCTTTACCGCCTCTGTCGCCTGGTTGAATACCCGCATGAAAGAGACCGGCCCGCTCGAAACACCCTGAGTCGACTTGACCGAGTCACCCGCTGGCCGAAGCCGTGAAAACGAGAAGCCAGTGCCGCCACCGGACTTATGGATGAGCGCAGTGTCCCGCACCGCTCCAAAGATGGACTCCATGGAGTCCTCAATCGGAAGGACAAAACACGCGGAGAGCTGCTGCAGCTCCTGGCCGGCATTCATGAGCGTCGGAGAGTTTGGCAGAAACTCAAGCGATGTCATGAGGTCATAGAAGTCGTGCGCTACCTCGGCGACCCGCGCATCGTCTGCGCCCCACACCCTTTCGGCTCCTGCAATGTTCTCGGCAACACGGATGAACATGTCCGAGGGGTTTTCTTGGGAGTTGCCCTCGGCATCCTTGCGCAGGTAACGCCTCTGTAGGACCGTCAAAGAGTTGGGGCTCAAAACGTCATCGATCATGCGCTCATATCCCGCGACTTTTGCCTTCTCCGACATCGTGTTCCCCTTCTCCTTGCGATAAAATTAGCTCGCCGATAAACGCTTACCGCTACCTACCGCGAAGCCGCCGACACCCTTGTTGCCGATCCTTGCCGATCCCGCTGACAGCCCCGCTGCCGCCATGCCAGCAGCCTCAACGATGGCCCTGTGAATAACCAAGGTGCACAATATATTGCGTTTCTTGAAAAAACAATTTCTATATCTTGTGTGTCATCGCATGTTAACACAGATCCGCTGAATGACAGGATCTTTTTCCCAGATTGTCCTATGTCGATGTCGTTTTCAAGGACGAGACGTTTTGGATGACGCAAAGAGCCATAGCCGGGTTGTTTGAAGCCGAACGTAGCGTGATAACGAAGCACATAGGCAATGCCTACGATGAGGAAGGGCTCGACCGAGAGTCAACGTGTGCAAAAATTACACTTGGCGAATGTCTTTGCAAGCAAGGAACTGGATGGGGATTCAACTGTTCGGAATTTCCGGACAGCTGCCACTGACAGCAAGGCGTAGCGTCTGATACGTGCGAAAAGCCACTTGGCAACCGAATTGCTAGCCATGCTAACCTAATTGACAGTCAGCCGAGAACGACAGGGTAATCCCAGGTCACTTGGCAGCCGAGCAGCCAGCTAGACGCACGCCGGAGACGAGGAACAATCACGAGAATGAAAGATGACAAAACCACGTGGCTGACCCCTAAGACGGCATCACGGCTCCTTGTCCTATCGCTTGGACTTATATTCACCTGCTTCTTCCTGGCCTCCAGCTGCCCCACTGCGCACGAAAACCAAGCCTTGGGATATTCTGACGGCTCCTTATTCCGACCGATGGAACACGACGATACCAGCCCGATTGTGGCAATCGTCCCCCACCCCGACGACGAGGCATTTGGGTTTTCCGGAACTCTAGGTGCCGCAATAAAGGCAGGTGCACCCGCTCGAGTCTATCTCTTGAGCGATGGAGAAGGCGCGCACGCAGCAAAGCGATGGGTGGCAAGGCACCAGAGGCCCGCACCTGACCTTAACCACGACGGAGTAGTCGACAAGCTCGATTTCGCAGTTGCCCGAAGGACTGAGTTCAAAAACTCAATGGACATCATTGGTGTTCCCGACGGCTCGGTCGTGTGCTTAGGCAATGCATACGGCAACCCTTTATTGCGCAGCTCGGCTTCGGCTTCGACAGTCGCCGCGTTTATCCAATCCGATTGTGCTCAAAATGGGTTCCCCCTTGACAGCTCAACCCGCGTTTTCACCGTAGCCCCTCAGTTGGGCAATGACGGCACAGCGGTTTTTTTCGGCGAGGGCCTTGGAGACAGGAAACTCCCGCGCAAGCATCAAATCTGCGCTTCAGCGGCGGCGTTATTGCATAAAGGTGATTCTGGTATCTGTTTGTCAAATATCTATTTTTTCAAGGTGTACGCACACGCCGAGCAAAACCCCCCACCAAAGGCACCGATTGTTTTCATCCCCTCAGATCAGGGGTGCAACACACGGAGGAGGGCCATAGAACAGTACGCCGAACTCGGCAAAAAAAGCGCCCCCCGTGTTTACCGAGGTGCCATAAGCCACAAAAACGAATACGCAGCGACCTTGCAAGACATCCGTGATGCCGGCTTCTATCTCGAGCAGTAAGCCGACAATAGCGGTTCTTGTCTCATGCAGCGTTCCAGCTTTTGGTACAACCCCTTTAAACCAGTCGCGTGTTTTTGAATGTGGCTCGGAGTCCGCCTGGCATCTCGATATAAAACGGCGGGTCGTCGTCCACGAGAAGACCGTCTTCGCCCATGAACACCGATGGGGCGATGATAACTAAGCGCCTCGGCTCTCCATTGATACCGCGGAAAATATATATGCCGTCTGCCGTCTCATCAGGATCATCATAATTTGCAGGATCCGCTTGCGGTCGAGTTCTAACGCTTGTTTAGCGCCAAACGGCATCCTGAGACCTGTGTGCCGAGGATTACGCCATATGAACGGATAGCCTTTCGGTTTAAGCAGAAGGAAAATGGGACCTCGATTCCGTGTGGGCCTCCCAATCTTGTGCGGGTATCTGAGATTTATAGCTGTTCACGCTTTCCCGATCCTTACCGAAACATTAACGAAAAAAGAGCGCACGGGCGGGCGGGCACATCGCGTCAAAGCACGCGTCAAAACTCTGGCCGAGACCCCCTGCGTAGTGCAAAGCTACGCAAAGCGTAGTAAGGTACAGCACAGAACCGTAAAGGAGCTGCGATACGAGTGGATGCCAATAATGTGATAACGCTAAGGTTGGAGTCGGGCAAGGTCGATGCGGCTGACTTCAAGCGTGCCATAGAGTCATTCCTTGATATGATCCAATCTGTCGCTGACGAGGTTGCAGGAAAGCCCAAAGCCGTCTCTTTGCTCGTGTCTGTTTTGCCAGGCAGCACGTGTGTGGCCGCAGAGGTAGAAGCGACATCGCCTGTCTATACGGAATCGGCAAAAAAGGTGGCTTCCGCTCTTGAGAACGGTCTTAGGCGTATCAGCCACGAAGCGATAGTTCCCGAATACTTCAGCGAGAGTTCCGTTCGCAATGCACGCACACTTGCGCTTATGGCGAGCAAGATCGGTAAAAAGCAGTCAGTTAGCCTAAGATTTGGGGAGAATAGTCAGCTTGAGCTGTCTGACACTATTGCCGCAAACATAGCAAAGGCACTTGAGATTAGCGTGAGTAGTTTGGGGAGCATAGAGGGAACGCTGGAGATGCTTTCTCTTCACGGTGGGTTCAACTGCAACATTTATGACGACTTGACCGGAAAGCGCATCGGATGTACATACTCCAAGGAACTGCTCGATAACGTACACGCAGCGTTTGGCAAGCGCGTGTCGGCTTATGGAACAATAAATTACACCTCTGACAAAGGTGTCACTCGCTTGAAGATCAGTAGCATCAGGATTATCGGTTGCGGCGAGTTGCCCGACTGGGGCGACATGAGAGGCGCTTTAGGGGGATGACCGGACTCCGTTATTGGGATTCATCATGTTTTATTGCCTGGTTCAACGAAGAAGCTGAGCGCGTGGAGGCATGCGAGGGGGTCGTGCAAGAAGCGCGTGCCGGAGATATTAGAATTCTTACCTCGGCTATCACGCTTACAGAGGTCATTAAGCCCGCAAAGACAGGGACGCTTGCTGTCTACCGAAACAAAGACGAGGATATCAACAGGTTCTTCGAGCAGCCCTTTGTGGTAGTGCGCAACGCAGATCGTGCTGTTTGTGAGGAGGCCAGAAGGCTTATCTGGCAGCATAGGCACCTAAACAGGAACGACGCAATACACGTCGCAACGGCAATGCTGACAGGAAACGTCTTAGCGCTTGATACCTTCGATGATGACATGCTGAGGATAGACGGCATTGGCAATCCGCCACTAAAGATCGGAAGGCCAGATGTGCCGTTTCAGCCACAGTTAGAAGAACCCTAGTTCTTGGAGCGCACTCCCCACACCAGCGCTTGACCAATAGGTGTGCGAAATCGCTGTTCCAAACACCTGCCCCGTATGAAACGTGATAGATATCGATGTCAAAGTGCGGCGGGCGGGCGGGCGTGCCGCGTCAAAGCACGCGTCAAAACTCTGGCCGAGGCCCCCTGCGCGCGCACGTACGTGCGCCCCTGCATACAACAGCCCCTGCGGACGACATCTGTGTGCGCACATATTGACCAACCGTACTAATACGCATAGTATGCATAGTACGACATGGGAGAAGGAGTGCACCGTGCTGATGATCGACAAGTTATCGAGCACGCCTATCTATGAGCAAGTCATGGACAATATCGAGCTGCTTATCATGCGCGACGTGTATCCGGCGGACACACGCCTGCCATCCGTGCGTGTGCTTTCGCAGGAAATACACGTAAACCCCAACACTTTGCAGAAGGCATTCACGGCGCTGGAACACGATAAGATTTGCTACTCGGTATCCGGCAGCGGTCGGTACGTATCCAAAGGTGCCAAGAAAATCATCCGACACAGGAAACTTGGCAAGCTTGATGCTGTTGCAAGTCTGGTGGCGTCGCTCAAGATGTTCGGCGTGTCCCGCGAGCAGATTGTCGAATGCATCAACAACGTTTATAGCGACGAGCAGACCATACGCGATGAACAGACCAACACGAGGGTGGGATAAGCCATGATCATTGCCGACCATATTTGTAAAGACTTTGATACGACCCGAGTCCTTTCCGATATGAGCTGCACGATACCTAAAGGCTGCATCTATGGCCTTGTAGGCGCAAACGGCGCGGGGAAGTCCACGTTTTTGAGGATCCTTACCGGCGTGTATAAGCCTGATGGCGGAACGGCCACCATCGACGGCGAGCCCGTCTACGACAATCCTCGCGTAAAAGCGCGCTTGGCGTTTGTGGCCGACGAGCTTTACTTTCTGCCGCAGTCAAGCATGGAGCGCATGGCGGGTTTTTATGCCGCTAATTACTCGGCGTTTGACAGGGGCAAGTTCGGCTCGCTTACGGGGATGTTCAAGCTTGACCCCAAGGCGAATCTTAACCAGTTCTCCAAGGGGATGCGCAGGCAAGCGGCTCTCATCCTCGCGCTATCGACCAAACCCGATTACCTGTTTATGGACGAGACGTTCGACGGCCTCGATCCTGTCATGCGCAACCTCGTCAAAAATATCATCTACGCGGATATCTGCGAGCGTAATGCAACGGCGGTCATCACAAGCCATTCTTTGCGCGAGCTTGAAGATACCTGCGACCAGCTCGCTCTGCTGTACGACGGCGGGATCATCTTCGAGAGCGATGTGGACAACCTCAAGACCTCGCTGCTCAAAGCCCAAATAGTCTTCAGCCGCGAGGATGACAAAGAAGTGCTCAAGGATGCCGAGGTACTGGATCTCAAAGAGCAAGGCAGCGTTGTCAACGTTATCATCAGGGGCGACAAGCAAGAGTTCTCAAATAAGATCAACGCACTGGCACCACCGCTGTTTGAAATGATCCCGCTAACACTCGAAGAGGTCTTCATCCACGAGATGGAGGCGCTGGGATACGCTTTTGACGACGCGCTGGGCATGCAAAGGGGTGACGAGCAGTGAGTACTCGGTTCTTCAACACAAGATTGTACCTGGATACCCTCAAGCGGCTGAGGCTGGTAGGCATCATTACATCGATTATATCGGTCCTGCCTTCGCTACTGTCCGTGCTCACTCGGTATATGAGCTATAAAGCGCGCCCAATCATCACCGGTTATACAATGCCTCCGCCCCAACCCCCGTCGCTTGAAGGAGCTGTAGGCGGACTGTACCTTTTCATGTTTGTCGGCACACTGTTCCTCGTCTATACGGCGTTCTCATTCCTTAACAAGCGCAACAGCAGCGACTTCTTCCACGCCCTGCCGGATACACGCAGCTGCATGTATGTCACGACATGGGCCGCCATTGCAAGCTGGATATTTTTCACAGTCGCCGAGAGCGTGCTGCTCACATGGCTCGCCCACGTCGTGACCGGTATGCCGTTTATAGCTGCATACGTCCCCCTGCTGCTTCTAATGTTCTTTATCAGCTCACTCTTGGTCGCGTCTACGGCAACAGTCGCGGTATCGCTAACAGGCACCCAGT